>Ga0210003_1000089_pt1 | contig 79750 bp, 68 predicted proteins | sample LantaG_FD_182804 | JGI IMG/M metagenome (GOLD analysis project Ga0210003, IMG submission 182804) | Deep subsurface microbial communities from Baltic Sea to uncover new lineages of life (NeLLi) - Landsort_02402 metaG (SPAdes) (version 2) | ecosystem: Environmental > Aquatic > Marine > Oceanic >... | reverse complement strand
ATAGGGATGAAAAGCGCCACCCAAAAGGAATTGCTTGAAGAGACCGCTGTAGAAGACAGATTGCAAAAGATATATACCTTCATATTAAATGAGATAGAGATATATAAGATAGAGGAACGGCTACGGACTCATGCCAAAGAAGAGATCGGCTCAACACAAAGATATCACCTTAATGAACAGGCCAGAATGATTCAAGGAGAGATGTCAAATAATGAAGGGGCTTTAGGCGAGTGTGCAAAGTTAGAACAGCAACTTAAAAAAAAGAATATGCCTCAAGCAGCCATGGAAAAGGCCCTATCTGAATTGAAAAGGCTAAAAATGATGCCCCCCATGAGCGCTGAGGCAACCGTGGTGCGCAATTACGTAGACTGGTTCATAGGGCTACCCTGGAATGTGATGTCCCCCCCAAAAACCGATATTAAAGAAGCCGAACAAATCTTAAACGAAGACCATTATGGTCTTGATAAAGTCAAAGAAAGGATACTGGAGTATTTAGCAGTTCACCATTTGGTCGGTAAGGTAAAAGGCCCTATCCTGTGTTTTGTCGGGCCCCCCGGGGTAGGGAAGACATCCCTAGGGCGCTCTATAGCAAGGGCTACAGGGAGGAAATTCGTCAGGGTTTCTTTAGGTGGCGTAAGGGATGAGGCAGAGATTAAAGGGCATAGACGTACTTATATAGGGGCATTGCCTGGTAAGATTATCCAGGGTATTAAACGTGCGGGGACATCCAACCCGGTATTCTTATTGGATGAAGTTGACAAAATGAGCGTTGATTTTCGAGGAGATCCATCTGCTGCATTACTCGAGGTCTTAGATCCGGAACAAAATTATTCCTTCAGCGACCATTATATCGATATTGACTATGATATCTCCAAGGTGATGTTCATCACCACAGCCAACAATCTATATGCAATCCCTGCCCCTTTAATGGATAGGATGGAAATAATAAGGATTGAAGGCTATACAGCTTATGATAAGCTTCAGATTGCAAAAAATTTCCTTATCCCAAAGCAGATAAAAGCGCATGGCCTGTCAGACAAGAATGTGACCTTTACCAATAAAGCGACCAATACTATAATTCGGGAATATACTAGAGAGGCCGGGGTCAGAAATATTGAAAAAGAAATTTCTTCCATATGCAGAAAGATTGCCAAGAATATAGTTCAGGGATCTAATGGGGGCAAGTTAAAAATCACAGAGTCAAAGGTGCATCAACTTTTGGGTGTGCCCAGATATAGGAGGCCCTTGCGGGAAAAAAAGGATTTTGTAGGTGTATCCAATGGTCTTGCATGGACTGAAGCAGGAGGGGAATTGCTTATTGTGGAAGCCACAGTCCTGCCAGGTAAAGGCAAACTGCTGCTGACAGGAAAGCTAGGCGATGTAATGCAGGAATCTGCTCAGGCTGCGATGAGTTATGTTCGCTCAAAAGCTGATCAATTTGGGCTTGCTCTTGACTTTTATAATAAAACAGATATCCACGTACATATACCGGAAGGTGCCATTCCAAAAGATGGCCCTTCCGCAGGTATTACTATGGCAACATCGATTGTTTCCGCCCTTACTAAAAGATCTGTAAAAGCCAGCGTTGCCATGACAGGCGAACTTACCTTAAGTGGGAGAGTGCTGCCTATAGGCGGACTCAAAGAAAAGTTGCTTGCAGCCAGAGAGGCTGGAATGGAAATAATAATAATTCCACAAGAGAATGAAAAGGATTTGAAAGAGGTTGCAAAAAAGATTGTAAAGGATTTGGATGTCCGTATGGTAGGACATATGGATGAGGTAATCAAATATGCCCTTAATTGAGGTGTTGACAGCAAAAACAAATACTGTTAGGTACTAAATGCCTTTATAATAGGGCATAAAATAAAATCTAAGGAGGCACGGTTTGACAAAAACAGAATTAATTGGAACAGTAACAAACAAGGCTGGATTACCAAAGGCTGCAGCAGAGAAAGTAGTGAAAGCTACCATTGATGCTATTACAAAAGCACTTAAAAAAGGCGACAAGGTTACATTGGTCGGCTTCGGAACATTCGAGGTGACCAAAAGGGCTGCGAGAAATGGTGTGAATCCCAGGACAAGAAAGCCGATTAAGATTAAGGCTTCCAAGGGTATTCGGTTTAGGGCAGGAAAGGCTTTAAAAGAAACTGTAAATAAGTAAGTCCGCTAAATGCGGTCAAAGCTGGGCGGGTAGCTCAGCGGGAGAGCATCGGCCTTACAAGCCGAGGGTCACAGGTTCAAATCCTGTTCCGCCTACCAAAGGCTATTTTAGTAAGGGGGCGTAGTTAAGCTTGGTTATAACGCCGGCCTGTCACGCCGGAGGTCGAGGGTTCAAATCCCTTCGCTCCCGCCATGCATTAAAGCTCATATCTACTCCATTGACTTGGGGTGGATATGGGTTTTTGTTTTTATATGAAAAAGATACTTATATAGTTTCATTAGTTTAATTAGTTTTATTGGTTTAAACAAAGTGAATAGTGAATAGACTTGTTCCTAGATAATGCCCGGGGTACACTTATATGGAAAGGAAAAACTGCATAGCATTATATTCGGGTGGCTTAGATAGTATCCTGGCTATAAAGATTATGCAAACCCAAGGGGTTTATGTAGATGCGCTCTATTTTGCCACTCCTTTTTTTGGATTTAACGCCTTAAAAGATCCTGAAGCGTTTAAGACAGCGCATCTTCACAAATATGGAATATGTCCTCATGTCATAGATTATACAGATGAGCTTATCAATATACTTATAAACCCAGCCCATGGATTCGGGAAGCATATGAATCCTTGCATAGACTGCAGGATTGGGATGCTCAAGGCTGCAAAAAAACTCTTAGCGGTATTTAATGCATCCTTTATAGTTACAGGGGAGGTATTGGGACAGCGCCCCATGTCTCAAAGAAGAGACACTCTGGATGTAATTGTAAAGGCATCCGGGCTTGCAGATATACTGCTTAGGCCTCTCTGTGCTAAACGTATGCAACCTATAAAGCCAGAACGTTTAGGTATAGTAGATAGAGAGAAGTTATTAGACATCACAGGAAGAGGCAGAAAATCTCAAATATACCTGGCTGAAATGTTTGGTATAAAGTCACCCTATATCCCTGCATCTGGTGGTGGATGTATGTTGACCAACAAGGAAATCGCTATAAAGGTGAAGGATACGATAGACAGATTTGTGCCACAGCCCCCTGCCAGGTATGATATTATGCTGGATATAGTGGGCAGAAAATTTATCTTAGACAGATCTACAGTGCTCGTAGTCGCAAGAAATGAACAGGAGAATGAGGTGCTAGCTGGTATGAAATACCCGGGAAATATGTTTATAAAGATAGCAGGCGTACCTGGTCCCTTAAGTGTACTGCGGGGAAAGGCAAACCAGACAAATTTGGAGATCGCATCAGGTATATGCCTCAGATATACCAAGGCAAAAGGGAGAAAGGGTTTAAATGCCCTGTACGGGACAGATCCTCACCAGATAAGACAGACTACTAATATAAAACTGATTTCAGATGAAGATTGCAAAAGCTTAATGTATTGACTTTGATATGGCAGATTAGATATAAGCCCATATATTATGGCATATTTCTTGTGTGTTATAGGCATGGTTTTGATAATAGAGGGGATTCCATATATTGTCTCTCCTCAGGGAATGAGGACACTGGTCAAACAGATAGATAGCATTTCCAATAAAACCCTTCAGATAATTGGGTTAATAGCTGCTCTTGTTGGGATTGGGATTGTATATATAAGCACTTTTATTGGCACGATGTAGGCCCAAATGGATTTAGAGGCTTTTAGCTACAATTTACCAGAAGAATTGATCGCTCAATATCCTTTAGCCCGGGGTACAGAGAGACTCATTATAGTGGATAGGGCAAAAAAAAGGATATATCACAGAAAATTTATGGATCTTCTAGATTATATAAGAAACGAAGACTGTATTGTGTTAAATAACTCTAAGGTAATACCTGCTAGACTCCTGGGCAAAAAATCCACCGGTGGAAAAGTGGAAGTACTTTTAGTGAAAAAGGCCTCAAAAAAGAAGTGGTGGTGTCTGGTTAAGGCATCAAAGACTCCAAGAAAAGGGACATATATATACTTTGGTAATGGACTCGGTGGCATTATAGAAGAGAGGCAAAAAGATCTATTTTTAATAACCTTTTCAAATCCAGATGCCGTACTCTCTTCCGGGCAGGTCCCTCTCCCGCCCTATATACATAGATCTCCAGAAGAAATAGACTCTAAATCATATCAAACCGTATACGCAAGACATGACGGCTCTGTAGCAGCCCCTACAGCAGGCCTGCACTTCAGTCTGTCTTTTTTAAATACCTTAAAAGATACAGGGGCAGAGCTGGCATGGATTACTCTTCATGTAGGGCCCGGGACATTCAGGCCTGTGCGTGTAAAAAGGATTGAAGATCATCCTATGGAAAAAGAAGATTTCTTTGTCTCAAAAGATGCGGCAAATACAATCAATAATGCAATCAAGCAACAAAGGAGAATTATTGCAATAGGCACTACATCTACCCGGGTAATAGAGCATCTCTTGAAAGAAAATGGGGAAATTGTAGAAGGCCCCGGCTCTACAGGGCTGTTTATATATCCAGGATTTAAGTTCAAAGGGGTAAAGGCATTGCTCACCAACCTTCATCTACCCTGTTCCACGCTACTTATGCTAACAAGTGCATTTGGGGGGCAAAAATTGATAATGGAGACTTACAGAGAAGCTGCGATAAGGAAATACAGGTTTTTTAGCTATGGCGACGCCATGTTCATCCTTTAGTTATAAATTAATAGCCAGCCAAGGGCTTGCAAGAAGAGGTGAGATCAAAACACCTAAAGGTGTAATCGAAACCCCTGTATTCATGCCTGTAGGTACACAGGCTACAGTAAAGGCAATGACCCCTGCCTGCCTAAAGGATATCGGGGCTCAGATTATACTTTCTAATACATACCATCTACACATGAGGCCGGGAGAAAAGGTTATCTCCTATGCGGGTGGGTTGCATAAATTTATGGGATGGAAAGGCCCTATCCTTACAGATAGCGGTGGATTCCAGTCTTTCAGCCTTGGAAAGTTAGTAAAGATCTCAGATGAAGGGATATATTTTGCGTCCCATATAGATGGATCAAGGCATATGCTTTCTCCGGAAAAGGCTATAGAGATACAACAACTGCTAGGCCCTGATATTATGATGTGTCTGGACGAGTGTGTATCATTCCCAAGTACAAAAGCCCACATAAAAGATGCTGTAAGACGTACCTCTATGTGGGCTAGACGTTGTCTTGCTGCGAGGAAGGAAGACAAGCCCTTATTTGGCATAGTCCAAGGCGGGGTATATCCTGACTTAAGGGCAGAAAGCGCTCAGGAAATCTCCGGGCTACCCTTTGAAGGCATTGCTACCGGGGGTTTATCCGTAGGCGAAGACAGATCGCTTATGTTAGAAGCATTAGATGCTACGCTACCTTATATTCCGCATGAAAAGCCAAGGTACCTCATGGGGGTAGGCACCCCGTTAGATATCGTAGAGGCTGTAGCAAGGGGAATAGATATGTTTGACTGTGTGCTGCCTACAAGAAATGCCAGAAATGGGATGTTGTTTACCAGAAATGGCAAGATATCTCTAAAACAGGCCAGGTACAAAGAAGACAACTCCCCCCCGGATTACAAATGCAATTGTTATACATGTAAAAATTTCACGCTGGCCTACCTGCGGCACCTGTTTGTGTCACATGAAATCCTTGGATCTATCTTGAATACTATCCATAATCTTTATTTCTACCTTGAATTAATGTCAAATATACGGCATTCCATAGAAGAAAACTATTTTGACGATGTAAAAAAGTATATTAGGGAGGTGTATAATGATTAATATCGCTTATGCAGCAGGCAGTGGTGGGGATCCTGGTAGCCTTATGATGACCTTGATGCCTCTTGTCCTTATCTTTGTTGTGTTTTACTTTCTCCTGATCATGCCTCAACAAAAGAAGGCAAAGAGCCACAAGCAGATGCTCTCTGTACTAAAGAAAGGGGATGATGTGGTAACAAATGGCGGAATTCATGCCAAGATCGTGGGAATTGCAGATCAGGTGCTTACATTAGATGTTGGGGATAAGGTGAAGATAAAGGTCTCCAGAGACGCTGTATCCTATAAAAAAGTAAAGGAAGGGGCAAATCAATAGCTAGATCTTCAATCTGCTACTAGAGGGGGTAGGTATGAATAATTTTAAGATAAAGGGTTTCATTATCTTAGCACTAATGGTTGTTGTAGTTATATTTGCGCTGCCTAGTTTTGTTAAGGAATTGCCAGACCAGTGGATAGGCCCTAAGAGCAAGGTCCGTCTAGGTCTGGATCTTCAAGGGGGCATGCATCTCATCTTAAAGGTTGAAGCGAATAAGGCAGTGGAGAGCAGGCTAAATAGTATAACCTCTGATATGAAGACCCAAATGAGACATAAAAGAATACATTATGCATCTGTAAACACTACGCTACCTGACTGTATAGATGTAGCCCTAAGAAGGCCAGGGGATAGAGAACTACTCATCGAGCTGCTAGAGGGTGACTATCCCTTCTTAAAGGAACTAAAGACAAACACCCAGGATGGGACATTCCATATTATCCTAAAGATGGACCCTACTGAGGTGGTTCGAATAAAGGAAGCAGCAGTCTCTCAAGCCCTTGAGACAATCAGAAACCGCATAGACCAGTTTGGTGTGACTGAGCCCGTTATTATACCCCAGGGTAAAGATAGGATACTTGTCCAGCTCCCTGGTATAACAGATCCTCAAAGGGCTATAAATCTTCTAGGGAAGACCGCAATCCTTGAGTTTAAGCTCGTTGATGAAGAACATTCACTTGGGGAAGCATTAAAGGGAGATATCCCGCCTGGTAGTTATATTGCGTACCAAAAATCCGGTTACAAACCAATCTTGCTAAAAAAGCAGACGTTGATGACCGGTGATCTTTTGGAAGACGCACGTGTACGTATAGCATCTACCTATAACGAGCCTTACGTAGCCATTTCATTCAACAGGGAAGGTGGGCGCATATTTGCACGGATTACTTCTGAAAACGTGGGCAAAAGACTGGCCATCTTGTTGGATGGTAAGGTGTATTCCGCACCTGTGATAAAAGAGCCTATTTCAGGGGGCAAGGCCATAATAGAAGGCAGGTTCAACCTGGATGAGGCAAGCGATCTTGCAATCGTACTCAGGGCAGGGGCGCTGCCTGCCCCTGTGAATATATTAGAGAATCGTACAGTTGGCCCATCATTAGGCCATGACTCAATACACAAGGGAATAGTTTCTATACTCGTAGGTGGGGTCTTGGTGATACTATTTATGTTCATATACTATAACTGGTCAGGACTCTTAGCGGATCTTGCCCTGGTATGTAATTTTTTCCTTATAGTTGGGGCACTTGCCATGCTCCATGCTGTACTTACCCTGCCAGGTATTGCAGGTATAGTGCTTACCATTGGTATGGCAGTGGATGCAAATGTGATTGTATATGAGAGGATAAGAGAGGAGATAAGGTCTGGCAAGACGCCCAAGGCAGCTATAGAATCAGGATATTCGAACGCACTGTCTACAATACTTGATGCAAATATTACTACCTTGATAGCCTCCCTTGTCTTGTTCCAGTTTGGTACAGGTCCCATACGGGGTTTTGCCGTAACACTGTCTATTGGTATTATAGCATCTCTGTTTACTGTGCTTGTGCTGTGCAAGTGGATATTTGAATGGTTTGTTACATATAAAAAGATTGAGTATGTCAGTATCTAGGAGGTGGAAATGGAGCTGGTAAAATCAGGTACACATATTAATTTTATGGGTGCAAGAAAGATTGCTTATACCCTTTCAGGGTTATTTATCATTATAAGTATAATATCCCTATTCCTTTATAAAGGCATCAATTATGGCATTGACTTTGCTGGTGGTACGCTGATTCAGGTAAGGTTCACCAAGGAGGTTCGTGTGCAAGATATAAGAAATGCACTAAAGCCAATAGGTCTGGGAGGTGCGCTCATTCAGGGTGTGGGTACCCTTAAAGACGAGGAATTTCTTATAAGGACATCCATGAGCGATGAATCAACAAAGGGCTTCTCCGCCAAGTTAGAAGACTCCTTAAATACTGCCTTTGGAGAGACCAATGTGGATGTCCGCAGGATTGAGATGGTAGGCTCAACAGTAAGCAAAGACCTGAAGCAGAAGGGAATCCTGTCCCTGTTTTATGCCGGTATAGGGATCTTGATTTATGTATGGTGGCGATTTGAATTGAGATTTTCTCTGGGCGCTATTGTTGCCCTGATCCATGATGTGATTATCACCGTAGGGATATTTTCCATTACAGGCAAAGAAGTGAGCCTGCCTATAATCGCGGCCCTGCTTACCATTGTGGGTTATTCCTTAAACGACACCATAGTAGTCTTTGATCGGGTACGGGAAAACATGAAAAAACAGGGGAAAAATGTTGGGATCATAGAGTTATTAAACAGCAGTATAAACCAGACATTGAGCCGTACGCTCCTTACATCACTTACTACATTTTTAGTGGTATTTTGCCTGTTTATTTTTGGGGGTAGTGTAATACACAACTTTGCATTTGCCATGTTGATTGGTGTGATTGTTGGCACATATTCTTCAATGTTTGTGGCAAGCCCTGTGGTCTTACTGCTGGCCGGTAATAAAGATAAGAAGCGCGGTTAGGTTTGTTTGAAAAAGTGAATAGTAAACAGTGAACAGTGAATAGTAAATAGTAAAAAAAGGTGTTGGGTGTTGACGATTTCGCAAAAAGTCCATTATACCCCTTAACCGTCATTCCGGCGGAAGCCGGAATCCAGTCTTTTCAAGTAGTTGCAAATCATCTGGACTCCTCCCGGACTCGATCCGTGATCTACCGGAGTGACGACTTTTTGCGAGTTCATCAGTGTTGGGTGATTAAGAATAGTCGAGAGTCAAACTTCAGTGAATAGTAACAGAAAGAAAGACGATAAAGATAGTCGAGAAAATAATAGATTAAAGACGAAAGATAGATAAAAAAATAGTTTTATGGGAACTGTAGGGGCCTTTTGCCCTCATCGGCCCGCTTAAGGGAAATATGCCCTGTATTGCCGTGATCTTATCCCCCTTCATGAACATCCCCCTGGCCCCCTTCAAAGGGGGAATTTCATTCTAACCCCCTTCAAAGGGGGAATTTGACCGAGCCCCTATATAATCCCCCCTTGAGGGGGGGTGTTACACCTCGAGGGGGACTATTGATCAAAGGCCGTTTATATTAATCCTTTAATTTAAAGGTGAATGTGATCTTTTTTTGTGAAGTGACGGCCATGCCGCTTTTCTTTGCTGGGATAAATTTGGCGTCTTCTAGCGCGCGAATGGCAGCCCTATCAAGACGGGAATGTCCGCTTGAGCTTATAACCTCTATCCTTCCATGGGCCCCGTTTCTCAAGACTTCAACAAAAAGCATAACTGATCCATGCTCACCATGCCTCCTCGAATAAACAGGATATCTAGGCATGGGCAGATCGGCAATTACAGCAGGAGTATTTACACCCTTTTCCTCAAGTGCACCATCAGGGCTTTCATGCTTATATACCTGGTCTACCTTGCAAACCCTGGTTTCTGACCTGTGATCCTCATATTTTACTACCTGAGCTTCGTTAAGTGGTATATCCTTTTTTTCTTGGACCTTCCTCTGTGCTTGCCTGTCTTCTGTTTCTCTTTGTTTCACAGGATTAGATAAATTCGCACTTTTTTCTGACTGGCCATTAGAACAGGCCTGAGCCTCTACCGGATGGAGAATACTAAGCCTTACAACAGATACTCCTTTCTTGTAACACAGCTTAGCATCATGATATGAAGGGGATACCAAAAATAGCCCTATATGAATGATGAGTGCGATACAAAAGGGCAAGATAAAATCAGAAAATTTCATTTAGTAGCGTCCCTACATTCGAATGAGATATCCTTGATCCCTGATCTCCTAAGCAGGTCAAGGACAGAGATGGCAACCCCGAGATCAGCATGAATATCACCGCTGATAGCTACCTGGATATCGTCCTTTCTACCCATACATTCACTAATCCCATCAAGGAGTGAATTCAATGTGACTTGCTCTTTACCCAGATAGATCTCATTGCCCTTTGTTATGGTAATGCTTATATGCTCTATCTTATCTATCCGGGCGGTAGATGCCTCGGGAAGTTCCACCTTGAATCCTTTATAAACCGTCATAGACAACATGGCATAGATAAAGAATACCAGAAGGAGAAATGCAATATCAATAAGCGGTACCATTTCTATCCGGGCTTTCCTGTTCTCATATCCACTAGCTAGTTGCATCTTTTCATCCCCTTTTCATATGCTACCTCAAAACGGGCTGTGATCTTTTCAAGATGCCTGGCGGTCTTACCTACCTTTGTTATCAGATAATTAAAAGGAATCAATGTTATGAGAGCCACGCTAAGTCCTGCAACTGTAGTAATCAATGCCTGGGCAATACCACCGACTACAGCCCTTGGCTCTTCTATGCCTGCCAGACCCAGCAGATTAAAAGATTCGATTATCCCTATCACAGTACCCAGTATACCTAATAGAGGGGCCATGGTAATAATAGTATCCAGTACACCCATGCCTCTTTTCATCTCTTCGATTTCATCCTGAGCTGCAATCTGCATATTCTCTAATGGCCCATCATCTTTATGAACAAGGGCTGAAAAGAGAACCCTGACAACAACGTCAGATATACCACTCCCAATAGAGGTGGCACCTTCAAAATTACCCTTTTCTGTGTGATGTAAGATCTCTTCAACAAGCATACTATTTCTTCTTTTATCTTGTCTCCACCAGAAGATAGCCCTCTCGATAATTACGGTAACCGATACCAGCGAACACACAAGAAGCGGCCACATTATAGGGCCACCTTTTATAAACAGGTCATATACCATTGAATCACCTCCCTATCTAACCCTACAGAGTGACCTTTATGCCAACAAATCCAGAAAAGCCTGGCGTACCATAGCCTTTGATTTCTTCGTAGTCCTCATCAAAAAGGTTATCTACACGACCAAACACCTTAAAGTTTTTTGTAATGTCATAAGATGCAGCCAGATTGACTAAAGTGTATCTGGAAAGTGCCACCCGAGTAGATGAATAAGTAAAAGGGTCAAAATAGATATCATCCCTCTTGCCTACATAGATAATATTAAGATTAATATTACCCCTTTCAAGAAAATGGTAGTTCACATCAAGCCCCATCTTATCTTTCGGCCTTCTAAGGAGATCTTCTCCAGTGGCCTTATCTTCGGTATTGGTATAGGTATAGCTTGCTCTAACCATTAATTCGTTAATCGGTTTGAGAGATGCGAACAACTCAAATCCCTCTGATTTAGCCTTGAAAACATTCTTGTATCTTGATGTGCTGAGATCAAAATCAATCAGGTTATTGAAATCATTACGGAAATAGGTAGTGCCCAGACTTAGTATATCTTTAAGCAGATGCTGCTCTATCCCGATATCCCATGCCTTGCTCTTTTCTGGATCGAGATATCTATTCCCATAAGAGGAATAGAGTTGATATAGGGTTGGTGCCTTAAAGCCAGTGCCACAGCTTGCCTTGATCTTGGTCTCAGTTTGTCTAATCAGATAGGCAGGTGCAATGCGATATGTAGTTTTTGATCCAAATTTGCTGTGATCGTCAAAACGAACGCCAAGCGTGGCAAAAAAGCTCTCAAAGGCCTTGACCTGATCCTGTAGATAATAGCCTGTTATCCGGGCACTCTTTTTAGTAAATGTGCTTGTATATGGCCCGAAGAGACTTTCAGAATAATAATACGACTTGCCTTTCTCCTCTTCTGTCTCTACCCCAAAGATTATGGTATTAATATCATTTAGATATACGTTATTCTGCCAATCAAACTTGAGGATATTACTATCATAAGAACTCCTTTCCAGATCACTGGGATGAGCCGGATCAGGATCATTATCATAGTCTCTTTCATAGTCAGCGGTGGAAAATCCTATCTCATGCTCCCATAAATCATTAAATAGGGCAAAAGACGCCTGTGTTCTGAAAAAAAGTTGTTTGGATTTTCCCATGTAATTCGGGTCATCCCCTCCGGGCCCGCCATAGTTATCTAAGTCTGTGTCAGCATCGATGTATCTCAAAATGAAATCTGCCCCAAAGCCTTCACTCGGGGTCAACCCAACCCGCGCGGAAACAGAGGTGTTTTCATACCCGTCCTCCTCGTGATTTCCATATTTTTTATTGGCAGCAGATATGCCATCCGTGTTAAATCTGGACCCACTTAAGGCATAGTTGATCAACTGGCTCCCACCATTCATGCCAATACTTTCTTTAAATGTCTCGAAAGATCCACCTTCATTAGATACAGTAAAGACAGGCCTTCCTTTGCCTTTTTTTGTAATGATATTTATGACCCCACCTATGGCATCAGATCCATAAAGGGTACTCTGCGGTCCCCTGAGGATCTCAATACGTTCAATATTGTCGGTGCCTAAGTTGGCAAAATCATAAGTACGTACCGGCGAGATTGGATCGTTCATCTCTATCCCATCGACCAGAACAAGAGTATGTGCAGATTCTGCCCCTCTAATAAATATCGATGTCACTTGCCCTGGGCCTCCCTGCTGGACAACATCTATGCCCGGAACACCTCGCAGGGCATCGAATACCGTTATCTTCTGCTTGTTCTCAATCTCGTCTCCTGAGACTACGGTTATAGAACTGGCCACCTCTTCAGATAATGTCTCAATTCGAGTGGCTGTTATAACCACTTCCTCTACCTCTTGCCTTACTTCCGTATCTTTGTCTCTGGTCTGCCCGGGATTTATTAAATCTCTTGATTTCTGAGCAGATAAGCTGCCAGGTATTGCAATTAACAGTGTCAACACCAGGACTACAACAAAGACCCATTTGCGCAGCCGCCCTTCATTTACGCCCGGTTTAAAGTGCTCACAGACATCTTTTAGTCTCTGCCTTTCCATATTTACTAACCTCCCTTAGTATTAAATAAAAATCCCCGGATCTAAATTAATAGATCCGGGGATGCCGTTTTTCATCCTCTATTAGCACTGACCCTGGTCCGCGGAGTCAGAAATTCAATATCTTTATGGGCAGGTCTTCTGGCTTCCGGATCATTCTACTCACCGCGCCTTCCCACCTTTTCGGGCAGTGGCATTTAAGCGGCCTTCGTCCCCGGTTACAGCGGCGGGCCCGCGACGGACTTGCACCGTCTTCCCCTACGCCCTCACGGACTACCCATAACCAAATCCCAAGATATAACAAAGAGATATCAGGTGTCAATAATAAACCACCACAGTTATTTCCACCTAAATATAACCACCTAAAAAAATTTGACCCCAAGAGATAAATAAAATTCTGCATATTTATAGTGGACAAAGTCGATCTGGTTATTATAATGTATATATATAAGGTAATATATACCTAATTTAATAGACAAGGAGGTACTATAATGAAAAGATTGTTTGCGGGGATTTTATTTTGTACGGTAATATTTGTTTTCCCTTTGAGCTTATTGGCCCAGGATTATCTGGCACAGGCAGATAACCTCTATGATCAAGGAGGGATAGAAAACATCCTGAAATCCATCCCCCTTTATGTCAAGGCGGTCCAGGCAAGCCCGAATAGCTATGAAGCCAATTGGAAGTGTGCGAGGGCGCATAGAGAGTATGGCGATAAGGCCAAGACACAAAATGTAGAGGGTTGGAAGGAAATCTGCGCTAAATATGGCAAAGAAGGCATGAATTACGGCGAAAAGGCCATGGAATTGGAGCCAACCAAAGTCGAAGGGAATTTCTGGTACGGATGTTCTGTAGGGGTTTACGCTGATGGGGTCAGCATCCTTACAGCTTTAAAGGAAGGATTGAAAGGAAAGACTCAAGAGGGCTTTGAGGGGGCATATGAAGCCGACAAGATGTATCAAGATGCAGGCCCTATAATTGCCCTTGGCCGTTTCTGGGCTGTACTCCCATGGCCTATGAAGAAGAATAAAAAGGCGCTTAAGTATCTTAGCGAAGCATTGAAATATTTTCCGGATAACCCTGAAATTCAGGTTTATCTTGCCGAGGTTTTATTAGATACAGGGAAAAAGGATGAGGCAAAGCCCTTACTCGAGAAGGCAGCAAAGAGCGATGACAAGTATTACAGCAACCAGGCAAAGGATCTGCTGACCGAGATGAAATAATAGTCTGAAATTCAGACATAAAATAAAAGGCGTCCCATTATATGGGGCGCCTTTTTTCAAGGTTCATCTATTTGAAACCCAGACCAGGAAAATATCGGTATCTCAACGATGCAATGCTCCTCATGGTAACCCTTATCTGGGGGGTTACCTTTACCATGGTCAAGATTGCCCTTGAAGATATCGGCGTATTCGGATTCCTTGCCCTCAGGTTTACCATTGCATCCGTTGCCATAACATTATTTATCTTCCCAAAGTTGAAGGACCTCGATATAAAAACCCTGACCTCGGGGGTCATCTTAGGGATATTCCTGTTTGCATCTTACGCGCTCCAAACAATGGGGCTTTTTTACACATCAGTATCTAACGTAGGTTTTATCACGGGATTAAATGTGGTGTGGGTCCCTATCCTATCTATGCTTGTATTGTACAAAAAACCTTCTGGCTGGGCCCTTTTAGGTGTTATCTTTGCATGTGCAGGGCTATTTCTATTAGTCACAAAAGGCAAGCCAATACAGCCAAACCTTGGGGATATGTGGACACTGGGCTGTTCCTTTGCTATAGCCTTTCACCTATTATTTACCGGTGCATATGCCCCCAAGATGAACCCGGACCTTTTAGCAGGAACCCAGATAACGACAGTAGCGCTATTAAGCTGGTTATCATGGCTGATATGGGAAGATACCCCTCTGATAATATCAACATGTGTCTGGGGTACTGCGATATTTACAGCGCTTTTTGCAACAGTATTTGCATTTGTATGCCAGACACGAGCACAACGCATAATATCTCCTACAAGGACAGCCATAATTTTTACCACAGAGCCCGTATTTTGTGCATTATTTGCCTACTGGTATATAGGAGAAACCATGGGCAGCATCGCATTAATAGGGGCCGGACTCATTCTCCTCGGGATGTTATGTGCAGAGATCAAACCTAAGGAATGGAGCTAGTAATATACAGGCTGTTGCCCAAAGAAATCCTTTTGAGCGGACATTTAAACGTTTTTTGCAAATACATCTTGGCGAAGCGGAAGAATAGCGATTTCAAGTGTCTGAGCCCGAAGGGCGAGTTTTGGAATCGCCTGGAGCGAGCCTTAGATGTATCAAAAAACGTTTTCGGCAAGCGAGAAAGGATTAGGGCAACAACCTGTATACTTAAAAAAACAAACCCCCCAAGGTTGTCTTTAGATCATTACATATGAGATTAGGGTTTCGTGACTATGCGGCTTAGACTTACCATTGGGCCTTTATTCAGTTTCTTAACCCCTTCTATCAAGGTTTGTATATCTTTGTTTTCCTGGTCTGTAAACTGGATGGCCATGCCCTCTTCAGAAATCACTCTCACTACCTTTCCCTGAATATCAATAATCTTCCCCAAATCCACTGCATCAAAGCTCATAGTTAAGATGCAATCCTTATCCAGAGGGTGTTCTGTCTCTATAAACACCCCCCCCTTGCTCAGATCCTTTACCTTACATTTTATAATAGTATTGGATAGATCCTGATAACGGGCTTCTATCTTTACTGGCCTCCTTACATGCTTCCTTTGCTCTTTCACAAACTGCACCTTTTGCTGTGATATACTTATATCTCTTCTCGGCTCTTCATGGCTTTTTCTTTAGAGACTTCTACTCTACATTGTGTATAAAACCACCAAACTACCTAACACTTTGAAGGGATGATTTGATCTATCTGGAGATGACTATTACCACTCATTAGTTTTATTGGTTCGATTAGTTGAATCCATAACCTGTCAGAAGACCACCTGCTGATATTTTCCCTTTGACTTTTCTTAAGGAATAGTTATTAGTTTATCCATATATTTGATAGTTGCTTTGCTGTCCAATTCCCAGAAGATATGCGAAACCCTGAGACTCTACCAGTTGGCAATCTCCAAGGGAGGGAAAACATAACTGGCACAAAGGAGTAAGCCTATGAGAGGAAAAGAAAAGGATTATTTTATGGCCCTATACAATGTGGCCAGGGTTATCAATGCATCTTTGCAGCCTTCAGAGGTTTTAGAAGAGATTGTCCGAAGTGTTGTCAAGGCAATGAATGTCAAGGGATGCTCTATCCGTCTTTTGGACTCACGAAAAGAAAAACTCTTTATGGGGGCGATCTGCGGACTATCTGAGGACTATATCCGCAAGGGTCCGGTTTTAATAAAAGAGAGCGGTATAGATCAAAAGGTCCTTAAGGGAGAGACAATCTGGTTAAAGGATGCCCAGAAAGACAAAGACTTCCAGTACAAGGCCAAGGCCAAAGATGAGGGGATAAAATCAGTATTTGTTGTCCCACTAAAGGTGGGCAAAAGGGTTATCGGTGTATTACGGGTCTATACCTCCAGGGTTCGCGAATTCAGCGACCAAGAGACCCAGTTCATGGAGGCTGTAGCCAACTTGAGCGCAATAGCCCTTGATAATGCCCGACTCCACCAGGCATTGCAGACCAACTACGACCTGTTATTAGCTCATAAGTACCGTATAGATGATAACTAAAGGAGGGACTATGATTCGCATTGGCATAAATGGGTTTGGTCGTATAGGCCGCCAAGTGCTGAAGGCCATCCTTGAAAGGTACCCCCAATCACTAACCGTGGTAGCCATCAACGATCTGTCCGATATAGAGACCAGCGCTCATCTTTTCAAGTACGATACCAACTATGGACGCTTCTCTGGAGAGATAAAGGTCAAAAAAGATGGTTTTCTTATCAATGATCACTTCATAAAAAACTTTGCCTTCAGGGACCCGGTTCCCATCCCCTGGGATGAGGAAGAGGTGGATATAGTAATTGAGAGTACAGGTCTGTTCAGGACTGGTTCCACAGCAATAGCCCACATTGAGGCAGGGGCCAAGAAGGTTATCATCACCGCACCAGCCGAAGATGAGGACATCACCATAGTCATGGGGGTCAATCACAAGGCATATAGCCCAAAAATACATAATATCATATCTAACGCATCCTGCACTACCAATTGCCTTGCCCCGCCAGTGCTGGCCATCCACAGGGCCTTTGGCATAGAAAAAGGCATGATGACAACTGTACATTCCTATACAACCGATCAGCGGATCTTAGACTTGCCCCATAAGGATCTCCGCAGGTCCAGGGCTGCGGCTATGAATATCATTCCAACCACCACGGGTGCAGCCAAAGCATTAGCCCTGGTCATCCCGGAACTTGCCGGCCACTTTGACGGCTATTCATTCAGGGTGCCTACACCTACCGTATCTGTGGTAGATCTTGTAGTTGAATTGAGTAAAGAAACCACAACCGAAGAACTGCGGGATGTCCTGAAAAAGGCATCCAACACTACATTCAAGGATATCATGGCCTGTGTGGAGGAGCCTCTTGTCTCAATGGATTTTAAAGGCGACCCTCACTCTTCTATTGTAGACATAGAGTTCACCCAGGTCCTCCAGGGCAACATGGCCAAGGTTGTGGCCTGGTACGACAATGAGTGGGGCTACTCCTGCCGTGTGGCAGATCTAGCCCAATATATGGCACAAAAAGGTCTGTAGATCTGAGGCCTGGACTCCCAAACATACTCCTTTAATCCTCGGGCGGATATCCTATGATATGGGCTATCTTCTTATTCAGGGGCTCCATGACCTTAAATGTCCGCTTATACACCTCGTTATACAGGTCATTGTATACCCTGTGGTTGGCCGGGACAGGCTCAAAGGTCTTACCCCTCTTCACCATAGACGCCACAGCCTGCTCGAAAGAATCGAACATGCCTGTGCCCACGGCTGCATCTATGGCTGCTCCAAGAGCTGCTATCTCTGATGTGGCCATCCTCGAGGTGGGCAGATTGAAGATATCAGCTGCTATCTGAACCGCCATATCACTCTTAGAACCCCCTCCCCCTACCCGTATTTCGTCCAAGGTTATTCCCGTCTTATTATGGACGATCTCTAAGAGACGGCGCAGTTCATAGCCTATCCCTTCCAGGATAGCCCTGTAGATATGTGCCCTGGTATGGACATCACCAAAGCCTATGACCGAGCCCTTGGCATATTTATCATAAATCATAGGTGACCAGTATGGCTGAAGCATCAGGCCCATGGATCCCGGAGGGATGTCTCTTATCACCTCATCAAATATCGCTTCAGGGGCAATCCCCCTCTTTTGAGCCTCTAAGGCCTCCCTGTATCCGAATTCCTGCTTGAACCATGTGACCATCCAGAAGCCTCTAAAGATGAACATCTCTATGTCCCATGTATTGGGGAGTGCAGCAGGCCAGGTGAAAAACTTCATATTCTTCTCAGCGATATATTTCTTTGTAATCACCTCCATGCATGTAGCCGTCCCAAAGCTTATTACCCCGATGTTTGGTTCTATGGCCCCTGCGCCTAAAAGCTCAGACTGCTTATCACCGGCACCTACCACTACAGGAAGCCCCACGGGAAGGCCTGTCTCTAAAGAGGCCTTTTTGGTGACATGCCCAAGCACGGTATCAGGTGTATAGACGTCAACAAGGTGGGCCCGATCAAGGGCAAATGCCTCGTATGCCGGCTGTAAGGAATGCCATTTGAGTTTCTTATAATCAAGTGGCCACAGCCCAGTGACCATGCCCACCGAGTCCTTGAACTCCCCGGTTAGCTTGTTTGCAAACCAGCCTGATATCTGCATGAATTTATAGGTGTTTTTATATATGTCAGGCTCAAACCTTTTAATCCATAAGAACTTCGAATTTTTCCGCACATACTTAATGGCCTCTGACATGCCTGCCACACCAAAGAGCACCTTGGCCGCTAAACTAAGGGGAGGGGGGTCTACCACGGTACGCTGATCCAACCAGATAATAGCCGGCCGCAAGGGGCTCCCCTCCTTATCCACAGGGACAAATGTCCCCCGCTGCGTTGTAATCCCGATGCCTGTAATCTCCTCTGGATCAACCGCGATTTTAGACATGAGTCCATTTGTTACCTGGCAAAGCTTTGCCCAGTAGTCCTCCGGGTTTTGTTCGGCCCACCCCGGCTTCAAGGAAAAGTAGGGCTCATGAGAGGCCTGTTCTATTGCCACCTCATTTCCTTGCCTGTCAAACAGGACCGCCCTTACACTTTGTGTCCCGGAATCTATCGCAATTACATAATTCTTTTCTCCCATATCCTCCCCCATATATAATGCAAAAATATTTTATTGTTCTCATCATCTAGCATTCGGGCTCCCATGTGCTGTCATGAGAGCGATAATAATCAAAGAATTTTTTCTTATGTTCCTCAGCCTTTTTTATCAGGTCTTTTTCCTCTAGATGCCCCATCTGTATAAGTATTTTTTCCAGCTTGACCAAGGCCTGCTCGTAGGGCGGGCATCCTCCAAGAAAATGGTCTATCCCCTTGAGTTGCATCTCATTTCTCATTTCTCGCAACTCCCCACCAGTTGAAAGGGCACATTCCCCCAGGAAAAAGGTGTGTTCAATGTCGGTAGATAACTTCGGAGGAATCTTTGGGTCTACGCCAACGATCAAGGAAAACCGTTGCGGCACCTTAGCCAATGTGGCTTCTACAATAGCGGTCATTAGCCAGCATGTAGGGCAAGCCCCTCCAATATAAAGATCGATATTCGGATACACACCGGTGACAATACTCTCGATAGGCTGGGTAAAATTGATGGGGAGTTCAAATTTCTTCTTTACCTCAAAAACCGTATTACCAACCACATCGATTAAGAAGGGATTTGCAATACCAAGACCATCATGATTTGCTATCCGTGTAGTGCCCACGACCATGGGATTATCTATACCCATACACATGGAGGCTATGGCATCAACGGCGACAGGATCGTCACCAGCCATGATCACCCCCATCTCCACGGGAGTACCACCCTCACCTGCACCCATTCCTTCCATACCGATAAGCCCGTCAAGTATTACAAGGTCTGGTTTTCTGATCTTGCTGATATCCACCATGTGCTGATCCAGGTCATCCCTGTGTGAGAAATACCTGCCCTTTTCATCCAGGAGCCCCTGTAGATTCTTGATGGAAAGCGTCACCATGGTCATGGTATGCGTCTTCATAGCTGGGATATCTATAAAAAAGTCTGCATCAAGAACAATTTTTGGGTAGTTAACCCTGTGAAGCGCCTTCCCCCCCTTGATATCAACAACCACCTTTTCCGCATCTTCTACACCAATCACTTCACCTCCAGCATCTTCTACAGCCCTTTTTACCCCAAGAATGTTCATCACATCGATGCTGGAAAACCCCCGGGCCATCCCACGGGTCGATCGGGCTGGGTTCACCCTCTTCATCAGTGTGCCCACACTCACACCCTCAATTACAGTAACCCTTTCTGCGCCAGCCTGCCTTGCAAGCATTACCACAGAGGCAATCACCCTCCTGTCCACTGAAATGGGCGGAGGATATGGGGCAAAGAGATTTGGCTTTATAACCACGTGATCTCCCTTTTTTATCCTCTTAGATAGCCCTCCTATAAGGTCTACAGAGCTTTTTACCATTGCCTCTATATCAGAGGACTTAAGGGGGAATTGCCCCTTAACAATCGCTACCGCCACCTTTTCACCCATACGCTCCTCCTTCTAACTAGCCTTAAAGGCCTTTCTCTTTTCTCCTGTAAAATCAAGCCCAAGCGTGCCACCTGGATTCATAATATTATTGGGGTCAAGGTGGGTCTTTATGGTCCTTAAAAGACTCATACTCGTCTCACCCATATACTCCTCGTACCATGGCGCCATCATCCTCCCTATACCATGATGATGGGAAAGTCCCCCGCCGAACCGTTCAATGGCATTGATGATTGAAGTATGGTACCTTTCAAAGTCCCCTACCTCATCGCCAGGCTTTATCCGTGAGAGAAAGATGAAGTACAGGTTCCCCCCGTTCTCATAGCAATGAGAGGCATGTACCATGCATACGGAATTCGGTCTTGCCTTCACTACTTTTCTTACCTCTGACCATAACCTTGGGATGCTCTCCCAGGTACATGCAGTCTCCAAGGTATCTGTCATGACCTTTATGTCCATCAGATCTTCCCTTAAGTATGGGTCATTGTAGCGATGTTTGTGCCAGGCCTTTACTGCAATAGAACCAAGCGATAGACCCCCATGCCTCCTGGCAATAACCTTTGCCTTTTTCTTGATCAGACGTCCTGCATCTTTATCCCCCTCAGTAGATCCCAGCATGAGACATCTCTTCCCATCTTTATAGCCCAGCATTTTAAGCCCTTTGTCTATGGGAGTAGCACTTATCCCCTCAGTAACAAAGGCAATTGAGGTCTCTTCAGGGTCGGAGATGCGAAACATGTGCGGAAGGCCAAACCCACCCTGCATGATCTCACGCATGGCCATGACACACTCTTCCCAGTCCTTAAACAAAAAAGAAAAGTATACCCGGTTCTCCGGCTGAAACTTCCATATCTTGAGCGTAGCCTCGGTAAGGACACCAAGGGTGCCTTCACTCCCCATGACTAAGTGACGCAAATCCGGCCCTGTGGCAGCCCTGGGATAATCCTTTGTAACAATAAGACCATTAGGGGTGACAAATCTCAGCCCCAAGACCATATCCTCTATCTTTCCATAGCCAGTGGAAAGACCACCTGCCCCCCGGGTAACCACCCATCCCCCAACAGTGGAATACTCAAAGGACTGGGGGAAGTGCCCATTGGTATAACCGCCAGGTGAAAGAGGTGTCTTGTAATTATTGAGGTAGTCTTCATAGGCAGGGCCAAATATCCCTGGCTCCACTGTGACGCTTAAATTTATCTCGTTTATCTTCTTTACTCGATTCATGTGTCTGGTGAGATCAAGACTTACCCCGCCTTTTATAGGCTCAAGGCCTCTGGTCACACTTGATCTCCCACCAAATGGGATGAGGGGGACCTTTTTTTCATTGCAGAACCTGACCACTGCTATCACATCTGCTTCATCCCTTGGATATACCACTACATCAACCAGAGGTTTCACATCTTCCAATCTCAACTTGACTATATCAAGGTAGGTATACCCAACACTGTGTCTTACCCTCTCATAATCTGAGGCCTCCACATTCTCCTCACCCACAATCTCTTTCAAAGACGAGATATCGCTTTCTGGAAGGGCTGGCTTCCTGTCAATCCTGACCTTATCCAGACCAGGCAAATGGGGGATTTTTAAGTCCTCTTCTGTTACCCCCATATTCTCTTTCAAATATCTTATCATCCGCTTCTTTGGTTCCACAAAATGCTTGGGGTCTCCCCATTTCAGTATGGAGCGATATGAGTCTCCACCAAATTCCCTTACTGGCATATTTTACTCCTTTTATTAATATTTCTTCTCTTAAGAATTATACTTGCCATCTCAGCAAAACCAAGACTACCACTGGCTAATGTAATGTATTTGGGTAAAAATTTCATCTTTGTGATAAATCTCTTTATATTTGCCACCCCCACAGATAGAGGAAAGGCCTCAAACATGGGCTCGTCATTAGGGGAATCACCAATAAAGAGAAATTTTTCTCCTGCCTCATTTTCATCCATACTTAGTCTCTCCTTTATAAAGACTCTGGTCATAGTAAGCTTGTCATAGTCTCCGAACCACCCATTTACATGTATAGAACTTATCTTATATCTGGCTCCGTGCTCAGAAAAGATATTGCATATCACCTCTATCTCCCCATCAGTTAAGGGGGCGACATCTTCAGAAAAGTCAATGGCCAGATCAAACAGGCGATAGGGCTGATCCGTGGCTACCCGCGCCCTTGGAACCTTTGTTAGTATCTCCTTCTTAATTGCTTCAAGCTCTTTTTTTTTCTTTGCAATCTCCTCAGGGGGGAAGAAGTATCGATGTGAAAGCCTCCTCTCTTGTTCATTATAATAAAAATAAAAGGCCCCGTTTTCCCCGATGATACCATCCACAGGCCACATACGGGCAATATGATCACACCAGCCTGCAGGACGTCCTGTAATAGGGACGGTGAAAAGACCTGCCTTATGAAGGGCCCAGAGGGCTGAGTAGGCATCTTTTAAGATCTTTCCCTTAAAGGTAAATGTATCGTCAATATCAAAAAATACCCCTCTTACTTTCTGGCATTCTGAAATAGAGATCTCAGAGATCAGCTTCATCTTCCCTCCTAACTCTGCCTGTCTCTTGGGATATTTCTCATTATTATAGCTGATTACAAAAAAAGGCAAGTAACATCATTTGTTATAAGCGATCATACAACCCGTCATGCCTGCACAGCAGGCACAACCAAGGATGAAAATATGGCATTCTCATACAGATTTTATCCCTGTAGGGCCCGTTCCCCGAACGGGCCGATGAGGGCATCGGCCCCTACAAAACTTTGTGCCTATTTTCATATAAACCCGCATATCCTTTTCGGACACAACCAGGATGGAAACATGCTCGGGCTGAGAAAAATATCCATCCCCGAAAACCAAATAATGGTATTTATCTTAAGAAATTAAACGCTTGGGTCGATAAGGCAAACATGATATCCCTGACAGGTATACTGAAACGAATCTTCAATTTTCTCTCAGAAAGGGTGTGCTTTACATTCGCTGTTTCTGTTTTTTCCGTAACTGGGGCAATAGCATCTGTCCCTGCAATGATCTTCGTGCGGCTGACAGTAGACTACAAATCCCCTCATGATCTAAAAAGTGACATCATACTTTGTATCCTCATGATTGGTACTGCAGCGCTCGTGCACTATCTCTTTTATGGCCTTGGCCGGTTATGGGGCAAGAGGTGGGAACTCAAAGGCTTGCGGGTGCTTAACGACCATATTAAGGGGCTTTCCATCCCTCGATCGATACCAACCGGGATTCTTCGGAGTATCTCATACCAATTAGATAGACTGCCTGCTTTAAATACAAGGCTTGCAACCATATTATCCACTCCAGTTGTGATCATAGGCGTTCTGCAAGAAGTGCTCGTATCAGGCAATTGGATCAATGGCCTAAGTATACTCAGAGGGGCTATTATTGCATGGATCACCTATATCATGTTCACCTTTCTTATCACAGAGATCATAACCAATGATGTGCGCCGCGATGCACGTCGGCTGCTTGCCACCCGTGACGCATGGAAAGGCGCAGATTACTCTAGCACATTAACCAGAAAGTTCGGCTTCATCCTCATGCTGATGTTCATTAGCATTGCCATCACACATGGCATATCTGCCAGTAAAACAATTGCATCTCCTCTTGCGGCTATTGTAATACTCACAATATTGATACTTGCCGTAGGGGTATTCATGTGCATACTTGTATTCTTATCCATAATAAACCCACTAAGAGAAATAAAAGAGACCGCATCCAATTTCATTAAGGAACAGTCTGCACAGCTCATCACCGGCAGCATAAATCAAGAGTTCATAGATGTGGCCCAGGGTCTTTACTCCGGGGCTCAAATGATAGTCGAGTACAGGGACCAGCTACATGCGCTCAATATGACCTTAGAAAAAAGGGTGCAGGAAAGAACTGCAGAGATCAAAAGTGTCAATGAAAACCTGCAAAGTGAGATATCTGAACACAAAAAGACCGAGGAGACGCTGAAAGAAAGCGAGGAAAAGTACCGAACCATCATTGAAAACATAGAAGACGGCTACCTCGAGGTTGATCTCAGGGGGAACATAACCTTTTCCAATGATTCACTGTGTAGAATGACAGGATATACCAGAGATGAATTCTTAGGTATGAATTATAAGGAGTACACATCAGAGGAAACTGCCAGGAAGTTGTATCAAACCTTTAATGAGGTTTATCGAACAGGCAAACCTGCAAGGATGGTTAATTATAAGGTGATCAGGAAAGATGGGAGCATAGGCATTCATGAGCAGACTGTCTCCCCTATAAATGACTCAGGCGGTCAGCCTATTGGGTTTAGGAGTGTTGCACGTGACGTGACCGAGCGTAAGAAGATGGAGGCCCAGCTCCAGCAGGCCCAGAGGCTGGAGGCCATAGGCACCCTGGCAGGCGGCATTGCCCATGACTTTAACAATCTGCTCATGGGTATTCAGGGTAATGCCTCCTTGATGCTCATGGATTGTGATTCAATTCATCCTCACTATAAAAGGCTGAAAACCATTGAGCAATCTGTTCAAAGTGGGGCAGAGCTTACCATGCAGCTTTTGGGTTTTGCCAGGGGCGGAAAATATGAGGTAAGACCGGCTGATATAAATGATCTCATCAAGAGGAGCTCTGATATGTTTGCTCGCACCAAAAAGGAGATAAAGGTCTTAAGCAAATATCAGGAAAGCATCTGGACGGTAGAGGCAGATCAGTCTCAGATTGAGCAGGTGTTATTAAACCTCTATGTGAATGCATGGCAGGCCATGCCAGGGGGCGGAAAACTCTATCTTGAAACAGAAAATGTCACCTTGGATGAGGACTATGTAAAGACATACAATGTGGCCCCTGGCAGGTATGTGAAGGTGTCCGTCACAGATACAGGGGTGGGTATGGATGAGGCAACAAGGCAGAAAATATTTGAGCCGTTTTTTACCACCAAGGAGATGGGAAGGGGCACGGGGCTGGGGCTGGCCTCTGCCTATGGCATCATAAAAAATCATGACGGCATCATCAATGTATACTCTGAAGAGGGCGTGGGGACCACCTTTAACATCTATCTACCGGCATCGGATAAGGCTGTAATAGGGGAGAAGGTAAAGGATAAAGAGGTCTTAAGGGGGAAAGAGACCGTGCTCCTGGTAGATGATGAGGAAATGATCATCGATATCGGGAAAGAGATGCTGGAGTATATGGGATACAAAGTCTTGACAGCCAAAGGGGGGAAGAAAGCCATCGATGTGTACAAAAAGAATCAGGACAAAATCGATGCAGTCATCTTAGACATGATCATGCCGGAGATGGGTGGGGGGGAGATCTATGACCACATGAAGGGGATCAACCCGGATATAAAGGCCATCCTCTCAAGCGGATACAGCATGAATGGCAAGGCAGAAGCAATATTGGCCCGCGGATGCAATGGCTTTATACAGAAACCATTTAATATGAATGAACTGTCTCAGAAGATAAGAGATGTTCTGGACAAGAAATAAGCTTTATATGAAAATAGGGGTCGGGGATCAGGGGTCAGGGGATTGAAATGCATATTTTAGCGCCTGTTGAGAAAGTCCCCCCTTGAGGGGGGGGTTGCCCCTAATAACATCCCCCTGACCCCCTTCAAAGGGGGAATTTGTCCGAGCAGATTAAGGTATAATGGCTCTTGAGATATTCCTTTCCGCCCTTGACGGATGATTTGCTGATACATCCTTTGGCGAGCTCTAAGATGTATCAAAGAGCGATGCAGGTAAGCGAGAGAACCCCCATCCCGAAAGCATTTTCATCTTTGGTTGTGCCTGCCTTGCAGGCATGAGCGTTTATATGAGAAAGAGATATTTATATAGTTTTATTGGTTAGACTTGTCACTTCGCAGTGAATCCTGAGTAATCCCGAACTACAGTAATGGTAGGTTGTCTGCTTTTTTGAATCTGAAAAAAAGGCTCTAGCGTTTGGTTTGTACCAGCCTGTTCATCTTGCCGCTTTCAAACCCCTCCAAGTCCAGGGAAACAAACAAGAATCCAATACCTCTTAACTCAGAGAGGATCTCATCTTTTTTTCTAATGGCCCCCTTTAGATCTTCAACCTCAACCAAGGCAGTATCATATGGAAAGCACCTTACCCTCACCCATTTAAAACCCAGTTCCTTCAAATATGCCTCTGCCCTCTCCACCCTTCTAATCAGCCCTTTATTTAAGCCAAATCCATAAGGGAACCTGGAGCACAGACAGACCGTGGCCGGCTTATCCCATGCTGGCAGGTCTAGTGCCGAAAAATATCTCCTTATATCCTCCTTTGTCACCTTGAATTCCATGAACGGGTGCCAGATCCCGTCTTCATCTGAGGCCTTAAGCCCAGGCCTGTAATCATCAAAGTCAGAATAGTTCATACCATCTGCTATTACATCAAATCCATTCCCCCTTGCCCAGCTTGTAACTGTTTTATCCCTTATCTTCCTGCAGATATAACACCTGTCTGGCGAGTTATTTGCAAACTCTTTATTCCCCAGTTCATTAATATTTATAATCTCCTGGCCAATCCCTATCTTCTCAGCCAATTGTTTGGCATCTTTTATATCAACGCGCGGTACTATTGGAGAATCTATCGTAACGCCAATAGAGTCCTCCCCTAAGCTATCATAGGCCAACCTCGCAAGGAGCGTGCTATCAAGGCCCCCGGAAAACATCACTAATAACCTTTTTTTATCCTTGATAGCCCTTTTTATCCTGCTTAGCCTCTCCACCCCTACTCCTCTCTATTGAATGAAGCACCCTAACAGCCCCGGCAGCGGCCCCAACTGTATTACCTATATTTACCACCAAAATCCCGGGCACACAGGTCTGCAGCATGGTAGTAAGTGCACCCTTGCCCTCTCCGCCAAATCCATACCCTATTGGCGTAGGCACAGCTATTACAGGTAAGTCTGTCATCGATGCTATCAAGGTTGGAAGTACGCCTTCCATGCCTGCAAATACGATCAGTACGTCAGAATCTTTTACCTTCTTTAGACTCAGATGAGGCCTATGTATCCCGGATGCACCAGAATCATAAGAATTGATAACCTTGACACCAAGTTCTTTCAAGATTAATGAACACTCTTTAGCATATGGTATGTCTGATGTTCCAGCAGTGATGATCCCAACAGTGCCAAGGCCTTCATGTATATGATCTCTTTTCTTGATTACTATGACTCTTCCAGCCTTTTCTATCTTTAAACCTGGAAATGCCTCCCTTAATTTATTCCCTTTTTCAGAATCAATGTTTGAGATAAATACAATATCTCTTTTCTCCAAAATCTTCTCAGTAATACCTAATAGATTTTCTGTTGCCTTCCCTTGAGCAAAAACTACTTCTGGAAATCCAATACGTTTTCCCCTGTGCAGATCTAATAAAAAATCTTCGCCTTCTTCATAGAACAGTCTTAAAATCCTTTCTTCTGCATCTTGCCCGCTCAATTCTCCTCTCTTATACAATTCAAGGATTTCTTTAAACATCTTCTTCCCCCCATGCCTTTTAATCCTCAATGCGATCTCTTATCGCTTTATCAAGGTCTGCCCTCACCTGCGCAACAGGTATGCCTTCCTTGACTGAAATCCTATACATATCCCTGTATTCAGGCTTATACCTCCTCGCCCCATCAGGAGCGATCACCTCTTTTATCTTCACATCGCCATATCTGGTATGGATTGTGTACTCTTTTCTTGGAAGAACTCTTCTCTCAACCTGATAGTACCTGGCCCCAATAGAGGTTGAATGTGTCAAGAAAATAGCCAATATATCCTGGAGATCTTTTGAGAAAGAGATGACCTTTATCCCAACCCCTGGCCTTCCTCTCTTCATAATCCTTGAAGTAAGACTCACATCTAAGGCCCCTGCCTCAAAAAGTCTTTGTGTCACAGCCTCCCATTCTTCAGGTGACATATCATCAACATCTGCCTCTGTCACATATACCTGATCGTTGCCCTCATCTGGCACCTCGCACAATATCGATCTAAACAGATTAGGCCATCCCTGATATTGTCTGTCACCACACCCATACCCCGCGCCTGTAATGACCATATCTGAAGGCGGGTCTTTTACCTCTGAAATGGCCTTTAGCACAGCAGCCCCTGTTGGGGTTACAAGCTCCGCTTCTATGCCGGTAACCCTAATCTTTATCCCAGCCAACAACTTGACAGTTGCCGGGGCAGGAACAGGAATAGTCCCGTGCATGGAGTCTGTAGTCCCATAACCTACAGGAACAGGCCTGGTGTAGACTTCCTCCACATCAAACCACTCAAGAGCGGCGGATATCCCTACGATATCAAGGATCGAGTCCACTGCACCTACCTCGTGGAAATGCACATCATCTGGATCCATCCCATGAACCTTGGACTCTGCCAAAGCTATAAGATCAAATACATCTAAGGCCTTTTGCTTTATACCTTGAGGGATTGTAGATTGAGAAATGATTTCTTTTATCTGAGAATATCTCCTTGCTTCATGTTGCCTTCCCACATCAAATTTCAGATCCAGAGATTCTATTCCATTTATCTTCTTAAGAGATGTCTTTATATTGTACCCTCCAAGGTCAAGGCCATCAAGAATACCTTGCAGATACTCGATAGGACATCCAAGGTGGATAAGACTCCCTAATATCATGTCGCCACTTGCCCCGCCAATAGGGTCAAATATCAAAACCTTCATCCCTACCTCCCTGAATTATGCAATCTTACATAGATCTATTTAAATATCAAAACCAATCTGACAACAGTCATGTCTATTACAGGAAAAGGGGTTGCATATAAACCCTCATGTCCTTTTGAACACAATCAAGGATGAAAAAGTATCCAGGAGCCAGAAGCTGGAATGCTTCCGATTGAATTATTACGTGTATCCTAACTTCTGGATTCTGAATTCTGACTCCTAACTTCTTTTTCATATAATCCTGCATGGCCGCGGGGCAAAAAGGTGTGCCTGTCTTTTAAATTTGACTTATCGCTTGCTAAAAATGGCTATTGCCTTAAGCCAAGAAACCTGTCATTAGTTGTGGATACTGGAATGAAATGGATTTATTATAGTGAGCTTTTTATAGCTTGGCATTTGGCTAAATCTTAAAGAAGTACTTTGAGAAAAAGGCTCGCTGTGTTGAATAGGAGGGTCTAATGTGGATTTACATTCAACTCATCCTTATCTACACCTTTATCCTGGGATCCATTTATCTACTGGTCTCTTTGGGTTTCTCCATCATCTGCGGGGTGTTGAGAATCTTTCATCTGGGCTATGCCTATATCTTCCCCCTGACGGTTTACGGGACATGGATGTTCATGCAGGAGTTAGGATGGGGTTTGATCCCTGCTATTTTAGGCATGGTAGCAATCCAGTTTATCATCTCCTATCTCATCTATAAAGGGATGATAAAGAGGTACTTAGAAAAAGAGGAAATCCTGCTTACAGCCCTTCTACTGGTATCTCTCATCGTGGAGCAGGCCGCCAACTACTGGTATCCGATCCAGGAAGGTGTATACCTTAAAACCACCCTGATTGAAGGAACCACACAGATAGGTGTAGTTGTTATCCCCACCCAACTTGTGATTGGGGCATTTATTGCCCTTATCCTCACTGCCCTCTTTGTCCTTTTCTTCATTAAAACAAAGACCGGACTGGCGGTAAGGGCCCTCTCTCAGGACATCTACAGCTCCAAGATCGTTGGAATAAATGTTGAGACCCTCTATATCTTTACTATGATGATTGTCCTGGTGCCGGTTATCATCTCTATGCTCGTTGTGGCCCCTGTCTGGGCAGTGGAGCCAGGCATGGGCTGGCTTTATATGACCATCGCCATTCTGGTCTCGGTTCTCGGCGGGTTAGGCAACATCAAGGGCACTATCATTGCCAGCTTTCTCATTGGATTAACACATGCCATCATGTGCTTTGTTGTAGGAGAACCGCGTTTCATGAATCTATCGGCCCTGGTTCTGGTTATGATCATCCTGATAATAAGGCCGCAGGGGATAGCAAGGAGTGAGGCATTATGGTAGACATTGAATTCAAAAGAGATCGCATCGTTATCAGATACAAAGAGAAGAAGTGGGACTGGATGCTTGAGCCCAGATACTGGCGGAATTCTATTATCTGGACAAGCATGTTGCTCATCTTTCCTGTGTTTGCTTTCTTTGCAAGTCCCGGGCTTATCAACACCATGATCACTGCAAATATTTATGCGGCCATTGCCATCCCTTTAGCCCTAATGACCATAGGGACCGGGCGAATGAACTTCGGCCCGAATTTCTTCATCGGCATTGGAGGTTATACAGCAGCGCTACTCAGCATTGCCTACGGCTGGGGGCCACTTGCGACCTTGCCTTTTGCGATCATCCTCACACTACTGGCTGCCCTTATCTTCAGCCCACTTGTTGTTGTAGCCCGTGGACTTTACTACGTGCTTCTCACCCTGCTTTTACCTCTGGTTTTTCTTGAAGTGACCTTTATCTACTCGAATATTTTTAAGGGAGACGTAGGCCTTTTCGGCATTAAGCTGCTGGTCGACCTGGGTAATGCCAAACTCAATTTTCTTACAGTGGCCTATATCTCAACAGGGATAATGCTTTTATACCTTTTGGTGGTAAACAAGATCTTAAAATCGCGCTACGGTCTGATTATGGCTACCATCAATGATGATGAGGAAGTAGCCCATGGGATCGGAATCAATATAAACAAGGTCAAGATCCTTGCCTTTGTCTTTCCCGCTGGCATGATTGGAGTTATGGGGTGGTTTCTTGCCCACTACTTTGGGACCTTTGCCGGGATTACCTACCTTCCGCTCACCTTCATGTTGAAGATACTCTTGGTCCTTATTATCGGGGGGAGGGCCCAGGTATTTGGATGTGTAGTAGGCGGTTATTTTGTGGCCTTCTTAGAGATGATCCTCATCAGGACCATGGGGCCTATCCAGCCAGTAATCTTTCCTGTTATCCTCCTTATCCTCCTCTTTGTGCTCCCTGAAGGTCTCTTCGGGATTTATCGCAAACGCCGCTACAGGGAATATCTGCCCACCCTGCATGTGCGGAGGTAGATGAGATGCCAGAATTACTTAAAGTCCGCAACATCACCAAGAGCTTTGGAGGCATTACTGCACTTAATAATGTGAGCTTCGACGTTCATAAGGGAGAGACAGTGGGTTTTATCGGACCGAATGGCGCCGGAAAGACAACCATGGTCAATGTGCTCTCCGGCTATATGTATGCGGATTCCGGTGAAATAGTAATGGACGGGGTAGTAATTACCAAGATGAAGCCCTATCAGCGGGCCCATCTGGGGCTAAGCCGCACATACCAGATCCCCCGACCGTTTCCCGAGTTGACCGCCTTAAACAGTGTCGCAACAAGTGTCCTGTGCGGGAAGAAGCGTAAGAACCAGAGCCTGGAGGATGCCGGGTATGAGGCTACACATTATCTCGAGTTTGTAGGGCTTTTCAGCAGACGAAATATTCTGGCCCGCGACCTGACCTTTTACGAACTGAGGATGCTGGAGCTTGCAAGGGCCCTGGCCACCACGCCAAAACTTCTTTTTATTGACGAGGTTATGGCTGGTCTTAACCCGGGGGAGGCCAATAAGGCGGTGCACCTCATTACCCGGGCCAAGGAAGAGTTCGGAATCTCCATCTTCTGGATCGAGCATGTAATGGCAGTCCTTATGGATGCAGCCGATCGGATCATCGCCATCCATTATGGCGAAAAGCTCGCTGAAGGAACCCCGGAAGAAATTGCCAACAACGAAAAGGTGATCGAGGCCTATCTGGGCACAGGTTGGAGGACTTATGCTTGAGATAAAGAACCTTTGCGTATCCTATGGGGTTATCCCGGTGCTTCATGATGTGAGCTTTACAATCAAGGAAGGTGAGATCGTCACCTTGCTGGGCTCCAATGGGGCAGGCAAGAGTACCATCTTAAATACAATCCAGGGCATTATGAAGGCGACCTCTGGGAACATCGTCTTTAAGGGTAAGCCAATCAAGGATTTTCCTCCCCACAAGGTCGTAGCTGAGGGCATTGTCCAGGTCCCTGAAGGTCATCGGAACTTCCCCTATATGACTGTTAAGGAAAACCTCCTTCTGGGGGCCTACCCGAAAGGGGCATGGGAAGGCAGAAAGGAATCTTTGGAACATGTAATAAACCTCTTCCCGATCCTCAAGGAACGGGCCAATATGGAAGCCCGTCTGCTAAGTGGTGGTGAACAGCAAATGCTTACTATTGGAAGGGCTCTGATGTCGCGCCCCCGATTTCTCATGGTGGATGAACCATCCCTGGGGCTGGCCCCTGTTGTCGTGGATACCCTGTTCGAAACCCTTGAGAAGCTCAGGGGCTCAGGGATCACCATCTTGCTCCCGGAGCAGAACGCCCTGCGTGCCCTTCAGCTTGCCGACAGGGGGTACGTCCTCCAAGATGGACGGGTTGTGCTTGAAGATACCTCCGAAAATCTCATAAAGAGCGATGTGGTCAAAAAGGCATACTTGGGGAGATGAATCATGGAAGATTATTTTTCTTACACTGAAAGGCTTTTCAATCCATCTAAAGCAGTGGAAAAACCAGAGGCCTTAAAAGGTATCCGGGTCCTTGACTTCTCTCATGTGATCTTTGGCCCGACCGCTGCCAGAATCATGGGGGATTACGGGGCAGAGGTGATCAAGCTGGAGCTGCCCTTCTATGGAGACCTCTGGAGGCCGGCAACCTACTGGGGAAAATACTGGAAACACTCAAATCCCATATGGCATTTTGTAACCAAAAATAAATATTTCGTCTCGGTAGATCTGAAACTTCCCAAGGCCAAGGATCTGATCCTCCGGCTGGTAGAGACCTCAGATGTGGTAGTCGAAAATTTTGCCCCAGGGACAGCAGAGGCATGGGGGGTAGGCTATTCCCAGATCAGTAAAGTCAACCCACGAATCATTTACCTTAGCTGCTCCACTTACGGCCAGTATGGGCCTTTACGCTTTTTCCCGGGATGGGACCTTCTGGCCCAGGCCGCCAGCGGCGTTTTGAGCCTCACCGGTTATCCGGACACGGAGAAATTCTATAAACTGCCTGATTATCTGGGTGACTTTGTCCCGGGTAATATCGGTGCGCTTGCGATCCTCATGGCCCTTTATTACAGAAACAAGACCGGAAAAGGACAGTATATCGACCTTGCCCAGTCCGAGGCCCTAATGCGGATATTATTCCATCATACCTATCATAACCTAACAGGAGAAGAGCTCGGGAGAACGGGAAATTCCGACCCGACAATGGTGCCGGCATCCATCTTCAAGACAGGTGATGAAAAGTTTCTGGCACTGGCATGTGCCACCAAAGACCAGTTTGAGGGGCTTTTAGACGCCATGGGCAGAGAAGATCTTCGTAAAGACAAGCGTTTTACCAATACCTTCGATAGACTCAAGCCGGAAAATGCCGAGGCCTTGACAGGTATCGTTGCTGATTGGGTAAAAATTCATGACTGCGAGGAAATCGTTAAACTTTCCAATTCAAAGGCCTTCCCGGCCGCTGAGGTGATGGATGACTATCAGATCTGTCATGATCCATGGCGCCGTCAGCGTGGAAGCGTGATCCTGTTCAACGATGATATGTACGGGGAATTTGTGCTGGCAGGACCTTCTGCCCAGCTGAGCGAAACACCTTCGAGAAACAAATGGCTTGCCCGTCCTCTTGGTTATCACAACAGGATAGTACTGAAAAAGTTTCTTGGCATGAAAGAAGAGGAAATCGATGACCTGGAGAAAAAAAAGGTTATCGGAACCTTTGATGACAAACCCGGGCTGAAGCCGCCTGTATATTACAACATGGATGAGGACCCCATATACAACTACGGAAAAGAGGCCATGAAATGAATCCTAAAAAGAACAAAGAAGAGATATACGCTCGGCATGTAGCCTCCGCAAAGGCCATTAGGCATCTTTCTTCCTGGGGCGAGACACTGGCCGAGATCATGAATCCCGAAGGAAAGCCGGAAGTATTAGATGATGTCCTGGTTTTAGATGCCAGCCATGCCAATTTCTCGGGAATTATTGCCTCGAGCTTCTTTGCGGAATTTGGTGCCGAGGTGATCAAGATCGAGCCTAATGAGGGTGACCCTGCCCGTAAGATGACACCTTTTGGCGCCAACGTCAAAGGGGTGGGCATCCCCTTTATGGTAGAGGGACGGAATAAACGCTACATGACCCTGGATCTCAAGAATAATGAAGAAGACCGGGAGGTTTTCGGTAAGCTGGCAAAACAGGCCACCATCGTTATCGAGAACTATGCCCCCGGGGATATGGATTCCTGGGGCATAGGCTTCCGGCAGCTCTCACATGAAAACCCCGGCCTCATATACATTGCTGTTACCCCTTACGGACAGTATACAGACAAGGCCAAAGAATTTGCCAATCTTCCGGATTCTGATATCACTACTCAGGCAGGATCCGGCCTTCCTGCCCAGATAGGGGACCCTGCGACGGCTCCGGATCCTTATAACTGGCCGCTTAGGGCCGGGCCGTGGATGGGCTGGTACATATCCGGATTAAGCGCGGCCTTAGGGGGAAGTATAGCCCTTGTCTATCGTCAAAATACAGGCAAAGGCCAGATGATAGACATTGCAGGTATGGATGCATACTCTTCAATGGTCGGGTTTCCCGCATCCATCGGCTATACATGGGAGAAGGCGCGGCCAAGAATCGGGATATTGGACTTTATCCTTTATCCTTACGGGCACTGGAAATGCAAAGACGGATATGTGGCGATCGCAGCACCAAGGGATCATGATTTTCGGGCCTTGATTAAAATCCTGGGGTTATGGAAGATAGAGGATGATTGGAGATACACATCGGATCGAATCCCTGATGTCCTGGATCAGGCAATGGCCTTGCACAAGTTAATTGAAGCCAAGACCATGCAGTACACCAGCGATGAGCTGGTGGAAAAGGCCTTGGCTTACAGCAAGAAAGCAGCACGCTCCAAATGGCGGGGGGGCGGGGTGCCTATCATCATGAAGGTCATGACACCGGATAAAACCATGGGAAACAGGCAGTGGACTACCCGCAAGGCCTTTCAGGAGGTCGAGGATGAAACCCTCGGAAAATATGTAATCAGCTCAGGCTTTGTAAAGATGTCTGAGTCGCCTCCGAGAGTCAAGTGGGTATCTTGCGATATCGGGAAGGACAATGACTACATCAGGGAAAAGTATCTTCATGGGGGCTAAGATTGTCCAAATAGTTTAAATTGAAATCCTGATCAGAAGGATTCCAATAAAATAATTTTACAAAGGAGGTACGGTAATGAGAAAAGGTTTAAGATTTACCATTATTCTCGCAGCAGTATCGTTGGTGTTGCTGGCTTTATCACCAATGACATTCGCAGCACCAAAGGGGGAGCCCATCGTTATTGGCTATATTGGTTATATCCTCTCTCCCGGAACCAAGCCATGCATGGACATCCAGAAGATGGCCGTTGATGAGATTAACGCGGCCGGTGGGATCCTGGGCCGCCCCGTGAAGTACATCGTGATGGATGGGAAGGGAGACACTTCCCTGTCTGTCGAGGCGGCAAGAAAGCTGATCATAGAGGATAAGGCAACCTTTGTTTCAGTCGAAGGCCGGACCGAGATATGCCTGGCCGCGCAGGAAAACTCAGGCACACTTTTCAAGGAATATCCTCACATCCTGGTATTCAATGGACCCATGGGCTCTGAGTTGACGGCACGTATTCTGGACGAGGCCCCAAAATACGATTTCTGTTTCAGGGACTGGGACCCCGAGCCTGCTCACTATGCCCAGACCAAATACTTCTTCAATAAGACCTTCAAGAAATACATGAATGTAAAAAAGGTCGCCTTTCTCTGGGAAGACCTGGCATGGACAACCCAGTGGCGAGAAGGGATTGATTACATGAACCTTCCAACCTGGGAAAAGCTGGCTGAGGAATGTGGTTTGAAGGTCGTCTACAGCAAGGCGGTCAAACCACGTGGGACCATGTATCTGCCTATCCTTCAACAGATCGCATTGAAAAAGGCCGATGTTATCTTCTTTATAAGCTCCTGGTTCACTGACACGGAATCCTTTACCAAGCAGTGGGCTGATTCCGCGGCCAAGGATATCCCTGTCACCCTGTACGGTGGTATTTCACAGACGCATGCCTTCTGGCAGATGACCGGGGGCAAGGCCCTGGGGGTTGTTGGCTCGTTCACCGAGGGAGACGTCCCATTAACAGAGAAGACCGTCCCGCTTATCACTAAGGCGAAGAAACTGGGTATCCCCATGCAGATCCATGTCCATATTGCCTATGCCGATATCTACCATTTCAAGGCAGCCATCGAAAAGGCCGGGGGGACAGATGACATCAATAAGTTGATCAAGGCCATGGAAGAGGTGGAGACAACCTATTCCCTTGGAAAGATGAAGTATGAAACAAAGAAGGTAAAACCATTCTACCACTCCAGGGTTCGGGTTGATCCCAATGACCCCCTGAATACGACCTATGCCGGATACTATTATCAGCCCATAGTTCAATTCCAGAAAGACGGGAAGATAGTGTATCTGTGGGGTTCTTGTGAAGAGAATGAAAAGGCGCTCAAAAAGTATGTTAACCCGAAAGATTATATGACACCTGCCAAGTTGAGAAAGAAATAAGCACAAGTCATCACATTCGGGAATCCAAGGCGACCCCTTCCTCGGGGTCGCCTTGGATTTGATGGGCCTACAAAAGAAAACATGGGGAGTATTTTTCTGCTCCGAAATACAAATTGACATTGAAATAAAGATCCGCTACACAACTGCAACCAGACAATATTTTTCAAGATCACTCAGGAGGACAATCGTGGCAGAAAGGTTTTTTAGTAAAAGGAATCTGAAATTTTTGCTCTATGAGGTCTTTGATACAGCATCGCTTCTTAAATATCCTTACTATGAAGAACACTCTAAAGAGATCTTTGACATGGTCTTAGAAACGGCTGCAAAGATAGGAAAAGATATGCTCTACCCCTATCTCGAGGAAATGGATAAAAATCCGCCGGAATTTGTTGATGGCAAGGTAAAGGTCCACCCGATGTAAGAACCTTTATGAAGGAATGCGGCGAAGGGGGATGGATTGCTGCAACCGCACCCATGAATGTTGAAGGGCAGCAACTCCCCGGTATAATCGGGCTTGCTTCCAATTTTATCTTTGGTGCAGCCAATTATTCTGCAAGCGTCTATCCTGGGCTCACCACTGGAGCGGCCCACCTCATCACATCCTTTGGGACAAAGGAGTTGATAGAAACATACATACCAAAAATGTTTGCCGGCGAGTGGCAAGGGACCATGGCCTTGACCGAGCCCCAGGCCGGAAGCTCTCTTGCAGATATCACCACCTCTGCTGAACCCGCCGATCAAGGCTATTATAAGATTAAAGGGCAAAAGATCTTCATCTCCGCATCAGAACATGATGGCGTGGAAAATGTAATCCAGCTGTTGCTCGCCAAGATTAAAGGGGCTCCGGCGGGTGTAAGGGGCATCTCCCTGTTTGTAGTCCCAAACAAGCGAATCGATGAAGGTGGCACCCTGATCCCTAACGATGTCAATGTGGCAGGAATTTATCATAAGCTAGGCTACAGGGGGGCTCCAATCAATCAGCTGAGCCTGGGGGAGAACAACGATTGCCGCGGTTACCTGGTAGGAGAGCCCAATAAGGGCCTGGCCTATATGTTTCAGATGATGAATGAAGCCCGGATTGATGTAGGCCTTGGCGCAACGGCTATTGCCTCGGCTGCATATTATGCCGCTTTAGAATATTCTAAAGAGCGGCCCCAGGGGAGAAGATTGACCGCCAAGGATCCCACCTTGCCTCAGATACCCATTATTGAGCATGCTGATGTGAAACGGATGCTGCTTTTCCAACGTTCTGTCATAGAGGGATCTCTTTCCCTTCTCTTACAGTGCAACATTTATACTGATCTGGAGCTTGTCTTAGAAGGAGAGGAAAAGGAGAAATATACCCTTTTACTGGATCTCCTGACACCAGTGGCAAAGAGCTACCCATCGGAGATGGGTATACTATCCGTATCACAGGCCTTACAATGCCTGGGGGGATATGGTTACTGCGATGAATTTCCTTTGGAGCAATATTACAGAGATGCCAGGATCCATCCCATTCATGAGGGTACTACGGGCATTCAGGGGATCACCCTTCTCGGGAGGGGGGTCATCAAAAAAGATGGCAAGGCCTTTCAATTATACATAGAAGAGGTTCAAGATGTCATAAGGAAAGCCCAGAATACCCCTGAACTCAAGACCTACGCCATAGGACTCAAAGATGCAGTAGAGAAACTCCAAGAGGTCACCTCGCACCTGATAGGTGTGGCAACAAAAGATGGCCCGGAGCTTTTCCTTGCTGATGCCACCATTTATCTGGAATTCTTTGGCATCATCGCTATTGCATGGCAATGGCTGCTTCAGGCCATATCAATCCAGAAGGCCTTGAAGGATACTCCAGCAGGGGCAGATTCCACGTTCTATCAGGGAAAGATGTATGCCTTCAGATATTTCTTTGGCTACGAACTTCCTAAGATAGAAGGCCTGGCCAAGCGGTTGTTAAATGGCGATGGGTTGACTGTGGAAATGGAGACGGATCTCTTTTCTGATTGATAAGCGCTCGCTGCAGCCCATTTGTTGCAATCATATTCTCTCTGCCCCGTCTTTGGCAAGACAGGTGAAATATTTGTGCAAAGCTCTTATCTACTTGATACCTGCATGGTAGCTCTGTAATGACCTGACGCCGCAATTTTCTTGCCGTCTAGCAGCAATACCCTTAGCAGCAGCAATAGCCGCTGCCAAAGTAGTGATATAAGGCACCTTGTACCTAATAGCAGCTTTACGAATGTAGGAGTCGTCATGCTTGCTCAGCTTGCCGCTAGGGGTATTGATAACTAATTGAATCTCTTTATTTTTAATCCCATCGACAATATTGGGGCGTCCCTCGTGCATCTTTAAGATAGACTCCGTTTCAATACCATTTTCAGCCAAAAAACTGTGGGTCCCCTTCGTTGTCTTAATCTTAAATCCAAGATTGTAAAACAATCTTGCAGTTTCGAGTACCGCGGGCCTATCTTTTTCAGACACAGTGATGAGGACAGTCCCCTCAGAAGGAAGTTGCTGACCGGCAGCCTCCTGAGCCTTGAAATAGGCCATGCCAAAAGAGTTTGCCATACCTAAAACCTCCCCTGTAGATCGCATTTCGGGCCCCAGGAGTGGGTCAACCTCTGGAAACATGTTGAATGGAAATACGGCCTCCTTTACGCCGTAGTGTGGTATTGACCTAGGCTTGAGGTCAAAGTCAGCAATCTTTTTACCGAGCATAATCTGTGTGGCAATACGTACCATGGAGATATTACAGACCTTTGAAACCAATGGCACGGTCCGAGAAGCACGAGGATTGGCCTCAAGGATATAGACAATATCACCTGCTATGGCATACTGAATATTCATCAAGCCAACCACACCGAGTTCCACTGCTATCTTTTTGGTATATTCATGGATGGTTTCAATGTGCCTGGCCGGAATACTGATAGGCGGGATCACACATGCAGAATCGCCAGAATGAATCCCAGCTAATTCTATATGTTCCATAACCGCAGGGACAAATGCATCACTACCATCAGCAATGGCATCAGCTTCCACCTCAATGGCATTTTCTAAAAACTTGTCAATCAGGATAGGCCTGTCCGGGGTCACATCCACGGCTGCAGCAACATACTGTTTAAGCATATCATCGTCGTGGACCACCTCCATACCGCGCCCGCCAAGGACATAAGACGGCCTTACCATCAGGGGGTAGCCAATAGCCTCGGCAATCTCCAAGGCCTCCTCTAAGGTAGACGCCATACCTGATTCAGGCATAGGGATGCCCAACTTATCCATCATCTGGCGGAAACGATCACGATCCTCAGCCAAGTCTATGGCCTCCGGCGATGTCCCGAGGATCCTTACCCCTGCCTGGGCGAGTTCATCGGCAATATTGAGAGGGGTCTGTCCACCAAACTGCACGATCACACCTTCGGGCCTTTCCTTTCCATAAATGCTCAATACATCTTCCACAGTAAGCGGCTCAAAATAAAGTCTGTCCGATGTGTCATAGTCGGTTGAGACTGTCTCGGGATTACAATTGACCATAATCGACTCAAACCCCTCATCTCGGAGCGCAAAGGCTGCATGAACACAACAGTAATCAAACTCAATACCCTGCCCTATCCGGTTGGGGCCTCCACCCAAGACCATGATCTTGCGCCTTGTGCTGACACTAACCCTGTCAGGGGCATTATAGGTGGAGAAATAATATTCAGTATCTTCTACTCCACTTACAGGTACCGGCTCCCACCCCTGAGCCATGCCTAACGAGATACGTTTTTGCCTGATATCCTTTTCAGGGATTCCAAGGAGCTCAGATAGATAATGGTCTGAAAATCCATCTTTCTTTGCTTGTACCAATAGTTCATCAGGTAACATCTCCCCCTTATATTTGAGGATCTCTTCCTCTAAGTCCACCAATTCCTTCATCTGTTCAATAAACCAGGGTTTGATATAAGTTTTGCTATAAAGTGTATCTATACTCGCACCCTTGCGTAGCGCCTCATACATGATAAACTGACGTTTCGAAGATGGTTCGCCCAAAAGGTCGAGGAGGTCATCAAGAGTCTTATCATGAAGGCCCCTGGCAAAGCCAAGCCCGTACAGGCCTATCTCCAATGATCGGATGGACTTCTGCAGTGCCTCCTTATAAGTCTTGCCTATGCTCATAACCTCGCCCACAGCACGCATCTGGGTGCCAAGTACATCCTTGGCGCCTTTAAACTTTTCAAAGGCCCAGCGGGCGAACTTTACCACCACATAGTCATCTGACGGTGTATACTTATCCAATGTCCCTTCTCTCCAGTACGGGAGTTCATCTAATGTTATGCCTGCTGCCAACTTTGATGATACAAGGGCAATCGGGAAGCCGGTAGCCTTAGAAGCCAGTGCAGAAGATCGCGAGGTCCTTGGATTGATTTCGATCACAACTACCCTGCCTGTCCCGGGGTCATGGGCAAACTGAATGTTAGTGCCGCCAATCACCTGGATAGCCTCAACAATGTCATAGGAATATCTTTGAAGACGATCCTGAAGCTCAGGGGAGATAGTAAGCATAGGGGCAGTACAAAAAGAGTCACCAGTATGCACACCCATGGAGTCTACATTTTCTATAAAGCAGACCGTTATCATATTATTTTTTGCATCCCTCACTACCTCAAGCTCCAACTCTTCCCATCCAAGGACCGATTCTTCTATCAGTATCTGGCCGATAAGACTTGCTGAAAGACCACGGCTTGCAACAATCCTCAGCTCCTCCACATTATAAACCAGGCCACCTCCTGTCCCACCCAAGGTATATGCAGGGCGAACAACCACCGGGTAGCCAAGTTCAGCAGCGATCGCTTCAGCCTCCTCCACGCTGTAGGCAGGTTTACTCTCAGGCATATCAATTCCAAGCCTGTTCATAGTTTCCTTGAACGCGATCCGGTCCTCCCCGCGCTCGATAGCATCTACATTAACACCGATCACCTTTACACCGTATTTGTCTAACGCACCGCTTCTGGCCAGCTCTGAGGTAAGGTTAAGTCCGGACTGCCCACCAAGATTTGGCAGTATTGCATCCGGCCTCTCTTTCTCGATTATCTCCGTCACAACCTGAAGATCAAGCGGCTCAATATAGGTAATGTCTGCCATACCAGGATCGGTCATAATGGTTGCAGGGTTAGAATTTACCAGCATGATCTCATATCCCAATTCCCTAAGTGCCTTACAGGCCTGTGTTCCAGAATAATCAAACTCACAGGCCTGTCCTATGACAATAGGCCCTGAGCCAATAATCATCACTCTCTTTATATCATCACGTCTTGGCATATAAATTTATTCCTTCCCTCTTTCATTCATTAATATTTATCTAGAGCCGTCCAAAATTCAAAATAAACCTGCTACTAATATATTGAGACTATAAAAAAGCAATCGTTACGTCAAGTCAAAGAGACCAGTTTTGTATAGATATATGAAAATAAATTTTTTTGCCTGTATTTTGGCAGTGTCAGCGGCCTATTTCCAGTAATCAATTATGGCCTCATTTATAGACACCTGTGTATCAGTTTGCAGGGGGCAGGGCACCTTTTCCAGGTATATTGCCAGCAGATGGCATTATCTAAACGAAACAAACCTCAACAAAGACCACCTGAATATCAAGCTTTACCTGCACTAAAAACAAAAGATTTCTATTGCTATTTGTTGTCAAGTAAAACAAAATATTGTAGCATGATTTCACCAAGGGGACGAAATGGAAAGGCATGAAGAAAATCCCAAGGGTGTAACTAAGGCCGATGTCGTCGTTGGTATCCCATCATACAATGAGGCAGCCACCATCGCCTATCCTACCCAGCAGGCAGCCCTTGGGCTAAAACAATATTTTTCAAATATGACCTCGGCCATTATAAACTGCGATAACAATAGCCCTGACGGGACGCAAGATGCATTTATGAATGCCGACACCCATGGGATCCCAAAGATATATATATCCACCCCTAAAGGCGTAAGAGGCAAAGGTAATAATTTTAGAAACCTCTTTAAAAAGGTTTTAGACCTTAAAGCAAAGGCCATCGTAGTAGTAGATGCGGATCTTAAAAGCATCACTCCAAGGTGGATAAAAAATCTGGGGGAACCTTTATTCAGTGATTTTCACTATGTAGCTCCACTTTATGTAAGACATAAATATGATGGGACTATTACCAATAATATTGCATATCCACTGAGCCGCTGTTTATATGGGAGGCGTGTAAGGCAACCGATAGGGGGAGATTTTGGCTTCTCTGGCACAATGGCAGAGGTATACATGAAAAATAATCCGTGGAATGAGAACGTGTCAGAGTTTGGTATTGATATATGGATGACCACCTTGGCCATGAATGAAGGTATCCCTATGTGTCAGGCCTTTATGGGGAGGCCGAAGATACATAAGCCAAAGGATCCCGGTGCAGATTTAGGCCCTATGTTTAGGGAAGTGGTAAACACCATATTCGATCTGATGGCAGCATATAGCGATAAATGGATGTCTATTAAATGGAGCAAGCCCACTGCCATATTCGGTTTTGGCCTGGGAGAAATAGAAATGCCTCCCCCTGTGGAGGTCAATAAAGAAGGGCTCTATAAGAGATTCCAAGACGGGTTCAAAAGCAATTCCGAGATCTACAGTACAATATTTTCAATGGAAACCTCTCAGAAACTCGGCGAAATAGCTACCCTTGACATGGAACACCTTGAGATACCATCTCCCTTATGGGCCAAGGTCCTGTTTGACTTTGCTGTTAGCTACCATCGAAAAGACATGGATATACATAAAATAATAGAGGTGCTGATCCCCTTGTATTATGGCATGACACTTTCCTTTGTAAACAAGACCGAGGGGATGTCCATACAACAGGCAGAAGAATTTATAGAGGATCTGTGCTCTGTATTCGAGCAAACAAAACCCTATCTTGTTGATAGATGGAAAACTTGAAGAAAGGAGAGGCCTATGGCGAAGGTCCTTATAGTGGATGATGAGGAGCATATTCGTATACTCCTTTGCCAGGAGCTAGAAGATGAGGGCTACGAGGTGGCTCTGGCAGATGATGGAATAGATATTATAGACCGCATAGAAAAAGAAAAACCAGATGTAGTAATTTTAGACATAAAGATGGCAGAAACCAATGGCCTGGATGTGCTTCAGGAGATCAGGAATACATACTATAACCTGCCGGTAATACTTTGCAGCGCATATGGAAGTTATAAGGTGGATCTCAAGAGCATTGCAGCCGATGCATACGTGGTGAAATCATCTGACCTTACAGAATTGAAAAACAGGATAGCCCAGGCGCTGGAGGCAACGGTCCCAGTAAAGGAATAAGTATATAGAAATTGGGGATAAAAGCAGATCTTCATATACATACAACTGCATCAGATGGAGAATATAGCCCCTGCGATGTAGTCTCTATGGCAAAGGCCGCTAACCTAGAAGCCATTGCCATAACAGATCATGATACTACAGCCGGGACAGACAGGGCTTTAAGTGCCGGTAGGCAAACGGGAGTGTTCGTCATCCCCGGTGTAGAGATAAGTGCTGTATTCGCATCAGGGACCCTCCATATACTGGGTTATTTCCCAGAATTGCCTCTCGGGTTGGAACAAAGGCTTGAAAAGGTACAAAAGGCAAGAAAAGATCGGAATCCACAGATAATAAAGGAATTGAATGAACTGGGTTTTGATATCACTATGGAAGATGTCAAATATGTAGCCGGCCATGGACAAACAGGCAGGCCTCATATTGGTAAGGTGCTTATCCAGAAAGGGTATGTAGCTAACCTGGATGAGGCCTTTGACAAATTACTTGGTAGAGGGGCTCCTGCATATGTGGAGAAGAAAAAGTTGTCCTTTAAGGATGCAATCTCCCTTATAAAGAGCTACAGGGGTATCCCTGTTTTAGCCCATCCATTTACACTGAATCTAGACAACTCAAGACTGACGTTATTTGTAAAATCCTTAAAAAACCATGGACTTGCCGGAATAGAGGCCTTTTATCCTGAACACACCAAAGGCCAGGTAAGTCTTTACTCTAATCTGGGAAGAGACCTCGGGCTTATTATCACTGGTGGCACAGATTTTCATGGGCCAAGTAGAGGTCATACCTCCATTGGAGATGTTGGTGTAGATATAAAGGTTGTTGATCACCTTTTTGATATGTGGAGTGGTTAATTATGGCTGAATAAAAATAGTTGTCAGGGATCAGGGGCCAGTTTTCAGGGATGGATGTTTCTCTCATCCCAGACATGTTTTCATGCTTGGTTGTGAGCGTGGATCGCTCATGCGGGTTTATATGAAAATAGGGGTCAGGGGATTGAAATGCATATTTTGGCGCCTGTCGAAGAAAGTCCCCCCTTGAGAGGGGTTGGGGGGTGTTACCCCCAATAACATCCCCCTGGCCCCCTTCAAAGGGGAAATTTGTCCGTGCAGATTAAGGGATGAGGGGTTCCTGAGCTTATCCTTCCATCGCGATTTGCTAATACATCCTTTAGGCGTTGCTTAAAGGGGAATCGCTCCCTCCTGTCTGAGCCTGCCTTTAGGCAGGCGAGTTAGGGAGCGCCCGTAAGCAAGCCAAAGGATGTATCAAAGAGCGATACAGGTAAGCGAGAGAACCCCCATCCCGAAAGCATTTTCATCTTTAGTTGTGAGCGATGTACAGGCATGCAGATTTATATGAAAAAGAAGTCAGGAGTCATAATTCAGAATCCAGAAGTTAGGATACGCGTAACAATCCAATCGGAAGCACTCTGGCTCCTGGATTCTGGATACTTCTTCATTCTTGGTTGTATCCGAAGGAGACTTCCTATTATTGATAGCTTGACTTAAGTATACACTTTCAGTACTTGATATATGATTTAAGTTTACAACAAGGAAGGGAGATTAGATGAGAAGATATAGTACTGAGAATCTAAGGGATATCATACTGATTTCACAATCAGGTTCAGGTAAAACATCATTAGGTGAAGCCATGCTGTTTAATGCAAAGGCAACTACCAGGTTAGGAAAGGTACTTGAAGGAACTTCCGTGTTGGACTTCGAACCGGAAGAACAGAAAAGGCAGGGCTCTGTGTTCAGTGCTCTGCATAGCTATGAATGGAAAAACAAAGGGATCATACTGTTAGATACCCCGGGTGATGCCAACTTTGTATCAGAGGTGATCTCGGGCCTAAAGGTATGTGATAACGCAATATTTGTCCTCGATGCGATAGATTCTATCAAACCCCATAGCGAGTTGTTATGGAAGATGACGACAGAAGAAGGCCTTGCAAAAATCTGCTTCGTGAATAAGATGGATAGAGAAAGGGCTGACTTTGGTCAAGTGCTAAAAGATATAAAGGAAATCTTAGAGATAAGACCTTTGCCCATCACCTTACCCATCGGAAAAGAGGATGGGCTTAAAGGCGTTATAGATGTGCTCAAGAAAAAGGCATACATCTACGAAAAGGACGGATCCGGATCATTTAAAGAGACTGATGTCCCCTCTGACATGTTAGATCTTTTAGATACGACTTACAATGAGGTGATAGAAGATCTTGCTGAAGTAGATGATGCCTTAATGGAAAAGTATCTTGATGGCGGAGAGCTAACACAAAAGGATATTTCTTCTGCCTTGTCTAAAGGTCTGACTCAGGGTAATTTCTTGCCTGTATTCGCAGGTTCTGCTGTACTGAATATGGGTGTTCAGCCCCTGATAGATTTTATATGCCAAGCCCCTAGCCCTAAAGACAGGCATATCCCCGCGCTTACAGATGAAAAAGGTGAAACCAAAGAATTAAAGCCTGAGGAGGAAGAGCCCTTTTCAAGCTATGTGTTTAAAACCATGAGTGACCCATATACCGGAAAGCTCAGCCTTATTAAGTGCTTTTCAGGCATCTTAAACCCTGATTCGCAAGTGCACAATTCCTCAAGGGATTCAAAGGAGAGGGTAGGTTCTATATTGAGTCTGGAAGGCAAGGCCCAAAAGCCTCTGGAACAGATAGGCCCGGGTGATATATTTGCAGTGGCTAAATTAAAGGATACCAAGACAGGGGACTCCCTATTGGGTGAGCCATTAAAGTTTAAATTCCCCACCCCGGAGTATCCTGAGGCAATCATGCATATGGCGGTAAAACCCAAGACAAAAGGGGATGAGGATAAAATCCTCCCGGCCTTTCAACGTTTAATGGAAGAGGACCCAGTCCTAAATGTGCACCGTGATGAACAGACAGGGGAATTTATACTCTCTGGTTTAGGACAGGTACATATAGAGACAGCAGTGGATAGATTAAAACGGAAATTTGGCGTGGAGGTGGAATTAAAGACACCAAAGGTGCCCTATAAAGAAACCATCCGTGCAGCAACTCAAGTCCAAGGCAAGTATAAAAAACAAACGGGTGGGCATGGACAATATGGTGATGTGTGGATTGCGGTAGAACCCTTAGAGAGTGGGAAAGGGTTTGAGTTTGCAAATAAGATCGTAGGTGGCGTTATCCCTAGACAATATATACCTGCTGTAAACAAAGGTGTGGTAGATGCCATGAGAGAAGGGCCTCTCGGAGGTTATCCCGTAGTAGATATAAAGGTAACACTCTATGATGGATCATATCACGATGTAGATTCATCAGAACTGGCCTTTAAGATTGCTGGTTCTATGGCATTTAAAAAGGCTATGGAGAATTGCAAACCTGTGTTATTGGAGCCCATCATGAATATAACAGTTATGGTTCCAGAAGAGAGCATGGGGGATGTAATGGGTGACCTTAATAGTAGACGGGCTAAAATAGAAGGGATGGAATCCAGAGGCAAGTACCAAGAACTGAAGGCTAAAGTTCCTATGGCAGAGGTTTTAGTATATGCATCAGATCTCACATCTATCACATCCGGCAGAGGGGCATTTAACCTAAGCTTTTCTCACTATGAAGAGGCACCACAAAACATACAGGAAAAGATTATAAAAGAGGCCAGAGCTCAAGATGGAAAATGAAACCCTGGATAATACAAAAAGCCTACTTCAAAAAATCCAATCCGTAAGCGTATCTGAAAGGATAGACCTCGCTTTTAAGGCTACAAAGGAGGTTAGGTCTATACTTATACGAGACCCTAACAAGATTGTTCAAATGGCCGTTATCCAATCCCCAAAGATTACAGAGAGTGAGGTTTTGATGATCGCAAATAATCGGCAGGTTCATGATGATATCCTGCGCCATATAATATCTAACAAAGAATGGATGAAAAACTATCAAATCAAGGTCGCCTTGGTCAATAATCCCAAAACGCCTTTGCCTTTAGCATTAAAGCTGGCCCCATTCCTTCATAGTAGAGATCTTAGCTTTTTATCAAAAAGCAAGGCAATCCCGAGGGCTTTATCAATCACTGCACAGAGGAGGTTAAAAGAGGCCAAACGATGATAAGAGCTGGAGTACTTACCTTAAGTGATAAGGCATCAAAGGGACAAAGGGAAGATGTGAGCGGTAAGGTTGCGCAGGATATATTAAGGGATGCAGATATCACTACTGTATTATACGAAATCATACCTGATGAATATGACTTAATCACCTCCAAGCTTATAGACTGGTGCGACAACAAATCCATATCACTCATAATAACCACAGGCGGCACAGGTCTTTCTCCAAGGGATTTCACGCCTGATGCCACCTTGGATGTGATAGAAAAAGAGGTCCCGGGCATGGAGGAGGTAATGCGTATAAAGAGCCTGGAGAAGACACCTCATGCTATGATATCAAGGGCAGCAGTAGGAATAAGAAAGGAAACGCTAATAATCAATCTTCCTGGTAGCCCAGGTGCGGTTCAAGATTGTCTTGGTGCTATAATGGGAGCCATTCCGCATGCCTTAAAAAAAATCGGCGGAGATATGAGTGATTGCACATAAGTTTCTAAAGTTATAATTTATATTAACCGATTGTCTTATAAAATGCTCTTCTTATAAGAAAAGAGGAAAACAATTTTGAGACTTAGACGCGACCTTCGATATACAGTAGAACCAGGTGATAACACAAAGGTTGTTCGGTTCCATGACTTCCAGGACCAGGAACACACCTGCCAGGTAACTGATTATTCCAGAACGGGTGTTGCATTTGTCATGGAGGACGGGAGCCTCATCTTTAAGATTGGTGATGTGATATCAGAACTGAGATTTTATTCCTTAGATAATGAAGTACATAAAGGATCTGCTACCATTGTCCATATCCAGGATGACGAGAAATGGGATAATGTAATCTCCAGGGTGGGATGCACCTTTATTGGTGAGTTAATGGATGTGTACTCTATCATAAAGGTAGATAAACTCAGCAAATTGCAAAATGAATTCCTCGATTTTATTCAGAGTATGGCTATTGAGGAGAGTTTAGATCCGGAATTTATAAACTTGACATCTCATCTTCACTATATATTAGGTGGCTTTAAAGAAAGGCTCGATCAGGAAGAAAAAGACATCCAGGAAGAAGATGATGGGCTAAAGCCTGCACTTTTAGAGACCTTAAGAGATCTGGCTTTTGAATCCCTATACGAAGAGCTTAACCGATATTATGACCATTTTACAAAGATAGTAGGGAGATTTACAGATCCCAAACAACACTTTATACACAAAGAATTTTTCCAGAAAAAACTCAACGGGCTTTTTATAAAATCCAATTTGTTTCAAAGGGCTTATACAAAACCCCTAGGGTATGCCGGCGACTTCGAGATGATGAACCTCATTTACAGGAACCAGTTTGAAGGAGATAGCATCTTCTCTCGGGTTATGAATAAAATAGACTGCGAAGGCAGTGGCGCCAGGGCAGTAAGAAACCGCAGATCTTTTCTTTATGAAAAGATAGGAAGCCTGGTGATGAGCTCACATAATAATACGGCTATAAAGATTGTGAGCGTGGCTTGTGGGCCTATCTGGGAATTTTATGACTTTGTCTCTAGCCTGGGTGAAAAAGACTTGCCAACAAAGATACAGTTTTTGGGTATAGATCAGGATAAAGATGCCCTCCAAAATGCAAGAACAAGGATCGATCCCTTAATTGCAAAAAGGGATGACATCGATGTTCATTACGTAGAAGAAAATATAAAACGCCTTATTGTCGACAAGGATGAAGCGAATAGTCTTTATACAGAATCAGATCTGATTTACTCTGCAGGTCTGTTTGATTATCTATCCGAAAGGGCATCAAACAGATTAATCCACAAACTATATACGTTTTTGAATCCAGGGGGTACCTTGATTGTGGGTAATTTTGGGCCATATAATCCGCAGCGATTCATCATGGATTATGGGAGCGAGTGGTTTTTATTATATCGCTCAGAAGAAGACCTCAAGGCCCTTGCAAGTGGCCTCCCTGAGGATGTGTCAATAGCTGTAGAACGAGAACCAGAGGGGATAAACCTCTTTCTTATTATCAAGAAGAACTACTAGCTCCTGTTAACCCTCGCCAAAAAACTCTCGGATTTGAGCTACATCAGGCAGATCTGATAAAGAGTTCAAGCCGAAGACTTCCAGGAACCTTTTTGTTGTGACATATTGTAAGGGTCTGCCAGTCTTTATACTAACAAGATCGCTATTTACCAGGGTCCTTAGTGAAGAGGATGAATCCACCCCACGGACCTTATCAATGGTCTGTTTTGCACATGGGCCTTTATAGGCGATCACCGCTAATACTTCCATGGCTGCAGAGGATAATCTTTTGGCCTTATGTAATCTTCTAAGATGCGGTGCATATCCCTTTTTAGTCACAAACATATACCCATTAGAGACCTTCTCGATCATAAAACTCCTGCCAGATGAATCATATATCCTGTTAAGCTCTGATACTATATCCTCAATTGCCTGTCCTGTAATATCCGGTAAGACCTTTAAAATCTCTTTAATAGAAAGCGCTTCCTCCGAAGAAAATATAAGCGCCTCGATGATCTCTCTTGGGTTCATTAATTTTTAGTGCCTTTTTCTGACCCTAACATCTTATATCCCTTATCCTGAGACATTATTATTAATCCTTAGCCATATTTTCTTTCACTTTTCCCATGATATAGATCTTCCCCAATAGCCTGCCCTGCATCAATCTTACAGCAGAGAGCCTGGACAATTCAAGCGCTGCCATGAGTATTGTGACAATCTCAAGCTTTTCATCTGTCCTGACCACCTCTCCCAGGTAGACCTTCCTTCTTGTCTTAAGCATAGAGGTGATCCTGTCTATCATCTCTATGATACTGAAACGGGCATGTTTAATTCTTATAACATATTGTTTCGTTCTGGATTTTATAGAGGAGGTAGCCTTTATGAGCGATATGATATTCATCTTATCCAATATAGTACCGCCCCAGGGGCCTCCCCTGGGGAATTTATCATGAAAGAGAACGGGCATATCACTTAATTCCCGGGCTGCCTGTTTTATTTCCATGTAGGAAACAAGCATTTTTTTTAACTCTTGCGCTGGGCCCTCCTCTTCCCTTTGAGGGATGTCCACCTGAGATGGTAGAAGCATGCAGGATTTCAGCCAGATGAGGTATGATGCCATATCTAGAAATTCGCTTGCCATCTCTACGTTAAGGGAGCGCATCTGATTAATATAGTCCAGATATTGATCAATAATAGGGCAAATCTCTAATTCCTCCAGGTTAAACTTGTTTTTTTCTATCAGGTACAACAGGAGGTCTAAAGGGCCCTCAAATCTGGGAATGCGTAGGACAAACCCCAAATCTAACTCCTTATTGCCTTAGTCCCATGGCAGACCTTATCCTTTGCATAGTCATTTCTGCTTCTCTTCTGGCATAATCCGCACCGGCATCCAGGATATCATCTACTGTTTTCATATGGGTCTTATAGTACTCTATCTTATCCCATATAGGACTGAGTTTTTTTTCTATATTATTTATAAGCATGCCTTTACATTCCACACACCCCATAGCAGCACTCCTGCATGCTGATTTTATCTCTTGCCTTGTATCGATATCAGTAAAATATTCATGAAATGGATACAGATTGCAGTCATGCGGTTCTCCGGGATCTTTTTTTGTCTTTCGTTTGACATCTGTAAGCATTTGCATGACCTTTTCCCTCAAGCCAGATGGTGTCTCTTTGATCCAGATTGCATTATTGTATGACTTTGACATCTTTCTCCCATCAAGCCCTGCCACCTTTTGGCCCTCTGTAAGAATCTCTTTGGGCTCTTTAAGAATCTTATCCCCATAGGTATAATTAAATCTCCTTACAATTTCACGTGTGAGTTCCAAATGTGGAAGCTGATCTTCACCTATGGGTACCTTATCTGCATGATAGATGGTGATGTCTGCCGCCTGAAGTACAGGATAGCCCAAAAAGCCAAAGGTGCCTAAATCTTTTCCTTTAAGCTCTTCCTTTAACTCTTTATATGTAGGATTTCTTTCCAGCCAGGACATAGGCGTAATCATGGACAACAACAAAAAAAACTCCGCATGTGCCTTTATATCTGATTGTCTGAAGATTACAGCCTTTTCAGGATCTATCCCTACACTTAACCATGTTATGATTATCTCTTTCGTACTTTCCTCTATAATAGAAGGGTCCTTATACTCACTGGTAAGGGCATGCCAGTCTGCAATAAAATAAAAACACTCATACTCATCCTGCAGGCTCACCCATTTTTTTAATACGCCAAGATAATGTCCCAGGTGTAAAGGCCCTGTTGGTCTTATACCTGAGACAATCCGCTCTTTATTCATATATCACCTCTGGTTAAATACTCAATAATACATTTATTATTCCTATAATAGCAGGAAACAAAACCACATTAATCACTCTCGTAAATATAAGCACTAATAATATTATAAACCCATAAGGCTCTATTCTTGCCCAGGTATATGCAAGATCTTGTGGTAACAGACCTACTATTATGCGGCCTCCATCTAATGGGGGTATAGGGATAAGATTGAATATGGCAAGCCCTACGTTTATCATCACCATAATATTGAGCATATACACAATGGGATAAAGATATGAACCACCAAGTATTCCCCCAAATGCCTTTAGAATAAAAGCTGATATAATGGCAATAACCATGTTGGATGCAGGCCCGGCTAAGGCCACCCACATCATATCCTTTCTTGGATTCTTGAAATATCTGGGGTCAACCGGTACTGGTTTTGCCCACCCTATCATCTGGGTAATGAACAATACTAAAAGGCCTATGATGTCTATATGCTTTATAGGGTTTAGTGTGAGTCTGCCAGCAAGTTTGGCAGTTGGGTCGCCAAAAAGGTATGCTGCATATCCATGGCATACCTCATGCACAGATATAGAAAATAGCACTGGCACTATCAGCAGTAGTATCTTTGTAATCTGGGTATCCATTGATGTCGCCTTATACCTTAAAGTACTAAGGGGTGTCAAAAGAAGGATCTTGATTGATAGTTTATTCTCTCTAACCCGGAAAATAGCGGTGGATTTCTATATGCCCAAAAGGCCTTACACCTCTTTACAGATCTGCATCCTTTTCTGCATACCTCAATCGAAATCCTGGGCCTGCCCCTGCGTCTTGGACATACAATATATTCACTCATTTAGCAACATACCCTATCTGCTTAAATGCTGTTTTAATTACATCATCAGCTACATCCATACCAGTAAAAAGCCTGAAGTTTCTCTTTGTCTGATTATAAAGCATAGCATATCCCGGAATCACCTCTAAACCCAGAGAAGATGCCTTGTCGGCAAATGCAGTAGGCCTCATTGCTGTCTCTAAACATCGAGCCTTTTTTTTAATGCGCCCTAAGTCAAGGCCAAAGGGAACTGTATCTGTAATAGGGGTTGCCTGCACCACGATATCTATGCTGTCTAACACATCATCTGCGTATTCCCCTGTCTTTTCTTTTTTAAAGAGCTTTATTACTTTATCTGCCCTGGATTCTGATCTGTTAAGCAGATAAATGAAATCCGCCCCCCCATGAATCAGGGCATCAATTATTGCTTTAGCAGCACCTCCGGCACCAATTACTAAACACCTGGCGCCATGGACATCCCCCAGTGCATGAAGTGCACCGATGCCATCGGTATTATATCCACAAAACGTTCCATCTTCTAATCTCACAACAGTATTTACAACACCTATCCGGGATGTAACCGGGCACCTTGTGTCCAATAAGTGTGCCACGGTCTCCTTATGGGGGATTGTAACATTGAATCCACCTAGATTTTCCCACCCGGCAAAATATCTGATTGTTGCGTTAATCGCATCCGGGATTACATCATGAGCTATATACACCATGTCCAGATCTAATGCGTTAAATATCTGATTGTAAATCATAGGGGCAACTACCCATGATGATGGGTGGGAAAGTATGGTAAAAACCGTTGTTCGCCCTGTTATATTCACGAAAATCCTTTAATCTCTTTCACCTTTTCTGTAATCTTGTCAAGTACCTCACCTGTAGAACCCTGAATAATAAAGTCAGATACAGCACCAGTAAGAGGGGTGGTTTCTCTGTTTATCTCTATTACATGCGAGACCTTTTGGGGAAAAACCGCACCTAACAAACCCATGGGGCGTCTACCCTTTGCAACAAGGGGCAAAGATGCTGCTGGCTCAACCTGAGCAGATGTCCCTATCACAAGCATGAGATCACACATACTTGCTTCTTCAACTGCCTCGGTCAGCGCATCTTTTGGAATGGCCTCACCAAAAAAAACAGCCTTGGGTTTCAGAATCCCCCCGCAGGTACACTTAGGAGGAAGATCTTCTGTATCAAGGATCTTGATAACCTCTGTATATTCATACAGCCGAGAACACTTCATACACTTGGCATATTGCATATTCCCATGAAACTCTATCACATGAGAGCTTCCTGCCTTCTGATGCAGGTTGTCAATATTCTGAGTAACTACAGTATGAATAATACCTATTTGCTCTAAATAGGCCAAAGCAATGTGCCCTTTGTTAGGTTCTGCATCAAATAATGACAGGGCTCCAGTACTTACCATATCTATCATGGTCTTCCATACGAGATCAGGTTCTTTAAGAAAACGCTGATAAAAAAAGACAGTGGGGTCATAACGCTCCCATACGCCACCAGGCGATCTGAAATCAGGGACCCCTGACTCTGTACTTATGCCGGCACCTGTAAGCACAATGGCGTGTGTGGCGTTAACAAGGAGATCGGCTGCCTTTCCAATTAAGGTTAGATCCATCTGCAAAATACTATCAAAAGTTCATTTTAAGGTCAAGGCATGATAAAGATCCTAAAAATGTTGGGATTGCCCGGTTAAATAAGCGTTGTTATTTCATATTGCAGCTTGAGATTCTTGCAGAATATATGCCCCTATGTCATCCTGGTCTTGTAATACACATATGCTCTACACCTTAAACTCAAGCTATTTAACAGTGCTTGCTTTTTGAAGCAAATATATTTAGAAAGGTCAGGATGAGATCTTTAAGAGAAGGGGAGGTTCAATGAATATTGAAGAAATAAAAATAGATGGTTTAGATCCAAAAAGATTCCTAGAGCAAAAGATTGGCGAAATTTCTTCTACTGTTGTGAGCAATGTAGCTATCAACGCATTATCAGGTGGTGTTGATTCATCAGCCGTGACAATGTTGGGCTATAAGGCTTTAGGGAATAGACTCAAGACATATTTCATAGACAGTGGTTTAATGAGAAAAGATGAGCCCCAGCAAATCGTTTCATGGTTTAAAGAATTAAATGTACCTATAGAGTTGGTGGATGCGAAAGAACAATTCTTTAATGCACTAAAAGGCATATCAGACCCTGAAGAAAAGAGAGAGGCCATTACTCAGACATTTTACAAAGATGTGTTTGGCGCGCTTGTAAAAAAAACTGGCGCAAAATATCTCCTCCAGGGTACAAATTATACAGATATAGAAGAAACTGTTGCAGGCATTAAAAGACAGCACAATATCCTTGAGCAGATCGGAATCGATCCGGAAGAGACATACGGTTATAAGATTATAGAACCCTTATTACAACTCAGAAAGCCGGCAATAAGAATGGTTTCAAAGGCATTGGGCCTCCCAGAAAAAATATATGACAGACCTCCTTTCCCCGGTCCTGCCCTGGCAGCAAGGGTCATAGGAGAAGTCACCCCGGAAAGGGTAGAATGCGTCAGACAGGCTACACATATTGTCGAACAAGAGTTATCTCATTCAGGGGCATTCCAGTATTTGGCGATCCTGCATGAAGATAAGGTTACCGGAGTAAGGGAAGCCAAAAGGGATTATGGTCTTCAAATAGAAGTGAGATGTTGGGATAGCAAGGATGCAAAAACCGGTGCGCCAACGAGACTTTCTTACGAAATTCTGGATACACTCGCTCAAAGGATAACAACAGAAGTTAAAGGCGTGGTAAGCGCAACTTATAATATAACAAAAAAGCCACCCTCAACCATAGAGGCTGTGTAGTTAAAAACCTTTGCACGTTTTATACTCAAACGTGAAAGGAAATTTGCCCGTCAGGTGGTACTAGTCACCTATGGATAATGCCCTTTGAGGTATATATACTAGATGGCAAAGAGAAAAAAATTTCATTATACAGCAATTATTATCGGTGCAGGCCCGGCTGGTCTGGGTACAGCGCTTGCCCTTTCTCGAGAGGGCATAGATTCCTTAGTGCTGGAGAGTCAAGATAAGATTGGCCTTCATGCCAGGGGGGAGACGATCCGGTTTAGCCCTGAGATGGAAGATGTGCTCTACCCTGGTTTCTTCAATAAGCAAACCATCCATCGCATAAAGAAAAGACGCTATTATTCTCATACAGAAAAGAACTATGTGGACCGCACCATTTCTACAGAAAACCTTATTATTGAATGGCCACATTTTATTGGTGACATCGCTGACATAGTGCAAAAAGCAGGCGCAGAGATTCGTACGGGCATAAAGGTGACATCTATTATTGAAGAAAACAGCATAGTGAAAGGGATAAGGGCTAAAAATCTAAGTGCCAAGAAAGAAGAAATCATACTTGCCGATACAGTATTTTCCTGTGGAGGTGTTCATGATCCAGGTTCGTTTCATCTCCACATCGAGCGCTTTGCAATTGACCTCCCTATCCACAAACGCATCGTGCGTAACTTTAACGGCCCGCATGATCGTCTTGAATACTACCTTCATGTCGGCAAAGAAAGCCTCCCCGGCATTGGATGTATATTCCCCCGCGGCAGGGGGGAAGCCGAGATCATCCTTATGCCATTCACTAACATCCTGGAAAGTCCTACGGGCCTTACGCCATTTTCACAGGTCGAGACCTTTGTGAATGAATTTTCCGAGAACCACCCCACATTTAAGAGTCGGCTAGAGGAAACCGAGACATATTATACAGTTAACACGCTAATCCCCATGGGAAAAGTCTTAACCCGGTTTGCACCCAGGCCAGGACTTGTTATGGTTGGTGATGCATTGGGTCATGTGGATGTCAAAGGCGGGAGCGGTATTCGTACGTCTTTTCTCCTGGGCTACTGCGCCGGCAAATTGGGCGCCTCAATTATCAAATCCGGAGGCTGGAGCCCAGATAAACAAAAACTTTTTGATACGCATATGATGGAAAACCCTCAAATGAAGCTATTGAAAAGGCATGCGCTAATATACGGGTCAGTGCGCCGCTTTCTTTTCCAAAGGATTAATGACCCTGCCAGGATGGACAGATGGTGGCCTTTACTGAAAACCCTCTTGCGCTAGGGAAACACCCCTTCTTCCCAAAATGAGGAGTTTCAAAGATATGAAAATAGTAAACAGTAAATAGTGAATAGTGAATAGTGAACAGCGAACAGTGAATAGATTTATTCCTGGATGATGTCCGGAGTATACTTATATAGTTTTGTTGGTTTCATTAGTTTAAATGAAGCGAAATTGTGATGCTTTCGCAAAAAGCCACAGGATATGTCATTGCGAGCTTTAGCGAAGACAAAATATGGGACCCACACGAAGTGTGAGGTCTTAAGCGGAGTGAAGAATCTCAAAGTGTTTGCAGAAAATGGGATTGCCACGTTGGCCTATGCCTCTTGGGGGGCGTTGTTCTCCCAGTAACATCCCCTTGGCCCCCTTCAAAGGGGGAATCTGTCCGAGCAGATTAAGGGATAGGGGTTCTTGAGCTTATCCTTCCATCGCGATTTGCTAATACATCCTTTAGGCATTGCTTAAAGGAGAATCGCTCCCTTATGTTTGAGCCCGAAGGGCGAGTTAGGGAGCGCCCGTAAGCAAGCCAAAGGATGTATCAAAGAGTGATACAGGTAAGCGAGAGAGCCCCTATCCCAAAAACATTCCCATCTTTAGTTGTAGCCGCCCTGCAGACATGCAATGTTATCAGGACAATATTTCCTCAAATGTTTGCTGACTTTTATTTTCCCAGATAGGTCTATAACCATCCACTCAATGCCTTTTTCATCTAGTATGTTTTCTGCAGTATCTATCCCCATTACAAAGACAGCTGTTGCCCATGCATCTGCCTGTTTGCACGTAGATGCTATAATGGTTACACTCATGGAAGTGCGAGCAGGCCGGCCTGTTACAGGATTTAATATATGAAAAAATCTCTTGCCATCGCGCATAAAAACCCTTTCGTAATCACCTGATGTGGCAATAGCCTTGTTTTTTACAGGTATTATCGCTATTACGCCTGATCCCCTTGGATTCTTTATCCCTATCCGCCATGTATGATCTCCAAAGGCCATGATATCGCCACCTGCATTCACTAGGCCTGCATTTATACCCGTGGACATCATAACAGAAGCAGCCCTGTCCACACCATAGCCCTTGGCAAGCCCCCCTACATCTATTAGTACACCTGGTTCGGTATACACACCCTCACCATCGTCTAATAGGTGAATACCCTCATCCTTTTTTGATGCCCTCCACTTATTAAATTCTTTATCTGAAGGGTAGCGGTAAGGATGGATACCAGAAAAACCCCATGCATCCAGGATGGGGCGCAGAGCTAAAGAAAATGCGCCTCCACTTTCTTTATGGATATCCATGCCATATTGTATAAGACTATAGAGTTCTCTATCTTCTACCTCATGGGATGTATTAAGCTCTGTGATAAGAGACGTGTTATAACCAAATTTTTTATCTATGCATCTCAGTTCTTTGATAGCTGCTCCCATGGCAGCCTTTGTATCAGTCTCGTCTCCTAAGGCCTGTATCTCAACAATGGTATCCATAAGAAACAGTTTTGACTTATGGATACCTTGAGGTCTTTGAAGCCATATAAAAATGCTGATAAAGACCAGGGCTATTGCTATGATAAAAGATATCTTTTTCAAGATATGAAGGTTAGCAAACGAGGGGGGAGATCTCCCCCTCGTAATAGTTTATCTCTTTATGCTATAGAGGGCATCTTTGCCCCTGAACACCGCAGCCGAGCCCAATTCCTCTTCTATACGAAGGAGTTGATTGTACTTTGCAAGCCTCTCACTCCTGGATGTTGAGCCGCTCTTCATCTGCCCTCCTGAGAAACCAACAGCTATGTCTGCAAGCCATGGGTCCTCGGTCTCTCCTGAACGATGTGAAAATACTGTGGTAAATCCAGCGCGTCTTGCTGTCTCTATTGTCTGCATGGTCTCAGTAAGGGTACCTATCTGATTAACCTTGATAAGGACAGAATTTGCACTTTTCTCTTCTATCCCTCTTTCAAGATACTTGGCGCTGGTCACAAAGAGGTCATCACCAACGATCTGTATCTTATTGCCAAGTCTCTCCGTCATCCTTTTCCATCCTGACCAGTCTTCCTCGGCAAGCCCATCTTCTATGGATACAATGGGATACTTTGCAATCATTGCTTCGTAGAAATCAATCATCTCTTCAGTTGTCTTTTCTGATTTGTCTTCTGCCTTGAGTATATATTTTCCACCTTCAAAAAAGGAGCTGGCCGCGGGATCCATTGCTATGGCTATGTCTTCGCCGGGTTTGTAACCAGCCTTTTCTATAGCCTGGACAATAAGATCCAATGGTTCTGTATTACTCTTAAGATCTGGTGCAAACCCACCTTCGTCACCAACACCTACACTATATCCCTTTTCAACCAGTACGCCCCTTAAGGCGTGAAAGGTCTCTGCTGCATATCTTAGGGCCTCACTAAACGTAGGTGCACCTACAGGTGTAACCATAAATTCCTGGAGGTCTACATTATTGCCTGCATGCATACCACCATTAATGATATTCATCTGTGGCACAGGCAATTCTCTTGCAAACGCACCACCTATATACCTGTATAAAGGAAGCCCCATAAATGTTGCTGCAGCCCGTGCTACAGCCACTGAGACACCGGTGGTAGCATTGGCGCCCAGTTTTGATTTGGTAGGTGTGTCATCAATCTCCAATAAGATATTGTCTATACCTACCTGATCCAGGGCATCCATGCCAATAAGCTCAGGGGTTATTATCTTATTAACATTTTCAACTGCCTTTAGTGTCCCTTTACCACCATATCTCTTTTTATCACCATCTCTTAGCTCTAATGCCTCCCTCTCGCCTGTAGATGCACCAGAGGGCACAGATGCCCTGCCCATTTCACCACAGGATAGATATACATCTACCTCCACGGTAGGATTTCCTCTGGAATCCAGTATCTCTCTAGCCACTACATCTAAAATCTCACTCATACCCCATTTACCTCCCAAATATTTATTTAGTTATAAACTCATTACCAGGCAGGCAACCCCTGCTGACTCAAATTCCCGGGCCACCTTTGCAGCCCTTCCGATATCACCAAACCTGCCCGATCTTACCCTGTAAAATGCCTGACCGTGAACATCGACCTTTTCTATACAGGGCTTGCAGCCCATATCTTCAAGACTCTTTACCATGTCGCGTGCATTTACTGCATCCTTAAATGCACCAAACTGGATAGTATACATTGATGTAGCTTTAAAAGGCACATCTAACACCTTGATCCTTACCATAGCAAGGCCTGTTTCTACCATCCCTAACCGCCTGGCAGCACCATAAGACATATCTATTATCCGAGGTCTTACAAAAGGGCCTCTGTCATTTATGGTCACTACTACATGTTTGCCTGTCGAAAGATTTATAACCTTGACCCTTGTGCCTAAAGGGAGTGTCCTGTGGGCTGCGCTAAGCCCATACATATTATAAATCTCACCTGATGCAGTCGGCTTACCATGAAAATCTTTTCCATACCATGATGCAATGCCTGTCTGCTCCCAACCAGGAGATAACCTTCCCACGTGTGCGCACCCTGCACACCATATAATAGGAGTCAAAAGGAAAAAGACACCTATGACACTCCTAGTCCTCAAGATATGCCTCTATCTCTTTAACGGCATTGTCCAGCCCTGTAATATCTATTATAGAGTTATCATTATCTATAAAACCTTTGGCTTTAAATGTATTTATTGCCCCCTTGTAATTGGGTAGGCATAATGCCTCCACCCTCTTTATTTCTCCTTTTTTATGCATGCGCGTCCCATACTTGTTTATCGCTCTTAATATATCCTTCTTGGCCCCAACCTTTGAGATGTTGCGTGCCACTACAAGATAAGATTCCAGATAGTTTTCTATAAGCCCTGCAAACATCACCAAGTATTTCCTTTTATCACGGGGTATATATAATATCCCCTGTGAATCGCTTATGAGACCTCTATTAATCATAAATTCCAAGGCCTTGTTGAACCCTTCTATATCCAGTATGAATTCTTTTTCTAACAGGAGGTTAAGGATATGGGTCTCTTCAAAAAGTCTTGTTTTATCTATACCGTGAGGATATTTGAGCCCTACATTGGCGATCAATGATGCAGGGACAAAACAGTTTAAGATACTGTTTTTATAATATTCTACTGTAATTCTATCATCATCCTCGACCGTAATCAAATTAAGGTCTCCACCTTTATCAACTGTAATAAAATGCCTTTCTTTCATTAAATTTAGAGCCACGTTAAATGCTTGATTCACGTTGTCTAACGAGGGTGTCACATGATACCCAAGCTGGCGCAAATAATCCGCATATAAATGAAATGCCTTTCGTACAAAATCTTCCTCCATAGCCACAATCTGTGAGATAAGTACAGAGCAAAGGATAGCAAACGGTGTCACCACAGTCTGCCTGTATATAGATTCGATTATATCTCGAGCTAAAGAGTCATAAAATGTATTCCCATCCGAAAAATCCTTTTTAGAATACGCTGGTTCTGCCTTTGTATATTCGTTTAAGGATATTGGTTTTGCAAATCTTACATATACCTTGCCATAGCGACGTTTCAAGATACTTCTGGCCTTTATTAATTGCCAGATGTTTTCTTTCCCCTTGGGTGCCCCTTTCATTTCTTTAATGTATGAACCTTCCTCCACAACATTATCGTAGCCTACATATACGGGGACAAAGATTACATCCCTGGCCACACCGGATTCCCATCCCTGCACTATCATGGATAACAATCCTTTTTTGGGAAGCATCAACTTTCCTGACCTGCTCCTTGTCCCTTCTATAAAAAACTCTAAGGGAATTCTTTCTCCCAAAAGTGTCCTTATATAGGCAATAAAAATCTCAGAATATAGGGTATCGCCCTTAAAGGTACGCCTCATAAAAAATGCGCCGCCCCTTCTGAGTATATGACCCATGGGGAAAAAAGAAAGGTTTATGCCGGCAGCAACTAATGGGACTCCCATCCAGTTATGAAAAAGGCAATATGATAGCACCAGATAATCAATATGACTTTTATGACACGGAACATACACTAAAGAACCTTTTCGCGCAAAATCTCGAACACCTTTAAGACCTTCTGTGTCTATATCCATGCCATCATAGATATCATTAAATATCCAGGCCAGTGTCTTGCTAAACACATTTATATAAGATGGATTAAGATCTGCTGCAATTTGATCAAGTATCTTATGCCCCTTCTTTTCTAAAGATTCTGTAGTGGTCTCCTTCTGAATCGCATAAGCCCTCAAAAAAGACTGAAGGATGGGGTCCTTCATGGTTTTCTGTATGAGAAAACCTCTTTTCTTTATAGGCGCCTCTGACACATTACTGCCTAAATTTGCTATCCTTTGCTGAAGTTCGTTCCTGATTTCTCTTGCTGTCTCCTCAATAAACTTAGTCTCTCTCCCCCCCTTCTTAAGGACATGTAAGATATTTATAGGTTCTCCATGTTCAATAAAACCCTGTTCCCGCCCCTTAAACAAGGTAAAAATCTTTTTTAGACCCATTAATTGAGCCCCGTCTGCCTTTGATGCATCCTTTACCACTATGGGGGTCTTATTATATACAACCCTCTGTGGTATTATATAGATAGGGATGTCAACCTGTCTTTGTACCTTGAGCAACTCCAGAATAGGATCGTAATCTGCCTCTCCATTAAGGTAAGCCAAGGATGCGCTACCTGCTTGCTTCATATACTCTGCATAGAATCCGCTCTCCAATGGGGAGACGTATCTTCTGAATACACCTGTAAGGATTTCCTTCCATTTACTGATCGGTTGATACAGCAAAAATTTCTCTCCGAATACCAATCGCGGTACAGGAAGCCCTTCGCGGCCAAGTCTGTAATTTAGTAAAAGTGCATCTATCTTGCTCTTGGCGCTATGGGCGTATACAATATGACCTTTAGAACCAAGAGATGATACAGAATCCTTATATGCCTCAGGTATATTTATATGGGAAAACAAAGAACTCACTACTTGTCTTAAAAGTATCCCATACTTTCCTTCCAGCAGATATGCATACTCGTTTTGACTACCTTTCATAAAAGAATACCCCTTTAATTTATCTTATTATAGATCATGGGACTTCAATTTGAAAAGCAAATTCTTGAAGCTTTGGTACGAAGATAGCAATCAGCGTTCAGCAATCAGCATTCGGCTTAAAAAAGAATATAAAATGATTTCAATCCCTATATAGCTGAGTGCTAAAGGCTGAGAGCTCTTTATCCTTGGTTGTATCCGCCTGCGGGCATGAGAGTTCGTATGTATGAGATAATATTTTTGACATCTCCTTTAGTAATCCCCTTACACCCTATAAGCGCTTCTTCTTTGATATCGTATATATTGATATGACCAATATGCTTAAGGATGATTGTTGCCTTTTTATTGCCTATGCCTGGAATATCTTCTAAAAGGGATTTTTTTGATGCCTTTGAACGGACCTTTCTGTGATATGTAATGGCAAACCTGTGTGCCTCATCCCGCAGGTGCTGAAGCACCTTCAATGCCTTGCTTCGAGAGGACAAAAAGATGGGATTTTTTCTTCCTGGGAGAAAAAATCTGTCTGCCATGCCCCCCCTTTCCTTTGCCATAGCAACAACAGGTATTGTAATAATCCCCAGGTTTCTAAAAACCTTCATGCATATATTTAATTGGCCCTTGCCTCCATCTATGACTATAAGATCCGGCCTTACCTCCCCCCCCTTTAATCTCCTAGAGAGAACCTCTTCCATCATGGCAAGATCATCCTTAGATGAGATATCCCTTATCCTATAGCGCCTATACAAATCTTTTTCAGCATGACCGTCTATAAATACTACCATAGACCCTACAGCATACGCCCCCTGGATGGCCGATATATCGTAGCACTCCATACGATATGGTATCTTTGAAAGATGAAAAACTCTTGCTATCTCCTCTAAGACAGACACATCACTTCCTCTGAAGCGACCTGCAGCATTTTCTCTGGCCATAGCCACCCATTGTTTGGGCCGCCCTCTTTTAGCCTGGTTTATCTTCACCTTAGAGCCCCGAATATCTGAAAGGACCTGCTCCAGGGTTTCCTTGGCATCAGGGATGATCTCAGTATATATAACAGGTGGCACGCTTCGCTTATTCAGATAGAATTGAGAAATACTTGCGCTTAGCACCTCTTTGTCTTGTATGCCTACATCTTTAAGAGTAAATGTATGGCCGTCTATCATGGATCCATGAGAGATACGTAACACAGCAACCTCAACATGATCATGCAGGCTGTACATCCCAAATACATCTATATCCGCCTTAGCCCCTCCAACGATTATCTGCGGGATTAGCGTGCTGCCTATAGCAGATATTTGATCACGTATCTTGGCCGCCTGTTCAAAATTGAGCGCATCTGCCTGCTGCCCCATGCGTATCTTAAGATCAGCGACTAATGCCTTGTCTTTCCCCTCAAGAAAGGAGACCAGATCCTTTACTGTCTGGCTATATTCTTGTTTGGAAATCTTTTTTACACATGGCGCCATGCACAGCCCTATTTGGTGGTAAATACATGGTCTTTGTCTGTTTTTAAATTCTACATCCTTACACCTGCGGACAGGGAATATCCTGCCTACGGCAGCCAGGGTCTTTTTTGTGGCCCCAGCAGAAGAATATGGACCAAAATAGCGGGCGCCATCTTTTAAAACGCGTCTGGTTATGTATATCCTTGGCCATACCTGATTTGTGGTGATCTTTATACTTACATATGCCTTATCATCCTTTAAAAAAATATTATACCTGGGTTTATAACCCTTTATAAGCTGGTTCTCTAAAAGTAAGGCCTCTTTTTCATTGGATGTGAGCATAAAATCTATCTTTTCAGTATTGTCCCTTATATATCTCACATATGCCCTGGCATCCTGGCCCAGATAGGCCCTTACTCGTCCCCTGATATCAATGGCCTTGCCTACATATATGACACCACCTCCCGCATCTTTCATTATATACACACCTGTAGCCTTAGGTAGTGTATGTATTATCTCTTGAGTCAACGCCATAATTAAATCTTATCATCACGTATATACTATGGCAAGTATATCACGGCATTATAATAAACGTCTAAATTAAGTGAACACTATTTAGTCGATAAGTTCTAAATCCTAATATCGAAATCCTAAACAAGCACAAAATCCAAATGTTCTAAGCCATAAACTTAACAATGTTTTGTGTTTTGAATTTTGGTTATTTGAGGTTGTTTAGAATTTAGTATTTTACCTTTTATGCCATCTTATTTATGAGATCCACTATAGTAAATCCTGATGCATCATTACTTGACACAATAACATTCTTAGATTTAAGATGTTTTTGTCATGTCTGTAAGAGATATTATTATATACCCCAATAAAGTTCTACAAAGAAAAGCAGAGGAGATAGAGGATATAGATTCCGATATAATAAGCCTTGCCAAAGATATGGCTGCTACCATATATGCTGCCCCAGGTGTAGGGCTGGCCGCCCCCCAAGTGGGTCAATCAGTAAGGTTGATCCTCGTGGACGAAACCGGGAAAAGGGATTCCGGCAAGCTCATTACCCTGATTAACCCTGTCATATTGGAGAAAGAGGGTGAAGATATAGCAGAAGAGATGTGTCTAAGTGTGCCGGAATTTGCTACTGATATTAGTCGCTCCACGCATATATTCGTAAAAGGCATAGACCTAGAGGGTAAAGATGTGAAACTAGAGGCGGAAGAAATTCTGGCCAGAATCATCCAACATGAAATAGACCATCTTGATGGGACTGTAATTGCAGACTATGCATCGACCTTGAAGAGGTCTATATATCTGAGAAAGAGGAAAAAAGGGAAGATATGAAGCTGGCCTTCATGGGCACGCCAGGGTTTGCCTTGCCAACACTAAATGCATTAGTAGATTGTGATGATCATGATCTCTGCATGGTAATAACTCAACCTGATAAGCCAAGGGGTCGTGGCAGGCATTTAGATGCCCCACCCGTGAAGGTAGACGCCATAAGATATAACATCCCTGTATTTCAACCTGAGGTGATAGGGGAAAAGAAGATCTATGATGCCCTGACTCAAAGCAAACCAGACGCAGTTGTAGTAGTAGCCTATGGCAAAATCATCCCGGAAGATATGCTTGAACTTCCAAGATATGGTTTTATAAATATACATGCCTCCCTTTTACCCCTTTACAGAGGGGCAGCACCAATAAATAGAGCTATTATAGACGGATGTGAAACCACAGGCATCAGCATCATGCAAATAGATCCTGGTATGGATACAGGACCTGTATACATGCAGGCTCAAATTCCTATTGAAGAAAGAGATACTGCAATTATCCTTTCCCAAAGACTTGCTACCTTGGGCGCCCAAAAAGTTATTGAGACGCTTGCCTTAATAGAAAAGGCCACGTTAAAACCTAAGCCCCAGGATCATCAAAGGGCCACGCATGCCCCTATGTTAAAGAAAGAAGAAGGTCTTATAAACTGGGATAGAGATCCTGCAACCATCCATAATCTCATAAGAGGGTTAGTGCCATGGCCATGTGCCTTCACCTATGTGAATTCAAGACCTATCAAGATATGGGAGGCATCGTATCTTATTCAAAACCATAATGTAGGCCCAGGTACACTTATTAAAGAAGGGAAGGGGATAAAAATCGCATGTAAAGGCGGCTTTATCATCCCAGAGAAGGTGCAGCCCGCAGGAAAAAAGATGATGGACGCTACTGCCTTTGCATGCGGACTGAAAAACACACTCTATTTTGAGGGTTAATATTTAGGCCTTTTTGTACTATACTAGCCCTGAAGTAATAAATTTCATGTTAAGGAGTTAAATATATGATTATCGCCCCTTCTATACTTTCAGCAAACTTTGCCTGTCTAAAAGACGATATAGAAAAGGTTACCTCATCAGGCGCACAGTGGATCCATATTGATGTGATGGATGGTGTGTTCGTCCCGAACATAACCATAGGGCCTCCGGTAGTAACGGCCATAAGGAGTGTAACAGATGCCTACCTGGACTGTCACCTTATGATTAGCCAGCCCGAGCGTTATATAGATGCATTTGCTCGTGCCGGCGCAGATGGGATCACCATACATGCCGAGGCTACAAATCACCTCCACCTCTGCCTTTGCATGATAAGAGAACATGGTATAAAGGCTGGTGTTTCACTCAACCCTTCCACCCCTCTAAATACCATAGAATATTGCACCGATGTACTGGACTTGATATTGATCATGAGTGTGAATCCGGGTTTTGGTGGCCAGGTCTTTATAGATGCGATAATTCCAAAGATTATAAAGGCCCGCGAGATGATAATAGGACACAATATCCTGCTTGAAGTAGATGGCGGGGTAGTCACCAGTAACATACGCACCCTGCTTGATGCCGGTATAGATGTATTTGTAGCAGGATTTTCTATATTCGGCAATCCTGATCCAGGTAAGGCAGTAAAGGAGATGTTAAGGATTGGAAACACTAAAGAGTGTTAAATTAACAGTCTGTATACTATCAGCATTTATTATAACGGGCTGCGCTCACTTGGCTGTAAATACCCCAAAAGAGGAACCCCTTAAACCTAAAAGCCCCTACCTGTTTATGATATATGCAAGACATGCACAAAACCGGGGAGATCTTGATGAGGCGCTTGAGTTTTATTCCCATATAAATGACCCTTATGCCTGGCTAACCCAGGCAATGATATATTATGCAAAGGGCAATAATGATAAGGCTCTGGAACTCATCGGCAAATTACTGGGACAAGGATCTTACCTTGATGAGGCCTTAGAACTCAGGGCAAAGATCTATGCCGGATCTAAAAAGTGGATGCTTGCCATACATGATGCCCAAAGACTACTGCAGGATCACCCAAATAATAAAGATCTGGGTATGTTTTTGGCCAACCTCAAGATGTGTGTATCTGATTTCAAAGGCGCCCGAGATATCCTGAACAAGATGTTAGACATATATACAGACGACAACCTGCTTCTCTACACACTCTCTAAGGCATGCATAGGGGATGGTGATCTTATCTGCGCAAAACATGCACTGAAAACGCTAATAGAAAACCAACCTGAATTTAGCCCGGCATATGCGGATCTTGGTAAGGTCTACCAAGCCCTGGGAGATAAAGCAGGGGCAGAAGCAATATACCTTGAGCTATTAAAGATGAATCCTCAATCAAAACAGGCTATTACAGCACTTGCAGACATCTATGTGTCTCAAGATAAATATAGCGAAGGGGTAAGTCTTCTAAAAAGGCTTTTTGAGATATCTCCAAGCCAGAAGGTGCTCCATAGTCTGGTCCTGCTTGAAATACATGAGGGCATGTATGAGCAAGCGCTTAAGCTTTTACATACCAAGGAATCTTATACAGATGAAGATGCCTATTATGAAGCCCTGGCCTATGCCGGCCTTCATAGATGGGATAAGGCCCTAGCCTCTCTAGATACTATATCTATTCAAGGAGACATTGGGTGCGATGTAATACTGCTTAAGGCATCTATATTAAAGGATATGGGAAGAATAAACGAAGCTATAAAGCCCCTTAAGGATGCATGGAAGCATTATATATCTTATGAATCATGCAAAGAAATCGGCTACAGGCTGGCAACCATGTTGGAGGAAAGCGGGCAAAGAGAGGAAGGACTGGTCTTTGCAATGGAGATACTCGAAAAACATCCGCACGATCCTATCATGCTTAATTTTGTTGGCTATGTATGGGCTGATATGGGAAAGAATTTGCCAAAGGCTCAGGCTATGATTGAAGAGGCCTTAAAAACAAGGCCTGATGACGGGTTTATACTGGATTCTATGGGGTGGGTCCTATTTAAAAGGAATATGCCTAAAAGGGCCTTAAAATATATGAACATTGCATTGGACAAGTGTAATCACGACCCTGTAGTAAACGAACATATGGGAGACGTTCTCTTAGCGCTCGGTAAAAAATCCAGGGCGCTGGACTATTATCTCAAGGCATTTGTACTGAGTAAAGATGCAAACCCATCCTTAGAGAAGAAGATCGATTGCTTGCTTGAGCCATACATGTATGGTAGGCCTAATAAATAGATTTTAAAAGGAGCTTCTTAAATGAGTAATGAAGTTCGAGTAGGAATATTCGTCTTTATTATTATTATCATATTTATAGTCTTATCCATGAAGATAGGAGAGATAAGCACTACCAGAAAAGAGACATACTCTATCACCTTGGTGTTTACCTCTATAGAAGGATTGAGAACAGGCGCCCCGATAGAGATGGCAGGTGTAAAGATAGGTAGCGTCAATCACATAGCCCTTAATAAGGATTACTCAGCAACGGTTTGGGCCGATATATATAAACAGGTGCAATTGCCTGTAGACACGATAGCATCCCTGGGGACAAAAGGGGTGCTTGGTGATAAATTTATTGGCTTGACCCCGGGCAGGTCAAAAGAGGTTGTCCCTGAAGGGGGTAAGCTTTCCAGGGCAGAGACCCCCCCCTCTCTGGATTTTTTGTTAACGCAATTAGGGGAAGTTTCTCAAAACATAGCACAATTAAGTGCATCTCTTAACACCGCGCTTGGCGGAGAAGAGGGCATGAACAGATTAAATAATATCATGAATGCCTTCGAAGGGGCCAGTATAGATGTCTCTGAGATAATATCAGAAAATAAAGATGCCTTCTCTGATGTAGTATTAAATCTAAAAGAGGTCTCAAGCAACATGGTAGGGCTTTCTTCTCAATTGGGAGCAACAGCCCAGGGATTAAATGCTATAGCAAGTGATGTGAGCTCCGGCCATGGAACACTAGGAATGCTTTTAACAGATGATAGCCTATATCTTTCTTTATTAGAGACTATAACGAATATTCAAAGGATCACGTCCAAGGTGGAAGAGGACAGCACCTTTAGCCTCCTTCTTTCTGATGATACGCTTTACTATGATCTGGCCTCTGCAATAGACAACCTAAATGTAATAAGTTCTGAGATTGCCGCAGGCAGAGGCGCACTGGGGCGCATCCTTATCGATGACGAGCTGTACACAGAGATAAAGCGTGCAATCAAAAGTGTAAACCAGGCTGCCCAGGGGACAAAGGAACAAATCCCCATATCTGTAATGGGTACAGTTCTAGGTGCGGCGATTAGGTAGTTTGTATGAAAACAGCAATCAGCTCTCAGCGAACAGCATTCAGCTAAAAAAAGAATATAAAATAATTTCACCTCTTATACAGCTGAAAGCTAGCGGCTAAGAGCTTTTCATCTACTTTCGCCTTTGGCAGATGCATGCACCGCAGATATGGAGGTTTATAAGTGGGATATAGGCATATAATACTAAGTTGTATAATATTTATCATATATGCCCCTACACTCTATTGCCTTGAGATAAATCTGGCTCCTTTTATGTATTATAGCTCAAACAAGAATCAGTTTGAATTCAGCGCGCTTGGCCCCATATTCGAGGTCACATCTTCTAACATCGCTTTGCGACCTCTTTTTTACAGAGATAAAACCCACATAGATATCCTATACCCTCTAGGTAAGTGCACAGATTCTCGCTCGAGATTTTCTCCCGTCTTCAGGTATGAGAGGGCAGATGAACATATGTGCTTTGACCTGCTTCTCTTTTTTTATGGAAGAGATGAAACCAAGAGATATGGAGGCGTATTCCCCTTATATGGCCATCTGAAAAACCGCTTTGGTTTTGATGAGGCAGGATTCGTATTGTGGCCCTTATACTCAAAGTCTACTACAGATGATGTGAACACATATACACTGCTCTGGCCCATATTTACTTATAGTAAGGGGTATAAATTTAAGGTGTTTCCTGTCTACGGTCAAGAAAAGCAGAAGGACGAGATGACCCAATATCTTCTCTGGCCGATCTTTCATCACAAAAAAAGCTCAAGTAGCCAGATGGATGCTATCCTGCCGCTATTCTTTTATGATAGAGGAAACTCCTATAAAAACATGTCCATCCTCTGGCCATTTTTTACATACAACAAAGACTATGCTTACCCACATACAAGTATGGATTGTCCCTGGCCAATTATACGGTTTGCATCAGGCGGATATGAAGAGGTAAGGATCTTTCCTCTGTACTGGGAAAAGAAAGGACCTGGCTATAATATGAAGAGCATAATGTGGCCTGTATATAGAAAGGAGTATTCAGCCGACATAGATCTCGGAAGATCTATAGAAAAGAATCAAATCCTTATCTTAAGTGGCACTACACATGAAACACAAAGAGATGGAGATAAGATAGATACCCTTAGCATATGGCCTCTATTTTATTCTTATAAGGACACAACTCACCACTCATGGCACATGCCAAATATCATTCCATTCAATGATGACGGCTTTAAACTTAACTGGGAACCTTTATTGACATTAGCTAGCGCCTCTAAGACATATAACGCTTCAACCCTTGATATTCTGTGGCATACTATCTATTATACAAAGGCAGGCCCCACCTATAGGACATCATTTTCTTTTATCCTTTCATATGAGAAGGCGGCTACCTACAGACAGTTGGGACTGCTTTTCAATCTGCTTCAGTTTAAATGGGAAAGGCAAGAATAGAAAAGAAATAATGTTGCCTCGCAGATTTAATCCACAGATTTCGCAGATTACACGGATTACTCTAATCACTTGAAGGGCGATGCGAAATCTGTAGGGTTTAATTCCCTATTCTATGAGGCTAAGAAATGCCGTGCTAATCGCATCTGCCGGGTTAGGTGATCCTATGATCTTTTCCACGAGATAGCTACCCACGATCACACCGTCTGCAAATGTCAAAATGTCATCCACATGTCCCTTTTTAGACACCCCAAACCCTACGCACACAGGCAGATTTGTCATAGATTTTATATGTTTTATCTGTTGCCTAAGCCCTTCAGGTATATGCTCCCTTGTGCCAGTTACCCCCTTTACAGATACAGCATATACAAAACCCATGCATTGATCCAGGATCTGTCTTGTCCTGTCTGTCCTGGTGGTAGGCGCTACAAGCCTGATGAGATCTAATCCAATGGCGTTAGCCTTATCAAAGATATCCCTTGGGTCTGATGGGAGATCCGGCACAATGAGGCCTGAGACACCACAGGCCTTTAATCGGTCCATGGTCTTATAGATGCCACGGCGCATGATAGGATTTATATAGCTCATCACAATAATGGGTGTATGGATTGAGGCGCACCACCCATTAAGGTGATAAAAAAAATCGTCTAAAGAAAATCCGGCATCTATGGCCATTTTAGATGCCTTTTGTATAACGGGCCCATCAGCCATAGGATCGGAAAAAGGGATCCCAATTTCTATTGCAGCAGCGCCCAAGCTCGACAGGACACTTATGATCTCGCCGGTTTCATCCAGGCTTGGAAGCCCTGCTGTAATATATGGGATTATAGCCCTTGGCGTATTTTTTATTGCCTCTGATATCATAAGTCTGACCCCAGTACAGTATGCAGATCCTTATCCCCCCTTCCTGAGAGGTTTACTATTACGGTGTGTCCCTTATGGGTCTGACCATACTTATCCAGATATGCTATTGCATGGCTGGATTCAAGTGCAGGCATGATGCCTTCAAGCCTGGTAAGTAAAAAAAATGCTACAAGTGCTTGCCTATCATCCACAAGTTTATAGGAGACCCTGCCTGTAGAGGCAAGCCAGCTATGCTCTGGGCCCACACCCGGATAATCCAGGCCTGGTGCTATAGAGTGTGTGGAAAGTATCTGCCCGTCTTTATCCTGCAAGAGATACGACTTTGCACCATGCAATACACCAGGCAGACCAAAGGCTATGCTTGCGGCATTTTCACTATCACCCCTGCCATAGGCCTCCACCCCTATCAACTCAACAGGGTCATCTAAAAATGCACTAAACATACCTATGGCATTACTTCCACCGCCCACACATGCAATGATGACATCTGGCAGTCTGCCTTTTTCCTCCAATATCTGTTGTCTGGCCTCCGCACCTATAATGGATTGAAAATGCCTTACCATGATAGGGTAGGGGTGTGGCCCCACTGCGGAACCCAGTAAATAATATGTATTGTCCACATTAGTCACCCAATCCCTTATGGCCTCACTGACAGCATCCTTCAAGGTAGCCGATCCTGTAGTAACAGGTATCACATCTGCGCCCAATAGCCTCATGCGTTCCACATTTACATGCTGTCTCTTGATGTCTTCTGAACCCATATAGACTATGCACTCAATGCCAAAAAGGGCACATGCTGTGGCAGTAGCCACACCATGTTGCCCCGCGCCAGTCTCTGCAATGATTCGGTTTTTTCCCATGCGTCTGGCAAGCAGGATTTGGCCTATAGCGTTATTTATCTTGTGGGCCCCTGTGTGATTAAGGTCTTCTCGTTTGAGCCATATATTCATCCCAATATGGTTCGACAATCTCTTTGCATATGTCAGTGGTGTAGGCCTGCCCACATAGTCCTTCATATAGGAATCAAACTCCTCCTGAAATTTTTTATCTAAACAGGCTTCAGCAAACGCCGCCTCCAATTCTTCCAGCGCCGGTAGTAGCGTTTCCGGCACATATTGCCCTCCGAACTCGCCAAAATAACCCTTCATGACCTGGCCTCCTTGATGAATCTCTCTATCAATTCCGGATCCTTTATCCCAGGGGAGCATTCAACCCCTGAACTCACATCTACACCAATGGGCGAAGCATTCTTTATAGCATCTTTTACATTGTCCGGATTGAGCCCTCCTGCCAGGATAAACGGTATATTTATGCTGCGTACATCATGTAAGCAGGCCTTATTACCGCTTCCCATACTCGGGTCTATGAGGATACGGCTCTCTACATGTGGCATACGGATGTTTTTGTAGTCTTTAGGGGCATATATTATCTTAAACCTCGTTGCGAGCATGTAATGGCCCTTGGTAAGCCTGGTATGTATTTGGATTGTATCCAGATTTAGACCTTCTCCAATCTCTACTATGTATGCAGGATCCTCCCGGGTAAATACCCCTACCTTTTCTATATTACTTAATCTGTGTACCCATGGTCTTATTGCTTCCGGAGCTACCCTTCTTGGACTATGGGTGAATACAAGACCTATGGCATCAGCGCCCAAATCTGATGCAACAATAGCATCTTCATATCTGGTTATACCGCATATCTTTATCCACATGAGAAGAGTTTCTTCCTTGTGCTTGCATCCGCCATGGCCTTACCTATAAGGGCTGCATCATATCCAAGATTCCTTAATCTCATAAGCCTCTTTCTTGAGGTGATCCCGCTTTCCGCCACCTTGATCGCCCCATCCGGAATATCTCCTAACATCTCTTCATGCCTGTTTGAAACCACCTTAAGCGTTGACAGATCACGAGAGTTTACGCCTATCATCTCAGCGTCTATCTTGAGCGCCTTTTTCATGCCCTCCTTTGTATGAACCTCTACCAGAGGGGCCATGCCAATGCCTTTACCAAAGGTATACAATGTCTTCAGTTCCTTTAGGCTTAGCATCTCTGTTATAAGAAGAAATGCATCGGCGCCCCTATTCCTGCCTGCAGAGATCTGACGTTCATCCACTATAAAGTCCTTCATAAGTATAGGAAGCTCACACCTTGACCTTATATGGGATATGTAGCTTAAGTCCCCTGCAAAGAACTCTGGTTCTGTGATACACGATATGGCAGATGCCCCGCACTCTTGATAGATCCTTGCCAATGTGGCTGGATCGTCTTTAATTCCCAGGCTGCCTTCAGATGGGGTAGCATACTTGACTTCTGCTATGAGACTTATCCCGGGGGCAGAGAGTGCGCGCTCAAAGGAGATCACAGGTATACCTGTAGATGGCCTTTCTTCAATAAGATCTGCGCGGCACTTTGCCTTTTTGTACATCTTCCTTAAAAACCCCATGTTATGCCCTTGCCCTATTAAGGGCATCTATTGCAGCACCTTTGGTTATTACCTCTGATGCCATATTCATACCCTCTTTTATATCAATGGTACCATCTACTGCCATAAACCCCGCCGCTGCATTCAACAATATGATATCCAGGTATGGACCCCTTAGCCTGCCCTCAAATACACCCTCTATTATATTTGCAGATTCCTTTGGGGATGAGCTCTTTATAGATTCTATAGGACCTGGAGTAATACCGGCATCTTCAGGTCTTATCTCGCCAAAGGTGACCTGGCCATTATTGAGTCTGGCATAATATGTAGTGCCTGCGATAGAGGCCTCGTCCAGTGCGTCTGCCATAATCCCGGCAGATACAACCATGGCACCTTTTAGGCCCATCAAAAAAAGTGCCTGGGCTACAGGTTTTATTAAGTCTCTTGAATATACGCCCACTACTTGATAACTGGCATTTGCCGGGTTGGCTAACGGTCCTAAGACATTGAATATAGTCCTTATCCCAAGTTGCCGCCTTGCAGGCATAGCATGCTTCATGCTGGGGTGATATTTGGGTGCAAACAGGAATGCAAAGCCGTTTTTCTTTATAGCATCTGCCGCCTCCTTTGGCCCTAAATCTATTGATACGCCAAGCGCCTCCAGGCAGTCAGCGCTTCCAGACGGCGAGCTTACAGCTCGGTTCCCGTGTTTTGCCACCTTGAGGCCTGCACCTGCGAGCACAAATGCCACTGCAGTGGAAATATTGAATGTGGATGAATTGTCGCCACCTGTGCCACAGGTATCCACAACATCAAAGCCCAGATCGATATTTAAGGCCTTAGACCGCATAAACGACGCTGCACTTGCTATCTCAGATGGGGTTTCCCTCTTTGCCCTTAGTGCAACCAGTAATGCCCCTGTCTGCACATCACTGACATTACCTGACATGATCTCTTCAAATGTCTGCTTAATATCAGTGTCACTTAGGTCTACTCCTGATATAAGCCTTTCAATAAAATATTTCATATCTGCCTCCTTGTTATCTCTATAAAATTTTTTATAAGATCTGGGCCGCATGGCGTTGCTATAGACTCGGGGTGAAACTGGAGGCCGTATACAGGCATGCTTTTATGTTCTATAGCCATTATCTCCCCATCATCCGAGGTGGCGCAGAGCCTTAAATCACAAGGTAGTGATGAACCTTCTACAACCAGAGAATGATAGCGTACTGCTCGAAATCTTTCCGGTATATCTTTAAATAGCTTTGAGCCATTGTGCGTGATAAAAGAAAGCTTGCCATGCCTGATCTCTTTGGCATGTATAATCCGGCCTCCAAATGCATAAGCAATGCACTGGTGCCCAAGGCAGACACCCAAAATGGGCAATCTTTTATAAAAGATCTTTATCACATCTACTGATATACCTGCCGCCTCTGGTCTGCCTGGCCCTGGCGATATGATGATACCCCTTGGCCGTATTTTCTCTATATATGAGGGGCCAATGTCATTATTGCGCCTTACAACCACATCCTCACCAAAGGCCTGAACTGCCTGGACGATATTGAATGTAAATGAATCAAAGTTATCTATCGCAAGTATCATCACATATCTCCCAGGGCCAGCGTTAGCGCCTTTAGTTTATTATCCACCTCTATCAGCTCCATATCAGGTTTTGAATCCCATACAATCCCTGCACCTGCCTGGATATATGTATCCTGGCCATTCATAAATATCGTCCTGATTGCAATGCCTGTATCTATATTCCCGTTAAACGATAGATAGCCCACCGCCCCTGCATAGGGGCCTCTGCATGCACCTTCCAGTTCATCGATGATCTCCATTGCCTTAAGCTTTGGTGCGCCAGAGACCGTACCTGCCGGGAAACATGCCTTTAGGACATCTAATGGACTTATCTTATCTGATTTTATACCCTGCACACATGAGACTATGTGCATGACATGGGAATAGGTCTTGACCTTAAAGGAATACGGCACCTTTATTGTAGCTGGTCTTGATACCTTCCCTATATCGTTTCTTGCCAGATCCAGTAACATCAGATGCTCTGCCCTCTCCTTTTCATCACCTAAAAGCTCTGCTGCCAGATCTTTGTCCTCCTGAGGCGTAGCGCCCCTTGGTCTGGTTCCTGCAATGGGCAGCGTGGTTATTTTGTTTCCGCTGAGCCTTACCATGACCTCTGGGGATGAGCCTATCATGGTGATTGGTGATAGCCTTATATAGAACAGGTATGGGGAGGGGTTTATCTGCCTTAGCCTCCTGTATGTTGCAAAAGGGCTTCTTTTGGCATTGAGTTTTATCCGCCTGGATAGTACCGCCTGTATGATATCTCCCTCTTTTATATAGGACCTGGCACAGGCTATGGCCTCTTTGAAGGCCGAATCTTCCACGGATACAGATACTACTCGAGCCTTGGACGCATCTGGTACAGATGGGCTTAGACTATGCGTGAACAATAAATCTTCTATAGATGCAATTGCCTCTTTTGCCCTTGCTATAGCAGGACTGTCCCCTATGCCAGGCTCAGGGATGGTATGCATGATAGAGGTCTTCTGTCTTATATGGTCGAATACAATCGCAGTATCTACCCTGCCAAGACAGGCATCAGGAAATCCGGATGGTATGGCAGGCCTGGGTAGATCCTCTATGCCCCTTATCATATCATAGCCAAGATACCCCACATAGCCGCCTATAAACGGGGGGAGCGCCTTATCTGCAAACTCTAACTTATGAGTTGCGGGGATCATCTGCCATGGGTCACGCCTGCCTTCACCTATGGATATGGTCTGCCTCTCAATAAATCTGCCGACAAAGCTGAATCTCCCCGGAATGGATTCTAGAATGAAACCATCTCTATCTCCAACCATACTGTGATATGCCTGAACAGGGGTAAGGATATCAATCTCGAGATCAGCTATAACCACAAGACCTCTATCATTTATATCTCTTATCACCGTCAGTTTATCTTTCATCGTTAAATTCCCTCAAACCCTTAAAAATAAAAACGGCTGCGAGCCTTAAAAGGCCTGCAGCCGTTGATATATCTATAAGACATGCCTGGCTAGTACAGGCCTACTCTTATCCCATATCTCCAGCACCACCAGCTATTTAAATGTGTTGTTATGGTTATATTCATCATTGTTTCTACCTATAGAAACATTCTTATCGGCTGTCAAGAGTTTTTTTATAAAGTTTTTTATCGAGGAAAAGCATGCAAGATATTGAAAGACAACTTGAGGCCTTTATCTTTAATTTTTATTCCTCTTTTTTTAAAGAAAAGGCAACCTATCGTCTTTACGGTAAACCAGGGCCTGAGATAATGCGATCAATTTCCCATTCTCATCATATACCCTTATATCGTAATTTGCTGTCCTTTTTGTAAGGCTCAATTCTTTTGCCTCTGCCGTAAGTCTACTGCCTGGGGCAGGGGGGGTTATGTAGGACAGGTTCATATTAAGGGCCAGTGCAACCGTGCCGTGAGAATTGGAGGCAGCCTCAAATGCCTCGTCTATAAGAGCAAATATAGCCCCTCCATGAGCCCCCCCGAATATGTTTCCCATATAATGTGTCAAATCCATCTGAACCTTTGCATAGCCCTTGTCCAGCTCGATAAGCTTTATGCCAAATCTTTGCGCAAATGGCTCCTCTTCTATCTTTTTGAAGATAGCATCCCTTATTTCCTGATCCATCCTGTCAACTGCCTTCCCCAATTTTTGTTTTCTCTTTTATCATGCCTGCCCCATAAATTCACTACTTTATAGCACAGGAATCCGGCCTCACACCCTATAGGCTGGCGTATAAATACTTAACTGCTCAGGTTATTAGCCTGAAGGATATTAGACTGAAGGATACTGATATCCTCTGGGCGGCAAAGGCCGTATTTGGGGAATATGATACTTGAATGGCTATGCTATTATAGGGTTTTGTGAGTCT
>Ga0210003_1000088_pt1 | contig 80710 bp, 65 predicted proteins | sample LantaG_FD_182804 | JGI IMG/M metagenome (GOLD analysis project Ga0210003, IMG submission 182804) | Deep subsurface microbial communities from Baltic Sea to uncover new lineages of life (NeLLi) - Landsort_02402 metaG (SPAdes) (version 2) | ecosystem: Environmental > Aquatic > Marine > Oceanic >... | reverse complement strand
TGCTCGCCAATGCGCTGGAGCCATTTGCGTTGAGGGTCAGTCCATTTCCGCGACCGCAGGATGCGATCCATGGCCCCGCGCACGCGGTCGGCATAGGGCAAGAGCGGGTCACCCAGAGCGGCCTGCCGTACGAACCCAATGATGGAGGCCGCAACGTCCTCGTTCTTCGCATCGCTCCAGGCGCGCCGCAAGTTTGCCTCCGAGAAGCCCTGGCGGTCCAATGCGAGCCGCACTTCTCGCAGTTGTGCTCTTGTCAAATCGCGCGGCCGTTGTACAACGACCTTGAGCGCCGTAATCTGGTTGACGTTATCGCGGATGAAGGCGGTGAACCCGTCAAGGAAGTCCGCAGGCTTCTGCGCACTGCCATAACCCCGCGTGACGTTAACTACCTTGTCCTTATGCGGCGAGATCGGAATGGCGGGCGGCGAGCCCCCACTGCGCCAGTCGAGGATAGGCCCTATACCCAGCTTGGATTTAGCCCAGGCTGCGGCGTCCTCGCCAGTGCCTTGGCGGAACATTTTTAGCGTCTCCTCTAGCGTCTCCCCGGCTTTTGCTTCGTATTCGTGCTTCGCCTCCTCGGGGAGCTTGCGAAGCGCCCGCGCCATCTTGACGATGATCTGATCGCGGATGCTGTCCCGCAGCTCTTGTTCCTGAGAACGTACCAGCTCGTCGAAGAGCTGTGACAGGGTGATTGCTGGATCGACCACGACCGGTCGCATCTCGGTGAGGTTCTGAAGGTGCGGGTAAAGATCGACGGCATCGAAGATGCGGAACGTCTCCTTGTCGATGTTGGGACACTGGCGGGTTGCACGGCCCAGCATTTGCTCATAAAGGATGCGGCTGTTAACGCGACGCAGGAAGACGAGGTTTGTAATGCTCGGAACGTCGATGCCAGTCGTCAGCAGGTCGACCGTGACCGCGACCTTTGGCAGCTGATCATTCCGGTAAGAGCGGATCAGGTCTTTAACGCGATCCACGCTGCCCGTGATCTTACGCACGGCAGCGTCCTCGATGTCTCCATACTTGACCCGGAGCGCCTTTTTCATCTGCTCAACAACGATGTCTGCATGGGCGTCACTCACCGCGAAAATGAGCGTCTTGCCCGGCAAGTCTGGATCAATGTGATGGGCCAATTCCTCGGCGACAGCACGGTTGAACTCCACGGTAATGACCTTGCGGTTGAACGCCTCCACATCGAAGGAAAGCTCGTCGGGCGTGCGCGCAAGATCGACTTCGCCGCTTCTTGGATTGTACAGCTCGATCTGCTCGCCCTTTTTGAACTTTATCCCCGCTTGGGCGAGTGCGGTCTCAATGCGGATCGGTGGTTCGTGGTCAATCAAGTAGCCGTCGATCACTGCCTCCCGGTAAGAGTATTTGAAGACCGGCTCGCCGAAGATTTCGACGGTGTGAAGGGCGGGCGTGGCGGTGAGCCCGATCTTGACGGCATCGAAGTGCTCCAGTACGCGGCGGTATTTCGAGATGTAGTCGGCCTCGTCGCGGAACCCGAGTTCCGGCTCAGACAGCTCCCGGTCGAGCAGATAGCCCCTGTGGCATTCGTCAACGACCATGAGGTCATACTGATCGATGGGTGGCACGTCAGCCGGGTCGTCTTGGTAGAGGACGCGCTGCACCAAACCCTGAATAGTGCAAATGTGCACGCGTGTTTCGGGGTCTGGCGTCACGTCACCCAGAGACCGTAGGCCGAAGATGTCAGCGAAGGTCTTGCCGCTGATGACCTTAGTTGTGGAGAACTCCCCTGCTGCTTGGTCGCCCAGCGCGCTGCGATCAACGATGAAGCACACGCGACGGAACCGCTTTGCTGTGAGAAGCCGGTAAAGGAGAGCAATCGAGAGCTTGGTCTTCCCCGTTCCAGTCGCCATGGCGACGAGCATCTCGCGGCAATCGTCCTGCAGCGCATCCTCTACGGCCAGGATAGCCGCACGCTGATAGGGCCGAAGCGGGAAGCCAAAGTCGAGAGGCTGCGCCTTCAGCTGCTCGTGGGCGGCGTCTCGGTCCACTTCGAGACGCTCTAGTAGCCCTTCCGCCGTCGGCCAGTCCGATGTGGCACGACGGTGGTTCGTCGCCTTGCGCACATCCCGGAACCAAATACCGCTCTCGGTCTCCAGCTGCTTCAAGTAAGGTCGGCCGTTCGCGGCAAAGACGAAGGGAGCTTTGTATTCGTCCCACGGACCGCCAATCGCATCAGCGCCGTCACCGAGCGTAAGCCCCTTGGAGTACCGCTCGGCTTGATCGATGGCTGCGGACACGTTCTTGCGCTTGCGCTTCCCTTCCACAACGCCAACGCACTTCGTGCCGACAAACAGGGCGTAGTCGGCAGGGCCCGACGCGGTGGGCCACTCGGCGATTGCCATGCTGCGGCCCTTGACTGGACGTACGCCTTTGCTGTGGCGTAGCTCGTTCGTATCGGCCTCCCAGCCACGGTCACGCAACTGCTGGTCAATGATTGCGCGGGTCTCAGCTTCGTCGAGGTCGATCTTGGCCGCGGCAGCAGAGGCGCGTTGCTGAAACGCAATGGTCTCGGCGGTAGTGCCCTGTTCCGCTTGCGACTGGTACGCAGCTAGCCGCTGTTCAACCTCTATTCGATGGGCATCGGCTTCAAGCGCGAGTTGTTCCCACTCGGCGCGCTCTGCCGCGGCACTTCTCGCCTTCTCTTCGACGGTCTCTCGCAGACGCCGTTCCTCGGCGGCCTGACGTTCGGCCTGTTCAGCCGCGGACTGATGTTCGGTAACAGCCGCGCGTAGCCGGTCCAGCTCGGCTGCCAGGTCATGCGTTAAGTCGTCGGGGGATTTGGGTGGAATAAACGGTCCTGGCCGGAAGTTCACCTCCCCGCCAAAAGTCCGGTGAAACCAGATCGCAAGTTGCCGGGCGATCTTTAGTGACGAGAGCGCTTCGCGGTGATCTCCAGTTCCGTCGTGAGCGGCGGAGTTGCCAACTTTGCGCAACTGATGAAAGAGGTCCGCCGCCTCACGCGGGATGACGCGGTCGAATGACAGCCTGCGCAAGAGGTCGCTGAGACGTTCCTGCGGCGTTTCGTAGCGAGCCGTGCGTGCCGCAACAGATTGGGCAAGCAGCTCGTTGAACTGGCGGAGCTTTATCAGGCAGGTGTTCGGATCATCCGCAAAGTAGCGTTCGGCGAGCGCGGCAAACCGAACAAGCTGATCGTCGTGCTCCGCGAGAAAAGCAAAATTGGAGTTGGTAGTTGTTTGACCTACTGGAATGTCCACGCAACTGCTCCCGCATAGACAACTTTAAGGGAAACGGACGGGCTCGCACAACCTAATGCTATGCAAGCCCGTTGACGTTGCTATGCGTGGCTTTGCTCTTCTGCTGCGCCTTCAGCTTGGTCCAAGAGGATATCTAGTTGTCGATGCAGCTGCTCAACGAGAGGCTCAACCTCTTCGAGTTTTTCCGCACGCCCCAAGCTGCGAGCCAAATCTCGCATCATAGCGATCTGGAAAATTGTTGTGCCTGGCAGAGCTTCGGATTTTTTCATGCTAAACCTCGTTTCCTTTTGATAGGGGCGAGGTGGGAGCTAATCCCTGAATGATCAAGAGCTCATCGTGCGTATTTTTGCAATGTAACCTTGGTGATACTTTCGGGTAACTTTGGTGTAACCCAGATGTATGCATAATCACCCCAAGTCCCCAAGACTTACAGGCTGATCGTCGCCTGCGCCGTTGCTGGTCTTCGTCATGGCGGACGGCATTGCCTACCGGCTCTAAGCTGCGCTTGCCCCTAAGCCGCAAGCCTCAGCCTCATACGTGGCAACCAGACGTTTCGGGCACGCAGTCGGCCCCAGCCGTCAAGCTAACCGGGCCAGGGCTTTACCGGCTCCTCAACATTCCAGAGGACACGCCGCCTGATCAGCTGCTGGAGTAGCTGGCCAAGGCAGCCTGATAGGCCTCTTCGCTGGTGTTGTATGGGCCCAACGCATCATTGTCGGGTTCGAGCCCGCGATAGCGCGGCCACCAGTACCAGCCTTCCCACTCGCGCTTCGCGTTGTCTTCCCAGAACACCTCGAACGTGCCGCCCTCCTCGTCCCCAGTTCGGAACGGATGGAACCCGGCACGCTCGTTGGCGAACTCGTTTGCGTTTGCGTTTGCTGGTCTCTGCATCTCGCTTCTACTGCACGTACTTCTTGAGGAGCAACTCGACGATCTTCGGGATTGTGCTCTCGCTGAGAGCGTATTTCCTCGACGTGCGCGAGTGGATGCTCAGCATACGTACTGCGAAGACCTAGGACCAGCCAACGGAGTGGCATCACTGGGGCGCGCCCGGCAGAGATTAGGGATCGCCGACCCTTCCCCTCACAAGCCTACAGGAAGTCGGGATCGTTGCGTTTTGCCATGCTGCCAGATAGCGGACTGCTAAGCGTCGTCTCCGGCAACGCGATTTTCGCGATCTTGAATGCCCGGACGGCTCGCCCCCAAGCTCGCCGAATGTTGCCCTTGGTGTTGCCCAGAATAAGTGTAAATGCAAATTCTCAACACATGCAATTGATTTTACGTATGAAAAATGGTGGGCGGTACTGGGATCGAACCAGTGACCCCTACAATGTCAATGTAGTGCTCTACCGCTGAGCTAACCGCCCGCTGCCTCGGAGGCAAGGCGACTTCTATATGTGCGGCGGCGGGCCAAGGCAACCCGCCGTTTCGTCTTCTGCCGCCTAGGCTGCGAGCATCCGTTCCACCTGATCCACCAGATCGCGCAGGTGGAACGGCTTGGATAGGATCTTGGCGTCTTTTGGCGCGTTGTTGTCCGGGTTGAGGGCCACCGCGGCGAAGCCCGTGATGAACATGATCTTGATATCGGGATCGAGTTCCGAGGCTTTGCGCGCCAGTTCGATGCCGTCCATCTCCGGCATCACGATATCGGTCAGGAGGAGCATGAAAGGCTCTTCTTTAAGGCGCTCATAGGCCTCGAGCCCATTGCCGAAAGACACGACGTCGTAGCCGGCCTTCTCGAGCGCCTTGACCAAAAAGCGCCGCATATCCTCATCGTCCTCGGCAAGCAAAATGCGCTGAACGCTGCGTGCCCGTGGATCGTTCGCCTCCATATTCCCCGTCCCCCTCAACTCTCGCCACATTGGGCGTACACCAACTTGGTAAACGACCGCTTGCCCTCGACCGAAAAGGCCAATGGGGTCGCCCCCTTACTGAACTCCAAATCATTGCGTCTATTTGGGCCGGGCACAAGACAGAACACGCCTAGACAGGGTCAACTCTCGTTGGCAGAGTTTACAGAGTTATCAGTCCAAGCGGGCGGCCACGAGAAACGGCCGAAAATCAAGGGTTGGCCATGAGCCTGAGCGAGGCCGAGGCGATCGAACGGGAACTTGCCCCGCCCTTTTCCGTGGCGCGGCCAGGGGAACTCAAGGTTCCCCTCGTGTTCAACTCACCCCATAGCGGCCGGATCTATCCCAGCACCTTCCTCGCCGCCTCGAAGCTGGACGCCCACACGCTGCGGCGCTCGGAGGATGCCTTCGTGGAGGAGCTGTTCGGCTTCGTCACCAACCTTGGGGCGCCGCTCCTTCACGCCCATTTCCCGCGCGCCTATCTCGATGTGAACCGGGAGCCCTACGAACTCGATCCCATTCTCTTCCGCGATGGGCTGCCCCATTACGCCAACACCCAGTCGGTGCGCGTGGTCGGCGGGCTCGGCACCATCGCCCGCATCGTATCGGAGTCCGACGAGATCTACCGCGAGCCGCTTGCGGTCTCCGCGGCCTTGGAGCGGATCAACCGCCTCTACACGCCGTATCATGAGACCCTTGCGGCGCTTCTCCTTGAGGCAAAAAGGGAATTTGGTCTTGCGGTGCTGATCGACTGCCATTCGATGCCCTCGAACCCGGTCGCCGATCAGGGCGGGCGCCCGGATTTCGTCCTCGGGGATCGTTTCGGCACCTCATGCAGCGGCGAGTTGACCCGCCTCGCGGCCAGCCAACTCCAAGCGCTTGGTCATGTCGTGACTTTGAACAAGCCTTATGCCGGCGGCTACATCACCGAGCATTACGGACGCCCCCACAAGGCGCAGCACGTCCTGCAGATCGAGATCAACCGCGCGCTCTACATGGACGAAGGGAACTTTGAAAAGTCTGCGGGGTTCGACGCGCTCCGCAGGAGCCTGGAGACCATGGTGCAGGCGCTCGTGCCGTCCATTCCAGGCCTTGCCATCCCCCGCGCCGCGGCCGAATAGGGCGAGACCCAAAAAAAGGGCCGTTCGATTGAACGAACGGCCCAAGTCTAGGGAGGAAACGCCCAAGGAGGGCAGCGGCACAGCCTGGAGAGCCATGCCGCATTGCAACAATATGTCATTGCGGCGCACAAAAATCAAGATTGCTGTCCGGGGGGCGCGACAATTCTGAGACACTGGTGCAGAACTGTCACGAAACCATGGGACGTTTGCCCACCGGTCCCCGCAGCCGCCGCATCCCCAGCCAACCCTTGACTCACAAGGGTAAACCCAGCCAAGCCTTGTCCGTGACCGCAACCGAACAACCCGATTTCGACGCCTATATAGCGACGGCTCACGCCCTCGCCGATAGGGCCGGCGCGGTCATATTGCCGCATTTCCGGTCAAACCTAACCGTTGATCATAAAGGAGGCGCTGACTTCGACCCGGTCACCGCTGCCGACCGGGAGGCGGAAACGGTCATCCGGCAGGCCTTGGCGGACCTCTATCCGAGCCACGGCATTGTCGGCGAGGAGTTCGGCAATGACCGCGCGGAGGCAACCTATTGCTGGATCATCGACCCGATCGACGGCACCCGCGCCTTTATCCTGGGCCAGCCCCTTTGGGGCACCCTGATCGGCCTTACGGCAGCCGGCGCGCCGCTCCTCGGCATAATGGACCAGCCTTTTACGAAAGAGCGGTTCTGGAGCGGCGAGTCGGAGAGCTATTTCCGCCGCGACGGTGAGACGAGCGTCATCAAGGTGCGAGGCTGCCCCGCGATGAGCCAAGCCATGCTCGCCTCAAGCACGCCGGACATGTTTGCCGGCGCGGACGGGGAACGTTACGCCCGCTTGGCCGAGGCTGTGCGCCTCCGCCGCTTCGGCGGCGACTGCTACAATTATTGTCTTCTCGCGATGGGGCAGATCGACCTTGTCGTTGAAACGGATCTGAAGCCCTTCGACATCCTGCCCCTGATCCCCATCGTCGAGCGTGCCGGCGGCGTGGTCACCACTTGGGAGGGCGGCGATCCGCGCGATGGCGGCCGCATTCTTGCGGCGGGCGATCCTGGCCTCCACGCCGCGGCCGCCGAGATGCTGTCCCGCTAGCTTGCCTTGCTCAAGGCGACGCCGGGGATGAACGCATCGAACGCCGCCCAAAACTGCTCGCGGATGGAGTCGCGCTCTTGAAGGATTTCGTGACGCGAGCCTCTGAGCACCAGTTGGGCTCCGGCGCGCAGCCGCGAGGCGAGGTCTTCGATGGCCTTGCTCGACACCACATGATCGTCGCCCGCGGACACCAATAGAGACGGCACGCGGATGCGCGGCGCGTATTTTTCGTCCTTGAGCCGCGCCATGGCCTCGAAGGCGGCGTTGAGCCAACCGATCGTGGGCGGACCCACCGCAAGCCCCGGGGCGGCCTCGAGTACCGCAACATTGCGGTAGAAGCGCTCCCGGTCCGAGGTGAGCGGATTGTCCTCAAAGACATCGCCCGTCCATTGCTCCGGCTTGCCGGGCACGGCCTGCCTGCCGAAGCCGAAAAGTGTAAGCCCGTCGGTCAGTCGCGCACACAAGCCCTGCGACATGGGCAACCCGACGAGCCGCACCATGGGCGCGGTCATGACCATACGGCTGAACCAGCAGCCCCGCTTGGTCGCGGCATTGAACAGCACCGTGGCAGCCATTGAATGCGCGAGCGCGTAATAAGGCATCGGGCAATCCGGGAGCACCACGCCTTTCATGAAGTGGGACAGGTCCTCCTCATAGTCGGCAAAATCGCGAACATGACCCTTCATCGGGTTCCGCGTGAGGCGGCTCGAGCCCCCCTGCCCCCGCCAATCCAGAACCGCGACGGCAAATCCACGGCGCCGCAGCTCGCCGACCACCTCGAAATACTTCTCGATGAACTCGTTCCGGCCGGGGAAGATACACACGGTGCCGTGCCGCTCACGCAAGGCCGATTGCCAGCTAGCGTAGCGAATCCGCACACCCTTGCGGATGTCGAGGTAACCCGATGACGCCCCAAGCGGGATCGGGTTTTTCGGTGTCGAAACAAGATCCATATGCGTGAACGGCCCCTCGCCCGCTGTCGACAACAGACCGGACTGCATGGTCCTTATAGCAGCGCCGGCGGCCATGACCACAGCCTTGCCGCACCGCGCCAACACGGCGCACGCCCCCAATCAAATGCCGGCGCCAATGTTATTTTCGTTTATTTTCAGCACGGTAGACACCTTGACGAGATGCTCCAGCATTCCCATATGCCTCGCTGTCGCAAGGCCGACAGGCTTGCGCGAGAGCTGCCCGCCCCGCGATGCGGGTGGGCGACCATCATCGCTTCTTACGGAGGATGTGACATGAGACATTTCGATCTGACCCCCCTGTACCGCTCCACCATCGGCTTCGATCGCCTTGGCTCGCTGCTCGACACGCTGAGTTCATTCGAGGGCGAAACGCCGAGCTACCCGCCCTACAACATCGAGCGGGAATCCGAGAACGCGTACCGCATCTCCATGGCCGTGGCCGGCTTCGGCGATGGCGACCTCGATATCGAAGTCAAGGAGAACACGCTTTCCATTCGCGGCGAGAAGCGCGTCGAGCAGGAGAATTCAACCTTCCTGCACCGCGGGATCGCGGCGCGCAGCTTCGAGCGGCGCTTCCAGCTCGCCGACTATGTCGTGGTGAAAGGCGCCAGCCTCGAGCACGGCCTGCTCCACGTTGAGCTCGTGCGCGAACTGCCCGAGGCCATGAAGCCGCGGACCATCGAGATCACCACCAAAACGGAAGAGCAGCCCAAAATCCTCGACAGCCAGGCCGCGTAGGTCGCCGGCCGGCGCTCGGACGTTCAGGCTAACAAGAAGGGCGTCCTCGGAGAGCGAGGGCGCCCTTCTCAGTATGCAGGTGCTAATGGGAGAGAACCTGCCAGGAGTGCCGCCGTACGCAGAACATTATCGGCGGCTCGTGAAAGCCTAGGCCCGACAACTTACGCGCGACTTAACGTCTATTCTTTTGCGGAAAGGTTTCGTTAAGGCTGTTGCGCGGCCACGCCGACGATGGCCCCACGCGCCATGAGCCCCGCGAGATTGCCCGCGAGATCGAAGTCCGGCGCCTCCGCCATCGCGCTCGCCGCCGCATCTTGCAGGCTGGCGCCAGTCTTCAGGGCAAGCACGAAAGCGGCCCCGCCTTCAGGCAAACGGCGGACCTCGACCTCGAACTTGCGCCGCAGCACCAGCGCATCCTCGCCGTCGGCCGGTAGCCGCGCCGGCTCGTCCTCGCCGCCACGCATGGCAAGCTGCCAGATCGTGACCACCGGATAGGACGAGCGCAGGACGGCGAGCGAGGGATGGAGCGCAAGGGTGGCGTGTTCGACATTGCCCGCCGCCGCCTCCAACGCCCCGAGGGAAAGCGGTTCGGCATCGGCAGCGTGATAGGCGTCATGCCATGCCCATTCGAGGCGCACGATGTCGGCGAGATACGGCACCGGCGCGGCTGGCGGAAACCCCGCGATAAAGTCGGCAAAGCCCTCGCCGTAGCGCAACAGCACCGGCGAGCGCGGCGGCTCCTTTTGCACATAGACGCGCGCCATGGCGCGGAAGAACTCGTCGCCCACGAGCCGCGCCGAGACCGGGAACCGGCGCGCCAGCACATCGATCAGGCTGGCATAGACATTGTTGCGGTAAACAGCGAAGCGCCGCGACGGCGGCGCGCCGGAGCTGCGGACCAAAGACTGCGGCACCGCCGCATCCGTATCGAGCAGGGCGCGGGCGAACAGACCCTCGAGTTCGTCCACAGCCCCGCCCATCAGGCCGCCACGTGATTGCTACGCCGTTCGGCGATGACGGCGTCCGCCCGCTTCGCTTCGGCAAAGAGCTCGCGCCACGCCGGCACCTCGTTGTCCCATTCGATCAGCGTCGGTTTTGGCCCGGTGCGGGCGAGCGCCTGCGCGTAAAGCATCCAGACAGGGTCCGCCACCGCGCGCCCGTGATCGTCGATAAGGAGCGGCGCGCCGTCATCGTCGGCGTCTTCCGCATGGCCGCCGAGATGGATCTCGCCGACATGCTCGGCCGGGAAGCTGTCGAGATAGGCGCGTGTGTCGAAGCCATGATTGGTGGCCTGGACGAACACATTGTTGACGTCGAGCAAGAGCCCGCAGCCCGTCCGCCGCACGATCTCGCGCAAGAACTCCACCTCGCTCATGGAGCTCTCGGCGAAGGCGACATAGGTCGAGGGGTTCTCCAGCAGCATCTGGCGCTGAAGCGTGTCCTGCACCTCCTCGATATGGGCGCAGACCCTCTGAAGCGTCTCCGCCGTATAGGGAAGCGGCAGCAGGTCGTTGAGATAGACCGTGTCGTGGCTCGACCACGCCAGATGCTCGGAGAACAGCGCCGGCTGGTAGCGGTCGGCCAAAGCCTTGAGGCGCCCGAGATGGTCCTTGTCGAGCGGCCCGGCGCCCCCGATCGAAAGCCCGACACCGTGGAGCGACAGCGGATACAGCTCGCGCACCGCCGTGAGGTAGGCGTGCGACGGACCGCCCGCGCCCATATAGTTTTCGGCGTGGATCTCGAACCAGCCGATCTCCGGCGCGGTCTCGAGGATGTCGCGATAATGCTCGGGCTTCAGCCCGGCCCCGGCACGGGGCGGGATCGGGCTTGAGCCGATTGAGGCGGACGTCACCATGACCGCTTAGGCTGGCGGCAGGTCACGTTCGAGGGCTTCAAGGCCGCCCTTGCGGTCGCCGGGGAGCTCCATGGTTTCGCAAGTGCCCGCCGGGACTAGCTTCCAGGAATTGCCCTGATAGTCGATTTTCGAAGTTCCGGCACACGTCGTGCCGGCGCCGGCAGCGCAGTCATTCTCGCCGGCCTTGGCGACACCAAAGCACTTTTCCTGCTCCGCGGCCGACACGGATTGGCTGGAACCGGCCATTCCTAGGGCGGCGGCGAAAGCGCAACCAACGGCCAGACCCGAAATTTTCTTGGTTTGATCAGTCATGTGAGCTCCCCTATGGATAGCAAGATGGCACCGGATTTATGGCCCCGGCATACCCGAATTGTCCCGGAATTAGGCCCGCGCGGGCCCGCTCACGTCAAATCACGCCTCCGCTAGAACGTGGTGAACACGCCCCGGTGCCTTTCGGGCTGGCGGGGGCCGAATCTTGCTTGTGCCCCCCTTGGAAATCTGTCAGTTTGACACTAAATAGGACAGGCTTGCTGACCTTTGTTCTAGGGGCTGCGGCGCGAGGCTTCAAGGCGTCTCTTTTGGGGGCGGAATACAGTCTCAAATGCCGCTTTCGCTGGCGCAATGGCGCTAGTCTCCAAGGGCCGGATCTTCGCTCTAACCTCACACTTTCATGCTGGTGAAGAGAACGGCTGTTCGCCAAACTCCAAACGCCCGCCCATTTGTTTGGGTGCGGTCGAGGTTCCATGTAGACGATGGCACGTCGTGCGCTCATTCCTGGTCTCTTCGACGTGGCGCCCCACGGGCTGCCGCGCGCGCAAGGACTCTATGATCCGGCCAACGAGCATGATTCCTGCGGTGTCGGCTTCGTCGCCGACCTGAAAGGGCGCAAGAGCCACCAGATCATCGAGTACGGGCTCCAGATCCTGGAGAACCTGACCCATCGCGGCGCCGCGGGCGCCGACCCGCGCGACGGCGACGGCGCCGGCATGTTGGTGCAGATCCCGCACGCCTTCTTCCAGGAAGTCTGCCCGCCCCTGAACATCAAACTGCCCGAGCCCGGCCACTACGCGGTCGGCCAGATGTTCATGCCGTCCAACCAGGCGCAGCGTATCTATTGCGAGTCCGTGGTCGAACGCATCGTCGATGCGGAAGGCCTCCAGCTGCTCGGCTGGCGCAACGTGCCGACCGACAATGCGACCCTGTCGCCCGAGGTCGTCGAGTCCGAGCCGACCCACCGGCAGGTGTTTATCGGCCGCGGCCCAGACATGGAGGACGACAACGAGTTCGAGCGCCGGCTCTATCTGCTGCGGAAGGTCATCAACAACACCATCAACGGCGAGACCGGCGGCCGCGACATCGGCTTTTACACCGCATCGCTGTCCTGCCGCACGCTCGTCTACAAGGGCATGTTCCTCGCCTATCAGCTCGGCGCCTATTACCAGGACCTGCACGATCCGAAGTTCACCTCGGCGCTGGCGCTGGTGCATCAGCGGTTCTCGACCAACACCTTCCCGTCCTGGAAGCTGTCCCATCCCTATCGGATGGTCGCCCATAACGGCGAGATCAACACGCTGCGCGGCAACGTGAACTGGATGGCCGCGCGCCAGGCGAGCGTGACCTCGCCGCTGTTCGGCAAGGACATCGAGAAGCTGTGGCCGATTTCCTACGAGGGCCAATCCGACACGGCCTGCTTCGACAACGCGCTCGAGTTTCTGGTGCAAGGCGGCTACTCGCTGGCCCACGCGGCGATGATGCTGATCCCCGAGGCCTGGGCCGGCAACCCGCTGATGGATGCCAAGCGCCGCGCCTTCTACGAGTATCACGCCTGCCTCATGGAGCCGTGGGACGGCCCCGCCGCCATGGCCTTCACCGACGGCCGCCAGATCGGCGCCACGCTCGACCGCAATGGCCTCAGGCCCGCGCGCTACTTCGTTACCGACGATGGCCTGGTAGTCATGGCCTCGGAGACCGGTGTACTGCCCTTCCCCGAGGAGAAGATCGTCGAGAAGTGGCGGCTGCAGCCGGGCAAGATGCTGCTCATCGACCTGGAGAAGGGCTGCATCGTCTCTGACGAGGAAATCAAGGCGGAGCTTGCCGGCGCGCATCCCTATCAGCATTGGCTCGATCGGACCCAGATTCACGTCCACGAGCTTCCCGGTGGCCCAGCGCCGGCCGCGCGCTCCAATGTGAGCCTGCTCGATCGCCAACAGGCCTTCGGCTACACCCAAGAGCTGCTCAAGTTCCTGATGATCCCCATGGCTCAGACGGGCCAGGAGGCCATCGGCTCCATGGGCACGGACACGCCGATTTCGGCTCTGTCCGACCGGCCCAAGCTGCTGCACACCTATTTCAAGCAGAACTTCGCGCAAGTGACGAACCCGCCGATCGACCCGATCCGCGAGGAACTCGTCATGTCGCTGGTGACCTTTATCGGTCCGCGGCCGAACCTGCTCGACCTCGAAGGCACCTCCAAGCAGAAGCGGCTCGAGGCCGCCCATCCCATTCTCACCAACGAGAACCTGGAACGCATCCGCGCCATCGGCAAGGTTGCCGACAACCAGTTCCGCACGGTGACGCTCGACATCACCTATCCGGCCGAGGAAGCCGCGGACGGCATGGGCCGCGCCTTGGAGAAGCTTTGCCACAAGGCCGAGGACGGGGTCCGCAAGGGCGAGAACATCATCATCCTGTCGGACCGGGCCACCGGACCCGACCGCATCCCGATTCCCTCGCTGCTCGCCACCAGCGCTGTGCATCATCACCTGATCCGCTGCGGCCTGCGCACCTCTGTCGGCCTTGTGGTCGAGACGGGCGAGGCCTGCGAAGTGAATCAGTTCTGCACGCTTGCCGGCTACGGCGCCGAGGCCATCAATCCCTATCTTGCCTTCGAGACCATCGAAGCCATGGTGCCGGAGCTCGACGAGGATCTCACGGTCGAAGAGGCCGTCACGCGTTACATGAAGGCGGTCGACAAGGGCATCCTCAAGGTGATGTCCAAGATGGGCATCTCGACCTACCAATCCTATTGCGGCGCGCAGATCTTCGATGCCGTCGGCCTGAGGTCCGACTTCATTGCCGAATACTTCACCGGCACCAACACGCAGATTGAGGGCGTCGGCCTGGAGGAGATCGCGCGGGAGAGCGTGGAGCGCCACAAGCTCGCCTTCGGCGATGCCCCCGTGCTGAGCAACGCCCTCGACGTTGGCGGCGAGTACGCCTTCCGCATCCGCGGCGAGGCCCATACTTGGCGTCCGGAAGTGGTTGCCGACCTTCAGCACGCGGTGCGCGGCAATCTGCCTGAGAAGTTTCGCGAGTACGCGCAAGCCGTGAACGAGCAATCGAAGAAATTGCTCACGCTGCGCGGCATGTTCCGCATCAAGAACGCCGACGAAATCGGCCAAGCGCCTATACCCCTCGACGAGGTCGAGCCGGCCACGGAGATCGTCAAGCGTTTCGCCACGGGCGCCATGTCCTTCGGCTCGATCAGCCGCGAGGCGCACACCACCCTCGCCATCGCCATGAACCGCATTGGCGGCCGGTCCAACACGGGCGAAGGCGGCGAGGAGGTGGACCGCTTCACGCCGCTGCCCAACGGCGATTCCATGCGCTCGGCCATCAAGCAGGTGGCCTCGGGCCGCTTCGGCGTAACCACGGAGTATCTCGTCAACTCCGACATGATGCAGATCAAGATGGCGCAGGGCGCCAAGCCCGGCGAAGGCGGCCAGCTGCCTGGCCATAAGGTGGACGCCACCATAGCCAAGGTGCGCCACTCGACGCCGGGGGTCGGCCTCATCTCGCCGCCGCCGCATCACGACATTTACTCGATCGAGGATCTGAAGCAGCTCATCTTCGACCTGAAGAACGTCAACCCAACGGGCGATGTCTCGGTGAAGCTGGTCTCTGAAGTCGGCGTCGGCACGGTTGCGGCGGGTGTCGCCAAGGCCATGGCCGACCACGTGACCATCGCCGGCTTTGAAGGCGGCACGGGCGCGTCTCCCCTCACCTCCATCAAGCATGCGGGCTCACCGTGGGAGATCGGGCTTGCCGAGACCCAACAGACTCTGGTGCTGAACCGCTTACGCGGCCGCATCGCCGTGCAGGTGGACGGCGGCTTCCGCACCGGCCGCGACGTGGTGGTCGGCGCCTTGCTCGGCGCCGACGAGTTCGGCTTCTCGACCGCACCCCTGATCGCCGCCGGCTGCATCATGATGCGCAAATGCCATTTGAACACCTGTCCGGTCGGCATCGCCACGCAAGACCCGGTGTTGCGCGCACGCTTCACGGGCGCCCCAGAGCACGTCATCAACTTCTTCTTCTATGTCGCCGAGGAGGTGCGCGAGTACATGGCATCGCTCGGCTTCCGCACCTTCGCCGAGATGATCGGCCACACCGAAGTGCTCGACAAGGACAAGGCGATCGACCACTGGAAAGCGCGCGGTCTCGACTTCACCAGGCTGTTCCATAAAGCCGAGGTGGCGGACAAGGTGCCTACCAGAAACACCGAGCGCCAGGACCATGGGCTCGAAACCGTGCTCGACAACAAGCTCATCGAACTGTGCCGCGATGCGGTCGAAGAGAGAAAGCCGGTCAAGCTCGACCTGCCGATCAGGAATGTCGACCGTTCCACCGGCGCCATGCTGTCGGGCGAGATCGCCAAGCGCTATGGCCATGCCGGCCTCCCCGACGACACGATCTGGATCCGCTTCAAGGGCTCGGCCGGTCAGAGCTTCGGCGCCTGGCTGGCCCACGGCGTGACCCTCGACCTCGTCGGTGAAGGCAACGACTATGTCGGCAAGGGCTTGTCAGGGGGCCGCATCATCGTCCGGCCGCCCGAAGAGTCCGGCATCGTGCCGGAGAAATCGATCATCGTCGGCAACACCGTGCTCTATGGCGCCGTTGCCGGAGAGTGCTATTTCCGTGGCGTCGGCGGCGAGCGCTTTGGCGTGCGCAATTCAGGCGCCATCGCCGTGATCGAAGGCACCGGCGACCATGGCTGCGAGTATATGACCGGCGGCGTGGTCGTGGTGATCGGCGCCACTGGCCGTAACTTCGCGGCCGGCATGTCCGGCGGCATCGCTTACGTGCTGGACGAAAGCGGCGACTTCGAACAGCGCTGCAACATGGCCATGGTGGATCTCGAGCCGATCCCGAGCGAGAACCAGGCGATGGAGCGGCGGCGGCATCAAGGCGGCGACCTGGAAAGCCACGGGCTCGTCGACTTTAGCGATATGACCCGCTTCGACGAGGAGCGGCTGCACCAGCTGATCGAGAACCATTTGCATTACACGGGTTCCACCCGGGCGCGGGCCATTCTCGACAATTGGGCCGAGTACCTCCCGAAATTCGTCAAGGTGATGCCGGTCGAGTACCGTCGCGCCTTGGAGGAGATGGCCCGCCAGCAGGCCGCCGACAAAACCGAGTTCGGCGAACTCGAGGTCGGCCTGAGCGGCAACGGCAAATAACCAGGCAGGAGAGCGGTCATGTCCTGGCCTTGTCGCCAGGCTGTGGCCCTGCCATGTGAAGATGCGGTACGCTCAAGAGAGTAAAGGGGAGCACGGCTCCCGAATGATTGAGATGAGTTAGGCGGAGATCGTGACTCTTATGGGCAAGATCACGGGGTTTTTGGAAATCGACCGGCAGGAGCGGGCTTACGAGCCGGCTGCCGACCGCGTGCGCCATTTCAAGGAGTTTGTGATTCCGCCGAGCGACAGCGAAATCGCGAAGCAGGCCGCACGCTGCATGGATTGCGGCATCCCCTATTGTCACACCGGCTGCCCGGTGAACAATCAGATCCCGGACTGGAACGACCTCGTCTATCACGCCGACTGGATCGAGGCCGCACAGGACCTGCACTCCACCAACAACTTCCCCGAGGTGACGGGGCGCGTGTGCCCGGCCCCGTGTGAGGCCGCCTGCACGCTCAACATTATCGACGAGCCGGTCACCATCAAATCGATCGAATGCGCCATCGCCGACCGGGCCTTCGACGAAGGCTGGGTCAAGCCACAGCCGCCGGAGACAAAGACGGGCAAGCGCATCGCCGTCATCGGTTCCGGGCCTGCCGGCCTCGCGGCCGCACAGCAGCTCGCCCGCGCCGGGCATGACGTGCATGTGTACGAGAAGAATGCCGAGCCCGGCGGCCTACTCCGCTACGGCATCCCCGACTTCAAGATGGAGAAGTACATCATCGAGCGCCGCGCGGCGCAGATGGAGGCCGAGGGCGTGACGTTCCATTGCAACGTTCATGTCGGCAAGGACGTCGACATCAAGAAGCTCGAGCGCGACCACGATGCGGTCCTGCTGGCCGGCGGCTCGGAGCAGCCGCGCGACCTCGACGTTCCCGGACGAGAGCTTGCCGGCGTCCACTTCGCCATGAACTTTCTTCCTCAGCAGAACCGCCGCGTCTCCGGCGAACCGCTGGGCGATGTCGAGCCGATCACCGCCGAGGGCAAGAACGTCGTGGTCATCGGCGGCGGCGACACGGGCTCCGACTGCATCGGCACCTCTTTCCGCCAGGGGGCGATCTCGGTCACCCAGCTCGAGATCATGCCTCAACCACCCGAGCACGAAAATAAGTCGCTGACCTGGCCGCATTGGCCGCTGAAGATGCGTACCTCGTCGAGCCAGGCCGAGGGCGCCGAGCGCGATTTCAGCGTGGCGACCAACCGCTTTCTCGGCGACGGCAAAGTCGAGCAGCTCGAATGCGTACGCCTCGATGAGCAGATGAAGCCGATCCCCGACAGCGAATTCACGATCCCCGCCGATCTGGTGTTTCTCGCCATGGGCTTCTTGCACCCCGTGCAAAAAGGCATGATCGAGGATCTCGGGGTTGAGCTCGATCGGCGCGGCAATGTCAAAGCCAACGAGCTCGAATATCAGACCTCGCGGCCGAAGATCTTCGCCGCGGGCGATATGCGCCGCGGCCAGTCGCTTGTGGTCTGGGCGATCCGCGAAGGCCGTCAGGCCGCGCATTCCATCGACAAGTTTCTGATGGGAACGACCGTCCTGCCGCGCTAGGCGCGCGGCCATACGGCAAAGCAAGGCCTAGCTGGGTGGCCAGGCGAAATCGTCGGCCCTGCCGGACTTGGGCTCGAGCTGCTCGCCTCTGATAAGCACCCGGTAGTAGGGCCGCTGCTTAAGCGGCAATCTCGGGCGCGAGGAGGCAAGCGTGAGATCGGTCACCGCCGAGATGGTGGCAATCGCCGTGTAGCCACCGGGAAGCTCTTCGGTAATCACCTCTGGGTCGGTCGCCCCCTGGTTGAGCGGCTGGGACAAAAGATCCGCTCCGACAAGCGCCGCGGTGTTGAATGTCGGCCTCACCACGTTGACATCCCCGACCTGGTTCTGCGGCAGCGCATCGCCGTCACCTTCTGCGTCTGCATCGTCCTCATCCAAGGCGGCGACATCCGACGTATCGGCGGGGGCAGCAGGCTTGGGCGCCTTCGGCGGCGCAAACCGGTTCGTCACCTTCGCCTGCTCCGCCTCGTTGCCGGCAAGAGGAATGTTCCGTTCCTTCTTTGCCAAGGTCAGATCCTTGCCCAGATCCTTGTCCACGAAATGCGCAAGCTTCAGATAGCCGCGCATGGTGAAGTGGAGACCGTCATCGGAGCGCAGGCGCTTGGTGTTGCCCTGCATATCCGGGCCATAGGCGCTGTAGCGGCCCTGTTCGTCGACGAAGCCGCCCCAGGTGTCGACATATTTGGCGCCGTTGACGAAGGCCTTCTCGCGGAAGACGTCGTTCAGCTTCTCCGCGTCGTCGCTCTGGGCGGGACTCCGCATCACCGGCAAACCGACCCAATAGGTCGCGAGATTGGCCGCCCTGAGCTTCTTGATGAATTGCTCCACGCGCGCGCCATAGGCCTCGCGCCATTCCTCGGTGCCGACCTTCAGCGTTTTCCCATCTTTCTTGATGGGCTGGGCCTCGCCGGCGCCGAACATGACCACGGCGATCTGATAGTTGCCGTCCTTGAGGATCTGGTCGATCTCGCCATTCCAGTCATATCTGTCGGTATTGACGAAGCCCGTCGACTTCTTGGCCTGCTGGATGACATCCAAGGTCGGATCGTCCTCGAAGGCGCGATAGAGCCCTTCCCACAGGCCCTCGGCCATGGAATCGCCGAGCACGACGATGCGGTAACGATCGCCGTTCGGGAACGGGTTGATGTAGCTGCGATGCGCCGGGGTGTCCTGCGCGGCCAAAGGCTGCGGCGCCAAAGCGAATATCAGCGCGGCGGCAAGGATCAGGCCCCGGGCAATGAGGCCCGGCGCACGGCGCGAGAGACGAAGAACAACAGACGCGTTACGAGGCATGATCACCCTATAGCATCAATTGGCGGGCGGTGCCGCACCCTCGGCGGCGCGTGGCGGAGCCGCTTGAGGCGCTGGCGCCGCTTGAGGCGCTGGCGCCGCCTGAGGCGCTGGCGCCGCCTGAGGCGCTGGCGCCGCCTGAGGCGCTGGCGCCGCCTGTGGGACTGCGGCCGGCGCGGCCGGCGGCGCGACCGGTGGCGCGGGCGCCGCTTGGGCCGGGGGAGCAGGCGGTGGGGGCGGCGGCGCCTCGGCACGCACCATTTTCAGAATTGTGAGCGTCGGATAGCCATCGACCGGCAGGCCTTTGGCGCGCTGATAGGACCGGATGCCCTCAAGCGTCCCGCTGCCGATGATCCCGTCCACGTCGCCCTCCAAATGACCGAGCGCGATGAGGTCTCGTTGCAGCTCCATGCGCTGATCCATGGAGAGCTGCCGTTCGCCGGTCGGCCACGGCTGCACAAAAGGCCCATAGCCGGCAAGCCGATCGGCCAAATGCCCCACGGCAAGCGCGTAGGCCTTCGCGTTATTGTAGCGGAGCAGCGACCGGAAATTGTTGAGCGTCAGGAAAGCCGGCCCATCCGCGCCCTCAGGCGCCCAAAGCTGGGCCTTGTCATTGGCCCTGGGAAACGGCTGCCCGTTGATCCGGGTGATCCCCATCTTCTGCCACTGCCCCAGCGTCTTGTAGGTCTTCTCGCTCACCCGTTTGGGATTGAGGCCCTTGGGCAGCTTGACCTCGTAGCCCCAGGTCTGGCCCGGAACCCAGTTGGACACTTTCAGATAGGCCGCCGTCGAGCCGAGCGCGTCGGGGATCGTGTCCCAGATGTCCCGCCGCCCGTCACCGTCATAATCGACCGCATAGGCCGTGTAGGTGGTCGGGATGAACTGGGTGTGCCCCATGGCGCCGGCCCACGAGCCGTTCATCCGCTCATGGGTGGTGTCGCCGCGCTGAAGGATCTTGAGGGCCGAGACGATCTGGCCGCGCGCGAAGCTGGCCTTCGTGCCCGAGCAAGCGAGCGTCATCAGCGATTGAATGACGCCCTTGTCGCCCTTGTTGTCCCCGAAGTTCGACTCCACGCCCCAGATGGCCAGGACGATATGCTTGTCGACGCCGTATTTGGCTTCAATCTGCTTGAGCAGCGGCCCGTATTCGACCAGCTTCTCCTTGCCCTTGGCCAGCCGCTTCGGCGAGATGGCGCGGTCGACATATTCGCCGACCGGCTTCTTGTATTCAGGCTGGTAATTCGCGGATTCGATTACCTCCTTGTCGAGGGTGATGCCCGCGGTGGCCTTGTCGAACGTTTCCCGGCTCACGCCTGCGCGCTTGGCGGCGGGCCAGAAGCCCTTCACACAGCTGTTGAAGTCGGCCTGGGCCGGTCCGGAAACGCCCGCGGCCAGCAAAAAGGCCGGGATTGCGCCGAAGATCAAGGTCTTAGGAAAGGTCATGATTCGCATGAGGGGAATTTAGCAACTAGGCCGGGCAAAACCGAGGCAAAGCGCGCGGGCCGAACAGGCTTATTTGAGTACCTGATTGATCAGGGCATGGGTCGGGTAGCAGGTGAGCGGCAGGCCCAGCCGCTTCTCCTCCTTGCCGATGGTCTGGCGCGTCTTGAAGCCCACCAGCCCATCGACCTTGCCGACGTCATGGCCCTGGGCCACCAGGACCTCTTGGAACTTCAGCATGCGGTCTCGGGTGAAGCGCTCCACCTTCTCCCATTTGCCGACGAAATCGACCGGGGCGTTGTAGGCGATCATGTCGGCCACATGCCCCACGAAGATCGCGTAGACATCGGAGTTGTTATAGAGCTTCAGCACCGAGAAATTGGTGGTCGCCAGGAAGGCCGGCCCCTTCATGCCCGCGGGGAGGACGAGGAAGGTCCAATCGTCCAGCCGCTCTTTGGGAAAGGGGCGCCCGTGCACGCGGGCAACGCCAAGATCGATCCACTCTCGGATGGGCAACGCCTGGTCGGGCCCTTGCCGCGTACAATCGAAAGTCTTTGGCAGTTCGACCTCGTAGGCCCAAGGCTGTTTGCCGTCCCAGCCTTGGCTGGAGAGCGAGTTCCCCGCCGATGCCAGCGCATCCGGAACCGAGTTCCAAATATCGCGATCCCCGTCGCCGTCGAAATCGACCGCGTAGTCCTCGAAGTCCCCGGGCAGGAATTGCGTGTGACCCATGGCGCCGGCCCAAGAGCTCTTCATCTCCGCCCGGGTCGCATGGCCGAGCTCGATGATCTTGAGGGCGCCGATGAGCTGGGGACGGAACTCCTCGGCCCGCCGTCCCATGAAGGCCTGGGTGGCGATGGCGGTGACGGCGTCATAGGGCAGCGCTGCCTGGCCGAAACCGGTCTCCCGGCCCCAGATGGCGACGACGATGCTCGCCGGCACGCCGTATTTCTTCTGAATTGCCGTGAGCGTCGGTGCAAGCTGCTTGTATTTGGCCCGCCCGCCCGCCGCGAGCGCGTTCAGGCTACTGGCCTTGAAATAGTTCTCCGGCACGCCGAACTCGGCTTGCGGTTTTGGCTTGGGCTTCATGGCCGCGGGCAAGGCCGGGCCGCCGGGAAAAGCGGGGTCCGGCGGCACGAGCTGGGGAAGCGACCAGTCGAGCTTGATCCCTTTCATCTGCCGGTCGAAGGTCTTGCGCGACACGCCGGAGGCTTCCACTTCGGGCCAGAGATCTTGCAACCATTGTGTGAACCGTGCCTCGACGGCCTTCTTGTAGGCGGTCACCGCATCGGCCGCGCGCACGTCCGAGGGCTCACCGAACAATGCGGCAAGCCCCAGAGCGCATGCAAAACCAAACCGTGAGAACCGGTCCATCCCCATAGCCTTATTGTGGCGGGCGGTTTTGGCGCTGGAAAGGCGAAAACTGCGATCTAAGAGGCGGCGCGGTAATCCGCGAGGCGCTTTTCCCAGGTAAGCGCATGCTCGACGATCGTATCGAGATCGTCCAGGCGCGGTTCCCAGCCCAAAACCTCACGGATCCGGCCGGCGCCGGCCACCAGCGCGGGCGGATCGCCTGGGCGCCGAGCCACCGTATTGACCGTGAAGTCCACATGCGCGGCCCGCTTCACCGCCTCGATCACATCGAGCACGGAGAAGCCTTTACCGTAGCCGCAATTCAGCACGATGCTCTCGCCGCCGTCGCGCAGATAGCGCAGCGCATCCAAATGCGCCCGCACGAGATCTGAGACGTGGATGTAATCGCGAACGCAGGTGCCGTCCGGCGTTTCATAGTCCGTGCCGTAGACGTCGAGGCGGGGCCGCGAGCCAAGTGCTGTTTCCGAGGCCACCTTGATGAGATGCGTGGCCCGCGGGGTGGACTGACCGCTGCGCCCCTTGGGATCGGCGCCGGCGACATTGAAGTAGCGCAGCGCCACGAAGCGTAAGGGATGCGCCTTCGCCGTATCGGCCAGCATGGTCTCGGTCATCAACTTGGAGCTGCCGTAAGGCGAAATCGGCTGAAGCGTCGCCTCCTCCGTGACCGGATTGATCTTCGGAATGCCGTAGACCGCCGCCGTGGACGAGAAGATGAAGTTCGGAATTTCGGCTTCGACCGCGCAGGCGATCAGCGTGCGCGAGTTGCAGGTGTTGTTGAGATAATAGCCGAGCGGATCCACGACCGAGTCCGGCACCACGATCGAACCGGCAAAGTGCAGGATCGCGTCGATGGCGTTTTCCTTGAGCAGCCGAAGCACCAGGGCCTGGTCGCCGACATTGCCCTCGACGAACTTGGCGGCGGCCGGAACCGCCCAACGGAACCCGGTCGACAGATTGTCGAGAACGACGACATCTTCGCCGGCGTCCAGCAGCTCAAGCACCATATGGCTGCCGATATAGCCCGCCCCACCGGTGACAAGGACGCTCATTCGCTCGGCTCTCCGCAAAAGGCCCAATTGCAATTCCTTGCGTGTTATCGCAAAGAGGTTGAAGGACTTCTAAGTATCTGAGGCCGGATTCTAGCCGTTTTTAGCCCGAAGGAGACTTGATGCCCACTCGCGTCCGCAAAGCCGTGTTCCCCGTCGCGGGGCTCGGCACGCGTTTTCTTCCCGCCACCAAGGCGATGCCAAAGGAGATGCTGACAGTGGTCGACCGGCCGCTGATCCAGCACGTGGTCGACGAGGCGCGCGCCGCCGGGATCGAGCACTTCATCTTCGTCACCGGCCGCAACAAGGGCGTGATCGAGGACCATTTCGACCAGCAGCCGGAGCTCGAAGGGACGCTTGCCGCGCGCGGCAAGACCGCCGAGCTGGAGGCGCTAGCCGCCGATCTGCCGGAGGCGGGATGCGCCAGCTTCGTCCGGCAGCAAGCCCCGCTGGGGCTCGGCCATGCCGTGTGGTGCGCCCGCGAGATCGTCGGCGATGAGCCCTTCGCCGTTCTCCTACCCGATGTTCTGGTGCAAACCCCGGGAAAGGGCTGTCTCGCTCAGATGCTCGACGTCTATGGGAAGCGTGGCGGCAATATCCTCGCCGTCGAGCCCGTGCCGGACGATCAGGTGAAGAATTACGGCGTGGTCGCCGTCGGCGAGGCGGATGGCAATGTCTTTCCGGTGACCGGCATGGTGGAAAAGCCGGCGCCCGGCGCCGCACCGTCCAACCTCACCATTCTCGGTCGTTACATCCTTCAGCCTGAGATCTTCGGCCTCCTGTCGTCTCAAGAGAAGGGCGCCGGCGGCGAGATCCAGCTGACCGACTCCATGCTGGCGCTGTTGAAAAAGGAGCCCTTCTACGCGGTGGAGTATGAGGGGCGCACCTTCGACTGCGGCTCCAAGACGGGCTTTCTCGCCGCCAACCTCGCTTACGCGCTGGAGCGGCCCGAGCTGCGCGATGCCGTTCTCGCCGAGATCAAGAAGCTGATCTGACCGGCGCGCTATCGCCGGATCCGCATACCGAGCCGCACTTCATTCTCGGTGAAGTCGCCGGAGGGGTCCGTGGAGGAGAAGTCGGTGTGCTCGTAGCGGGCGTAAATCGAGAAGTTCGGATTGAAGTAGTACTCGGCGGTGGCGCCCTCCTTCACCCGCTCATCGACCTGTGGGCTGGCCGCGTAGTCGGCAATTTCATACGAGACGTAACCGCCGAGAACGAGATAGCGCCAGAATGCGTGCGAAAGAGAGATCTCGTAGAAGTGGTCGACTGCGCCAAGTGAATCCACCAGCGTCGTGGTGGTGACGTCCGAACGCGCCAAGAACTCGACCATCGTGAGCGGGGTGGGCATCCAAATTATGTCCGCATTGATCAAGAAGCCTTCGATGGGCCCAATCGATTCGTCGATCGATGACTGCTGCCCCCAGCCGAGGCTGATCTCGCCGGTGAGCGCGGGACTGAAGGCGAAGGTCATTCCGGACAAAACCGCGAAACCGTTCGAATCCCGCGTGATACCGTCGACGCTGACCGGCTGCTGGTAGACTTCCTGACTGATCTCGCCTTCGACGAATAGCGCGAGGTCGGGCTGGAGTGCATAGGTGCTGCGGAGCTGCAGCTCGTCCTCGCGATAATCCCTGACGTCCTGCTGCGGAATGAACGTAGGCACCAAAGGGTCGATGATGCCGAGCCCACCTGGATCCTCGTAGTCGTATTTAGAGACCGTGCCCTCGGCCCTGAGCGTCAGCCGGTTGAACGTATGGTCGGCTCCCGCCTTGATGTGCTCCTCCTGCACATTGGTTTGGATGCCGGCGATATCGGTGAGGCTGATGGAGTTCCGGCCCTCCTGGGTCTGCGACTTGCCAAGTTCGAGTTCGAGATGCGTGCGCCGCGTCACATCGAGCCTGCCCTTGAGCAACGCCAAATAACTCTTGTCGTCCTCGACGGAGTAGTCGTTGTACCAGCTCCGGTCCGCGTCGAATTCGGCGCTGAAGGCGTGCCGAGCCCAGTTCGACTCGAGGCGGACATTTGGAGCGACTTCGAGGGCGTAATCGGGAATTCGTTCGGTGCGCAATCCGAGCACGTTATCCGTCAGGATGGTGCCGATCTCCGCCTCGGTGAAGAGAAGGAAGCTGCCGATCTTCGTGCCGATCGGAACGTAGGGATCGAGCTTATGCCGCGCCGGCGCTAGCGGCAGATTCTCCAGGTCGTCGTCATCCACGCTCGGCACCTCGGTCAAAGGCTCGCCGGAGGCGTCCGTGATCCCAGGGCCCGGGACCGTGGCATCGGAAGCCGCGCCTTCGTCTCCAAGCCCACCAAGCGGTGGCGGCGGCGCAGGTACCGCGGGCACGAGCGACGTGTCGGCGGTCAGGTCAGGCGAGATCGTGGGCGTCAGCGCCGGATTCGATGAGCGCGTGCTGCGCCCTTGGGTTGTGATCTTATTGTCTTCCGCTTCCTCTTGGCGCCGCTTGGTGAGGGAGGGGTTCTGCGCATCCGTGCTTTGCGTGCCGATGCTGCCACGCAAGCCCGGCGCGGGCGCATTTTGAGCGGCGGCCGGCGCGAGCAAAGCGCCAAGCAATGTGGCAGCGAGCGCGCCCGCTGCGCTGAGTGTATGGCGACGCGGCAAGGACGCACCTCGATCGACTCTGGGCGAGGAGGCCGGGATGCGCCAGAATTCGGCTTCCGGACCCAAGACCCGTGGATGGTCCAAGCGTAGGAGGAATACGGTTAACGAGGCGTTTAGCCTTGTTCCGAAATGGCTTCATCTTGACGTTTAACTGCCTTAATCCATGCTAGAATTGGTCTTTCACCAGGGGGGCAGAACCACATGCGGGCCGGCTTGAAGCGCGATCTTTCGAACATGGAGGACCGTAGCGGGGCGGTGGAATCCGCCACCCGGACCTTGCAGCTCGAAGCGGAAGGCTTGAGCGCGCTCCGGGCGGCGCTCACTGCCGATCTTGGCGGGTGCTTCGCGGCGGCCATCGACACTCTGCGGGCTTGCCGTGGCCGGGTCATTGTCACCGGCATGGGCAAGAGCGGCCATGTGGGCCTGAAGGTCGCGGCCACCCTCTCCTCCACCGGCACGCCCGCTTATTTCGTGCATCCGAGCGAAGCCAGCCATGGCGACCTCGGCATGATCACCCGCGACGATGCCATTCTCGCCTTCTCTTGGTCCGGCGAGACCGTCGAACTCGGCAATATTCTGTCCTACTCGCGCCGCTTCGCCGTGCCGCTGATTGCCGTCACCGCGAGCGCGGACTCGACCCTGGCGCTCGCCGCGGAAGTCGTGCTGACCCTGCCCCAGGCGAAGGAAGCCTGCCCCCACGGGCTGGCCCCCACCACATCCACGGTCATGCAGCTGGCGCTCGGCGATTCCATTGCGATCGCGCTGCTGGAGAGCAAGGGCTTCACGGCGATCGACTTCAAGGCGCTGCATCCGGGCGGCCAGCTCGGCGCGCGCCTGAAGTTCGTGAGCGACCTCATGCATACGGGCGACCGGCTGCCTCTGACCCCGGCCGATGCTGTCATGTCCGAAGCGATCGTGGTCATGACCGAAAAGGCGCTCGGCTGTCTCGGCGTAGTCGATGCCGACGGCTTTCTCAGAGGCATCATCACCGACGGCGACTTACGGCGCAACATGGGCGACGGACTGTTGAACTCCCGTGCCGCCGACATCATGACGCCCGGACCGAAGACCGTGACGCCGGACCTGATGGCGAGTGCGGCGCTGGAAATCATCAACGCCTCGGCCATTACCACGCTGTTTGTGGTCGAGGCCGGACGTCCCGTCGGTATCATCCATGTCCACGACCTGCTGCGCGCCGGTGTCGCCTAGGCGGCAGCCGCGGCCTCTACGGGGCGTTTTTTCACCCGCGAGAACGAACGCCCGGCATCGGGCATCGCTCCGGTTTCCGCGTCGACTTGGGCGAGCGCGTGGGCGAGCGCCGAGTAGTGGTAATGCATCGCCACCTTGATCGTGTAGACGAACAGAATGTGCGGCTCCCGCCAGCGCCGGCGCACCAGGCGCGACAGCTGCTGCTTGTAGCGCGCCCGCAACGAATCGTCCTTGACCACGGACAACAGCCGCGAGGCGACCGCGCCGAACCGCACATAGTTCAGAGCGGAGCGCTTCATCCAGGCTAGGCGATGGCCCTTCCAATAGGGAAGCTGGTGCATGACGAATTTGAAATCCTGGTCGAAGAACTGCGCGTCGAGCCGCTCGAAATAGGCATCGGGCGCATAGCACTCCTGCATCACCTGGATGAAGCCGTCGCGCAGCGCCTCACGTGACATGCCGAGCGGCATGACGTTGGTGCCGTAGAGCTCGGACGCCTCGTGGTCGTTCAGGCGCCCCGCCTCCTTGAGCCGGTCGTAAAGCGGGGTTGTCGGGATCGCGTGCAGGAGCCCGATCAGCGCCGCCGAGATTCGCGCCTCGGTCAGGAACTTCGGCATCACCTCGAAGATCGAAGTATCGTCGTTGTCGAAGCCGACGATCATGCCGCACCACACATCGAGGCCGCGATCCTGGATGCGATGCACCCGATCAAGCAGCGTGCCGGCGTTCGGCCGCACGTTTTGTAGCTTCTTGGTCTCCTTGAGAGAGTCCTCGTTCGGCGTCTCGATACCGATGAACACGCTCTGGAAGTTGGCGAGCCCCATCAGATCCATCAGCTCCTCGTCCTCGGCCAGGTCGAGCGATGCCTCGGTGAACAGGGTCAGCGGATAAGCGCGCTCCTGCTGCCAGGCGATGATGTCGCGCAGGACTTCTTTGATGGCCTTCTTGTTACCGATCAGATTGTCGTCCACGACGAACACGATCTTCAGCCCGGCGCGCTCGAACGACTCGAGCTCGGCGATGACCTGCGCGCTGGTCTTGAGGCGCGGGCGGCGCCCGAACGTGACGATGATGTCACAGAACTCGCAGGTGAATGGACAACCGCGGGAGATCTGCAGACTGCCAAACATATAGCGTTCGGCCTTGAGCAGATCCACGCGCGGCAACGGCAGGCTCGCCATGTCGCTCTTGTCTTTCTGCGAATAGCGGGTCTGGTGGGTGCCCTGCTCCCACTCGCGCAGGAACTGCGGCCAGGTCTCGTCCGCTTCGCCGACGAAGATAACATCGGCGAGCCCCTCAAGCGCCTCCGGTTCGACGGTTGCCATCGGTCCGCCGACAACGACGGGCACGCCGCGCGCCTTGACTTGGTCGAGGATCTCGATGAGGCGCCGGCCCTGGATGCTCATTCCCGTCAGGCAGACGAGATCGGCGCGACCGAGCCGGTCGAAGTCGATGTCCTCGACATTCTCGTCGACCAGGGTCACATCGTGACTGTCCGGCACGAGAGCCGCGAGGAGCGCGAGACAGGAGACCGGCAGATTGGCGCGTTTGCCAAAAAGCGGCATGCAGTGCTCCAAGCCCCAAAAAGAGATGTCGAAGCGCGGATTGATGATGACGATGTCGGCCATGGACTCCTACCGTGTGAGCCTTCCAGGAATTCTGGTGATAATAGAGGGGAAAAACGTGGCGACAACACGCCTCGACGCTTTGATAGCCTTTCGCCGTCATTTACCCTCTTAGCGAGAGGCAGAAACGATCCTATGAGGCATGACGCAAGGACCGCGCAAGCGTTTTGACCTGTCGCCATTAAGGCGGGCGGAGCCCAGGATGCCCTGAGCCCATACCCTGCCACGACTTCGTTATCGACGACCTGCCAGGAGTACCAAGAGGAGCCATGCCGCACTTCACCGTTCAAAAAGGGAAAATCTACAAGGCGAAGATCAGTCTCGGCCTGATGCAAAGTGTGGCATCGAACGAGATGGTCGCCGACAAGTTCCGCGAGGCCGGCTTCACCGACGTCGTGGTGACGGGCTCAGGACGCACCCGTGTCGCCGAGGGCGTGTGGCCGCATGAGGACACCGCCGCTGAGATCCCCAGCGAAGTCGCCGATATTCAGGCGGTTGCATAGCGTAAGACGTTTCTAGGCGCTCGCGCCTTCGGCCGGCTCGACCTTGAGCACCGACCCGTCGGCGCCGACCACCTTGACCGCCGTGCCGACTGGCAGCTCCGGCCCTTCCACCCGCCAAATCGTGTCGCCGGAATGGATGCTGCCGCGCCCGTTCACGATCGGATCGACGAGATCGAAGGAGTGACCGATGAGCTGATCGGCGCGCCGGTTGAGAAGTGGCTGCTCGCTTTCCAGCGGATGCTTGCGGAGATAGCGATAGACGATCAGCACCGAGGCGAGCGACAGGCCGCAAAACCAGATGAGCTGCCACTGCCAGGAAATGTCGTAGCGGAACATGATCAGCCCGGTGACGCTCGCCGCCAGCCCGAACCACATGAAGAAGATGCCGGGCGCGACCAGTTCGAGCACGAACAAGACCGCGGCGAGGATCATCCAGTTCCAAGCACCCAGCGCGAGTAGAGCTTCCATCGATCGGCCCCGCTAGGCGCTCGGCACGGACCCGCGTCCGCGCTGGGCGCCTTGTGGCTTTGCTTCGTCGTCCTTATTGCCGAAAGCCTCCCGCGCGAGCTCGCCGATGCCGGCGATGGCGCCGATCACCGAGGACGCCTCGACCGGCATGATCAGCACCTTCTGGTTCTTGGCTTCGGCCAGCGCCTTCAGCGCACCGATATAATTATTGGCCACGAAATAATTGATCGCCTGCACGCTGCCTTTGCTGATCGCTTCGCTGACCATGGCCGTGGCCTTGGCCTCGGCTTCCGCCGAGCGCTCCCTCGCTTCGGCGTCTCGATACGCGGCTTCGCGGCGCCCTTCCGCGGCCAGGATCTGGGCTTGCTTCTCGCCTTCGGCGGAGAGGATCGCCGCTTGGCGTTCGCCTTCCGCAACGAGAATCGCCGCGCGCTTGTCGCGTTCCGCCTTCATCTGCCGCGCCATGGAGTCGACCAAGTCGCGCGGCGGCTCGATGTCCTTGATCTCGATGCGCGTGACCTTGACGCCCCAGTTATGGGTGGCGTCGTCGACCACCTTCAGGAGGCGGTGATTGATCTCGTCGCGCTCCGACAGGAGCTTGTCCAAATCCATGGAGCCCATCACCGTGCGGATATTGGTCATGGTCAGGTTGAGGATGGCGACCTCGAGATTGGTCACCTCGTAGCTCGCTTGTGCCGCGTCGAGCACCTGGAAGAAGGCGACGCCATCGACCCGCACCATGGCGTTGTCCTTGGTAATCACCTCCTGGCTCGGCACCTCGATCACCTGTTCCATCACATTGAGCTTGCGCCCGATGCGGTCGATGAAGGGGATGATCAGGGTGAGGCCGGAATGGAGCGTGCGCGTATAGCGGCCAAAGCGCTCGACCGTGTAATTGTAGCCTTGGGGCACGATCTTGACCGCCGCAATGACCAGCACGACGAACAGAACGAGCAAGGCAAGAACGAAAAGATCGAAGCCGAACATTGGCACCCTCCCGAGCAGTCTGGCGGCGCTGCCAGTGGATTTAAGGTATCGCGTGCGCGCCTCTTGCGGCAGTCCATAAATGGGAGAGGCTTATCGCAGTTTTAAGGGCTAGGCGGCGCTTTGGGCGTACCGCTGGCCAGGTTTTTCAGGAGCTGGAGGATGTCTTGCGCCGCGGCTTCCGCTGCCGCGTCGGCCGCGGGCCCCCAACGCTGGTCGAGCGATCCTTTGCGGATGACCTTGACCTGCGTCACGTTTCCGAGCCGGGTGCCCTCGGGGCCGAAGACCGTCCAATCGATGCGGATGCTTTCCTTGCCGCGCTCCGCCGGGGCAAGCCTGACCATCCCCTGGATCTCATAGGCGCCGGCGGCGGGCGTGCCCGTCACCGCGAAGCCCCGATCGAGCATCTTGTTCGACAGCGCGCGCTCCAGCGCCTGCTCGCCGTCGCCGGGCGCGCCGGCCACATCGATGAAGGCAAGCCGCTCGCCGCCGTCCGCGGCACACGCCGGCGCTGCGAGCAGCATGAAAACCGCAAGACCGAAGACTGAAAATGCCGCCTGGACCACGCCCCTCGGCCCCCCTCACGAACTGACCCGCGCGGACCATAAACGCCGGCGCGCGTGCCTCCAACCCATGTGCGTCAGGCTATGCGCCTCAAATCCAGCCTTGGAGTTCCTGCTCGATGAGATGGACGAGCACACCGATGCCGCCCTCGCTGTCATTGAGGCACGGAATGAAGCTGAACTGCTCGCCGCCATGCTCAAGGAAGATATCCTTGGCCTCGACCGAGATCTCTTCCAGCGTCTCCACGCAATCGGCGGCGAACCCCGGCGTGAGAATGGCGATCCGCTTCACCCCGTCGCGCGCGAGCGCCTCCATGGTCTTGTCCGTATAGGGCTGGAGCCACTCCGCGCGGCCGAAGCGCGACTGGAACGTGAGCTTTAGCTTCTCGCCGAGCGGGCCGAGCGCTTCGCGAAGCGCATCCACCGTATCCATGCATTGGCACTGATACGGGTCGCCCTTGTCGACATAGGCTTTGGGAAGTCCGTGGAACGAGGCGATGATCACCTCGGGCTCGAAGTCGAGAGTCGTCAAATGCGCGGTGATCGATTGCGCCAAAGCCTCGATATAGACCGGATCTTTCGCGTAAGGCGGCACGGTGCGCAGCGCCGGCTGCCAGCGCATGGTCTTGAGTTTTTCGAAGACCTTGTCGTTGACGGTCGCCGTGGTCGCCGCGGCGTATTGCGGATAGAGCGGAAACACGAGCAGCTTCTCGCAGCCCTGCTTGATCAGGGCCTCTACCCCCGAGACAATGCTGGGACTCCCGTAGCGCATGGCCCAATCGACGACGACCTCCTCGCGATGACCGAGCCGCTCGGCGACTTTCTCGGATTGCGCCCGCGTGATGGTCCGCAGCGGCGACTCGTCGAGCTCCTCATTCCAGATGGAGCGATAGGCCTTCCCGCTCTTCGATGGGCGTATCGTGAGCACGATACCGTTCAGGATCACCCACCACAGCACGGGGTTGACCTCGATCACGCGGCGGTCGGAGAGGAACTCCTTGAGATAGCGCCGCATCGACCAATAGTCGGTGTCGTCCGGGGTGCCGAGATTGACGAGAAGCACGCCGATCTTGCCGAAGACGCCCGAACGGCAATCAAAGGGCTCAACGAAAGCATCCGTTTGCGGGGTTTCGTTCATTCCGGCCACTCCTCAAAGCTCCAGGCCCATAGATAGGACATCGCACCAGGCCCGCCTAGGCCTCAGCCCGAGGCGCTTAGGATTTTCTCGGCGTCTTCAAGGATTTGCGCGTGATCGAAGGCGAGAGGATGCGCTCGCCAATCGCCGACCCATTCGGCGGAAGCGGCGTCATCGCCAGCCGTCGGAGACACCGCGGCAGGCAGCCTGACAAGGAAGGCAGCGCTCACCGTATGCCCCCTGGGGTCGCGAGCCGGGTCCGAATAGACCCCGATGAGCCGAAGATCGCTCACCTCCAGGCCGGTCTCTTCACGCACCTCGCGGCGGCAGCCGGCCTCGACCGTCTCGCCGACATCGACGAACCCGCCGGGCAGCGCGAAAGCGCCCTTGAAGGGCTCATTCTTGCGGCGGATGAGGAGCACGCGCCCATGGCCGTCGTAGATGACGCAATCGACGGTCAGTGCAGGCGTTTCCGGCAGGGCCATGAGCGCAGTCTAGCAGATCGCGCCGAAGCGCCGGCGCTCAGCGGTCGTCGCGCGCCAGGCGCCGGGCCTCTCTGAGAGCCATCGCCAGAAGATATGCGAGAAAGTCGAAGCGTCTGGAACGCGCGACCTTCATCAGAGGCGCGATCTGATCTGCGATCTGCTTCGCGCACTCGCGCGGATCATTCCCGCCTCCAGACGGAGTCGGGCTATCGAGTTCAGACATCTTTTTTGCCCGGTGTTTCTGATCGGCCCCGAAGGCACCGACTCAGCGTTCCGTTGGTTGGCCACGAACCGGTTTACTCTGTGCGCAACGCTTCTAGCACGAAGCCTCAGGGCGCATCCAACCGAAATCGCCCATTATCCTCTGCCATATGACCGAACGTGCTAAGCCGCAGTCTGAGGACCAAAGCGGACCTAATCCTTAGGTTGCGGCACGATGCGGATATAGGGCCGCGGCGCTTTCCAACCGTCCGGGTAAAGCGTCTTGGCCTCGTCGTCGGTGATGGCGCCGGTCAGGATGACGTCGTCGCCCTGCTTCCAATTCGCCGGTGTGGCGACGCGATGCTTCGCGGTCAGCTGCAGCGAATCGAGCACGCGCAACACTTCGTCGAAGTTGCGTCCGGCGGTCATCGGGTAGACGAGGACCAGCTTGATCTTCTTGTCCGGGCCGATGATGAAGACGTTGCGCACCGTCTGATTGTCGGCTGGCGTGCGGCCATCCGACGTTCCGGTCGTGCTCGCCGGGAGCATGCCGTAGAGCTTGGCAATCTTGAGATCGGTGTCGCCGATCATCGGATAGTTGGGCGCGAAGCCGACCACGTCCTTGATGTCCTCGGACCACTTCTTGTGATTATCGACCGGATCGACCGATAGGCCGATGATCTTGGCGTTGCGCTTGTCGAACTCCGGCTTGAGCCTTGCCATGGTGCCGAGCTCGGTGGTGCAGACCGGTGTGAAGTCCTTGGGGTGCGAGAACAGCACGCCCCAGGAATCGCCGAGCCATTCATAAAAGCGGATGGAGCCCTCTGTGGTCTCGGCCTCGAAATCCGGGGCGGTATCGCCGAGCTGAAGCGTCATGACGTGTTCTCCTGGCTTATGGGGTGAGGCGCCGGACCCCAGATGTAGGATGTCCTACTCCCAAATCGCAATTCCAGGGCGACAAAAAGAAATACCATTCTCGCCAGCGCGCCCACGGCGCAACCGGCTTGCACGCCGGCCCTCTTCTGGCGCACCGGACGCCTCCTACAAATTAGCCCGAAAGCCGGTTGGCTCATGGGGGTGGAGTGGGGGGATTAGAAGGGGCGTGCGGGCCCTAGCGATGCGGCGAACAAGAGCAAGCCGATACTCAGCACGACCAGCGCGCCGCCGATGGCACATGTGGTCCACACCGCATCCACCCAACGGCTGTCGTCGCCGCCCAATTTGAGCGCAAGCTCGCGCGAGCCGAGCGCCATGGTCGCCAGCACCGCGACGGTGATGGCCGTGCCGAAGGCCATGGCGAAGGTCGCGGCGACACCCGCCCAGAACAGCCCTTGCGTGAGCGCAAAGATGAGAACCAGCACGGCGCCGGAGCAGGGCCTGATGCCGACCGAAACCACCACGGCGAGCACTTTCTTCCAGGACAGCGGACCGGCAATGTCGCGGGCATCGACGATGTGATTGCACGCTTCGCCTTCGGCGTGATCGTGGCCATGGTGATCGTGATGATGATGTTCGTGATCGTGCGCCGCTTCCGTGGCCGGGTGCCAGCGCCGCCACAGGCGAATGAGCTCTGTCACCAGGAGATAGAGACCGACCAGCGCGATCAGCCCATAGCTCACCGTCTCGAGCTGGTTCACCCAAGCATTGACCTGAAACCCCGTGGCGTTGAGCGCAACCAGCAGCAGGCTGACAAGCGCCACGGCGGTGAGTGCCTGGAGCCCGGCCGCCAGAAAGGAGATGAGGATGCCACGCCGCACCGTCTCTTCATTGGCGATGACATAGGATGAGATAATCGCCTTACCGTGACCGGGGCCGACGGCATGCACGATGCCGTAGCCGAAGCTCAGCCCTGCCAGCAGAAGGCCGGCCGAGAGCGCATTGCCCGACTTCAAGCGCTTCACCGCCGTGGCCAGCTGGCGTTGCATTTTCTGTTGGGTCTGCGCCACCCAGCCGAGCACGCCGCCCAGCGGCCCTCTGGCTTGAAGCGGTGCGGCCTTGGGTGGAACAGTCTTGGGAGGCGCGGAGAATGCGGGGGGCGCGGCTTGTTGCCCGGCGGGCGGACCAAACGCAGACGGTGGGGATTGCGCCGCGGCGGCATGTGCGCCCAATATCACCATCGCCAGTCCCAAGAGAAAGGTTGCGCCGGCGAAACTGCGCTTCATTGCGGCGTGCATTTTACCATCACGGTCTGGGCAAACTGCGAGCCGTAATCCGACCCAGGCCCAAGCTGGCTGAAAAAGGCTTCGCTCAGCGCCCTGGCGGCCTCCGCACTTTCCGGATCCGGCGTATCGACATTCGCCGTGCAGCCCGCAGCCGGCGAGCCCGCAACCTTCACAGGCGCCTTCTCGGCAAATCCGAAGGCCACGAAGAAGGAAGGGTCGTAGACGTCGATGGTGACGACCTTGTCGCTCGGATCGAGCGGCGTTTCGAGCGGCAGGGTGAAATGCAAGGTGAGCACGGTGTCGTCGTATTCGACCCAATAATCCACCGGCGGCTTGAGCGGCAGAAATTTCTCGTCCCCGTCGAGGCGCACGAAGGTGAAATAGGCGAACTCTTTCAGGGAATCGACATTCACCTTGGCGAGAGGCTCGAGCTCTTCCTTCGAATAGACGCCATCGCCGTTCCCATCGAGGCCCTGCACCGCCATGGCGGTATAGAACTCATCGAAGGTCCAAGCATGCCGAATGCCGGTGATCTTGTGGTCAGGGCCGAACACGATCTCCGAGCGCACCGTCGCCCAGACATGGGGATGCGCGGCAACGCTTGACGCGAAGCCGGTAACGGCCGCCGCCATGAGCAATGCAATCAGGAAGAATTGGCGTCCCCGATGGGCCCAGTGCGCCAAGGCTTAAGCTCCCTCGAACTATGCGTTCGTGCGTAAGCCTGAATTATGGAGGATTTTGGAGCCCAGCCCTGCATAAAGCGCGGCAAGAGCGGACAAAACACAAGCGGGACCTGACTCCGGAGGAGCAAGGTCCCGCTCATAAACTGGAAATTCCGATTGCTCGTGGCTTAGCTGAGCGTCAGCTTGCCCGCGAGGCTGGTGGCGAGCCCGGTCAGCCCGGTAGAAAGCGTGCTCATCATGGTGATAACGGCAACGGCGATACCAGCTGCGATAAGCGCATATTCGATGGCCGTGGCACCCGACTCGTCCTTGACGAAGCGTGCAACAGAAGTCCTCATTTCGACACTCCCTTTGGATTCAGATCTCACAGAAGACCCCGCCCGCATTCCTGTTCGCCGGTGAAGCCTGACGCGAAAGCTACCAGCCACGGGTTAGATACAGGTTAAATCGATCCAACACAGATGGGACCTGTAGGGTAAACAAATAGAAAAGCCGAAAATGAGAGAATCCAGCAATTGCACCGATTTTGGCTTCAATTTTAGAGAAGCTTTGTCTTACCTTTACCAGGCCTTTACCACGTCACAACAACGCGGGTTCCAATAGGCACTCTTTGATAAAGATCGGCCACGTCCTGATTGAACATCCGGATGCAGCCATGGCTGACCTCCTGCCCCACCGTCCAGGGCGCATCCGTGCCGTGGATCCGGTACAGAGACCGGCCCAGATACATGGCGCGGACGCCGAGCGGGTTCTGCGGATGGCCGCCCGGCACGTAAGCCGGGAGATCGGGATTCTCCTGACGCATCTCTGGCGTGGGCGTCCAGCTGGGATTCACCCGTTTTTCGCTGACATAGGTGTCTCCGGACCATCGCGCGTCGCCCTTGGGCGCGCCGATCGGGTAGCTGATGGCCCGTTGTTGCGACAGGACGAGGTAGAGCCGGCGCTGGCTGAACTGGACCAGGATCGTGCCGGGCTCGTAACCGGGCGGAAACGCCACCAAATGGCGCCCCGTCACGGACTGGCGCTGGGTGGGCGTGCCGAAATCGAAGAGCCCCGCCGAGGCTTGGCCCGGCAGAAGCGCGAAAAACATCGCTATTGCGGCCACAGCGCCGGCCGTGGGCCGCAGATCGAGGATACGCATTACAAAACCCCCGTCTGACTTACGCGCAGCCTTTGTGGGGTGATTCTGGTTAGCGAAATGCAAATGCCTGTCTTGGCGCGGGAAAGACGCCCGGAAATCCTGGCTTGGAGCGGTCCTTCTTGACTCCGGCCCGACTCAAGAGTAAGAACAAAACAGGAACGAGTAAGCGTAAGAGTGGAGTTGAGTCATGCGTAACAACGTTCCAGACGGCGATCCCAGTACCCTCGTTCCGCCGGCTGGCGTTGAAAAAAGAGCAGGCGGGCCCACGGGGAGGGTCCTGATTGAGCAGCTACGCGCTTCGATCCGTGCGCTTGAGCAGGTTCCCGTGTCTCTGGCCACACCCCCCGCACCGGGCGCGGCCCCTTCCCGTCCCGCCTGCTCTTTAACGTCCTCTCGCCCCTCCAACGACAACCGGGACAGCCCCTTCGCCGCGTTCCACCAAGGCGGCCTCCACGAGATCAAACCGCATGCCTATCGCGACACCCCTGCGGCTCTCGGCTTCGCCCTGTCGATCATGGCCGAAGCCCTGACAAAGTGTCGCGGGCTCGTGCTGTGGTGCCAGACCCAGGCTGAGGCGCGGGAATGGGGGCGCCCTTACGGTCCCGGTCTCTTGCGCGCCGGCCTCGACCCATCACGCTTTCTCATTGTCGAGACGCGGACCGCCGAGGAGAGCGCCTGGGCCCTGGAAGAAGGCCTGAAGAGCGGCGCGCTCGCCGCGTGCCTCGCCCAAGGCGAGATAAAGACACCGCTGGCCGCCCGCCGCCTCGGCCTTGCCGCGCAAGCTGCCCGCACCCCGTGCCTTCTCCTCTCCCCCCACGGGGATGCGAGCGTTCCCGGCACGCTCACCCGCTGGCGCATCGCCACGGAAGGAAGCGCCCATGTCCCTTTCGACGAAAGCGCCCCCGGCACCGCCTGTTGGCGCCTCTCTCTCGAGCGCTGTCGGGGCGGCGCGCCGGGCGCGCGTTTTCACGTGGAGGCCGGGCATGGATCGGGGCATGAGCCGGGGGACCAGCCGGATGGTCTCCGTGTGGCTGCCGCACCTTCCGATCGAGCGGCTGAGGCGGGAGAGCACAAGAACGGACACCACAGCGCCGCCGGCTGACCGGCCCTTTGCGCTTGTCGGCAGCGACACACACGGGCTGAGCCTCACCGCCGTCAATGCGCCATGTCTAAAAGACGGGCTTACCCCCGGCATGAGGCTTGCCGATGCCCGCGCCATCGCCCCGCAGCTTCTCACCGCGCCCGCGGCCCCCGATAAAGATGCCGACGCTCTGCTGGCGCTCGCCCGCTGGTCGGCCCGCTATAGCCCGGCCCTCAATGTGGACGGCGAAGATGGGCTGTGGCTCGACATCACCGGCATCGCCCATCTCTTCGGCGGCGAAACCGCGCTCCTTGCCGATTTGGCAAAGCGTCTTGCGCGGGCGGGGTTCAGCGCGCGGCTCGGCGCCGCTGAAACTGTAGGCGCCGCGCATGCGCTGGCCCGCTTCCCACGAGCCTCTCCTTCTAGCGCTCCAGAAGGAACGCTTCGCGCCGCGCTGGCGCCTCTGCCCGTCGAAGCCTTGCGCCTGGAGCCCGAGACGGCGCGCCTGTTGCGGCGGCTCGGCCTGAAACGCATCGGCCAGCTCTATGACCTGCCGCGGGCAAGCCTCGAACGGCGCTTTAACGCAAAGCAGCCCGCGCAAGCGGTGCTGCGCCGTCTCGACCAGGCGCTCGGGAAGCGCCAGGAGAAGCAGACCCCCCTCCTGCCGGCGCCGGACTTTGTCGCCCGGCTCTCCTTTGCCGAGCCCCTCATCACCCATGACGGTGTCGTGGCTGGTCTCGATCGTCTCGCCGATGAGCTCTGCGCCACGCTCGAACGTGAAGGCCAAGGCACGCGGCGCGTGACGTTGTGGACGGCGCGCACGGACGGCTCCGCCGCCGTGATCGAGGCGGGCTTAAGCGCGCCCTCGAACAGGGCCTCGCATCTCGTGCGGCTCCTGAAGGACAGACTCGAAGCCATCGACATGGGCTTCGGCGTCGACCTCATGACCCTTGCGGCCCTTCTTACTGAGCCCATTCGCGCCGAGCAGACGAGCCTCACCGAGGCCGGCCGTGCGCCCGGACCCGAAGCGCTCATCGATGCGCTGACCAATCGCTTGGGCGCACGCACCGTGCGCCGTCTCTTCCCGCGGGCGAGCCACATCCCCGAGCTGGCCCAAAGCACAGCAAGCGCCTTTACCGGACTTCCGGCTTGGACCGGAGCCCCCGACAAGCCGCCGCGCCCGCCGCTTCTGCTGGCCACGCCGGAGCCTCTGGCGGTCATGGCCGAGATCCCCGAAGGACCGCCGGCGCGCTTCACCTGGCGGCGCGTCAACCGCCGCGTGGTCAAGGCGGAGGGCCCTGAGCGCATCGCGCCCGAATGGTGGCGGATGCTCAAGCTCAAGACCACGACCAAGACCACGACCAAGACCAAAGCGCGCCCGCGCGACTATTACCGCATCGAGGACGAGGACGGCTGCCGCTACTGGGTGTTCCGCGAAGGCCTCTATCAGGAGAGCGACGCCGAACCCCCGGGCTGGTTCCTGCATGGGGTGTTTCCATGAGCCCGCCACTCACCTTTCACTTGCCATCGCCCGGCTTGACCGGGCGATCCAGCGCAGCACACGCAGAGTCGTTTGCTGGATTCCGGCTTTCGCCGGAATGACGCAAGCGCCATGACGCGTTACGCCGAGCTCGACGTCACCACGAACTTCACCTTCCTGCGCGGGGGCTCCCATGCCGAAGAGCTGGTGGCGACGGCCAAGGCGCTTGGCCACGAAGCCATCGCCATCGCCGACGCCAACACGCTTGCCGGCGTGGTGCGCGGCCATCTCGCGGCCAAGGAGGTCGGCCTCAAATTTCTCGTCGGCGTGCGGCTCATCCTGCAAGACGCGCCCAGCCTGCTCGCCTACCCGAAGGACCGCGCGGCTTATGGCCGGCTCTGCCGCCTCCTCACGCTTGGCCAGCGCCGCGCCGAGAAAGGCCAATGCATGTTGTTTCTCGAAGACGTGGCCGTTCACGCCGAAGGGCTCATCTTCATCGCCCTGCCGGACGACAACTTTCTCTCGTCATCCCGGCGAAACAATTCTTTCGAATCTGAACTCCACCGTATCAAAGACGCGCTGCCGCCGCGCACGCCGCTCTATCTCGCCGCGCGGCATTCTTATCGGGGCGACGACAAAGCCCGCATCGCGGCTTTGGCGCAATTGGCTGTGCGCGCACGGACGCCCCTCGTCGCCACCGGTGGCGTGCTCTATCACGCAGCCCATCGGCGACCGCTGCAAGATGTGCTCACTTGCATCCGCGAGAAATGCACGGTTCACGAAGCCGGCCTCCGCCTCGAAGCCAATGCCGAGCGGCATCTGAAAACCCCATTAGAGATGGCGCGGCTGTTCAAAGGCCACGAGGACGCGCTTCACCGCACCGTCGAGATCGCGGAGGCCTGCACCTTCTCGCTCGACGAACTGAAATACGAATACCCGGACGAGCCGGTGCCGCAAGGCAAGACACCGCAAGCCCATCTGGAAGATCTCACCTGGGACGGCGCGGCCTGGCGTTTTCCCAATGGAATTCCAGATCATGTGCGCGGCACGATCCAAAAGGAGCTCGTGCTCATCGCCGAGCTCAACTACGCGCCCTATTTCCTCACCGTCCATGACATCGTGCACTATGCGCGGAGCATCGGCATTCTCTGCCAGGGGCGCGGCTCGGCCGCCAACTCCGCCGTCTGCTACTGCCTCGCCATCACCAATGTGGACCCGACCGAGATCGATCTTCTGTTCGAGCGTTTCGTCTCGCCGGAGCGGAAAGAGCCGCCCGACATCGACGTCGACTTCGAGCACGAGCGCCGCGAGGAGGTGATCCAATATATCTACGCGCGCTACGGCCGCGACCGCGCCGGACTTGCCGCGACCGTCATCTCTTATCGCGGCCGCTCGGCGGTGCGCGAGGTGGGCAAGGCGCTGGGCTTATCGGAAGACACCGTCGCCGCGCTGGCGACCACCATCTGGGGCCTGAGCAATGCGAGCCTGCCGGAGAAGTATGTGCGCGAGGCAGGATTGGACCCGTCCGACCCGCTGCTCGCCCGCTGCCTCGAGCTCAGCCATGAGCTGATCGGCTTTCCCCGCCATCTCTCTCAGCATGTGGGTGGCTTCGTGCTCACGCGCGGACCCTTATCCGAGGTCGTCCCTATTGGTAACGCCGCCATGGAGGACCGCACCGTCATCGAATGGGACAAGGACGATCTCGACGCGCTCGGCCTCTTGAAGGTGGATGTGCTGGGCTTGGGCATGCTCACCTGCATCCGCAAAGCCTTCGCGCTGCTGAAATCCCATTACGGCGAGGACATCACGCTGGGCACCGTGCCACCCGACGACCCGGCCGTCTACGACATGCTGTGCCGCGCCGATTCCATCGGCGTGTTCCAGGTGGAGAGCCGCGCACAGATGAACATGCTGCCGCGCCTCAAACCCCGCTGCTTCTACGATCTCGTTATCGAGGTCGCTATCGTCCGCCCCGGGCCGATCCAGGGCGACATGGTGCATCCCTATTTGCGTCGCCGCTCCGGCGCGGAACCCGTCGCGTTCCCCTCGCCGCATCCAGATCAGGGCCCGCATGACGAGCTGCATCAAGTGCTCGGCAAGACCATGGGCGTGCCGCTGTTCCAGGAACAGGCCATGCGGCTCGCCATGGTGGCAGCGAAATTCTCCGGCCCCGAGGCGAACGAGCTGCGCCGCGCCATGGCCACGTTCCGCCGCCGCGGCACCATCGGCAAGCTGCAAGACAAGATGGTCGGCCGCATGATCGCGCGCGGCTATCCGCCGGACTTCGCGGAGCGCTGCTTCAACCAGATCAAGGGCTTCGGCGAATATGGCTTCCCCGAAAGCCACGCCGCGAGCTTCGCGCATCTCGTCTATGTCTCGTCCTGGCTTAAATGCCATTACCCGGACGTGTTCGCCTGCGCGCTGCTCAATTCACAGCCCATGGGATTTTACGCACCAGCGCAGATCGTGCGTTGCGCGCGAGATCATGGCGTCGAAGCCCGCTGCGCGGACGTCAATCACAGCGCCTGGGACTGCACGCTGGAGCCATTGTCTAAAGGTGGTTGTGCATTGCGCCTCGGTCTTCGCCAGATCGACGGCTTTCGTGAAGGTGACGCGGAAACGATTGTCTCAAGACGCGACGGCCCCTCTTTATCATTGCCCGGCAAAAAGCAATATCGCGACGTGCGCGACCTCTGGCGGCGCAGCGGCGTCGGCCGCGCCGGTCTCGAAAAGCTCGCAAGCGCCGATGCCTTCCGCTCGCTTGGCCTCGACCGCCGGCAAGCCTTGTGGGAGGTGCGCGGGCTGCCGAAAGAAATCCCGCTGCCATTATTCGAGCAGGCGGACGCCTGCGAGGCCGGCGCCGAGCCGCAAGTCTCTCTGCCCGCGATGCCCCTGTCGGAGCATGTGGTGAACGACTACCGCACGCTTCGTCTCTCGCTCAAAGCGCACCCGATGCACTTCCTGCGCGCCCGCCTCGAAGACGCACACGTCCTCTCTTGCGCCACGCTCAAAACCACGCGTGACGGTGCGCGTGTTAGTGTCGGCGGCGTCATTCTTGTGCGTCAGCGTCCGGGCTCGGCGGCAGGCGTGGTGTTCATGACCATCGAGGACGAAACCGGCGTGGCCAATGCGGTGATCTGGCCGAAAGTGCTTGAGCGGATGCGGAAAGTCGTGATGGGCGCGCGCCTTGTTGTGGTGCACGGCCGCGTGCAGCGACACGAGGACATCATCCATGTGGTGGCGGCGCGGCTGGAGGACCGCAGCGATTGGCTACGTCTCCTCACCGAGGACGGCGAGGCGATGGAGACCACCCTCGCCAATGCCGACGAGGTGCGCCGCCCCGACCCGGGCTCGTGGCGCGCCTCACCGCAGGAACCTCACAAGCGAGGCCGCGACCGCGGCCACCCGCGCTGCCACCCCCGAGACGCGCGCATCATCCCCAAATCCCGCGACTTTCACTGACTGGCGAGCGCCTCGAAACCCGATATGCTGCGCCGCATGTTCCGCCCCCTTCTCGCCGCCACGCTCGCCCTGACCGTGCTGGCCCTCCCCGCGCATGGCTTGGACCTGCCCGAAGGCGAAAGCGGTCTCACCGCGAAGCCGCTGGTCAAAGCCAAGAAGCACATGGTGGTCGCCGCGCATCCGCTGGCCGCGGACGCCGGCCTCGCCATGCTGCGCCAAGGCGGCTCGGCAATAGACGCGGGCATTGCCGCACAGATGGTGCTCACTTTGGTCGAGCCGCAATCCTCCGGCATCGGCGGCGGCGCCTTCATGCTCTATTGGGAGGCGGCGGCCGAGACGCTGACCAGCTATGACGGCCGCGAGACCGCGCCGGCGGGCGCCACGCCCGAACTCTTTCTCGATGCGAACGGCGCACCGCTTCCGCGCGCTGCCGCCATGCATAGCGGTCTGTCGATCGGCGTGCCCGGCGTCCTTGCCGCGCTCAAACTGGTGCATGACGAATACGGCAAACTGCCCTGGGCCGAGCTGTTCCAGCCCGCCATCAAGATCGCCCGCGAAGGCTTCCCCGTCTCGCTGCGCCTCACCAAGATGCTCGAGCGCGCCGATCCGCAAAGCTTTACGCCCTCGGCCCGCGAATATTTCTTCGATCACGATGGCCGGCCACGGCCCACCGGCACCACGCTCAAGAACCCGGAGCTCGCCGATACGTTCGAGATCATCGCCCGCGACGGCCCTGACGCTTTCTACAAAGGGGCCATCGCCACCGATATCGCGAACGCCGTGCAGAACGATCCGCGGACACCCGGCACGCTATCGGTCAGCGACCTCGAAAATTACAACGCCGAGCCGCGCCCGCCGGTCTGCGTGCCCTATCGTGGCCGCAGCGTTTGCGGCGCCGGCCCGCCATCGTCCGGCGCCGTTGCGGTCGGCCAAGTGCTCAGGCTGGTGGAGCCCTTCGATCTCGGCACCACCCCCTTCGCGCCGGAGGCAGCCCATTTGATCGCGGAAGCCGAGCGCCTCGCACTTGCCGACCGCGCCCGCTATCTCGCCGACCCCGGCTTCGTGGCGGTTCCCGTCAACGGGCTGTTCGACGAGGATTACCTCGCCGCGCGCCGGAAATTGATCGATCCCGAGCGCGCGCAAAGCGCGGTCAGCGCAGGCACGCCCCCGGCCGTGCCGCCCAGCGCCTTCGGCCGCGATCACACCAAGGAGAGAGGCGGCACGAGTCACGTGTCCGTGGTCGACGATGCGGGCGACGCGTTCGCCATGACCACGAGCATCGAACATTCTTTCGGCGCGCGGACAATGGTGCGCGGCTTCCTGCTCAACAACCAGCTCACCGACTTCTCCTCCCTACCGAAGGACGAAGCGGGACTGCCGATCGCCAATCGTGTCGAGCCGGGCAAGCGCCCGCGCAGCTCCATGGACCCGACCATGGTGTTCGGCGAGGATGGCGACCTGGACTTTGTGCTGGGCTCCCCTGGCGGGCCCGGCATCATCTTGTTCAATCTCAAAGCCCTCTTCGCCCTGCTCGACTGGCAGATGGATGCGGCCGAGGCCGCTGCCCTTGTCAATTTCGGCAGCACGCAGGACGTGGTCCTCTTGGAGCCCGGTGAAGCCTGGGACGGCCTCGCCACGAGCCTCGCTGCAAAGGGCCACAAAGTGCGCCGCATACCGATGACGAGCGGGCAGCACATCATCGCCGTGACGCCCGCCGGCCTTGAAGGCGGCGCCGATCCGCGCCGCGAAGGCGTGGCGGTCGGGGATTAGGGGCTTGGCGTCCGTTGGGGCTAGACAGGCGCGCCCGTCTTATGCACCCCATGCAGGATGACTGGCCAACCTCTTAAGATTGCCGTCCGCGGCGCAGGCATCGCCGGGTTGTGGCAGGCGCTGACGCTGGCCCGGCGCGGTCATGCCGTGGCCCTCACCGAACGCTCGGCGGAACCCTTCGTGGAGGCCTGTAGCCCGTATGCCGGCGCCATGCTCGCGCCGCGCTGCGAGGAGGAAAGCGCCGAACCGGTGATCCGCGAGCTTGGCGAGCGCGGCATCGCCCTGTGGCAGGCGGCCTATCCCGGGCTCGTCACCAATGGCAGCCTCGTCCTTGCCCCGCCCCGCGACCGCAGCCTTCTCGACCGCTTCGCCCGCATGACCAAAGGCGGCGAGCGCCTGGACGCAGCTTCCCTTGGCACGATCGAGCCCAGCCTCGCCCCGCGCTTCGGCAGCGCACTTTATTATGCAGGCGAAGCCCATCTGAACCCGAGCGCGGCGCTCCTGTTCCTGCTCGACGCGGCACAGAAGGCGGGAGTCGCCATTCACCTTGGTGTGGCGGATGTTCCACAGGGCGCTGACCTGATCGTCGACTGCCGCGGGCTTGCCGCCAAGGATGCGCTTCCCACGCTGCGCGGCGTGCGCGGCGAGCGCATCGTGGTCCGCGCGCCCGAGATCGAGATCAAGCGTCCCGTGCGCCTGCTCCATCCGCGCTTTCCGCTCTATCTCGTGCCCTGGGGCGACGGGCTCTTCATGGTCGGCGCCACCGCCATCGAGCGCGACGACGCGGGGCCCGTGACCTTGCGTTCGGCGCTGGAACTTCTGAGCGCCGCCTATGTGCTCGATCCGGCCTTCGGCGAGGCGGAGATCCTGGCCCTTGGCTCAGGCGTTCGCCCGGCCTTTCCCGACAACCGCCCTAGGATTATCCCCGCGAAAGGCTATATCTATGTCAACGGCCTCTACCGGCACGGCTTTCTGCTCGCGCCGGTCATGGCCGAGCTGGTCGCCGATTATCTCGAGACCGGTGCCACCGACCCGGAGGTATTCGTTGCAGATTCTCCTTAACGGTGAGCGCTTCGCCACCGACACCGACAATCTCGACGAGCTTTGCGCCAAGCTTGGCTTCGCCGAGGCCAAGGTCGCCACGGCCGTCAATGGCAGCTTCGTAGCCGCAGCCGCGCGGAGCCAGACTCACCTCGTCGAAGCCGACGAGGTGGAGATCGTGGCGCCAAGGCAGGGCGGCTGATGTTCGAACTCTGCGGCACGCCCTTTACCTCGCGGATGCTGCTCGGCACGGCCGGCTATTCCTCCCCTGATGTGCTGCGCCAGGCGGTCGAGGCCTCGGGCGCGGAAATCGTGACCGTGTCGCTTCGCCGGGAATCGGCGCGCGTCCGCACGGGCCAAGGCTTCTGGGCGCTGATCGAGCAGCTTGGCCGCCGGGTATTGCCCAACACCGCCGGCTGCCACACGGCGAAAGAGGCCATCGCCACGGCCGAGATGGCGCGGGAACTCTTCGGCACCAACTGGATCAAGCTCGAAGTCATCGCCAACGACGACACGCTGCAGCCCGATCTCTTCGGCCTGGTCGAGGCGGCCACCGTGCTCTGCGCCGAAGGCTTCGAAGTGCTGCCCTACACCACCGAGGACCTTGGTGCCGCGGAGCGCCTCGTCGCCGCGGGCTGCACCGTGCTGATGCCGTGGGCGGCGCCCATCGGCTCAGCCCGCGGGCTCGTCAACAAGACGGCGCTGCAAAGCTTGCGCGTCTATTTCCCCGACACACCGCTCATTATCGACGCCGGCATCGGCACCCCCTCACACGCGGCGGAGGCCATGGAGCTGGGCTATGACGCCGTGCTGCTCAACACCGCCGTGGCCAAGGCCGGCGATCCCGTAAAGATGGCGGAGAGCTTCGCCAAGGCGATTCAAGCCGGGCGCATGGCGTTTGAGGCGGGCATCGTCGAGCCGCGCGACATGGGCTCTCCTTCGACGCCGGTTGCCGGCACACCCTTCTTCAAGATCGACCACGCCTCCTGAAGCAACCCGTGATCCACCTCGATCCGTTCTATCCCATCGTTCCCGACACTGACTGGCTGGCTCGCCTCCTGCCCCAAGGCGTCAAGCTCGCGCAGCTCCGCATCAAGGACGAGGCGCCCGGCGCCGTCCGCGCCGAGATCGATAAGGCGCTCGCTCTGTGCGCCGACCATGGCTGCCAGCTCGTGGTCAACGACTATTGGCGCGAGGCCATCGAAGCGGGAGCTGACTTCGTGCATCTCGGCCAGGAGGACCTGGCGGACGCCGATCTTGCCGCCATTCGGGGCGCCGGCATCAGGGTCGGCATCAGCACCCATAGTGACGAGGAACTGGAGATCGCCCTGTCTGCCGATCCCGATTACGTGGCGCTGGGGCCGATCTACGCCACTACGCTCAAGAAAATGCCGTGGGAACCGCAGGGCCTGCCGCGCCTCGCCGCGTGGCGCGAACGGCTCAAATGCCCCCTCGTGGCCATCGGCGGCATCACCGCCGAACGGGCCCCGATCGCACTTGCCGCCGGCGCCGACGCCGTGGCCGTCATAACGGACATCATGACACACCAAGATCCTGAGCTTAGGACACGAAAATGGGTCGCTGTCACAAAGCCATGGCGTCACTTATCAACAGGATTTCCACATGGCTGAGAGGCCAATTTTGAGTTGACCCTGCACCTCCCGGCGGCAATCATCTGTAGACGGGACTTTGAGGCTAGTTAGCGGGGACAGTGATGAGTTACCGGCTCGATCCGGCCATGCCGATGAGCAGCGCGTTACGCTCCGTCGCCCTGGCCGAATTGGAAATCGCTCACGGTTCCCTGGCAGCCCCGCCCGACCGTCATGCCGGCGTGCACAACGCGCGCAAGTGCTTCAAGAGACTCCGCTCGCTCCTCCTGCTTGCCCGCCCGGGCATGCCCGAGCCCGTGTTCAGCAATCTCACCGCGCGCGTCGCCCGCATCGGCAAGGGGCTGGCGGCCGCGCGGGACGCCCAAGCCCTGCTCGACGCCGTCGACAAGCTGGAACGGAACACCGAGCCGGGCACCGGTGATGGCCCGATGCAATCCGTGCGCGGTTGGCTGCAGAAGCGCCGCCACGCCGCCGAGCAGAACCTCGAGCAAACCACCGCATCCGAAGCGCTGCGCATGCTCCTGGAGATCCGCCCCGCTTTCGCGGGACTTGCGGTTTATCCGGATGATTTCAGTCCGCTCGCCAAGGGGCTTGAGCGCGGCTATCGCGCCACGCGCGGACACTTCAAGTCGGTCTTCGACTCCGACGACGCCGAGGAGATGCATGAGTGGCGCAAAGGCGTCCAGCATCATTGGCGGCAGATGCAGCTGCTCACGCCGTGCTGGCCGTCGGAGCTTTCGGCCCGCGCCGAGGCCGCGCGCACGCTGTCGCAGCTGCTTGGCGAGGATCACGATATCGCCATGCTGCTCCATCTTGTGTCGACACCCACCATGACCTTCGGCAGCCCCGAAGACACCGCGGCCTTCATGAAACGCTGCCGCAAGCGCCACAAGGCGCTTCGCAAGGAAGCCAAGATCAAGGGTGAAAGACTGTTCGTCGAGAAGGCGAGGCCCTTTGCCGATCGCATCCACGCCTACTGGACGACTTCTGCCGTGGGTGCCGACAAGCCGGTCGAGCCGCTGAGGCCCCAGGACAATGTCGTGGCGTTTGGCGGTCCCCGCGCCGGGACCGGCGGCCCAGGCTAGGCCTTTATTTCCATCCCATCGTAAGACACTTCCCATCCGGCCGCTTCCACGGCGGCGCGCTCAGGCGAGTCGTCGCGCAGGACCGGATTGGAATTATTGATGTGGATGAAAATCTTACGGGCGATCCCGAGCGGCGCCATCTGCTCAACCGTTCCCTTCGGACCCGACATGATCATGTGCCCAATACGGTCGCCGGTCTTTTGCATGAGGCCCTGAACGATCATCTCGTCATTGGTGTACAGCGTGCCGTCGAAGAACAGGAGCGGCGCTCCCTGAAGACGCGCCCGCAGCGCATCGTCGAGCCCCGAACACCCCGGGATGAAGAAGAAGTGCTTGCCGCTCGCGTCTTCGGTCACCTTGAGCCCGACCGTATCGCCTTCCTCGGTCCCGAAACTTCCGCCCGTCCCCTTCTCCTCGTCCTCGAGATAGAGCGGGATCTTGCCGGGCACCGTGAACGCCTCGACCGTGAGGCCAACCGGGCCCGAGGGCCCTTCGACCGCGAACGGCGTACCGAGCTTCATGGTCTGGCGCTTCACAAGGTCGGGGTTCAGCACGTCGAAGATGCTGTTGCCCGCGAGCACATCGAGCACGCGCGCGCTGCCATAGACCGTCAAAGGCTGACTCTCGCGCAAGCACAGCAGCCCGGCGACGGCATCCACATCGCCGTTCGTCAGCACGACTGCCTTGATGGGGCTGTTCCGTGGCGGGCCGTTGCGGTTCGGCTGCAACTCGGGCGTCGTGTTGATCTGCTGCCTGAGATCTGGCGCGGCGTTCAGCAGCACCCACTGCCGGCCATCGGCGCTGACCGCGGCCGAGGCCTGAGAGCGCGGCTTCACTGTCGGCACGCCGTGCCGCGCGTCGGCCGAGTTCTGGCCGTTGCAGTTCCATTGGGGCAAGCCGCCGCCTGCGCCTGCGCCGATGACTTTGATCAACATGGTACGAGATGAAATGGCGTCTGCGGCCCCACTCCGTCAAGGTAAAAAGTCCGGCCTGAGTCAGGCGCAAAGCCTGGGCCCATATTCGGACCGGCTCACTAGGGTCCGCTCTGTGGCGAGCGCCTGATTCTAGTCAGGCGTCGCCGAAAACTCTCCGCTGCGTTCTGCTCCGCTGTGGGAAGATGTTCAATAGCCGTCCGAATCAACTCCGAGCGCGTCCGGACGCCAAGCTTGACCTTAAGTTTGGTGGATGTCTTGTCGACGGTGCTGAGACTCACATCGAGCCGACGGGCGATTTCCTTGTGAGACCTACCCTCCGCAATGAGCGTCAGAATTTGCCGCTCCCGTGAGGTCAATCCGTCAACTCTGTTGGAATTTACTTTCAGCCGTCTGAACACCAAGTCGGATGCAAGGTCGTGGCTAAGGTAGGACCCGCCGCCAATAACTTTATGGAATGCCTGCAGAAGCTCTTCCGGTCCCGCACCTTTGTAAACATAGCCGCTTGCGCCAAGCTCGAATGCCCAACCAACAACCAACGGATCTCGGTGCATGGTCAAGACAAGGACCGGTGTCCCTTCATCAAATTTGCGCAGCCTGCGAAGGAAGGACAAGCCATTGAGAGACCCGACCCGCATGGCAAGATCGACCACGATCAAGTCAGGCTTGCATTTCCGATAGGCCTGAAATGCTTCTGACGCAGACCGCGCCTGCTCGATCTTTTCGACGCCGATGCTCTCAAATAGATTCCCGCAGCCCTGAAGGACCACGGGGTGGTCATCAACAATCAGAACATGGGTCAACCGCGGGTTCTCCCAGCTACGGGCCCAAACCACACTCCCCGGGCGAGCGTTTGATGGGGATCTCTATGCGTATCGTGGTCTCTTTCGAAGCCGCCCGTCTTATTGCGCAGGTACCTCCAAGGGAATTCGCTCTCTCCTCCATTATGGCAATGGCGAGGTCCTTGGGACTCGACCGCACAAATGAGGCACCGTCAAAACGTAGCATGAGGCGCAAATTCGGTCGCTTTCCCTTTCGCCCTCTTGGCGTGGCAAGGCCATATTCCGCTAGATCAACGGAAACTTTCTTTGATTCTCCACTGCGGATGGCAGCAGTCATGCCCTCCTGAATGCAACGATAAATGGCAAGGTCAACACTTTCGCCATACGACCTTGCGAGATTGCCAATCCTCATTGCGACCTGCATGCTTTGGTTGCTGCGTTGCAAGTCGGTTACAAGTTCTTCGACGATAAGCGCGAGCTTTACCTGACCCAAAGGGCCCGGTCGAAGTTGCTTCAATATCTGGCGATTCATTGCCTTCAAGTGGTCGGCGCTATCAAGAATTCTTGCCGTGTACTCCCGCAGCAGGGTCGCGGGCTTGCCTTGCAGATCGTTGACGAACATCCGAATGGACGATGCATTCGCAGCGATACCAAACAAACAAGCGCCAGCCTCATCGTGAAGATCGTTGGCGATATCACGCCTTACCTGTTCTTGCGCTGCAATCAGTTCGCGGTAGAGCCTGCTGTTTTCCTCCCGCGCGCTATCTAGGCCGCCTGCCAGGCGATTGAAGTGATCAGTGATTGAAGCAAGCTCGCGCGCGCGGGGCGGCTTGAGTCGTATCGCGTATTTGCCGCCTTTTAGACTCTGCATGCCGCGGGCAAGGTTTTCCAATGGAGCGAGTACGCGCCCCAGAACCACATAGAGAATTCCAATGACAAGAACGTTCAGCGCAACCCAGACGATGGCCAGTGATGAGAAGTCGTGCCACGCCTCTGCAATTTCGTCTGCGGGCTCGGCAATAAGAATCACCGGATCGGCGTGGCTACTTGAGACCACCCGGATGGAGCGCCCTGTGAGTATCGGGCCAACCAACGATGCGAACCATTCGGGCGCCCGCGAAGACTCCTGACTGCCACTGCTGGTGCGCGGCGCCTGCATCGTAAGCCTGCCGTCCTGCATAAGGAGAATGCGCACATGCCGCAGGTCCCTGAGAACCAAGGGTAACCGTTCGGACAGGGTGTCAGGGCGACCTTGACTGGCCAAATCACTGATGGTTGCACTCGCAAGTCTCTGCGCGACCTCAAGCGAAGCTTCTATTTCAACGCGCGTCGCGGAGCGGGTATTGGCAACCCACATGGTACCGGCGATTGTCGCGGCGAAAAGATTGACTGCGCCGATGACATAGAGAAGCCGCGTCCGAACAGACCGTCCCTGAAAAAGCCGATCAAGGCTAAATTTCCCAGCAAACCGTCCTAGACGGAAGTTGCTCACCGTCGGCATTTACTCAGACTCTTGATGACCAGCACTCGGATAGCTCGGTCAGTCCACACGCGGAGTCGCACTGGCCTCTTGCGAGAGTCACCAACGCCGGTGAAGGGACGGGCGACGGGCGCGCGCAGCACATTGCGCCAGCCACCAGGAACCAACCAATCTACTTGGCGCGATTAGTTCTAGAAGGCAAGCGACCCCTGGAACTTGAGCGCCGTATCCGATGCTGCCTCGGTCAGACCGAACTGAAGGCCGACGTTAAGGGTGAACTCCATCTCAGGCTCGCCGCCGACATTGTTCTCTTCGTCCTCGTCCCCTTCACCGCCCACATTATCGTCTTCACCACTCGGGTTGTAGAACAAGGTTGGGCCAATGCTGTGCGTCTGAGTGTCGAACGGGCCCGAATTCGACAGATCCTCGATCTCGCCGAACATCTCCACCCCAGCACCCCACTTGCTGGCGAACTTGTACTCCCCTCGCCAGCCATATTCGAAGCCAAGGCCGTCGGTCTCGCGGTTGTCGCCGACCTGAGCCGTCAAAAACGGGTTGAACGTCAACAGCAAAGGACCGCTTTCCAACTCGACGATCGGACCGAACTCGACTTCATCCGCCTCGCCGCTGCGGGTCGCAAAGCCATAGGCGCCGATAAAGGCCAGGCCTAGCCCGTCGCCCTCACGCTCGATAATTTCGTACTGCCCCTCGATCTCGACCGCGCTCAGATCGAAATCGTCATCGATCGGCTCGTCGGTGATCAGCGTGGTGGAGAACATGACCCGGTCGGTGAAGCCGTAGGCGAACTCGATGTCATGGCTCTGGACCAGACCCGCCTCCTCCTCTTCCTCTTCCAAGGCGCTTCCCCCGGCCGCGGCATCGTCATCATCATCGCCACCCCCGGCTCCGCCTTCGCCTCCAGGCTTGGGCACGCCCCAGTGTACGGCGCCGCGATATTCGACTTCCGCTTCGCCCTTCTCCACTTGGGATTCCTGAATCTCATACTCAGCGAGAGCGGGCTTCGTGACGACGGTGGTCAACCCGATAGTCGCGAGCGTCGAGAGCGCTGCGGCCCATGCCAGCCCGCGCAGAATGTTGAGAGTGTGTTGCAAGAATCGCCCCCCGGTTAAACCTGCTTATGTCACCCTAATGCAGAGTTGGCTCTGCCAGAACGGCTAGGAACGACGAGGGAAACCGGAATACGTACAATAGTGTTGGCGTTCCGAACGAACGCTCCCCCTGTCCCAATGCGCCCCATTTTAGGGTTCTGTAGACCTTAGGTGGCCACCAACAACGTCACGGCCACCAACAACTTAACCCAACAGTTGGGTGAATTGAATAGTCGGAATACCTACATGTTGGGGGCAAGAATTTCGGGAAGATTTGGCACATTGAATGCCAAGGACGAACAGCCTTGCCCACCCCTATAGTGCCCGCCGGTCTGAGCTGGGGGACGGGACCTGTGGAAGTCCGGGTCGCGGGAGCCAAAATACAGTATAGGTAGGCCGTCTTCTAGCGGGCTTCAGGCGCCTTTGGCGCCTTGAGCGCGGTCATTGAGAGGTGGATCGCCCCGCGCCGCCACCGGCGACGCCAGGGGTTACAGGCATCTGATGCGGTATCGCACGAAGCTTCTAATTGCGGCCGGATTGCTGCTCGCCATGTCGCTATCGGCGGCAGCGCTGGCTTATTGGGGCGTCGCCCAGTCTCACCGCTATCTCACCCGCTCCCGCATCGCTCACGAACAGCTCGAGCGGCAGCTCCAGCTTTCCCGTCACAGCCAGCAGCTGTTCAAGGCCTGGACCGATACTCTGCTTACGGGGATGACGGACCGGCCCCTTGGCGCCGCCTATCTGAACAAAGTCATCGAGTCCGATCTTTCGGCGCTCCAAGGCCTCTCCGAGAAAGAGCTGACCATCGTGGACAGCTCCGAGCATCGCGCGGAGTCCGCCGAGATCGATCGGCTCGGGGCGATCCGGCGGGAATATCAACACACGCTCGATCAGCTCGCCGAGGTGGAGCAACTAAGAAGCCGCGGGCGCCCCGACATCGCCTGGCAGAACCTGATCGAGCTCTTGCGCGGCGGCATCGACCAAAAGCTCAATGAGCTGATCGAAGTCGCCGTCGCTGACGAAACCGCCGAAGTTCTCAGGATCGATGCCGATGCCTCAAGGCTCTTGAGCAGATTGGAGCGCATCAGCCAGATCCACGCCCTGCTCGCAATCCTCACCACACTTGGCTTGGCGATCTTATTGATCCGGGGCTTACGCGCGCCCCTTGCCGAGCTTCTGCACGGCACCCGAAAGCTCGCCGAGGGCGATCTCTCCCATCGCATCTCTGTGTCGGGCCGTGACGAGTTCGCCGAACTCGGCCGAAGCTTCAACGGCATGGCCACCGATCTACAAGCGCACCAGAAGGCGTTGCAGGACGCCCACGCCAATTTGGAGTCGATCGTCGAAGAGCGCACCGAGGAACTTCGCAAGGCAAACGAATCTCTGCGTAAGATCGACGAGACCCGCCGCGCCTTCTTCGCCGATATCAGCCACGAGTTGCGGACGCCGCTCACCGTCATCCGCGGCGAGGGCGATATCTCGCTGCGCGGCAAGAACAAGCGGATCACCGAGTACAAGCGCTCCATGGAACGCATCGTCGAGCAGGCGAAGCATCTCTCCGTGCTGGTCAACGATCTCCTGTTCATCGCGCGGCAAGGGGCAGGCGCCGCTCGGCTCAACCTACAGACCATCGATCTCAGCGAGCTCGTGGATCGGGTCTGTGGCGACGCTAAGGTGATCGCCCACAACAAGAGCATAGGAATCACGCTCGCCAACGGCTCCAGCAATGAGATGGTTCGCGGCGACCCGGCCAGGCTTCGCCAACTCTTCCTCGTCCTCCTTGATAATGCGGTCCGCTACTCCAAATCCAAGGGAGCAATCGAGGTCCAGATCGGGCGTTCCAGGGGCAAGGTGACGGTACGTGTTTCCGATTCGGGCGTCGGCATAGCGGCTGAGGAGCTCGACGGGGTTTTCGAGCGGTTCCGGCGCGGCGGCAACGCCGCGGAGATGAACGAGGAAGGTCTCGGTCTCGGTCTGCCTCTGGCCAAGGCTATTGTGGAGGCCCACAAGGGAAAAATCGAAATGAAGAGCAGGGAAGGCAAAGGAACGACCGTCTTGGTCACCTTACCGTCCAAGGCAGAAGGGGGGCAGGCGTGAACGTGCTTCTGGTCGAAGACGAACCGCGTGTCGCCGACTTCATCGACCGTGGGCTTCGCGCTGAGAACCATGGCGTGACGGTCGCCCCCACCGGTGGCCAAGGGGTCGACCTGGCCAAGACCGGCGAATTCGACGTGATCATTCTCGATCTCATGCTCCCTGATATGCATGGCTTCGACGTCTGCCAGCGCCTGCGCCAAGAGGGGCAGCACACCCCGATCCTCATGCTTACGGCCATGGATGCGCTGGAGGACAAGATCAAAGGCATCAAGATCGGCGCCGACGACTATCTCACCAAGCCGTTCGACTTCGACGAGCTGCTGGTCCGCATCGAGGCCCTGGTGCGCCGCTCACACCATTTCACGGAAAACTCGAACGTGTTGAAGGTCGCCGACCTCGAGCTTGATCGGGAACTGTTGGAGGTCAAGCGCGGCGGCGAGCCGATCAAGCTTACGGCCAAGGAACTCGCGATCATCGAGCTCCTCTTGGGTGCGCCGGGCCGTGTGTTCTCGCGCACGCGGATCCTCAACCAAGTCTGGGGCTATAGCGAGGATCCCCTGACCAATGTGGTTGACGTCTATATCGCACGCCTCCGGCGGAAAATCGACACCAAGGGCCGCGAGCCGCTGATCGAGACGGTGCGGGGCCACGGCTATCGTCTGAAGGCTGCGGGCTGATGCGAACCGGAGCGTGTCCACTTTTTCCCGCAATACCGCCGGAGGCCTGGCAGCCGGGGAATGGAACCTTGCTAAGCACAGCCCATTCGGTAGATTATGCCCCGCCACTCTCGCCGACTACGCGCCATAACACTTCCGGGCCTTGCCACAGGGCCATGGCCGCGCCTGCCCGTCAGCGACAGGAGCTTCGGGCGCGCAACGCCTGGCTAGTCCCCAAGAACCTGGAGCCAAAAACGAACGTGGAGGAGCCCCCTTGCGGTTACGTCTGTTAGCCTTTTTGTTCATCGCCCTGACCAGCGGCACCATCGCTTATGCCGAGGAGCCGGCGAACACGATTGAGATCGGCGTCCTGAAATTCGGGACGGTCAGCTGGGCGCTCGATACGATCCAGGCCAATGGCCTCGACAAGGCCGAGGGTATTAAGCTCGAGATCACACCCTTGGCGAGCACCCAGGCGACGGCCGTCGGTCTCCAGAGCGGCTCTTTGGAAGTGGTCGCCACGGACTGGCTTTGGGTCTCGCGTGAGCGCGCCAGCGGGGCTGATTTCACCTTCGTGCCCTTCACCACCGCGCTCGGCGCCATCATGGTGCCCCCCGATTCGCCCATCAAGACGCTTGCGGACCTGAAGGGAAAGACGCTCGGCGTCGCCGGTGGCCCGCTCGACAAGAGCTGGCTGCTGATCGTGGCCTATGCGCTTCGCACCGCCAATATCGATCTGCGCACCGACACTACTCAGGAGTTCGGCGCCCCGCCGCTACTGGCCGAGCGGGCCAAGCAGGGCGCGATCGATGCTGTCCTCAACTTCTGGCCTTACGCCGCGCGCCTCGAAGCGGTGGGCTTTACTCAGTTGATCGGTCTTGAAGAGGTCGTACGCGAACTCGGCGCCAGGGGTGAGGTTGCCATGGTCGGCTACGTCTTTAATGAGAAATGGGCAAACAAGAACCTGGACGCGATCCAGGGTTTTGTTCGCGCCGCCGCCAAGGCCAACGAACTCCTTGCCACCTCCGATGCCGAATGGGAGCGACTGAAGCCCATCATGAGCGAAAACGATCCCTCCTTCACCGAGGCCACGTTTGAGGCCCTGAGGCGGCGTTATCGCGAAGGAATCCCGGAACGTCCCATCGCCTCCGAGGAGGCCGATGCCAAGGTCCTCTACCAGTTTCTCCGCGAACTCGGCGGCAAGAAACTGGTCGGCTCGGGCACCGAGCTGTCGCCCGGAACTTTCTGGCACGGTGCCGAGAAGTGAGCACCACGTTCGCCCCTCCCACGGAAAGCCACGGCTTCCGTCTGACGCGCGGCCCTTGGGTCTCGATCATTTCCGTCACGGGCTTTCTTCTCGTATGGTACATCGGCGCCGAGATCGCCCAAAGTAGGCTACTGCCCGGACCGGCGGCCGTCCTGGAATACGTTTACGAGGAAACAGTCCAGGGCGACATGATGTTCGAGCTTGGCATCACCCTATGGCGCGTGATCGCCTCCTTCATCGTGGCCATGATCATCGGCAGCGCCATTGGGCTGGCCATGGGACAAATCCCTGCGCTCAACCGGGCGCTCGATCCTTGGCTGATCGTGCTCCTGAACTTGCCTGCCCTGGTCATTATTATTCTGGCCTATGTGTGGTTCGGGCTGAATGAGGCCGCCGCCATTGGCGCCGTTGCCCTCAACAAGATTCCCAACGTGGTCGTAACCTTGCGCGAAGGCGCGCGGGCCCTCGATCCGGGCCTCGACGAGATGGCGCGGGCCTATCGGATGACGGCCTGGAGCAAGTTCCGCAACGTGACCTTGCCCCAGCTTCAGCCGTATTTTGCCGCCGCCTCACGCTCGGGCATATCACTCATCTGGAAAATCGTGCTCGTGGTCGAACTTCTTGGCAGGCCAAACGGCGTCGGTTTCGAACTTCATCTTAATTTTCAGCTCTTCAACGTGACCGCGATCCTCGGCTATACGCTCGCCTTCGTGGCGATCATGCTCGCGATCGAATACCTATTGGTGCAACCCATTGAACGATATTCAACCCGCTGGCGTAACAAGCCGGTTTAGAGTCCGCATCGAGGAGAAGACGCATATTGGGGCTGACGGCTCGAAGCTGACAGCCATCCGCGACTTCTCCCTCGAACTCAAGCCCGAGAGCATGACCGTGCTCATGGGCCCGTCGGGCTGCGGCAAGACCACATTGCTCAGGATCATCGCGCGCCTCGACGACAGGTATGTCGGCGAGATCGAGGTCCCCGATCATGCGCGGCTCGGCTTCATGTTCCAGGACCCGCGGCTTCTGCCGTGGCGCACGGTACGGCAGAACATCGAGCTGGTTGCGGCACCGGACTTCGGCGAGGACGACCTCCAACACCTGGCGCAAGCCGTGGAGATCACCGACATGCTGTCGCGCTATCCGCAAGAGCTCTCGCTGGGCTTGGCCCGGCGCGTGGCCTTGGCGCGGGCCTTCGCCACCCAGCCGGACCTTCTTCTGCTCGACGAGCCCTTCGTCTCCCTGGACGAGAAGACTGCCGACCGCTTGCGGCGTCTCCTCCTCGATGTGTGGTCGGCGCGGCCAACCACGGCCCTCCTGGTCACGCACAACGCCCGTGAGGCCATTCTTCTTGCCGATCAGCTCGTGCTCCTCGCGCCGCGGCCGACCCATGTCGTCGCCGTCGAGACCATCGACGTGCCGCAAGGCGAGCGCGAACCCAAGCTGATCGAGGCCATCCACACCGATCTTCTGAAGAGATTCCCGGCCAACTTCTCAGGTGTCTAGAAAGCTGCCTCAGCCGGCCGCGGCAGGCGCCACGGCCTTACGCTGCTGGATGCCGCGCGAGGGATCGTAGGCCCAGACCGACAGCGCCAGAAAGACCACCGTACAGCCGCCCACCACGCCAAACGCCTCCCAGTTCATCTTGAGATAGAAGGAAAAGCGGATCAGCTCGACCGCCCAAGTGAACGGGTTGTAGAGGCAGACATAGTAGAGGATGAGGCTGCCCTCGCGCATCTTCCACAACGGATAGAGCGCGGAGGAAGCGAAGAACATCGGGAAAATCACGAAATTCATGATGCCCGCGAAGTTCTCGAGCTGCTTGATGGTCGAGGAGAGCACCATGCCGAGCGCCCCGAACATCATGCCCGTCAGGATCAGAGCCGGCAACGCCACGAGATACCCCCAAGTGGGCAGTTCCACGCCGCAAAGCCAGGCCACAGCCAAGAACGTGTAGACCTGGAACAGGGACACCAGGACGCCGGCGAAGAGCCGCGCCACAAGCAGGAACCAGCGCGGCAAGGGCGTGGTCAGCAAGACCCGCATCGACCCCATCTCCCGGTCGTAGACCATAGAGAGCGAGCTCTGCATGCCGTTGAACAGCTGGATCATCGCCAGCAGACCCGGCGTGATGTAGACGTCGTAGGTGATGTAGGTCTCGTATGGCGGGATGATCGAGATGCCTAGCGCTGCCCGGAACCCCGCCGCAAAAATGATGAGCCAGATCAGCGGGCGCACCAGGGCCGCGAAAAACCGCTCTCGCTGCTGCAGGAACCGCAACAGCTCCCGCCAAACGATGCCGCGGAAAGCTCGTACATAGTGCATGAAGCTCATACGGCGACATCCTCCCCGGCACCGCCACCGATTAAACGCCGGAAGGCCTCTCCGAGATCCTTGGCTCCCGTCTCCTTCACGACCTCCTTCGCCTCGCCCCGCGCCACGATGCGCCCCTCGCTGAGCACGATCAGATCGTCGTCGGACTCGATTTCATCGAACAGATGCGTGGCCCACAGCACGCCTATATTGTCCCTGCGCGCCAGCTCGTGGATGTGCCGCACAATGGCCGCGCGCGTCGGATCGTCGAGGCCGATCGTGGGCTCATCCAGGAGGAGGAGCTTGGGGCTGTGCAATAGCCCCCGTGCGATCTCCACCCGGCGCCGGTGACCGCCATTAAGCGAGCGGACCTTCTCACCGATCCGTTCGTTCATATCCAGGGCGGTCAGGGCGCGGGCCATGCGTTCGTCCGCGTCTTTACGCTTCAAGCCACGCAGAGACGCGAAATAGCGCAGATTCTGCTTCACCGTGAGGTCGAGATCGAGTGTCGGCTGCTGGAAGACCACCCCAAGCGGCCCCAGCGCCTTGAAGCCCCAATCCGCGGCCGAGCGCCCATCGATCTCGATGCGGCCCGAAGGGGCGTCGAACAGGCGCGTGATCAGCGAGAAGAGCGTTGTCTTGCCGGCGCCGTTTGGCCCCAGCAGCGCCGTGACCTTGCCCGGATAGACGTCAAAGCTGACATCGTCGAGGGCATGCTTATTGCCGTACCAATAGGACACGTCCTCGACCGAAAGAACCGGCGCCCGCGCCGATCCGTCCTTGGTAGCTTGCTTTTGCATGGTGGCTCTTATGGCCTCGGGGCTCTTTCGGCCCCGCTCCTGGACTCGGTTTCCTCAAGCTCAGAGATAGCCCCGGCGTGCGGCTTTCACAAGCCTTGGGCACCTTGGAAGCAATCACCCCCCTTGGGCCTTCGATATCCGGGAAAGAGCTAGCGCATAAAAAAGAAGCCGCCCCGAAGGGCGGCTTCCATTTTCTGAAGTGTCCAGAGTGTGGATTAGAAGAAGATAATCCCACCAAGCTGGAAGATATCGAAGTCGTCGAAGCCCTGGCCGACATTTTGCGCGGCGCCAGCAGCCGTGGCACCAACAAAGTCGATATCGGCATCCTGATGCTGCCACCGAGCGAAGACGTGCATGGCGGCAGAGTCGATCTCCTGCACGGCACCCAGCCCCCAGCGCTCCATTGTGGAGTCAGTGACCGTCACAACATTGCCAGCCGCGGCACCGCAGAAGGCCCCGATGTTGGTACCAGCACCGAACCCACCGGTAGTGCATTGGTCCACGCCAGCGATCGAGCTGTACTGGTCGTTGTACTGCCCGTACTCACCATAGAGGACGGTGGCGCCAAGCGGGTTCCAAGTCCGCTTGATGAACGGCTTCAGGTACCAAACATCTTGGGTCGGAATGCCCGCAGTATTGGTCTCGCCGTACTCGTACTCGCCGTACAAGCCGAGACCGGAGGGAGCGTGCATAAGAGTCGCGCCGACCTGGTGGGCCTTGCCATCGCCTGCAAGAGCCCCAGCAGAGGTGTTTGAGGCCGTCTCACTCCACGTGAACGCGTAGGCCGCGGACACTTTGAAGTTGCCCCAGTCGCCGTTGTAGAAGGCCGCGATATCCCAGAATTGGGAGTCGGACGCATTGATACCCGCTCCGTTAACCGTGCCGTATGACGTCTCCATCCGGAAGCCGCCGAAGGTCGGTGTATCATAGCGAACCGCAGGACGCGGCGCGCCGAAGCAGTCTGCACCGACGCCGCCGGGGCACATTGGGGTGAGGAAACTACCCCAAGTAAGAGCGCCCAGGGCGTTGTTGCCGGCCGGCTTCAGGAAGAACCCTTGTCCCTCGAACCACACCGCGTTCGATTCGATGACGGTTCCAGAAATATCGGCGAGAACCGCAGGGTTGTCCGAAGCCGGACTCAGCGTGCCCCAGTTCAACGTACCCCACTTGTCGCTCTTGATGTACATGTAGGAGTACAGCGGAGCGATGTTGCCAAACACGTTCGGGGCCAAATCCACATTTTGATTTGACAGGATGCCGAACGTATCTGCACCCGCCAACACCGTGAGGTTATAACCGGCTGACCAGCCCGGAGCGATCGTTGCGCTGCCGGTGATGGCAAAACGGGATCCTAGGTCAGCGTCCTTGTCGCCGACGGCAAAGTTGCCGCCTCCGCCGTCACTCCACCAGTTCATGGTCTTCACGACCCAACCGGAGAGCGTCACGGAAACCTTCTTGTTACCCTTGCGGACCGTTGTCGCTTCAAGTTCTGCGACCCGCTCCTCAAGATCTGCGCAGCAGTCGCCACCGAGATCCGCAGCCTTGGCCGGAGTGCTCATGGCGTAACCCCCGAGCGTCAGACCTAATGCGGCTGCGATGGCGATGCGGCTGGATGTTTTTGTCAGTCCCCCAAACATGTCCATCTCCACCTTCCCTGATAAATTGCCTAATCCAAACTCTCGCATCGAATTTTGCCTTTCGGCTCCGCATCGGTGAAGTTCAGACCAAATTGGACAGAAATCCCCGATAGAGAGTTCTAGGTTCTGCTTATACGCGTTCCCGCAAGAAGGTAAATTGCTATCAAACCGGGCGGGGTCGTTTTTGGCCTTCTTGTGACATTTCCGCCACGAATTTGAGCCCCAAAATGGACCTTCGAACCGGCCCTCATTCTGGATAAAATGCGGGCCTTGTCAAATGCTTAGCAGATCCCGTCTCGCCGCGCGTTGCGGGCACGAAATCCAAACCAAAGGCAACGGAGAGGGGACGGCGGAGGCCCTGAGGGCGCGTCGGTTTGCTTAATCGCTGCCCACATTTGGCGCACTAACCGGGCAGTTTCTGATTCAGCCTTCTGCCCTAGCGAGTTACCAGGCTTTGAGGGAAATTTGGGCTCGCGAACAGCGCTTTCCTGGTCTAGAAAACGCCGCTCGCGGGCAGGATTGAGGCACGTTCGATTCCAAAGAATCGGCTTCATGTGCACTGCGCTGGCCCCCGATTCTCGAGGTGGGACGAACAGACAGTGAACGACGCGACGCACATCCCAGGATTCGCAGGTCTTCGGGTCCTCGTTGTCGAGGATGAGGCGCTCGTCGCCCTCCAGCTCGAGGACATGTTGACTGAGTCGGGATGCGAGGTCGTCGGCCCGGCAAGCCGCGTGCACCAGGCGCTCGAACTCCTCGAGGGGCAGCAAGTGGACGCCGCGGTCCTCGACCTCAATATCGCGGGCGAGCTGGTCTATCCGGTCGCTGACGCGCTCGCAAAGCACGGTTTGCCTTATATTTTTGCCACCGCCTATGGGGCCTCCAGCCTCGAAGCGCCATATCAGAGCCGGCTCGTCTTGCAGAAGCCGTTCTCGAGACGTCAGCTTTTACAGGCCATGCAAGAAGCCTTTCAGGGTGCCGGCAAACACCCTGATTCCCTTGAGCCTGATTCCCTTGAGCCAGATTCCCCTGGGCCAGGGCGCGAAGACTTGAGATAGGGCCCGCACCAAAAGCCGGGCGGCTTGTCTACGCCAAATCGCGTAGAGCGATCGCGGGCCGCGGTGCCCGATTCAGCCGCAATTCGTTGAATCCGGGCTTCCAGCTCTTGGCGCCGCTGTGTGACAGAGCAAGGCTTGCCCCAGCGAAGGACAGGACCAGCAGCGCGCCGCACCCCGCGCCCAAAATGAAGCGCGGAGCCGAACTCCGGGCGTAGTCGTCAGGTCGGTTCAGAAACATGAGACGCTTTTCCCCGTGTCGTGGGCCGACTTGCGCGGCCATCGGGAAGAAACGTAGCAGGGACTCCTTTTGTTTCAGTAAAGCGGGCCTGGGCGTCCCGGCGAAGCGGGGAGAACCCGCCTGTGTTGGTTAAGAGGAGCGGTCATTTGCCTCCCCTGCCCCGAGGTTGAGCTAGGTCAAGGCTCAAGGCCCCTCAGGAACGCTAATGCGACAATAGAACTGACAAAGTCTGGCCGGCGATCCTTGTGACAATGCCGTGGATGCGTTACTTAGCTGGGTAGACCCGGTGCGATGGAACTTTATGCAAGCGGTACAAGAACTTGCGCAATCCGGGCGTGTGGTAAGGATATCCATCCTGTTCGGCCAATAGCTGGGTGCCATTGGCGAACGCCAATGGTCTAGGGGAACGGAGACAGATGGATTACGAGAATCGCTTCCGCCAGCATCTTGAGTCCCTACGCAGCGAAGGCCGGTATCGTGTTTTTGCCGAGCTGAAGCGCCGTTGCGGAGCCTTTCCGACCGCCGACCATTTCACCGAAGAGGGCATCCGCGACGTCACGGTCTGGTGCTCCAACGATTATCTCGGCATGAGCCAGCACCCCAAGGTGCGCGCCGCCATGCATGAGGCGATTGACGAGGTGGGCGCCGGTTCTGGCGGTACCCGCAACATTTCGGGCACCACGCACTATCACGTCGAGCTCGAGGCCGAACTCGCGGACCTCCATGATAAGGAGGCGGCGCTGCTGTTCACCAGCGCCTATATCGCCAACGAATCGACGCTGTCGACGCTGACGCGGCTGATGCCGGGCCTGGTGATCTTTTCCGACGCCAAGAACCACGCCTCCATGATCGAGGGCATTCGCCACGGCGGCGGCCCGAAGCGCATCTTCCGCAACAACGACCTCGACCACCTCGAGGCGCTGCTGAAGACGGTGCCGCTCGAGACGCCGAAGCTCATCGCCTTCGAGAGCGTCTACTCCATGGACGGCAATATCTCTTCGATCGGGTCCATCTGCGACCTGGCCGAGAAATACAACGCGCTGACCTATCTCGACGAGGTCCACGCGGTCGGCCTTTACGGCCCGCGCGGCGGCGGTATCGCCGAGCTTGAAGGCGTCATGGACCGCGTCGACATCATCAACGGCACGCTGGCCAAGGGCTTCGGCGTCATGGGCGGCTATATCGCCGCGTCTAAGGCCTGCTGCGACGCCATCCGCTCTTATGCGCCAGGTTTCATCTTCACCACCTCGCTCGCGCCCGCCATCGCGGCCGGCGCGCTGGCCTCGATCCGGCATCTCAAGGTGAGCGAGATCGAGCGCGCCCGGCATCGCGAGCGGGTAGGCCGCCTCAAAGCTCTGATGAAGGATGCCGGCCTGCCGGTGATGGAGAATCCGAGCCACATCGTACCGGTCATGGTCGGCGACCCGGTTCATTGCAAGGCGGTGACCGACACCTTGCTCACCCATTACGGGATCTACGTGCAACCTATCAACTATCCGACCGTGCCGCGGGGCACCGAGCGCATGCGCTTTACCCCCTCGCCGGTCCATACCGACGCGCAGATGGCCGCGCTCATCGCCGCACTCGAGGAGCTGTGGGCGGCCTGCCCCGTCGCCAATGGCCAGTATGTGAGGCTTGCCGCGGAGTAGGCATGGCCGCCCGCAAACCCCGCCGCTTCGCCTTCTTTGCCTTCGGTCTGGGCCTCATGGGGCTCGTCGCCCCTGCGTCCGCGCAGGACGCCGACCTCTGCTTCTTGACAGCAGAGCGAGTCGAGGCGGGCGAGGAGATCGATGCGGCGGAGAAACAGAGTGCGCACGAGGCCTGCCTGCGCGCGCTGTCCGCCACGGCGAGCGTGGTCCAGAAATATCAGTTCCAGGAAGCCGACTTCGCCATCATGGGCGTCCACCCCAAGTTCTAAGGTGGCCCAAGACCGGCCTCAAGACCGGCCTGCTACCTCAAGACCGGCCTGCTATCTCTTGAACAGCCAAGCCGCCAGGAACGAGACCGTCAGCACGACCAACAGGCAGAGCAGGACGATCACGCCGATAGCGCCAAGGATTCCTTTCAGCGTCGCCCAGAACCCGAACGTGGCCACCATGGCGGCAAGCAGCAGGAGGATGATAACGGGCATGTCAGCTTCCCTTCGTCCGCAACCAGAATCACTCGCCCCCATGGTCGCAGAATAATTCAAAGGCCGAAAGACACCGGCCCCCGAGCTTTACTTCGTTCCGAGCAGAAGCTTCCAGATCATCTCTGCTCCGACGGCACGCTCAAACTCCTTGAAGGCAAAGAAGGGGAGAAGTGCCACGCAGAAGATGAGCCAAAGCGCCGCCGTGCCGACAAGGCTTCCACCAAGCGCCGGCATGCTGGCGAAGAAGCCGTGCCCGCCGATCAAGCCGACCAGCATCATTTCCAGGACATAGATCACGAGCAGCAACGTGGTGAAGGCGACTGTCTTGTAGACAATGGGATAGATGAGCGGCTTGCGCTTTAACTGTTCGGCAAAATGGAAATGCTCGGCCACCAGCATGATCTTCCCCAGGGCAAGGGCGTTGATCGTGGCGAGCCCGTAGAAGGTGAACCCGACATGGTTGTCCGATAGGACGATCCATTCGTGCACGAGAAACACCGTGAAGACGACCCAGAGATACGCAAACATCCCTGCGAACGCCTTGAGTTCCTCGAGCGCGCGCTGCGTAAAGGTCAGTTTGGACGGCGCCGTCTCGCCCTTGAGGGCCTGGACGAGCGCATTGACGTCCTCTCCGGTGGGTTCAACGGGCTCCGGATCGGCGTGCTCGGAATCGGTGTTCTCAGGATCGGCGTGTTCCGGTGCGGCGTGCTCAGGATCGGTGCGCTCTGGCGCCTGGGGCTCGGCCAACGGCGCCAGTTCGAAGGTCACACCAGCGCTCTCAGTGGGGGATTGAACCGCCGCTTCGGTGGCTTGAACCGGCGATTTCTCATCGGTTGCCTCGTCGGCTTGCAAGGAGGATGTCAGTCCGAAAATGGCGCCTGCCGGCTTCCAGGAATCCAGCCCCTCCGTCCACAACAGATCGTCGGGCTGAAAATTGCCGCCCTTGGCAAACAGGGAGAGCTCTTGATCCGTCAGCGGGCCGAGCTGCTTGCCGTCTCGGCATAAATACCAGCTCGGGCCGACGCGTTGCGCATCGTGCTCGTTGACGGCAGACTCCTGCATGAACTCCCCCTACGCGCTTCCCCCGGCCGGGGCGTGCTTTAGCATCCTTGCGGATTGGCCGTCGAGAGGGAAAGGGGCTCGCCTGCTACCAGTTGACGCGCATGCCGGGCGTATTGGCGTCGAGACTGCGGGGGAAGCCCAGCGCGTCGGTGTCGAGCGAATACAAATGCGCATTGAACAGCGTTTCGTCGAAGCTTACACTTTGGAGCCGGCGAGATGCTCGCCGAGCCGCAAGCCCCAGGCGAAGATGGTCAGCGAGGGGTTCACGCGACTCACCCGCGGCAGCGGGCTGCCGTCGCCGACATAGAGATTCTCCATGCCGTGGACCTTGCCGTGCGGATCGACCACGGACGCTTTGGGGTCGTCGCCGGTCACCAGGCTCCCGACCGCATGCGCCGTGCCGGCCATGCCCATATATTTGTTGAAGCCCACGAGCCCCGCGCCAAGCAGCCGCTCAAGCCAATCGTCGATCAGTGCGTGGTGCTCCTTCACCGCGTGCGGGATGCGGTCGAGACTGTAATCCATGATCGGCTTACCGCCCGGCCCGCCCGAGATGATGCGGTTCTCCGGCGTCGAGGAATCCTCCGTGGTCGCCCAGAAGCCGATCGCCCGCTTACCGAGGAACTTGTCCATGAAGCCCGGCATCTCCGGCGGGGCTTGCGTGGCGAGGACCTCGCCGTCGATCCACCCGAGACACTGCATCGAGGAGTGCGGAAACTTGTCGTTGTAGAGCACCGCCGTCTTGCGCAGCACGTCGTGGTCGGTGAAGGGCGAGAAGCCCAGCACGGCCGAGTTGATGTGCATCTTGAAATTGGCCCCCACCAGATCGCCGCATGGCAGGGTGAGCCCGTTCGCATGCAGATGATCCTCGAGAATGCGCGGGCTCGACATCGCGCCCGCCGCGAGCACAACCGTGTCCGCCTCGTAGGTCGAGCCGTCGGCGCATTTCACGCCGATAATGGTGCGCGGATCGCCTGGCGCGGCGATCAGCTCGGCGACCGGATCGCCGGCGAGTAAGGTAAAGTTCGGCTTGTCGCGGATGTGATCGATCAGATTGCGCTCGGCATCGGACTTCAAACCCGAAGGCGAGGCGAAGCCGTCGAAGTGCTTGGCCTCCTCGGGATGATTGACGATGTCGTGCGACAGGCCCAGCGGCAGCGGGTGCAGCTCCCAACTCGGATCGGCGGTGGTGATCTTGTCGAGCAGCGCCTGGAGCTGGGGCTCGTTCTTGAAACTGGTGATCGCGAGGAGCGCGGTCGCCTCGTCGTAATATGGCTTGAGCTCGTCGTAGCCGAACGGCCAGCCGAGCAGGCCATAGTCCGGGTCCGCCTCGAACTCCACGGGCCGGAAGCGGAACAGGGCCGCGCCATACCATTTCGTCTTGCCGCCCACATTGTAGAATTCGCCGGGCACGAAATCTTTGCCCTTGCTGTCGAGCCAGACGACGTGATTCTTGAATACGCCATCGACGAAGACCTGGCGGACTTCGAGCGTCGAGGCATCGCGTGGCAGGAACGGTCCCTTCTCGATCAAGAGCACGCGCTTGCCGGCGTTGGCGAGCTTATAGGCAACGCTACCGCCGCCCGCGCCGCTGCCAATAACGATCACGTCATGTTGCGCCGCCATGATGGGCTCCCTGTGAGTGACGACCAGGGCGTCATGTTGAGGCTAATGAGTCCGAAGGGGTTAGGACGTTAGCAAGGTTGCCGATGCTATCGCCAATGTCTAGGCTTATCCTTCGTCAGTAACCGTCGAGGTGAGTCGTTACGCTTGCAGCGTTAGTGGATTATGAAAATCGTCCACGATAGAAGCACCTAGATGGAGCACCGCGCATGACTTTGAAGAACAAGGTCGCGATCGTCACCGGCGGCAATAGCGGCATCGGCCAGGCGATCGTTCTCGAGCTGGCGCGCCAAGGCGCCAATATCGTTATCGACTACGTGGCCCACCCGGAGGCGACCGAAGCGCTGGAGCGCGACGTCGCCAAGCTGGGCGACCAATGCATCGGCGTCGATGCGGATGTCAGCCAAATCGCCGATCTGCAGAAGCTCATCGGCGCCGCGGTCAGCAAGTTTGGCCGCCTGGACGTCATGGTCAACAACGCCGGTATCGAGACCCGCACCTCGGTTCTCGATACGACGGAGGATCAGTACGACGCCGTCTTGAAGATCAACCTCAAAAGCGCGTTCTTCGGCACCCAACTCGCGGCCCAGCAAATGATCAAGCAGGGCGGCGGCGGCCGCATCATCAACATCACCTCGGTCCATGAGGACTGGCCGATGCCCGGCAACACCGCCTATTGCCTCTCCAAGGGCGGCATGCGGATGCTGACGCGCACCGCAGGCGTCGAGCTCGCGCCCCACGATATTCTGTGCGTCGGCGTCGGGCCTGGCGCGGTGGCCACGCCGATCAACACCGGCACCATGGACGACCCGGCCAAGCTCAAGAAACTCGATTCAGCCATCCCGCTTGGACGCATGGCGCAGCCGGGGGAGATCGCCAGCGTAGTCGCCTTCCTCGCATCAGACGGCGCCAGCTATCTCACCGCCATGACTATCATCGCGGATGGCGGCCTCATGCAAAGCAGCCCCGGTCTCTAGCGCAATGGCGCTCCCCATCGAAGACTATGCATTGATTGGCGATTGCGAGACCGCAGCGCTGGTCGGGCGCAACGGATCTATCAACTGGCTGTGCGTGCCGCGCTTCGACTCCGAAGCCTGCTTTGCGGCAATCTTGGGCGATCACGACAACGGCCGCTGGCTGATCGCGGCGACCGACCCAAAGGCGACGATCACGCGCCGCTACCGCTCCGACACACTCATTCTCGAGACGCGCTTCGAGACCGACACAGGCGCCGCCACCCTGATCGACTTCATGTATCCGTGCGAAAAGCATCCGCATCTCGTTCGGCTCGTGGTCGGCGAGAAGGGCACAATCGAATTCGAAACCGAGTTCGTGGTGCGCTTCGGCTATGGCGAGCAGGTGCCCTGGGTGACGATGCTGCCGGACCAGCGGTTGCGCGCCGTGGCTGGTCCCAACAAGGTCGTTCTGCAATCCAGCGTCCCGCTCCGCGGCGAGAACTTCCGCACCAAGGGCACGTTCAAGGTGGACGCGGGCGAGACCCACTCCTTCGCGCTGTCCTACGCGGAATCCTTCGTCGCCGACCCGCCCCTCGTGGACGCAGGAATACTCCTCGGTGAGACCGAGCAATTCTGGAAGGAATGGTCCTCAACGTGTAATGCCTCCGGCCCCTATGCAGACATCGTAAAGCGCTCGCTGATCACGCTGAAGGCCATGACGTACGCGCCGACAGGCGGCGTCGTCGCCGCGGCTACCACATCCCTGCCCGAGCAATTCGGCGGGCCGCGCAACTGGGATTATCGTTATTGCTGGGTGCGGGACGCGACACTGACCCTGCTCGCGCTGATGAATACCGGCTATTTCGACGAGGCGCGCGCCTGGCGCGAATGGCTGTTGCGCGCCGTCGCCGGCAGCCCCGAGCAGATGCAGATCATGTACGGGATCGCCGGCGAGCGCAGGCTCTACGAGGTCGAGCTTCCCTGGCTGCCGGGATACGAGAAGTCTGCGCCCGTGCGCGTCGGCAATGCCGCGCACCAGCAGACCCAGCTCGATGTCTATGGCGAGCTGCTCGATGCGCTGCATCAGGCGCGCAAAGGCGGCCTCGCGCCGGAGGAATCCGGCTGGGAACTTCAGCTCGCGATCGTCAAACATCTCGAGGACGCCTGGCAAAAGCCGGATCAAGGCATCTGGGAGGTGCGGAGCGGGCCGGAGAACTTCGTCTATTCCAAGGTCATGGCCTGGGTCGCCTTCGACCGCTCGATCAAGAGCGCGGAGCGCTTCAAGCTCAAGTGCCCCCTCAAGGGCTGGCGCGAAATCAGAGAGACCATCCATAAGGAAGTCTGCGACAAGGGCTTCGACAAGGAGCTCAACAGCTTCGTCCGGTCTTATGGCTCCAAGCAGGTCGATGCGAGCCTGCTTCTGATCCCCGCCGTCGGTTTCTTGCCGGGCGACGACCCGCGCGTGGCCGGCACCGTGGCGCAGATCGAGAAGACGCTGATGAAGGACGGCCTCGTTCAGCGCTATGACACGTCGAAATCGAGTGACGGTCTGCCCCCCGGCGAAGGCATGTTTCTGGCTTGCAGCTTCTGGCTTGTCGATGCTTATTTGATGCTCGGCCGCAAGGAGGATGCCGTGGAGCTATTCGAGAAGCTGCTGGCTTTGCGCAATGATGTCGGCCTCCTGAGTGAGGAATACGACACCACCGCCAAACGGCTGTGCGGCAACTTCCCTCAAGCCTTCTCGCATCTCGCGCTCGTCAACAGCGCCTCCAATCTCGGCCGCGACGGAAAGCCCATCGAGCAGCGCTGCGATGCGGAACACGGCGCGAAGCCGGGTAAGCCAGCGGCCAAGACGCCGGCGACCAAGACGCCGGCGGCGCAATAGAGCGGGCGCCCGATGTCAGACCCAAGCTCTGGAGCTGAACCGGCAGGCCGGTCGCGATCAGGGACAAAGCTTGCTTTGGCCGCGGGTTTCGCCGTGCTTGGTCTGCTCATCGCGTTTGCAATCTCCGGTCCAACGCAAACGCCCGCCGAAGCCGGCTCGCCGGCAGCGGCCCAAGCGCCCACGACGTCGCCCAGCTACACCGACGACATCCAGCCCATTTTCAACAAGCGCTGCGTCGCCTGCCATGGCTGCCTGGGGTCCCCGTGCAATCTGAAGCTCACATCGTTTCGCGGTGTGGACCGCGGCGCGCTCGGCGATAACCCTTATGGCAGCCACGTCGAGGCCATGCCACGCACCGGCATGGACGTGGTCCAGACGACCGCGGAATGGCGCGAGCGGGGCTTCTATCCGGTCCTGTCGCGCGGCGGCTCGAAGAGCGAGAACCTCTCGCGCTCGCTGCTCTCTCAAATGGTCGAGACGGGTACGCGGCACAACAGACCCGGCTTCTCCCGCCAAACGCTCATGCCGGTTTATGCCAACCGTTACGCCCACCAATGCCCGTCCACAACCGACGCCCTCAACACCAAGCTGGCGAAAAGCCCCGCCGAGGGCATGCCCTTTGGTCTGCCGGCGCTCGATGAGAAAGACGTCCAGGCCTTGCGCGACTGGGTGGCCGCCGGCTCGCCCGGCCCGACGGATGTCGAACGCAAGGCCGCGGAGACCGTTAACAACCCGGCCGCCGTTCTCGCCTGGGAAGCGTTCTTCAATACCCCCGACAAGCGGTCTCAGCTCGTCGCCCGCTATATTCTCGACCACGTGTTCCTGGCCACGATCGTGCTGGACGAAAGCCCGGGCGACTTTTTCCGGCTGGTGAGATCAAAGACACCGTCGGGGGCCGCGACCGCGAACCCGCCCGCGGCCATCGAGATCATCGACGCGCCGCTGCCCTATTCCGACCCCTACAAATATGCCGGCGTCGATCGCTTCTATTACCGCTTGAAAAAGATCACCGCGCCGATCGTGCAGAAGAACCATTTCGTCTGGCGTCTCGGGCTCTCCCACATCGCCCATTTGAGGAAGCTGTTCCTCGCCCGCGACTGGGAGGACGAGGCCAAGCTCGACGCGCCCTGGGGGATCGGCAATCCCTTCTTGGTCTATCAGGCCATCCCGGTCGAGGCGCGCTACCGCTTCATGCTGGAGAATTCCGAGCTGATCGTCTCCGGCATCACCTACGGCCCGGTGTGCCTGGGGCAGACGGCGACCTTCGCGGTCAAGGACCAATTCTGGGTCTATTTCGTCGATCCCAAGGACGACGTCTCGGTGCTTGATCCGAAGCTCGGCCTAGAGACCTGGAACACCTTCATGGATCGCTCGTTGCTCGGCAACGACGCCTACGAGGACGCCTATGGCGCCGCGCTCAGGAAACTGCGGCCCAAGGGCTACACCATCGACGCCATCTGGGACGGCGAAGGCAAGAACCGCAACGCCTGGCTGACCGTGCTGCGCCACGAGAGCAATGTCTCCGTGATGAAGGGCCGGCAGGGCGGCATTCCGCGCACCCAATGGCTGATGGATTACAGTGGGTTCGAGCGCATCTATTACGACACCGTCGCCAATTTCGAGTACTGGTCCGGCGACATCCCCAAGCTCGAAACCTTGGTGTTCTTCAACTATTTGCGCCAAGAGTTCGAGGACAATTTCCTCCTGCTCCTGCCCGAGGACGAGCGCCAGAAAATCCGCAGCGACTGGACCCAAGGCATCGGCCAAATCGCACTCGACCTGGAGCCGTTCGCCGGCGAGAACCAGCCCACGCAGGTCAAGACCGACACGCGCGACCCGTTGCTCAGCCTCGACGAAGACATCCAGAAACATATGGGCGAGGTGGTGAGCGGCCCCGTCGACCATCTGAACCCGCACGTCAAGCCGGATGTCTCCTTGCGCGCGCCGATCGAGAGCTACGACGATTGGATCAAGGCGGCGTCGCTGCTCACCCAGACGCACGCTTACAAATTCCCACGCTACCTACCGAGCGTGATCCTGCTGAAGCTGACCGATGGCGAGGAGGCGCGCGTCTATTCGCTGATCGCCAACCGGGTCTATGCCACCCAGTACACGATCCTGTTCCAGGACGGCCAGGCGCTGCCGCATCTCTATACTATGAGCATCTATCCGACGCTGATCGGCGGCTTCCCCAATTACTTCCTGGAGATGGATCTCAAGCAGGCGGGCGACTTCCTGCGCGGGCTTCGCGACGTTCAATCGCTCGCCGACTGGAACCGCTTGCGCGACCGCTACGGCATCCTGCGCAACGACGCGCGCTTCTGGGCGACCTATGATTGGTTCACTCAGTGGAACGTGAAGAATCGTGGGCAAGAGGCCGGCTATCTCGACCTCTCCTATTACGACCTGTTCGATTCGGTCTATTGAGCCGGAACGCGCTCAGGCGCGGTGCTCCGGGTTCTCGTAGTCGAACCGGCAGCCGGCCTTCCACGCCTCGCGATTATTGCCGTGATTGGGATAGCCGCCCGCGTCTCTCAGGATGCGCGCCAGGTGCATCAGGTTCCACGTCATGATCGTGGTGTTGCGCTGGGTGAAGTCGTTGTCGAACCCGACAGGTCCATTGTCCGAGGCGTCGCCGTACGACGCACCGGGGCCCGCCTCGCCGATCCAGCCGCAATCCGCCTGGGGCGGGATGGTGTAGCCGAGATGCTGGAGCGCGTAGAGGATGCTCATGGCGCAATGCTTCACGCCGTCCTCGTTGCCGGTGATCGCCGTGCCGCCCACCTTGCCGTAATAGGAGCTCTGGCCCTTGTCGTTGAGCATGCCCGACATGCCGTAGAGCCGCTCGATCAGGATCCGGCAGACGGAGCTTTCCTCGCCAAGCCAGATCGGCGTGGCGATGATGAGAATGTCGGCGCCCTCGATGGACTTCCACAGCTTCGGCCAATCGTCGCGGTCGAAGCCGTGCTCGGTCATGTCGGGATAGACACCCGAGGGGATCTGATGCGACATGCCGTGGATATGCTCCACCGCCACGCCGTTCTTGCGCATGATTTCTTCGGCGACCGACAGCAGGAGACGCGTATGCGACTCTTCCGGATTTCGCTTGAGTGAGCAATTGAACGTGACGGCCTTGAGATCGGAGAAGTCGGTCCTGTTCTCCGAGCAGAGCTTTTCCTGCTGGGCATTGAGTGGCATGGCACGGGCTCCTGGTCGATGGCTGCGGCGCGCCCCACTCTAATGGCTCTCGGCAGGGCCGGTGCGCACGCCGAATAAACTTTCGGTGAGGGGGAAAGCCCGTGAGGTCACACGGGCCACGAAAAACTTGCGGCACAGTGTGTTGAACTCGATTGCGAAGCCTCAAGACTTCGATCACGATCCACGGCGTTCGATCGCACACACAGTTGAGACCACACCTCCCATGAAAGCACCCTCCGGCGCCTGCACACCGACCTGGGCTCCGGCCCGCAAAGACATCGTGGGCGCAAGCCTCGGATCCTCGCGACTATGGTTCACACTGGCGCAGGGCATCGTCACCGAGGTCTACTACCCGCGCATCGACATCCCCCAGATCAAGGATCTCGGCTTTATCGTCGCCGACGATCAGGGCTTCTGGGTCGAACTGCGCCGCCTCGGGGACTACACGGTTACTCTGCCTGCGCCCGGCGTGCCGGCGGCCACGGTCGTGCACCGCCATCCGCGCTTCACCTTCACCTTGGAGGTCTGCCCATCGGAACGCCGCGACACGCTGCTGCTGCGCTACCGGCTCGAGGGCGACGCGAGCTTGAAGCCCTACGCCCTCCTCTCCGCGCGCCTTGGCGACGACGCCCTGAGCAATATGGCCTTCGTCGCCACCCATGACGGGCGCGGCGTGCTGTGGGCCGAGCAAGGACCCTTTGCGCTGGCGTTATCCGCCATGCGCCCGGATGGCGCCGATGCCTTCGAACGCCGCTCCGTGGGTTGCCTCGAAGTGAGCGACGGCTGGCAGGATTTCAACCGCAACGGCCGTATGACCTGGGCCTATGACGAGGCCGGTCCCGGCACAGTCAGCCTCATGGGCGAGATCGCACGCCAAGGCAAGCTCGCCCTGGGCTTGGCCGCCTCGAAAGAAGCCGCGGCCACGCTCTCGGTGTCCGCGCTTCTCGACGATTTCGATGAGGAATGGGATGCCCACGCCCAAGCGTGGCAGGAGTGGCTCGGCCAATGCCGCGGCGCGGCTTTCGGCGGCCAGATCGACGACCGGCTCTCACTGTCGGCAACCGTCCTGAAGGTCCACCAGGATCGCACCTATCGCGGCGCCGCCGTGGCCAGCCTTTCGGTGCCTTGGGGCGATACCAGCACCAGCCGCGGCGGCTATCATCTGGTATGGCCGCGCGATCTCGTCGAGACGGCCGGCGCGCTCGTCGCCATGGAATCCTACCGCGACGCGCGCGACGTGTTGCGCTACCTCATCGCCACCCAACACGAGGACGGCCATTGGTTTCAGAACCAATGGCTCGGCGGCCGACCCTTCTGGCAAGGTCTGCAGCTCGACGAGGCGGCGTTTCCCATCCTGCTCGCCTCGCTCTTGGCCGGGCGCGAGGCGTTGGACGCGATCCCCGTGAACGACATGATTGTGCGCGCCGTAGGCTTCATCGCCCGTTCCGGACCGTCCACATGCCAGGACCGCTGGGAGGAAGATGCAGGCCTCAACATGTTCACGCTTGCCGTCGCCATCGCGGCGCTGGTCGAAGGCGCGGAATATCTCGACGGCCCCGCGAAGGAGCATGCCTTGCGCGTGGCCGACTATTGGAACGCGCGGCTTGAGGACTGGGCTTTCGTACAAGGAACGCCGCTCGCCGAGCAATTGAAGGTGGACGGCTACTTCATCCGCACCGTGCCTCTCGACGCATCCGGCGAGAGACAATCGTTCGCCGAAACGGTGACGATCAAGAATCTCGACCACAACCCGAACCTGCCGGCGAGCGGCCAAGTCTCCACGGATTGCTTGCAGCTGGTGCGCTATGGCTTGCGCGCGGCGGACGATCCTTCCATCACCGACAGCATCAAGGCCATCGATCATCTGCTCAAGACCGACACACCTTCAGGACCGGTATGGCACCGCTACAACGCGGACGGCTATGGCGAGCACGACGACGGCACCGGCTTCGACGGCACGGGCCGCGGCCGTGGCTGGCCGCTCCTCACCGGCGAGCGCGGGCACTACGCCCTTTGCGCCGGCGAAGACGCAACGCTCTATCTCGACGCCATGATGGCGATGTCGAGCCCCCTCGGCCTCATCCCCGAGCAGGTCTGGGACACCGCACCCATCCCCTCGCACGACCTCGTGCCCGGCAAACCGAGCGGCTCGGCCATGCCTCTGGTCTGGGCCCACGCGGAGTTCGCCAAGCTCTGCCATAGCTTGGCGGCGGGCCGTCCCGTGGACCGTCCCGCGGCGACCTGGGGGCGCTATCGCGGCGTGCGGCCTCAAATCGATTACGACATCTGGGGACCGAATTACCGGCCGACGCAGATCGCGGCCGGCCACGCGCTCTACGTGGCGATGAACGCCCCCGCGCGTGTCCATTTCGGCACCAATGGCTGGCAGAGCGTGCAAGACATCGATACCGAAGACACCGGGCTCGGCGTGCACGTCGCCCACCTGCCGACCGACACGCTGGCGCCCGGCGACAGCATCCAATTCACCTTCTTCTGGCCGGAGAGCGGAAACTGGGAAGGCCGGAACTTCGAGGTGGCCATCGAGGGCGCCCCCGCCTAGCCAAGCCCCCGAAAAAGCCCGAAAAACGGTTCTCGCCGCAATGGCGGGCATCCTGGCTTTCTGATATGGCTCAAACGCCGTTTGTCATAAAACTAGGCTCTTGGAGCACATCCGGACGCGTCAGCCGTGGGGGAAGAGCGCAGCGCCATGAAACGTCTCAGCACGAAACGTCTCAAGCAGCTCTGGCTCTTCGTGGCCGTTTTTTCGCTTCCCATCACAGCAGCTTATGCCATCGACCGGTTACTGCTGGCCCCGTCCTGCCCGGACTGCAACACGGAGATGACGGAAGAGCTTCCTGTGTTCGACGGCACCCAAGACGGCCTGGTGCGAATCAAGGCGAACAGCATGGAGTTCCGCGCCCGCGTTGCCGGCTTCCACAATCGGGACGGCGAAGGCGTGATCCTTCTGCACGGGTTCCCCGAGACGTCGATCATGTGGGAACCGCTTCTCGACAAGCTGGCCAAGGCTGGCTACCGTGCCGTCGCCTTCGACCAGCGCGGCTACAGCCCCGGCGCAAGGCCCTTCGGCAAGAATTCCTATACCAAGGGACGCCTCGCAATGGATGTCCTCGCCGTCGCCGAAGCTGCGGGCTTCGAGCGGTTCCATGTCATTGGCCACGATTTCGGCGGCGCCATCGCTTGGACCTTTGCCGACCGCTACCCGCGGCGGGTGCTGAGCCTCACCTCGTTGTCGATGCCTCATCCCTCGGCGCTCGCCGATACGCTCGGCAATCCGGGGTCTCAATGGCGCCGTAGCGCCTACATGCTGTTCTACCGGCTACCGGTGCTTCCGGAGTTGATCCTGGGGTTCAATCAGGCCGCATTCCTGGAGTACCTGAAATGGCAAGACCATCCGCGCGAACAGGTCGAGGAATATGAGCGTGTCTTTGGCGAGCCCGGCACACTTCGGGCCGCGCTGAATTGGTACCGGGTCTTTCGGTTCCGGTCGCTCGATCCTGTCGGCAAGATCAGGCCCGCGACGTTGTTCCTATGGGGCCGCGAGGACGACGCTTTCGGCCCCGTCGCCGCAACCAGGACGGCGAGCTACATGGATGGCGCCTACCGGCTTCACGCCATGGAGGCCGGTCACAACCTGATGTTGGAAGCACCGGACCTCGTCACGGAAGAGGTCCTGACGCATCTCAAGACGGCGGCCGAAGCGTCCAAGCTGTGGAGCGCGGCCCTTGCCAACAGGCCACAAGAGGGGGGATCGGCGTGCGATCAGTCAAAGCCCCACTGCTTGCGAATTTTGCTAACGCCGGAAGGCAACACGCTTCGCATCCGCAATCGCTGCGACGAAGCCTATGAGGGCGTTGTGCGGGTGTCTTGCTCGGGCTGGGCGCCGGATGCGGCCGTCGAATATCGCTTCAGCCTCGGCGCCAAGTCGGAGCTGGCCCAGGAGAGCACCGGGCTCTCCTTCGGCGATTGCTACTATCGCCACCGGTTCTGCGCGAAAGAGCCGAAACGCAGAACGCATCAGCCGGCCGGGCTCCTGTTCTTCCTAGAGTGACGGCAGGATTAGCGGAATGCTCGCCGCGACCAACAAAACGGCGAGGATCACGGACAGACTGAGTTCCACGACGATGCCCTGCGTATGAACTTTCGTATCGTCGAGTAGGACGCCCGTTCGCACGAAGCGGAACGTCGCGACCAGGATGAAGACGATCCCGACCACGATGAGCGCCTCCCCGGCCCCTCCGCCGATGGAATGAGACAACGCTTCCAGCCGCTCCCGGTCGGCGCCGCGGACGGAAACAGCGTCCGCCATGGTGAGGATGAAGAGATCGAACCTCTCCACCAGGAAGCCGAAGGCGATGATCGCGACGCCGGTACGAAGCCAGGCGAGGAAGGTCCGCTCGTTGGCCGCGTGGTCCGTGTAGGATCTGATCATGGCAAGAAGCCTCGCGCTATGGTCGTTTCGGCTCGGCAAGCGGCCGGGAATTAGGCCGCGGCAACTTTCGTGAGCCGCTCCACTCTGGCCAGGAACTCCGAACACTCGGGCTCGTCAAGTGCCGCCCCTCGATCCAGCGTTTCCTTAAACGCAGCGGCGTCATCCGACAGATCGGCCATGCCGACCATCGCGGCAGTCCCCGCCACGCGATGAGCGAGGCGCCTGAGTTCGTCCAGCGCGCTTGGCGACTTCGAGGTGAGGAGCAGCCTGACCCGAGCAAGGTCAGCCGCGCACCGCGCAAGAAACTCATCGCGGAGTTCTTCGGGCACCCCGACTTCCCCTCTCGGCGCCGACGGCTCATCGGTTTCAGCCGTCCACTTCTCGATTATGGCGAAAAGCGATGCGGGGGTAATGGGCTTGGGGAGATGAGCGGTCATGCCAGCCTCGCGGCACGCCTCCCACTGGGCTGTCAGCGCTTGGGCCGTCATGGCAATGATGGGCAGGCCCTCGCGGCCCTCGATCGAACGGATGGCGCGCGATGCCTCCAAACCGTTCATCCCCGGCATCTGCACATCCATGAGAACGATGTCGTAGTCGGCTGCCTTCACTGCCTCGATGGCCTCGGCACCGCCTTCCGCCTCCGTGATCGTATGTCCATGAGGCGCAAGCAACGCCGCCACCAGATCCCGATTGAGATCGACATCGTCGACCACGAGGATGCGTTTGCTTGCCGTCCCCGCCGCGAGCTCGTCGTCCGACGTTTCATCGGCGAGCGCTTCCGCTGCCATGGAGGGCAAGTCCAGGTCGATCCAGGCCGTGGTGCCCTCCCCTTGAACGCTTTCGATACCGACCTTACCCCCCATCAGCTCGACGAGGCGCTTACAGATCGCAAGGCCAAGGCCCGTCCCGCCAAACCGGCTATGAATAGAGGCATCGGCCTGCGCGAAGCGCTGAAAGAGCGCCTGCACTTTTTCCGGCGGAATTCCGATCCCGGTGTCACGCACTTCGATGCGGAGGTGCTGGACCGAATCCGAATGCTCCGCGGCGGAAACCGCGATGGTGATTCCCCCCTTGGAGGTGAACTTGAGTGCGTTGTTGATGAGATTGAGCAGAACCTGATGAAGGCGGACCGGATCGCCGAAATGGGCGTCGCTGACCGTGTTTCCCTTCTCGATCTTGATCTTCAGATCCTTTTCGTCCGCCATCAGCGAGACGCTCGCGGCGACGTCCTCCACGAGCTTCGGCAGGGAGAACGCCACCGGATGAAGCGTGACGGCGCCTGCTTCCAGGCTGGAGAAGTCCAAAATGTCGTTCACCAGGGCCAGGAGCGCCTGACTTGAGCCGTCGATGATATGGGCAAAGCGCCGGTTCTTGTCGTCCAGCTTCGCGCTCTTGGCGAGCAGCCCGGCAAAGCCGACGATGCTGTTCAAGGGTGTCCTGAGCTCATGCGTCATATTCGCCAGGAACTCGGACTTTGCCGCGGCGGCCTCCTCCGCGGCGCCGCGCGCTCGCGCCAACTCCTTGTTCGAGCGCTTGAGTTCCGCGATGAACCGTTCTTCCTTTTGTCTCTCGATCGCCTTTTTGCGCGAAATGTCGGTGGTCATGCCGAGGAACAACCGCTTGTCGCCAACGCGCATGGGCGAGATACCAAGCTCGATCGGGAAAACCGAACCATCCTTTCGGCGCGCAGTAACCTCTCGACCCACGCCGATGATCTTTGAGTTTCCGGTCTCAACGTAATTGCGAACGTAGCCGTCATGCTCCGAGTGATACGGCTCGGGCATAAGCATGCGGACGTTATTGCCGATGACTTCTTCTTTTTTATACCCGAACATACTCACGGCCGCTGGATTGAAGCTCTGAACAATGCCGGCTTCGTCAATCACAATCAGGCCATCAAGCGCCGTATCCATGACGGCCGATAGTTGCGTATTGAGTGTGGTGAGCTGACTGTTGCCTGCTGCCAGCGCATCCGCCTGCTTGCGCATCTCCGTCTCGCGTAAACTGATTTCGTCAGCCATGGCGCCGAAGGCTCTGGCCAGATCGCCGGTTTCGTCCTTGCGGTTGCGGATGCGCGTGAGGTCGATGTCGCGCTGTCCTCGTCCGAAGCTTGTTGCCGCGGCTGTGACCTCTTTGAGTGAGCGCGTCAGGAATCGCGACCAGATGACAGCCAACAAGGTGCCGCCTAAGATGAAAGCCACGGCGGCAAATATGATCCAGGCGCTGTCAGCGCCGATCCGAGTTCCAAGACCGTGGTCGGCCGCAATCACGCCCACCGACAAGAAGTGACCCGGCTGGCTTTGGTCGAGTACAACACGCTTTAAATAAAGCCTCTCGTCACCCTCGCGCCCGGTGACGACGCCGCGAAATGTGGGCTCCTTGACGTCAGACAAGGCCGGAAATTCTTCCTGGACCAAGTGGCGTTTGCCGAGATCAAACCCGAACGTCTTCGCCCGGTCTGGATGATACAGATAGTCGCCCGCGGCATTTGCCACCACGAGGGACTGGCCGCTCTGCAACACACCCGCGATCCGGGAGAAATAATCCTGCGCGTTGGCATTGATAACAATCATGCCGAACAGCTCGCCGCTCTCGTCGCTGAGGACCGGCGTGGCCGCGCGGATCGTCGGCCGATGGGGGATTTCGAGTTCACCGCGCTCCCGATTGAGGTCGACCTCGCTGAGAAACACCTCTCG
>Ga0210003_1000087_pt1 | contig 80720 bp, 115 predicted proteins | sample LantaG_FD_182804 | JGI IMG/M metagenome (GOLD analysis project Ga0210003, IMG submission 182804) | Deep subsurface microbial communities from Baltic Sea to uncover new lineages of life (NeLLi) - Landsort_02402 metaG (SPAdes) (version 2) | ecosystem: Environmental > Aquatic > Marine > Oceanic >... | reverse complement strand
ATAGAAATAGACCGTTGGAAACACGAGCGTTTCAAGTCTGCCTCTGTTAATTCTCTGGTAACTGATTTTGACTCCGGTAATAGCTGCGGATGTTGCTCTGACTCAGCTATGTACGTCAGGCCCTATATAATAGTCAAATGTCCTTCTGGTAGTGAGGTTAGAGTTCATAGTGACCCACCTCAATTTACAGTAGGTAGCAACAATAGCTATGGACCGCCTGATATCTACGAGTATGCCTCTGCGATGCGCGAAAAAAATATTTCAGCGGCAGTCATAACAAAATTAGAGAAGATATACAAGCCAAATGAGTAACGACAACATTCACTATAAAGATGGTGACCCTAAAGGTAAGGTTTACTACACCCCCTCTGGTCCAGCGCCGAGTAAAAAAAGAGGCCCCTGGAGTAAAGAATGCTGCACGAAGTGTGGTGAGGAAGGCCTAGCCTCTAGAGGAGGTAATGGTAAGGACTCAGGACCTGGTAGCATCCCTCAAGGTGATTATGTCTGTGGTGACTGCTCACAGTGGGACCAAGGCTATGCCGAGGGAGTGAAACTAAAAGAAGATAACTCTCATAAGTTAGTTGCCATGGAAAAAGAGTTCAAATACTTGCAGGGAGAGGTAATACGTGCTTGTACTAGGCTATACCTCAATGACCTGCCCACTGCAGTCAGAGCTTACGAGTTACTTACACACGCTATGGACCAAGATGTGCTCAAAGAAGAGTGTGTGCCCCTTAAACATCCATCGCGGTCAAAATAAAAATGGCGCAGCACCATTGTACACAATTACCCTGCCCTATCTGTCATGGTCCGGCGTTTGATAGGAAGATGGAGCTGAAACGCCGCAGGTTTAGCGCTGCTTACGGGTACATGCCTGAGCCTGCAGAAGATTGCAAACCAGCTTGGAGAACAGAATACAAAGGAAGTTGGTGCAGTACTGGTGGAGACAGCAGAATATCTGCTTGGGACCCTACTGTTAAAACTACTAACCCTTGTGGAGAAATAAAGATTGACCACTCTGCTATGGAAATGCAAACACTAAACCAACTTATTGATGCAAATATTAAACAAAGTGCTAGAATAGCAGACCTAGAGGCCGCTTTAACAGAACTTAGAGATTTTGCTATTACAGAATCAGCTAAATTAGAGAATTGGAAAGGCTGGCCACGTGAATTCATGCTAGAAGTAGCCGAACATTGCGGTGCTACCCTAGATGATGAGGTAGAAAAATGACCAACGCACCGCTGAGACCATGTGAAAACTGTTTCAACCAACTGGTTGACCTCAGATTTGATACTATTTGTGATGGTTGTCGTGAGTGTCTGCATCAAGAAGCGCGATTGAGAGACAAGAAAGAGAAAGCGGCTAGAGACAAAGCTGCTAGTCAAGTTTTCTTTAACACGCCAGTTTTTGTTCCGCCTAGTGCTGATGCCTACGCGTATGAAAGCCCTTCTAATATGAGATTTACCACTACCTGCATGGGTTGTAATAAGAAAAACGTTGGTGACCCCTGCCCTGACTGTAGAGAACACCTAGTTCAGTACGAAAGGGAGTTCGCAGCAGCTAATCAAGCAGCTATGAGACAAGATGCCTACCGTAGTACAGGTATGGTCAGCGCTAAAAAGTATGAAGAGCTTCAAGACGGTCTTATGGCCTCAAGACGCCAAGTTAAGGACGCCCACAAGCAAATAGAGGACCTTAAATCTGGTATTAAGGAGCTTCAAGAGTGGTCAGAAGAAAATTTCAATAAATCCCTTGCTGAATTAAAAAACTACCCCCCAGAGGCGAAGGGATATGCTATTCTTTGTGCCCTTAAGGAAGTTTACGCTCAAATGAGTGAACATTGCGCCGCCACCCTAGAGGATAACGAATAAATGTACAAAATAACAAAGTTTTCAATCGCACTTTCCGCAGTACTCACACTTTTCTGTGCTGGACTCACAGTTCAAGGCTTTGGTGCTAATCTAGAGACCTATATCCAAGCTGGAGCTACTGTTTTTCTAGCAGCGATGTTTTTTATCCGACTTAGTTGGTATAGAACTCAAAATAGCCGAGATGATTACCAAGGTGAGCAAATTCCCGATGGCCCCATCACTAGAAACATGACTGACCCCTTTTCTCAGACGATGTGGCAAGCTTTTGATAGTGGAAAACCAGTTTTCTACAATGCTGGTGATGACCACATGACTACGACTGATGAAGAAGGTAATTCTACTAAAGTTAAGCTGAAGTAGTGAGTTGGGGGTCGAATTTTTGAATTTAACTAGTCCGTTTAGCGGGCCGAAAGAGAAAACACTATGTCAAATACATACGGTAAGCATTTCAACACGAAAAACACACGCCAGGACACACAGATACCTGGAAAAGACCAAGTAAAGAATTCTGACGGTTGTTACGTCTTTGGAATCGACAAATGGACACAATTGGACCGTTTCCTTATCCTTGGCACCGAAGGTGGCTCCTATTACGCTAAAGAACGCGAATTGACGGTCGAAAACGCCCAATCTGTGCTTAGCTGCATCCAAGAGGACGGTGTTAAGGTCGTCAAGCGAGTTGTAGAGATTTCCAATTCGGGACGAGCCCCGAAAAACGACCCAGCCATCTTCGCCTTGGCGATGGCCGCAAAAATGGGAAATATCGATACTAGACGCGAAGCGTATGCTGCTTTGCCCTCAGTGTGTCGAATTCCGACTCACCTTTTCCACTTTGCCGAGTACTGTGAAGGTTTCGGCGGTTGGGGACGAGGTATGCGTCGTGCAGTCTCCAAATGGTACACGGACCGACCCAGCGACAAGCTCGCTTACCACTTGGTTAAGTATCAAGGCCGCGACGGTTGGACTAACCGAGATTTGCTCCGCCTATCTCACGCCAAGCACACAACGCCGCTACAAAACACCTTTTTCAAATGGGTGACCAGCGGTGAGCTTACCAAACACAGTGCATCACAACTTGCGACCTCAAAAGACATCAAAGGCTACTTTTTGATTGAAGCTTTCGAGATGGCGAAGCGTGCTACCGTCCCAAGAGAGATTGTGACCCTTATTAAGGAGTTCGGTCTCCCTCATGAGGCAATCCCGACCCAATTCAAGACGGACATCGCTGTTCAGGAAGCCCTGTTCGAAAAAATGCCCCTCGGGGCTATGATTCGCAACTTGGGCAACCTTTCCAAGTGTGGACTGCTGACGCCAATGTCAGACGCCTCCGTTGAGGTCGTTAAGCGCCTTAGCAACGCTGAAGCGCTCAAAGAAGCTCGAATTCACCCTCTGCAGGTCTTGGTTGCTCTAAATACCTACAGTTTAGGTAGGGGAATCCGGGGTTCTGGTACCTGGGAAGTTGTTCAGCAAGTTGTCGACGGCTTGGACGCTGCTTTCTACAAAAGCTTTGGAAATGTTGAACCTTCCAATAAGCGCACCATGTTGGCACTTGACACCTCTGGTTCGATGACTATTGGACAATGTGGTGGTATGACCGGCATTTCTCCACGAGTTGGAGCTGCTGCGATGGCCCTCATCACTGCCAATGTTGAACAGAGACATCTTTTCATCAACTTCTCTGTTAAGGCATCGGAATTGTCAATTTCTCCGCGCCAACGCCTCACAGATGTGACTGAACACATGCGTAAGGTAGCTGCTATGGGCACTAACTGCTCAGCACCCATTGAGGTTGCTCTGGAGCGTGGCTACGAGGTTGATACCTTTGTTATCTATACCGACTCGGAGACAAACATCAGGGGCTCCAGGCAGCCTGTGGCGGCTCTCAGAGACTACCGCCAACGCACAGGCATCAACGCCAAGCTAGTTGTGGTTGGAATGGTCAGTAATGGCTTCTCAATCGCTGACCCTAGTGACGAGGGTATGTTAGATGTGGTCGGGTTTGACACAGCCGCGCCTGGTGTCATCTCTAGCTTCTCTCGTGAGTGAAATGAGTCTTAAGATAGACCTTTTCAAGGCCATCGCGACCCCCCTCCTACAGGAGGTGGGGAAGCGTACTGGTAAAGTTATATCTGACAAGATATATGGTGACGAAAAAGAGAAGAAGAAAAAGAAGGATATAGAAGAGAAGAAGAAAGAAGATGCAACCGATAAAGGATAAGCACGATATTTGCATACGCGAAAAGATGTGCTATTGTCCGAATGAAAGACCAACTATGTCTAGAAAAAAAGTAGAATTACCCCCAGCGGAACCGCTGATAAAGGGCCAAGGACTGCGAGTAAAGGGATTCGTCTCTGGATTCAGTTCCAAAGAGACTAGTGACGGACAATGTGTGGTCACCCTACACGCTGGACTGGTTCACAACGGTAAGAATGTCTTCAGTATCGCTCTGCCTTATCAAATGGGATTTGACCTCGTTGGTCAGGATGTTGACATCATCGTAGTCCCTACTGGGCCTAGATTTCCAGATGCGACATGATTAAGGGAGATTTATTCTTCAAGGCTGTCGCCTCTATCTATGACAGTTGGCGCACAGTCACCAAGTATGAAGTAGTTCACTACGATAATAAGTCTAAGGTACTAGCTGTGGTTAAGAAGAACCACACTAATGTCAAAAGCAAAGAGTACACTGTCAGGATTGGCAATGTCAGATGTGTTGTCCCCTCCCTAGAGGAGGCAGCAGGATACATTGTAGAGTATTATGAATGAACTAGAGACATGGAAAATGGCTGCCAATGACTGGAAGAGACGTTGGCAGGCTATCACAGACAAATTCAACCTACACGTTATTGCTAACAAGAAGGTGAAGGCTGAGAATGCTGAGCTTAGGAAGGCTCGCCCAGTGGTGGACTTCCTAAACGTCTGTTCCTTCTGTGGTCATTCAAGAGATGACATAGATGGTAGTCTCATAATAGGTCCTCATGTGTCTATTTGCTTTAGCTGTGTAGAGACAGCAAAGTCTGTCGTTAAGCACGAGAAGCACGGCCCTGACTCTGATACTTGCACATGTGGGTATGACTCTATAAGAGTACATATCGACCAACACTGTCCCCACCATAAAGGTAGCTAATATGAAAGATAAAAAGCCAACCAAAGATAAATGCAATAAGTATGTGATAGGAACACATGGTGATTACTGGTGGTGTGATTATAAGCCCCATAAAGGGACTTGTCCTAGATAAATAAGCTCTCGTGAGAGTCGCTGGGACAAAACCCTTGTGATACCCTACTGAGCACGGATTCCAAATTAGAAAAACATATGTGCCATATTGCTCACACAAATTATCTCATCTTGGAAAAGCTAGGAGAAATGAATAAAAAACTTAATGAAATAGAAGATGACACTAATAGAATAAAGTTCTAAGTGAAAGATAGTGTAAGAACTTGGGTTAAGAAAGTATATGGTCCCTACACTAGAAAAGATGGTAGGAAACATGTAGTACTATATGACGGAACTAAACGTCAAACTGTATCTTATCCTAAGTGGCTTATGGAACAACACATCGGTAGAGAATTAACTCCTGATGAAACAGTTGACCATAAGGACAGAAACTTTACCAACAATAGCTTAGACAACCTACAGATACTGACTAGAGCTGAGCACACAAGCTTGGATGTTAGAAGAGTTAAGGTGGTTGAAGTTGTGTGTATTGGGTGTAGTAAAAAGTTAGTGCGTAGGGGTGGTGACGTACACGGTAATGCTAAGGCTGGTAAAGCTGGTCCTTTCTGTAGACCCTGTGCTGGTACGTATGGTGCAAATGTGCGCAATAAAAGAATAGAAAAGCTACCACCACAAGGTGAGATACCAATAGAAGACAGGGAGTATTACTTTAAAGACAAATGATTTTAGCCCCCTTAGCCCAGCGGCAGAGGCAAAGGACTTATAGTTAACTTGAGTGCCTAAGAAGAAATTCTTAGAGTAGAACTGCTCAAATTCGGGGAAGGCTTAACTGCTAATCCCGAGCCAAGCCCGAGAGGGAAGGTGTAGAGACTTGACGGGCAGCACCTAAATCAATTGATATGGTGAAGAGAAAGTCCAGCGCACAAACTACATAGGTAGGTAGTGAAAACTATAGTGTGAAGAAAATCCTTACAGGGTCAGTTCGAATCTGACAGGGGGCACCAATTATGATAAAATTACACTGGGCACTACATAATATTGTAGGCCATCCCTTGATGGGGATATTACAGCTGTTCGGGCTACATCGAGCAGGTAACTGGGCACACGATGTCACCCTACCTAAGAAGGTAGAGTGATGGCTGAACTAGAAGAGAAAACATTTCGTAGGCTACTATTTTTGAGACACGGCTGTAAAGGTGGTGCTCTCTACGGAGACGATGGAGAAATGCAATGCAGTAGTTGCATGATTGACTTCAAACGCGACAGCCCTACTCAGATTGAGCAAAGGTTCCTTGATATATCCATAGCTAAGCTGGCTAAGAAAGAAGCTAAGCTAGAAGAGCTGACAAAAAGAGCCCTCGAACTTCCCGATGAAGATAGGGTATGGTTAATAGAGGAGATTTTTAAATCTCTAGAAGAAGAAAAATGAAGATTACGATAGAAGGCGACCTTAAAAGTGGTAAATCAACTCTGGCACAACTAATTAAAGAAACACTACAGGCGCATGGTATTGAAGTTCAGGTAGAGGATGAGCCTCTAACAATGGGCTGGTATACAAAAAACACTCAGAGACTGGAAAAGATAGCCGATGATGGTATGCCTGTGGTAATAAAAACTTTAACCAATAAGGCACTCAATGGCTGACTCCTCACAAGATTACTTCATTAAGTGTGGTTGTTCCTCCCCTAGGCACATAGTACAACTAACCTACTGGCCTGGTTATGAACACACCAACTTAGATAAGTCTAAAGGGTGGTCACAAGAAAACATGAGCATGAATATGCAGATGAACTTGTGGCTCGGATGGTGGTCAAGGTTGAAGATATCCTTGCGGTATCTATTTAAACCTGCTAGCTGTGCCCAAGAATTTCCCTGGGACGGTAACTGGATGAATACAGAAGACATCGATGGTCTATGCGACTTTCTTAATGGACTGAAGCGCGATAGTACAGAGAAGCCGGAGAAATACTGATGTTATGGGCTATTTTCGGACTCATAGTTGTTGTACTTATAGCTACAACAGTGATTGATTTGAGTCGTGCTGATGCATTGGAAGATGCTGAGCTAAGCAGAAGTACTGTGCTAATTGCACTGTTACTTATACTGTTAGGACTAAGTAGAGAAGTTATCCACACCTGGGTAAGTTACTAACTGGAGAAACTATGTCAACCTCATTCTACCGCGGAAAAGTAATTACGGATGCACAACTCAAAGGCCCTTTCACTGAGGCTGATGATGACCTGAGCTACGCTTTCAATATCCTGAAGAAGCAAGCTAAGTTAGACCCCACTGCCAGGATACACATCAATGAGAGTGCTGTTAGTTCAGTACACGGTGTGGATGGGGAGAGAACAGAGTCTGTACTGCTTATCACAGGTACCGGGGTTATTGTGGAACTTAAAGCTGACGGTGGCTTTGAGATATGGGAAGGTGGGGGATAAGCCCCTCGTCTAATTTTCAGCTCCCAAAATTAATTTCGGAAGAGGAAGAATATGGATACAGAAATGGCCGCGTTCTTCGCTGCAAAGTCTGGTATAAAAATAGAAAAAATTACCAGCACTAAGGTTGACATGGAAGTAAAAGAAATAGAACACCGCTACTTGCTGAGCGCACTACCAGAAGGTATGGACGAGCGTGCATACAGTACGGTACATGTGGAGCAAGCATACCTTGTAGGTGATACCATCAAGGAAAGATTCTCCCGACGAGAGTACACTAAGGGCAACGACAATGACCCTACAGGTAAGGTAGTGTTTACCAGAACTGTGAAGATTGGGCATGGCCTGGAGCGCTACGAATTTCAAGAACGAATCACTGAAGATTTATTCTTAGAGATGTATGCTTCGCCTTGCATGAAACACCTAAGTAAGACTAGGCATAGGGTTCGATTTGACCTTTCGGGTGGGATTAGAACTGATGCTGGCGTGGACTATCTAATAGTCGAGGTGGATGAGTTTACGGATAGGAAGTTATTCCTAGCCGAAATGGAAGTTCCTTCTGTAGAGAGTAAAATAATCACTCCGAGCTGGTTAAAACCTTATGTGATAAGGGAAATCACTACGGAGAAAGAATATGAAGGAGCAAGTTTAGCAAAGTAACAAGACAACTGCTAGAGTGTTGTGGTTTAAACACGTCGGAGCCTGTCTCGCTCTGAAATGTTGGGTTCGATTCCCAGTGGTAGTTGCATAGTGCCGGTAGTTTGGATACATGCTCCTCGTTGAGTTGATGCGTTTGTTTGTATCGATTCCGAGTAGAGAATGTCAGGGAAAACGGGCAGCCTGGGGCTGAAAGAGGAGGGTTCGAATCCCTTTCGGTACGCTATTTATATAGGAAAAAAATATGCTTAAGATTGGAGATAAAGTACTACATAAAATAACGGAAGTTGAATACGAAATCAGCGAGATACGGTGGGCGAAGACTAGAAGAATGTATTACTTCAAGCGCGTCAATGAGGCCACCTATATGGTTATCTCCGAAGATAGTTTAGAAAAAGAATTCAACTTTCTTATTCAGGTACACCCCAAAGTCCTAGACAAAGAACGGCGCAAGACTAGGAAAAAGCGGGACAAAATAGACCAAGGATGCATTTATGAAACAAATGATGCAGCTGGGTAAACTTTATCAGTTTGCATCTGGGATGACTAACATCCCTAGGTGTATGCACTTCATCCTAAACGCAGAGGACGAGGTTCTCGACTGGATGGTTAGTTGTTGGCGCGGGCAAGAGCTGTTAAGCATCGTGGAGTGGGACATAGATGACCACTGGGATTGGGCGTTACGGATTGACCTGGGACCTCTAGATAAACCAGGCCAAGAAGCAGTCCTTCCTTTTTATTGGAGTAAAAGACTGAGCAAGCCAACACTAATAGATGGTCTATTGGCTTGGCGACAGTACGCTAAGGGAGAATAGATTTGTACATGAGCAGTGACTTTGTTGGTATCAGGGGATGGACAGCCAAGGTTGTTTCCGTAATACCAACATACAAAGAGAACAAAATATCTGCAGTCGTAGGCCAGCTTAATTTCTTTCCACATAGGAAGGATAGAAGCGTGCGTCTTGACGGCAAAGATTTTAGCTTGGATGTTCTATTCCAATGCTTTAGAGAAGAAATTATAGACACTTTCTTCAAGACAGTTAAGGCTGGTGAAATGCTAATCGTCACTGGTGACTTAAGTGAACGCACTTATAGTGATTACAAGCCAGAGATAACGACTAACTGTTGGGTAGATGAATTCGTCATTGATAAGAGTAGAGGCCAGTGTTCACCCATCGTGGGGCGACTACAGTCTTCTAACCTTAATGAGTTCCTAGCGACAGCGCAAAAGAGATACGACATACTGTGTCCTCATTGCGAGAAAGAAATGTTTTTCGTACCCTACGAGACGACTAAATATTGTGTAGACTGCGACACTTAGGTAGTTAAGTGGGGGTGTAATAGAGGTTTAGATAAACTAATTGCAAACTCAAAGGAGAGAAGATGTCCATAGCTATCATAGAGCGTCGAGATACACCGTTTCTCGGCAGGCACCAGCGTGCTGAAGAATTATTGGAGTGGTCACTACAACGTAAACCTGGTAAACGCTGGGTTAAAAAGTTTCCATTCGGGTTGAGACTGGGTTTTGTAAGTGATGGGAATTATCCTAAAACTTACATCCATTGGAATCAACATGACTTCAAAGCCTTCCTGACTAACTTAGGTTCACAGGAACGCTTTACCATAAGTACCTACGGTATTTGTGTAACACATAACTACGGCCATACTGTGGTCAAACTTCTTGGGGCCGGGAGGACTACTCAAGTTCTTTGGGACTCGGAGCTTAACGCATTCAGCAAAGCTCAGGAAGATGCTGATGTAAATTGGCTAGTGGGTATGATTCGTTTCACTGACGACAGACCTGCATTCTCAACACAAGCAGAGACACAGGACGAACTGGAAGAGGCGTGTGCGGTTGCTGTTATCACTGACAAGCCTGCTATTACTGCGCCCAAGAAAGCCGCCGTTCGAGCACCAGCAGCACCAGCTGTGGTATTAAGTCCCGATTCTAGGGCATTTTTATTGAAGGACGTACTACTTAATACTCTGTTGTCTTCTAACTCCGGTTAGAAGGTGGGGGGTTAAGGGATGTGTATGTTTCTCATAAAGAGAATTTAACAACAAAGGAGATAGAAATTGGATATTAATACAGTAACGCTCGTAGGTCGGTTGGCTGACAATGTAATGTACGTACAGGGACAGGGAGAGAGTGTCTCCCGTGCTGTCGGAAAGCTCATTGTCAATCGTCCACCAAGTGACAACAGCAAGAAGAAAGCCTATGATGCGATTCAAATCGTAGCTTGGGGCAAGAACGCTGACAACCTGGCAAACTACACCAGTAAAGGTAAGGAGCTGGCAATCATCGGAGAGATTCGTACGAATGCTGTCGCTCCTACCACAGTTGGTGGGCAGTGGAAGAACTATACTGAGGTGATGATTCGCTCAGTATCTTTCGGTCGCGATTCCAACAACGCAAAGATGATGAAAGCTTTGCACGGTGGTAACAGCCTGGTCCAAGCAGCTCAAGGAGTTCAAGCTCAGCAATCAGCTGGTGCACCTGACCCTCAAGCAATCGCTGAGATGTTGGCCAAGAACCCAGAGCTGAAGTCAGCTTTGGAAGGCATCGTACATGGTGCACTGCCTCCAGCTCCAGCAGCACAAGCTGCGCCTGAGCCAGAGCCAGAGCCCATCGCTATTGAGGAAGAGGCTGAAGAAGAATCTGAAGAGAGCGCTGTAGAGGCACCCTTCTCGGACGCGTAAGCACAAAAAACTAAAGGGAAGGTCCGAGTTGGGCCTTCCCTTTTTTAATCTAGGATTAACATGAGTGATGATGGTAAGATAGAAGTAGACGTACAGGTCGTGGAGCAACTGACTCTTGTTGCTGATACTATGGCTGGACTGTTAGATAACGTCTCAAAGAGACATGACAATCAGTCTGAAGCTATGGCCCATTTTAGGGAGGACCTGGGGTTAGTCAGAGACTCTATCCGACACATCAGTAAGGTGCTGCACGAGGGTAACGGTGAGAAGCCATTAATATCTAGGGTAGCAATACTAGAAGAGAAAGTTAGAAGTTTGGGGGCAGCACTAGATAAAGTAGAGTTGCACCTGGAAGATGAGCGCAAGACAAAGGACTTGCGTGCTAACATAGATAAGAAGGGTAAGTACGCAGTGGCTGCAGCACTAGTGACGGGTATAGCTGGCCTTGCGGTAGAACTTATTCGTTGGTTAGCGTAATGCCTGTCAGGATATGTCACTTTAGTGATTGGCATGGGGAGACAGTGGAACTTCCTTGGGCCGATGCTTATATATGTACTGGAGACATGCTCTGGAACTATCCTAAGTATGATAGAATGTACGCAGAGATACACGATGAGTTGTGGATAGACCCTCTGCGTGAATGCTACCTGCAAGGTAAGGATGTCAAGAGAATTAAATTCAGGAGGTTGCTGGGTAACCCAGACGCAGACGTAGTTGTCGTACGTGGTAACCACGACTTCCTATACCTGAGCAAACTGTTCAAAGGTGGTCCTGTGCATGAGATTGGCCCACCGACTCAGATTATAGACGTACTGGGGCTGCGCATCGGCGGCTTCAGGGGCATCAACGCATTGAATGGTGACTGGTCAGATGAGATGACCAAGGAACAGCTGCACCACCAGGTGGGGATGTTGTCTCGGCAACTGGATATTCTCGTTACCCATGCTCCACCTCAGGGAATCCTGGATAAGGTCGGGCAGTATGGTCGTGGACCAAATGTAGGTGTAGACGCGCTAGCAACCTATATCAATGAGCAGCTGTACAATGATGGTCCTTTAAAGCTACACTGCTTTGGCCACATTCATGAGTGTTTTGGAACCGTGACCCGCGGCAGCAAACTTTTCGAGGGAGACAAGGGCATCACCTTCTCCAATGCAGCCACAGGTTACATTGTTTACGACTGGCAGGATGGAGATGTCACCATCGTGGAGAGTAAGAAGAACGCTATCCATCGCTAAACGCAAAAAAGCCCACGTACTAGATAATTAGTACGTAGGCTCTTACTTTATAGATACGAGATTGATTTATTTCAGGTAGGTCAATGCTTTGTTCATCCAGTTATAAACAGATTCACGGGTGTCCCCTAGCCTACCTAAGGTGAGGTTACAAGTAAAGCATAGAATACCTCGTACCGCCCCTGTCTTATGGCAATGGTCTACGTGCCAACCAGGCTGTTTGTACCTAGGTTCTTTTGTTGCACAAATAGCACAACATCTTCCTTGACGATTAAAGATATCTTCCCAAACATCTTCGGTTAAACCGTATAACCTTTGTAGTCTGGTTGGTCGGCCTTTTTCTCGGTGATACTTTCGTTTTCTTTCAAGGTCTTTTTCTCTATTGGCCTCTCGATACTTTCTTTGGTACGCTGTTCGCGCTTCCTTATTTTTATCGTAGTATGCTTTTCGAGCTTCCTTGTTCTTACTGTAATAACTATCTTTATTCATACGCGGGCTTAGATGGTCTTACTGTCTTTAAGCTTGTTGTAGAACTTCTACTTCTGTCTCAACCTCAGTCTCAACCTCAGTCTCTACTACATATGTGACCCTTGGTGGGGCATCTACTTGCCAGATGACAGGTATTGGTTCGGAGACAGGTTCTAGCAGGTATGAGGGTGTCTTAACTGGCTCTGTGTAGGTACCAAGTATCTTGTCAGTTGACCAAGAGAAGATTCCTAAGTTGGTTGAGTCATCTAGGTGATGTTGCCAGTGAAGAGCACGGAGATGGTGGAACCAGGTGTATCTTTCTAACCAGAATCCTTTGATGTGCATCTTTTGATGCAGCCAATCATTGGCCCAGGCGAGGAAAGCCAGCTCGACCGAGAGCGCAAACGCTATTGTGAGTGGTAGAAAAATAAATACTGCGGCGAGCAGGGGAACTGCGGCGGCGGCGTAGTACTTAAAAGGTTGTGCCTCGTTGGGGACCTCTCTGTATTCACCTGAGTCTAAATAATCTTCGGGAGGGTACATCTTTTTGTGGTGAACATCATGTGTCTCATGTATTTTACCCAAAAGTGGGTGGTGTAGTGCCTTGTGTACGAGGTATCCTGTTGTTTGAATTACAAAATACCCTACTACTAATGAAACAGCTAAGGTAAACATTATGTGGTCCTTCCGCGGATGTTAGTTCATGAAAATTGGTACCCTCCAAGAAGTACCACTTTAAAAATAATACATAAACCATGGTAATGTAAAGCCATATTTAAAAAAACATAGGAAATTTAGGAGAATGATGATGAGATTAATTTTTATGGCCCTCGTGGCTACCTTGTTCTGTTGCACTGGTCAGGTGAATGACCAAGAGTGCTTTGATACCGGTGATGGTGTCGTCTGTACTGATGTTGATGACACAGTCGGCGCAGCCTACAGTGAGTACGGCGGCGAGTCCGACAGTGATTCCAGCCGAAGTAGTAGCTCATCAAGCTCTAACTCCGACTCAAGCTCTAACTCCAAGTCAAGCTCTGAGTCTGACTGTGGACCCAAGTGTGGTGACCAGGTATGCGATTTCAATGAGGATTGTTCCATCTGTGCTGAAGACTGTGGGGAATGCCCACCAGTTTGTGGAGATGATGTTTGTGATGAAGGAGAAGACTGTGAAAGCTGCGCATGTGACTGTGGAGATTGTGGTCCCGTTTGTGGGGATGAAGTCTGCTCTGAGGGAGAAAGCTGCGAGGACTGTCCGTCTGACTGTGGTGAGTGCCCCGAGTGCCCACCAGAGTGCGGCAATGAAGTTTGTGAAGATGGTGAGAGCTGCTCTAGTTGTCCCAGTGACTGCGGAGAATGTCCACCAGTGTGTGGTGATTCCGTCTGCGAGGTCGGGGAAGACTGTGGCAGCTGCCCGTCTGACTGCGGAGAGTGTCCACCAGTTTGTGGTAACGAGAGCTGCGAAGTAGGTGAGTCTTGCAACACATGTCCTGAGGATTGTGGAAATTGTCCCCCTGTCTGCGACGATGGTGTTTGTGAGGGTGACGAGAGTTGCAAGTCATGTCCTGCTGATTGCGGTGGTTGTGTTATAGACGAGCCACCTGCTGATGCTGGTGTAGAGCCAGAAGTTACAGTTACTGGTGGTGAGCTTGGTGGTTGTTCTACAAGCGGCTCCGGTGGTCTGTTGAGTCTACTTCTTGTAGCAGGAGCACTGTATTTTATGAGACGAAAGAAAAGCATTACAACATTACTAGCCCTACTTGTCCTTGCACTGCCTGCTGTAGCTTCTGCTCAGGTGGCCGGTGACCCAGGAACATTTAAGCTTGAACGCTTCGAGATGGCTATGGATGAACACTCAATTATTACAGTTGAGGGCGCTGAAGTAGACCGCAAAGGTTCAGGTGGGTTTCACTTCTCATTGGGATATGCTGATGACCCTTTGGTTCTTCAAGAGAACACAGGAGATGGATTCAAACGAGTTGGAGCACTAGTCGGACATCAGCTAAGCGCTGAGGTCGGTGGTTATCTTGCTTTTACAGATAGCCTCGCCTTCGGTATCAGCCTGCCTATGGTTCTATCTCAGGACCGGGACTCCGGTGACCTCACCGGCCTGTCAGGTCTTAGTTCCAGAGGTATCAGCGACCCAAGGTTTATGCTCAAGTATCAACTGGCTGAGCAAACTGACGATGAGTTCAACATTGCCATCGGCGCAACAGCAACCATCCCTCGACAAGTTGATAAGGCTGATTACCTAGGTGGAACATCCGCCTCCATCTCACCTTACCTGGCTGTGTCGGAGCGTTATGACTCTTGGAGATGGTCAGCAAACCTGGGTGTCAAGATTCAAGAGGATACCGACATCGTTGACCTTGAGGTCTCGGACGAGGCATTCGCCAGACTCGGTATTGCCAAGGGTTGGGGTGTTAATGAGGTTGGCGTCAGCCTCACTGGTACCTCAGCTGCCAAAGACCTGTTCACTAATAACAGCAGCTACTCGGAGTTGATGGCCGCTTACTCTCGTAAGTACGACAGTGGGCTATCCTCTTTTGTTGGTACTGGTATCGGTCTAAACGAAGGCTTCGGCTCTCCTGACTGGAGAGTGTTCCTCGGTATGCGTTTGGACATTGATGCACCTGCCAAAGTTGCAAAGAGAACCCCACCTGTGACTGTTCAAGAAGAAGATGAGCCTGAGCCACAACCTGAGCCTGAGCCACAACCTGAAGTTAAGATTAAAGTACTTACCGTACCAGATGCATTCTTCTCATTTGATAAGGATGAGGTTCTGCCTCAATATGAGAGTAAGATGCAAGGCTTGGCAGACGCACTAATGATGGTTCATGAAGAACACCCAGAGGTCAACGTCCTGCTTGTTCTTGAGGGTCACACTGATTCAATCGGTACTCCTAAGTACAACATCGACCTAGGTGAGCGAAGAGCACAGGCAGTAGCCGCTGTTCTTACCAAGCTCGGTGTTCCCTCGGACATGATGGTGCTGGTATCCTTCGGTGAGAATAGACCTGTCTCTACCAACTCAACAAGAGAAGGTAGAGCACAAAATCGTCGTGTTGAGATTTACTTCGGGGCTCTCGAAGGTATCCTTGATTACTACGATTTCAAAGCAGAAGACGGCTTGCCAGATGACGAAGCAACGTTTGATAGTTTCGGAACATTGAAGCGCAAGTAGAAGAAGAAGAAGTATCATAGGGAGTCCTAGGTTGTTTACTAGGGCTCCCTATTTTTTTGGAGATTATTATGAAAACAAGTTTAGGTTTCGGCACTATACTATTCCTTATCTTCCTGGTCCTCAAGCTAACTAATCACATCGATTGGTCTTGGGTCTGGGTCTTTGCACCACTGGTAATTAGTGGTGTCTTCTGGATGTGTGCATTTGCTGCGTTGTTTGTAGCGTTGTATATTTTCGGTCCCAGTTAGATTTTGGGGGTGGAAAAGGGGATTTGTTATGAATGAACTAAAACCCCAAGACAGGCCTGACTACGCATACTGGAACGCCTCTAGAGACGAGCGTTCTAAGATGGATATTGAAGCCATCAAAGCGAAGTTAGAAGTATATAGTCTCGCCCGCTTTGGGCTTGGATGGCGCTTCAGATTGCGCAAAGATTATCTGGGTATACCAAAAGGAACCTGCTGTACTATCATTGAGCAATGGCCCAACACAAGAATACGTTGGGACAAGTGGGCTAAAACTGGTAGAGGAAGTGAGCGTAAAGAAAGATGTATGTCTCACGAGTTAGATTTAGAACTGGAAGCAGAATGAGTATCGTAGAGTGCCCGTCGTGCCACTCAATGTCTGCGCACCCACAGCGTTCGACAAGGGCAGCGGTGGTAGACTATAATGCACCTGATTGTACTTCTTATGAGTACTTCACAGAGTATGCATGTGCCAACTGCCTAACAGCCTTCGCACGCTCTATGCCCTCACACTCTTCCTCCGCTCCATATGTGCGGGATATGGTACCAGACGTGCATGACAGCTTTGTTCCGGCACGAAGAATCAATACAGATGATTGGTTCTTACCTGGGGGTAGAGCTAGCTCTAGTCCTACCCACAGCTATAGAGGACCACGTGATGTGGTGGACTACGTAACCCGCAACAGGGCTAGACGTACCGCCAAGCGCTCTGACATCAAGAAGACTACTAGCGCAGAGACTATCAAAGACGACTGTTGTATAACCGAAATGAACATGGAGATGAAAAAATGAGCGATTCAAACAGTGACCTGAAGAGTAAGATTGTAGACCTTGAGAGGATTGCGAGAGACTTCGCAGGTTCCCTTAGGTATAACCCGGAACTTATCCAAGACCCAGAACGAGCTGGAGAGCTAGCTATTGCTATCGAAGTAAGACTTATGCAAGCTTACAACGCCGGTGTAGCTAAGAAGCCAGTCGTATCTATTGTAGACATGGGAAAACCACACGAGTCAGGACCGAGTGTTGAGGTAAAACTCAACTGAGACGGTTGTCTGCGTTGCGGTTCGGTTTGAGATTGCGATTCGGGAACGAGTCGGGGTGTCCTTGTAGATAATGGGGGCGCCATGATGAAAAATAGCAAGAGTGTGTTGATGTAACTCTTGTAACCTTAGAACTAGCACGCTAGAGATATCCGATTAAGGAGAGACTGAATGTTGAAGAAGAAGAGCCGTAGTGAAGCAGCGAAACAGGGTTGGATTACACGCCGACTAAAACTGGCTGCGCAAAAAGAGACCCCTCCACCTACCACGTCAAAGTTTGTGACCGATACAGAGAACCCTTGCATCACCAAATGGTTTGCAGACGCGGGTCTCTCTCAGATTTATAGTTCTGGGCTAGAGTTTGCCTACGCTAATGCGCAGGGAGAACAGTGCCATCCCTTCGCTTACTGCAAGGACTTCTTGCAAGATGCTGTTTGGGCTACGCTGAACAAGTCGAAAGCTTCTATCCACCTGTTCACATATGAATACAACGTCAATCCCCCCATTGACTTGGAGAACATGCGAATGGCTGTCCGCCTAAAGGGCTCCAAGCGTGTCTCCTTTGAGGAGAAATGTCGGAAGTCTCTCAAGTTCATGAACGAAGTAGAGAAAGTACAGGGATTTACTCCCACCGTGCTGCAGTTTGGTGGAAAGCACACCAGTGGCAACTCTGTCTTTGTATTCGTCAGTGATGCTGCATGGCAGTATTCTCCTGTCCTGGTCTCACTCTACACCCTTATGCTTCGTGTCGGTATGACTTACGAAGGCGGGTCTTGGAGAGAACACTTTGAGAATGGTAAGAGTTACCTAGGAAGTAACGACAAAAGCTACACCTCCTCTGCCAAGAAGGCTCTCGATAAAATTATCGGTAAGAAGCCTGGCGAGGTTTTCGCTGATAAATTCGAAGATAATTACCCTGCGGATTGTAACATGAGTGGTATGCACCACCACTCGGGTATCGTTTCATTCGCTAACGGTAGCGTTAACAACACTGTCAAGAGCAAGTGGGCAAAGTAGATTATTATGGAACAGATAGATTTCAACCTGGGTTCCGACCCGGAACTTTTTCTGCGTGACCAGGAGACGAAGGAGCTGCGCTCTGCCATCCCTATCATCCCCGAGGGGAAGGACGCTGGACGTGCGCTTGATAGCACCGGTCAGAATTGCGTCCTGCATGACAACGTGTTGATTGAGTTCAACACAAAGCCAGCAACATCGAAGGCTGAGTTTGTACAGACACATGGAAATGTGATGCGTACTATTCAGACCTTAGTAGCCAGTAGTGGCTTGGAGCTTCACCTCCAAGCTTCTGCCAACTTCCCATTGTCTGAGCTGACTCTACCAGAGGCACGCATCTTCGGATGCGACCCGGACTTTACCTACTACCCTACCCCATCTATGCAGATTATGCCAGCTGAGGCAGCGGATAAACCGTTTCGTTCGGCTGGCGGTCACCTTCACATCGGCGTGCACGAGAATAATCCCGAGCTTACCGAGATGTTGACTGACCCATCGGGTATGGGCAAAATCAGGGTAGTTAAAGCTCTGGACATCTTCGTCGGCATCGTGAGTGTCTTCTTGGAGAAAGACCCCACTGCTGCAGAGAGACGTACTCTTTACGGCAAGGCTGGTTCCCATCGCCCCAAGACCTACGGTGTTGAGTACAGAGCCTGCAGCCCTTGGTGGCTTGCTACGCCTGAGCACACTAGCCTGGTGTACGACCTTACCAACGCAGCACTTAGTGTCTCCTTGGAAGAGGAAGACCTTGAAGACCTCATCGACGACATCGGTGGTGAGAGCGAGATTCAGGACATCATCAACGAGTCCAAGAGCGACAGAGCTTACGAGGTATTCCAGAGCCTTATCGTTCCTATCTTGAACGAGGAGACTGTTGCTTTGATTAATACGCTGCATGGCCAGGAGGAGTTCGACTTCTACTCTGCCTGGAACCTATGACATTTATGAACGCCGTTTGGTACCTCCGAGAACAAGGTGCCATCGTGCGACCATCACCAACTACTAGTAAATACGGTAGACTGTACATGGTTATTGATATTGATGACCCTATACCACCCATGTGGTTATCTACCGGAGCTGTCTGTTCCCTCGCTGAAATGGCTGGGGGCGCAGAGTTTAAAAGGAAATAACCAATGCGTACTACACTTACCCTACTACTCTCACTGTTTGTTTTGCTATGCACCTCTAGTGCAATTGCATCGCCACCATCTAAGTTATTCCAGAAGGAAGCACTCAGAGTTGGCATAGACCCTGTAGTGTTGGAGGGTATCTGTCGTCACGAAAGCGGTAACGGTATGTTCAAGCACCATCACAACAAGAATGGTACTTGGGACGTGGGGTTTTGTCAGAACCATAGGTATACCAAGAGCAAGAAGAAGCCCCGCATTCCTACAAATGCGCAGTCAATCCGCGAGGCAGCCAAAGAGCTTCAGTACTGGCATAGACAACACGAGCGCTTCTGCGTACACACTCTGGCTACTACAGGTAAATGTGGTGTAGTTAAACACGGAAAGTTCCGTGGTATCAAGAACTGTAAGAGACCCCATCCATGGTGGGAACACTACAACCATGGGTTTAGAGTACTCACTAACCAATATGGTAAGAAAGCACAGTGTGCGATGAACAACGATTTTAAAAGGTGCAAGAAAAAACAATGGTCCAAAATCAACTTCTAAGTAAACTATTCCCAGACACGACTGTCAGAGCTGCTATCCAGAAGGTGATGGCCAACTCGGCTGTCCATGTGGAGACCATGGCAACTGACTATAGTTTCCTGGACAAGGAGAAGAATAACATCTTCACCTCACAAGGTCAGATGTGTTTCGGCAGCCTCAATTACAACTGGCAGCAGGCTTGTAATGATGCGCGGGCAGGTAAAGGGCCTGTCTACCTGAAGTACAGACCGCTGTACAGCAGTAAAGTAAACGAAGCTAACAGGCTGCGTTGGGTACAGTTGGGTCAGGAGATGGACATCATGCCTGATGATGTCGAAGCTCAAGAGATTCTCAGTAGCGGCATCGTCATAGATATGTTGGATGACAACCTCACCATGAGCGAGCTGTATCTTAAACTGACATACATACGTTGGTTGCGGGAATCAGCTACCTTGGTTAACAACGTCATCACCTTGGTTGATGAGGGCGGGCGAGACTTCTGGGCCGCTGTAACCTATTGCCACCATGAGGGGTGTGGTAGAGTAGACCACAGCTTACTTCCTTTTGCTGGCGGATATTCCTGCGACGGATACAAGAAGAGCATCAACAGAGACCTCGGTTTGGTTCTTAAATTACACCAGGTGTCGCTGATGCCGCGCCAAGCTGACAAGAGGCTGGTTAAGGACATCATCGGTAACCCAGAGAAAGCCTTTCTTTGGAACTGGCAGGACACTACCATTCGGCCCAAGAAGAATCTTGTACTTGCGGATAGGTTGATGCTTCTATCTAGTGAACTGTACCCACTGATATCCTGTGGCGACATTGAGAAAGCACAGGAGTTGGTCAAAAACTTAGAGAGGAACAAAAGCCATGTCAAATTTGAAAGGTAAGAAAATACTGGTGGTCAATGACCACGGACCTTCGTACTTTAAACCCTACGAATTCTTAGGGTTGGAGTGCACAAGAGACCACAAGATTATTGAAGAGTCCCCCGAGGAGGTAGCTTTGGTTGTCTTCACTGGTGGACATGATGTTTCTCCCATGTTATACGAGAGAAAAGCTCATCCGTTCACCAGCTTCAGCATCGAACGTGACGAGGAAGAGTGTGATATCTATGCGATAGCATCAGAGCACGGGATACCTGTGTCCGGTATTTGTAGAGGTGCGCAATTCCTTTGCGTTATGGCCGGAGGCAAGTTGGTACAAGATATCACAGGTCATCATGGTAATCACGTTGTTACTGCTAGTTACCCGGGTGGAGGTACTAAGGACATTACTGTTTCTAGTAGTCACCATCAGATGCAGTACCCCTTTTCTCTACTGACTGGTGAGTACGAAGTATTGGCTTGGGGGAAGGAAGCTTTATCAGAGCACTACGCTTTTGATGACGAGAATACCATCCTTAAGAATGAGGCGGATGTGTTTTTGAACATGGAGCCAGATGTTGTTTGGTATCCCAAAATAAAAGCTCTCTGCGCCCAGTACCATCCTGAATGGATGCGTGAGGATACGGAAGGGTTTAAATACTTCCAACAACTAGTGGCTCACTACTTGCTACCGCTTATGAAAGAACGCTATGAAACTGACAGACCTGGAGAAAAAACTCTTACGTCAACAAGCTGAAGCATACGCTTTCATATCTGACTTACGTCGAACTGCCATAATGAATAGAGATATTCGGTACGTTAAGATGACTGAGGGTATTGAAACGCGTGTATCCAAGAGACAAAGAGAATACCCCACTATCTTTAAACGCTACTTCAATGAGGCCATCAAGAAAGCAGAGGCCCAGTTGACTAAGAGCGTTACCAACATCCCACAAGTACCGGAAATAAATGGCCAAAGAAAAGAGACTCCGAGACGGAAAGAAGAAGCGCCGAAGAAAGCGCGCAAAAAAGTGGAGTCTAGGAGAAGCACTCGGCGGCGCCCTGGAACAGGGATTTCAAAAGATAAGCCCGAGTAACTCTATAGTTAAAGCTCAGCGACGTAAGAAGAAAAAGAAGAAGCTTCAATACTGGGAGACGATGACTGCCCAGGAGTTAGAAGATGAGTTCAACTACTGGAACAGACAACAGACAACTGGGCTCACCAGGGACGAGTTAGTTCCTCAGGTTAGCATAGAGGACGCCGATATCTTATTGGTCGTCATCGACCTAGCTGTAGATAGAGACAAAGTTAGCCTCATGAAAGAGGGTAAGCGTAGGGACAACCTACATAAACTTCTTAATAAACTACCATGATAATTATCAATCCAGTAAACTTTAGTTCTATCACTGAGCACGAAACGTACATCATTAATCCACAGAACCTAGTCAACTGTCGCATTAATAGACAGAGCCTAAACCTTAGACTTAAGTGCACACTCAAGGCTGTCTCGTTGAACATGAATATAATCAATGGTTTGAGTCACATCGGTTTTGTTTGTATAGACCCACACCATGGTTATAGGTTCTGTTCCCAAGATGATAATGCACTGAAGGTTACCCAGACAGAGTTGCAATCAACTCAGCGCACATCTGGTAACCTGCTCGTACAGATACACACAGCGGCATGTCATGCCTGTGGGGATATAAGTACGCATTGTTGGAAGGATTACGTCGGGCACTATATTTGCCCAGGATGTGTGAGTAGTGACATGAAAGCACCTTACCCGTACGGTACGGCTAGGGGTAACTGTTGCGAGAAAAACGGATGTGGCGGGGGTCTTTACTTTTATAGTGAGGTCCCGGAGAAATTGTACGAAAGAGTACTAGACATCTACGAGAAATACAAACCATCATGATTTTTGACAGCGCACTAACATCAGACTTCGTCAAGTGGAACAAGGAAGCTATTGAGGAGAATGGCTCGAACCTAGCCTGCCACCAGCTTTGGGAAAATGAACCACTAGACTGTATCATGCAGGTGATTAGCGTGAAGTACATTAACGATGAAAACGTTATCGTTCTTGATTGCACCCAGGATTGTGGACAACACATCTTTTATGAGTTGGGGAGAGAAGACTACATGGAGATGAGTGAGTCTCTGGGTGCCGACATGTTGTGCTTCGCTGATTCCTTTGCGGAGGTAGCTAGTAGATACCTACCAGAAGAGGAAAAAGGATATGATTTTGATGAAGACTTCGTAGAAATACATAAGAGAATCATACTAGGTACCTTACCTGTATGCAGAAAGAGAGAACCATAGTGTTAACCAAAGAGAACTTAAACAAGCTAGTAGCGGACATTATACCTGAACCTTATGGACCAGGCCAGGGTTTTCCTCCTGGAAGTAAGGGTACATTTGCATACGTAACCAACGTCGACTACATCTCTAAGGCTAAAATGTCTAAGTGGATTCAAACAGACAGTGGTGGTGACGCAACAAATGTCCACGCCATTGCTATGAACTGGGGTATCATGAAGCTTAAGGCTAGGTCTAAAGACTGGGAAGAAGCCAAGCTAAGCCACAGCATTTGGATTAGCGATGAGCTGGATGTGCCTACTCTAGCACTAGCCTTTATTATTTTGCACGAGGTTGGTCATGTTGATTGGAAGGTCCGCAGAGGAGAACTGCTGAGCTGGAAAGAGGAAGACCAAGAGTCTTACGCTGACGTCTACGCTTACGAGCGTATGTGTGAGTTGTACGGACAAAAGGCTGCCTTAGAAACACTGACGAGCTATGGTTCCATGCATGGACTAGGTTCCACTACTAAGGAAAAACAATGTCTAGCGTAGTTGTTGTGTTATATTGTGGCAGTTCACTCACCAAGAGTCTTTATGATTGTTTGTTGAGATTTAAAACCACACCTATCTTGATGCCAGCGGACACGCCTCTCGAAATGATTAAGTCGCTTGACCCGATGTGTATTATGATTACAGGGTCTCCTGAGTACCCCAACGACCCCTTTGCTCCGCGAGTAGACTCCAGAGTCTTTGAGGGCTGTGGTATTCCTGTGTTCGGTATTTGCTACGGTATGCAAATCATGGCTATTCAGATGGGTGGAACGGTCAAACGCATGAACAAACCAGAGTTGGAGTGTAAGCAGTTTAACTTCAATGAGAACCCGTCTCCTCTGTTCCAGGACTTCACCGACGCTGGTGCTCCTGTGTGGATGCTTCATACCTGTAAGGTAACTGCAGTGCCAGCAGGATTCACCATCACTGGAAGCACTGAAGATACAGAAATTGGTGCAATGGAAGATGAAGAGCAGGGGCTGTATGCTGTGCAGTTCCATCCAGAACATAAGGGTAAGGACCCAGCCTCTCAGGCAGGTCATGCCATGATTTGGAATTTCCTAACCAGCGTGTGTGGATACCAAATAAGTGCCTAAAAAGATGCAAGCCACCGACCTAGCTAAACAGTTGTCTCACAACCTGTTTAACTCTGTCAGAGACTGTCCTGCACATGTATGTGCGGATACGGGCATGGTCATAGAGCCTAGCACTGAGTACATGAGGGCGTACGATATTAATCCTTGCGCTATGGGTGCCTTCTATGAGGCGTTCGGGTTCTATTACATCCTATGTTTTGATATGGAGGAGTACGATGAGTACGTTGCAATCCATGATAGCGAAGGTGAGATTGTAGGAACCATGGTTAATACTAATGAAGTGCGAGTAGGGCAATGGGTAGAAAGCTAACTGAAAATACAATAGCTTCTATAAAGCTACACTCTGAGAACACATACTTTTGCAGTGCACTTAGATGTTTTGTTAAGAGCTACAACGCTGATGAGCGCATGTACACAGTCATCTGTCTTAAACCTACCAATGGTAACAGGATTGGAAAGTCCATGCTTGTCAGGGAGAAGTCCATAGATACTGTAGAAGAACAACTGTCTATGTCGCCTGACCTAAGGTTGTGGGACATATCGGATGCGATAGGGTTTTGTACGTACGAGTATGAAATTCTATCTGCCGCTGTTGCAAAACTGCCTGCATCAGATGTCTGGGCAGCATACGCACGTAGGTATAAGGAGTTGGTAACAAACCCATCTTCCCTGAGCCTTAGCAATTTCCTGGATGCTCGAAGACAACACGCTACGGCCAGGGCTATGCCATTCCATGGTACAACTAAGTCCAGGGTCGTTATGCGTCGGCTTCGTGCAAAAGAGAAGATGCGTAACTCTAACTCCCGTATGTCTGCAAAGAGGTCAAGAGCTACTTACTATACTCCGAGTCAACTGGTTGAAGGGCAACTGACCAACAAGCCAGCTAAGAACAAGAGTAAGAAGAAGAAAAAGAAAAAAGCTGTACCTGCAGATATAAATGGAGACGAACTCCTAAGTGTATCCTTCTACGGCCTTGACTCAGCACAAGCGGAACCAGTATACGGTTATTCTTTAGCTCCGGGTATTGGAGGTAGTGTCATAGCTGCCACTTCTAGTGGAAGACCCAGTCTCACCAAGAGTTGGCGAGCAATTAAAAAAGAAAGAGAAAGTAAGAAGAAAGACGACATCCCTTTTTAGGGCGTGAAATGGTCTCGACGTATCATGTATTGATGGCAAGCTCGACTAGCATATTGGAATCTAAATGCTTTAAATTTGATTATCCAAAATCCAATTGGCAATTCATTTGTTAATTTCGCAGCGGCTGTGGCTGACGCCAACCGCTCTGCCGTGCCTATGGCACGCGCAGCTGCTTAACGGCTAGCGACGGGGTATAGGCTCTCCTCACCCTGCTAAATAACGAGGACTGTAGTAAGCGTGGCTCGTCCGTTCCCGCTATATAAAAGACGGCGTTCGAAAAGGTATACTAGATGAAAACCGTAGAGGCGTAACCAAACACTCAAAAATCTAGTTAGAGATGGTCGTAGTAAAGAAGCCCAACATTGATGTGGTGCGGACTCGGGTTCGACTCCCGACACGTCCACCAGTTTGTAGATAAGAAAGAAAAATATGTTAATACTCTTAGGATTTTTAGGTGCTGGTTTTTTATCAGCCCACGGTTGGCAAGAGAGTAATGTTTACTTAGCAATTGCCGGCCTGTTAATGCTTTATTTCACAGCTTTTGCCCAAGGTAGCAATGTTGCTAACTGTAAGTGTAAATGCTGTAGATAAACTTTCAAGGTAGTCAGGACTGGTGGAGGCGCAAAGTCGTTTTACCCCCGCGCCATTTAAATATTGTCCTGGCTACCTATTTTTTTGGACCCAACATGATTACCTTACTTATATTTATACTTGTTTACCTGGCCCTGGCTGTTGCAGCAGGCGTGTATTCAATTAGACGCGGTCCATATGAAGAGTGGGATGGCAACTTCCTAGTTCCAGTAGCTATTGTTATGCTCTGGCCTGTTGCCCTGCCTTGGTATGTTAGAAAAGAACCCTTAAACAAATAACTCAGGAAAAGATTTTGAAAACACTTATTACATTTATGTGCGCACTTATGCTCGTAGCTTGTGGTTCCACAAGTAAGACACCCAACGTTGGCTCCACGCCCCTTGTAGCAGATGGACCTCCTTGGGAACTACTACCCAAAGCAGAGCAAACACCGTACGTCACTGACTACGCATGTCCTGAGGCTACTCAGCTGACAGACTCCTTCTCATCCTGGACACTAGCTGGTCCTGAAATAGCAGAGGTTAACCCACAAGAGGTGGCCCCTGGTGTCTTCATTGAAGTTAGAATCAGCGCGGGTGGACTGCTAGGTATGATGCAGTATGTAGAAAAGGATGACAGTCGTGTTAACCAATTGGCTATGATTAACTTCGGTGAAGGCATGTCCATTATTATGGTTGACTACTATGTATTACGAGCATTTCATACTGGGGCGGCCTCTCCAGATGATGAGAATGCTCTTAGCTTAGCCACAGGAGAATACTTCTGTGTCTATATGTAACAACATCTAACACATAAGGAGGAGCTATTATGAAAATTGCAAGTGCATCAACGCGTAAGCGTGGTCGTGGCGACACAGCAGAAGAACGTAAGTTCAGCCGTGCCGCTTTCAAAGCGCATGATACTCGTAAGGCTAATGCAGCCAAGCGACGTCGTGCAGCACTCAAAGCAGCTCGCACTCGTCGTGCGAATGCTAAAGCTAAAGCTACTGGTTAAACAGTTAAACAACAATTAAGGAAGACTCAGGGTTTTCTCCTTTCTCCCCGAGGTACTTAGTTGTTGGGCCACCATACAGGGGTCGGTGAAGGTTCGTTGTTCTCGATTGGTTACTTCATCGGCCCCTTGGCCACTATCACTAGGTAAAAAAATATGTCAGTAAGTAAGAAGATGGATAAATGGGACGGGGAGATGAAGTCCTTTGTCCGGGCGTTGAAAGTTCAAGCCGTTAAGAATGCGCAGAAGTCTGGTCTCATTGACAAGGATAGCGCCGCACTTACTCTGGCCGGAGCTAAGGCTCACTTCGAGATTGCCTTGAGCAACAAGAAGATTATAAAGCCTGAAAACATTATCACAGTTCAGTGCCCCACTAAACCAGACCATAAGGTTGGGGATAAAGTTTTACGTAACCTACTCAAAGTTAGAGACGAACAGCTTCCAGGCATGCATGTCTGGCCCAGCACATTCGATTCATTTTGTCAGGGTTACACAAAAGATAGAGTATACATACCAGCCGTAGCGTCTAGTGCGCCAGCTTGGCATCGTTCCACTACCTTTCGTCACGAGATGCACAAGTTTATCGATATGGATGTAAAGGATATCAGCGTGGCTGATATTGATTTGTGCGGTATCTTCAGCCAAAACAACGCCGATGCCGCCATTAGGTTGATGGAGAACAATGTGTTGGCCGATACTGGTGTCATGTTCATCAACCACCAGAAGGGTCGAGACGGACAGTGTGTGCCCATGCTGCAAGAGCACTTTGATTACGACCCACACTTTAACTTAGAAGAGGTTCGCCAATACTGGGGGGAAGCTGTGACTCTCTCACTAGAGGGCAAGACCAAGGAAGAAAAGCAAGAGCTGTTCTATCTAATTAGGTATCGTCTTGTACCTATTTACTACACAGTCAAGGCTTATCAAGCCGGGTATTGCCTAGAGTTAAACAGGTTGGTAGAGTACAGAGACCGAAACTCAGACAGCGGTGTTGGTGTCAACATGCTTCAATGGATGTTCACGTTTCGTAAGCACGAGTCTTCGCGCATAGGACTTGATGTAACAAATGGCATCGGTAAGTTCGCTGACTACTTCACCGCCAAGCAGGAAGAGAACGATACACTTGACTACCAGCTTGATTTGTTGGCCTCCGAAGCATATACGTACGACAACCATGTTGACTAGGTAGGTTATGTGGGGGGTTAAGTTTGGCATTAGTGGCGAGTATGGTGTTCGCCGATGGTCTGGAAAGAGGAGAAACAACGATGAAGAGTTTTCAAGCCGCAGTAAAGTTGAAGTTCAGTTCTATTCTGAGCAACATTAATAAGTATAGACGCAGTGACCCGCTCACGATTACCTATACTTGTGAGGAGAAGGATGACAAACTATGGCTACACTTTAGCTCTGGAGAATTAGTACAGAGCCTCTCGATTAGAATACCTTATAGGGATTCCTATGGCAACTACGTGTTGGGGACCAGAGCCAAGCGCTCTATCGGAACATGGCAGTTCAAAGATGTTGAGTACAACTACTGGCAACTCCACGCGTGGTTGTTGACTGGTAGAATCGAGGAAGCCTTTCCTCACACCAGCAAGCGTTCGCAGCTGGAGAGAATCATTACTAGTTTTGAAACGAGCAGTGCACCATTAACTGTCCGTAGCTTCCAAGACCTCGCTGATGGTATCATCAACAAGCTCCCTCTCACGGGTACCCCTATGGAGACCTGGGCTATGTGTCAAAGGGTTATCTTCATCGACCCATCGTTTGAACAGCTTACTCCTCAGGAAGCACTCACCTACCAGAAAGAACTGAATCAAAAGCATTTCCCTTGGACCTCGGTGGGGCTGTCTGATTCTGGTATGTGTAACAACAACCTACTCAAGCAGGACCTCAGGAAGTTCACGCCATTCGGACTCAAACACCACAACCCCATGCGTAACCTCTACCAGACTCTTGGTATGAAGGGGAGTGAGTCGCCACTGGTACAGACTGAGAGTATGGCCAAGCTCACCAAGGATACAGGCGTAGCTCGCAAGGGTTGGAACCTGATGACCTGCTTCCTAGACACGCCGCTCAACTTCGAGGACCAACTCATTGTTGATAACAGGCATCAAGATAAGTTCACCCTGGAGAGCAAACGATTTGCTTGCTTCGGTGACGTCCAAGTCAAGCCGGGAGATGAACTTAGCGAGGGTGCTATCATCTCTATGGAGCCGAATGAGAAGCCACTGTGCTTCTGGACTCGGGCTGACCGTGCTGTGGTCACTGAAGTGTCAACGGATACTATGGCCTTCAACGGTAAGGACCGCAAGATTACTGTGGTTTACGTTGAGACTAAGCACATCTTCAAAGAAGGTGTTAAGCTTACCAACTGCCACGGAAACAAGGGTGTGATTACCTTTGCTGACTGCGGTAACATGCTCAATAGAGCTGATGGTTCTCTGGAGCCTATCGATATCATTGTATCAGCGAAAACCATTGGCAAGCGTAAGAACTATGGTCAAGTGCTGGAGGTTCTTCTTAGTTTGGCCCGCGGGAAAGACAAACCAATTATCATTCCGGATGATACCGAGATTGATGTTGATAAACTTAAGAGCTACCTTGCCTCTAAGGGATACCACAAGGATGGTACCTCTCCAGTAATGACTCAATGGTTTGAGGGCAATGCTATCTGTGGTTGGGGATTCTGGGGACTGATTAAGAACCCTGAGAACCAACTCTGGACTAAGTCTGAAGTCACTGCTACTGATAACAGGGACCGACGTATTGCTGGTGTCAAGATTAGTCACATTGAATTCAAAGGTTTGACTACCATCTTCGGCCCGAAAAATCCTATCGTTGATGAGATACTTACACATCAGCAGGGCTTCGATGATGTTCACGAGCTTATTCAGATTCTTGAACCCATGCGTGGGGCCTCGAAGAAGAAAGCCATCTTGGACTGGTCTTCCGTTAAGCCGCTGACACAGGGAACCAACTACTTCCACCTTAAGGAGGAGATTCTTGGCACCATCGTGGATGAGGACCTTCTGCCTGAAGGCTTTATGTTGCAGCTACCGTTGCTATACCACATCTATATCCCAACGGATGATTCTGCTGAGGTTACATACAGCATGGTCCCAGAGGGCGTCACAAACCTTCAGGGGCTCGCTAAGCCTGATGGCAGCAACGTGTTCCTCGATAAGGTTTACGTCCCAGCAGCGGGCTTGAGAGCTTGCTGGCAGCACACTACTGGGTTGTGGGGTCTGTCTGACATTGGTGGGCACCTAAACAATATCGTTACCACCTGTCACCGCCTGAAGGCTGGTGAGGTAAACACTGACAGCCTACTTAGGGTGTTGAATCGTTACTTCGGACATACCGCTCGGCGTTTGAGCACTAAGCGTGGAGACATCTCTACATACGCTCTCGCTGTCAGGTACCCGCACTCTGTTAAAGCTACTGCTACCCTAGCCAAGGAGGGACTGCCCTTCAACTGGGTAGAAATACACAGAGATATGGCCAACGACTTGGGAGTTTCTGATGGCGACTACGTCATCGCTGAGAGATTTCCATGTCTAGGGTTTAAGTCTCTGCGTATTCAACGTGTCAGTGTGACTGATGACATGCAGTGTAAGTATGTGATTCGTGTCAGCGGAAACAGTTTGGTCTCTCAGAATCTAGATTTTGATGGTGACGTTCTGTTTCTTATGTCCTTCAAGACTGCTGAGGCAAACGCCTTGTTAGCTGAAGAGTTTGCTAATCCAAATGAGTTGAGGAAGTTCTACATTGACGAGGCGAATGAGGCTAAGGTTCCTTGCGTTGCGTCCGCTTCTCTGGATACGATTGGACTAACTAGCTTCGATGACCTGACTGCGGAAAGACAGGCTGATATCGTTGGTAGTCTGACCGGTTTGAAGCGAGGAACGGGCACAACTGTTGCACTTGCGTACAACGTAATGCGTATTATTGAGGGCAACGTTGGCTTCAATGATAAGGAAACCAGCCTGGCCTTGGAAGTAATCATGGACAAGGTAGCTAACTCTGTCTTCGGACAGAAGCATGACGGTGTCTCACTTGAAGTCAGATGTAAAGCAGCAATCTGTACAGCAGACCTGCGGGATATGCTAGCTATGGGGTTCCCCAAAGAAGGTTCCCGTAGACTGTGCGAAATTATTACCAAAGAAGCAAACTCATTGGGTATTACCGACCTCAAGCGTCACTACGATAGACACTTGACGAGAGGTCATTCCAATGTTATTAATGTAATCGTAAGAAAGAAGTATAAGTTCTACTTCGCCACTCGGGCAAACCTGGGACCCGTAAGGTTGCTCCAACACTTGGAGTCTCCTGCGGTAGACCTAACCTCCCACTTGTGGCTTCGGAGCTTGAAGCTTAAGGAAAAAAGAAATGCCTTGTCCACAATGTCAGACAGTAGAAGTTAAAATCAGCAACGAAATCGGAGACGCTGGTGATATTGAGCGCACTATCTGCGCTAACGAGGACTGTGCTACCATCCTTAAAGAAGAAGTTATCGTTGACCGTGGGGATGGGACAAAGTTACGTCGCCCACGGCCAATTAAAATGGAAGACCAGCCTGATAACTTTCAGTTCGCTAACAGGGGTGGGACTTTATCTCCTCCTGATGAGCTGCTGAGTGCTGAACAAATGTTACAGCTAGCCATCAATACCAGAGAAGAAACAGTCGGTAAAGACGCTAGAGAAATCGCCAAAACTATCCTCAATGAATGTGCAGAAGTTGTTCTGGAAGGCGAGCACACATACTTAATTGAGGAAAAAGACTCTCCATCAGGTGAGGTTATCAAGTTAGCAATCAAAGAGCTAACAGACCGCAGCTACAAGGTCAAGAAGACCCCGATTCCTGGTAAGGGAGTAGAGGTACAAATAAAATGGCCGACGAAACAGAAACCGAGACGCAAGAAGAAAAGCCACACGGAGGATGCAGTGCTTGCCCCTCAAGCGAAGGACGAAAAGCTGGTCAACAAGGGTCAGGACAAGGGTCAGATTCAGAGGCAGCGAGCGGCGGCACTGGCGAGGAAGAAAGCTTTGAAGGAGCGCTAACAGTAACCTCCTCTGCGGCTGGTAAGATTAAAGAAATCATGACCCAAGAAGGTATCGAGGGCAGTAGGCTACGTATTATGGTGCGTGGTGGTGGTTGTTCTGGATTCGCATATGATATGGCCTTTGATGAGAAGCAGGTAGATGGTAAGACCGAACCTGCTTTAGCGGACGACCCTATTGATGAGGACCGTGACGTTTTGTATACACAATTCGGAGTCACTATCGTTTCAGATAGGAAAAGTCTGGTGTATTTAAAGGGTACTGAGATAGACTATGTAGAGTCTCTTCAAAGGTCGGGGTTTAAATTCAACAACCCTAATGTTAATAGCACCTGTGGGTGCGGAGAATCATTTTCCTAAGGAGAGAAATATGCATTGTAATTATTGTGGAAGAGGTATCGGCTCTGATGATGTTGTGAGAGAGCAGCGATTAGGTGTTGATACAGACAACCTCGACGGCGTGTTAGTGGAGGTGGAAAGGTTTGTTTCCTCTGCTACTTGTGACAGCTGCGGAACGCAGACTAGTTATGAATTCAGTTGCCGAGATGATTTATCTAACCTAGAAGTGCCGTATGATGATGAACGAGAATCCACCTCTTGATGTGGAAAGTCCTTTTGAAGATGAGAGATTAGACGTACTAGTAGACATGTCTAAGCATGCCGATATTGAAGGTGTAGCTTTGCGTGTTGAGTTGCGGAGGACACGAGACCCAGCGATGGGTCCTGTAGATGCTCTGTCGCGTATAGTAGACCCTCATTTTGTAATAGGACTTATAGCACCAGACTCCCTACCAGTAGAAGGCTTACACTTTACAATGGCGTACCACAGCTTAAGTGGTATCGCAGACTTTGGTAGAATAGATTCTCATGAACCTATTAGTAACCTTGTTATTGATACTCCAGACTATCACTTCGAAACTAGCGAAGGTTTTTGGAGACTTAAAATACTCAACGCAGGTAATTAATCATGTCAAACGATACCAAACCTAAGATATGGGTAGTGTTCGGAAACGAAGCGCTACCCCTATGTCTCGTAGTAGCCAAGACTAACGGCGGAGCTAAGGCTGTCTATGAAAAAAGAACAGGCAAAACCCGTGACGGAATTTACGTAGAAGAAGTAAACTTCAAGAAACAATTCTGCGCATTCACACCCCTGACATAATATGAGCTACGAAAAAAAACACACATACTCCTATATCCAACCAGAAATAAATGTCTCTGTTAAGTTATTCCTGCTTGATTCCAGCGGTAAATATACCAAGTGGGACGATATTATGTTGGCCAACTCAGACTACTGGGGAGAACGGGTAGACTATCAGATATACGACAATGACTTAGCACTAGTCATCAGTGACGATGACACAGACACGTGTAGAGAGACCGTATGCAATAGCTTCTCTGATTTCATCCTAAAAATGTCACTGCCTTTGGGACACAGTATAACATTGAAGCCTCCCGGTCGTGTTAAAGATACATCTGAATTTACTACTATTGTCTACGGTTCTACTGATGGTAGTCCTGGTTGTGGTATGAGTGTCGAGGATGGAGACCCACTGTACATACGAGGTTTTGAGCTTGTAAGTAGTAAGAAGAATCTTGCTGATATGTACGCCCTAACTGATGTTATTATGGGAACGGCTGCCCTTCTTCTGGGCGGTCCAGGTGCATACACCAGAACTAAGGGTGACAGCAACAACCTCCGTGCCTACAGAGAAGGTAATGAGATGTCTATAGGATACTATGACCGCAGGCACCTTCGGTTTGTTGATGAAGGTTCGCTAGAGTCGGAGGTATCTACCGAGCTTTCCTATGACGGTGTGTCTAACTTTTGGATGGTTCATCCAGCAACATTGAGTATCATGTTAGGCCTGAACAGGTTTAGCTTAGAGCTGTGGCTGGACGATAAGTTCAAAGAGATAGATGAAGACATTGGTATTGATGCCACCAGAAATTGGTTAGCTAAGACAACAAAGAAGAAGACTTTAACCAAAAAAGACAAGGCAGAATTGCTAGAAGTAATGAGTTGGTTCAAGGCCTACTTCAGCAGTGACAAGGTGGCTAAGAATCCTGGTGCTTACCCAATACACAAGTGGAACTGGGAAATGTTTGTACGTTTTACAAAGATGGATTTCTCTGAGTACAATTTCTATGGAACTTGGAAAGCTCAAGGTGATATCTATGGCCTCTGTAGCTACGGCTTCCACACATGGTGTGTTAAGCAGAAGAAAAAGACAACTAACTTTGTCAGTAGGCCTAAGGCAGCAAATTGGGGAGGGCTTGCCGGAAACATGGTCCCCTTCCGTGTCTAGTAGATTTTACGACATCAATGAGCGTGGTGAGGTTGTGTATCAACATACACATAACGGGAGAGAGTACCCGTTCACTGCATCAAGTCTGCACCAACGTGGGAGTCAGTTTATACAGAGGGCTAAGAACTTTCTGAAGAAACACCAAACAGTAGGCTCAAGGAAAGCACACGTCTACCACAATGCAGAAGCAGCGGGAATAACATGTCTAAGAAGCGAAACAAAAGAAACCCTAAAATAAAAGCCCACATTCAAGGCCGGAAGCTACGTTGTATACGTAAAATTAAACCCTTGGATGGTGGGCTTTTTGTATATCGAAACTACGTTTACGACATAGAGGACTTCCCGCCATACTCAACAGTCAACTTAGATTCAACTACAGTACATCCCATTAGGGAGCATGAAGGCAGCCTTGATAAGTCTTCTATCAGAAAAAGAAACAATAAATTTAAGAAGTTGCGTAAAAAATCTTACGCCGCTCAAATATACAGCAACATAGGGGAATGCGCAGATGCAAAACACATACTCAGCAACCGTAGTCAGTAAGCCAAAGAAACTTCGTCGAAGAAAAAAGAAGGTAGCTCTTAAGCCCAAGGCAGAGCTGACTCTAGAAGAAAAGACAGTTGAATTGTATGAACAACTGCAGGCTAACGGTCCTCGTGGTGTAGCACTCCCAGAGAAGTTCAAAGATAAGAAGTACTACGAGCTTCTAAAGAGAATCGGTAGGGGTATGGTCAGTGATGATGTGCTACGAAAACTCATCAATGCCCCCGAAGATAGCCTGATTGCTGGTCCAATTGGTAGAGAGCTGGATGCAGATTCTAAGCTGCGCACCATCTTTAATCTGAGTAATGTGAGCATGAATGATTGTTACCATGATGCTATCTCCTTCATAGCCTTGCGTCTCCCGACTGGAAAGATAGGGTTGACCAATACTGACGGCGATATCTACATGTACGATGCGAACACAAAGATTTATGCAGTGAAGCTTGGAGTTACAAGACTTCCAGTTGACCTGCGTGAGTGGAACAATAAGTGGTTATCTTGCTTCTTTAAGTTAAGGTTACGCCATGCTGAAACTCACAGCTCATGCAATGGTGGAAGGGTAAGTTATAAGGCAGATAAATTACATACTATTAGAAGAATTAATTCTTCACCAAGCAAAAAGCAACGGAGAGAGATAAGTAAGGATATCTCTAAGCCTGTATTCGAAGCAGCTGAAGTCGACCTGAATGTAGATGATTTCATTGAGGCAGATTATTAGAATCCTGGACGAGTAATTATTAACAACTGGAGTACAAGTAAACTATGAGTAACATTATTGATTTCGCACAACTTACATTACAAGGTCGTCTTACTGATGACCCCGAGACTGGTACAGCACAGGGTGGTAACACTTGGTGCCGCTTCCGAGTCGCCGTCAACCGTCGTCTTGGTAAAGACAAAGAGAAGACCGCCTTCATTCCTGTGACTGTCTTCGGTACAGATGCTGCTAACTGCGCCAAGTTCCTTACAAAGGGACGAGCTGTTCACGTCACTGGTAACTTCGAGACTGATAAGTACGAGGACCGTGAAGGTAACAAGCGTACTGGTTTCGGTGTTGTGGCACAGAGTGTTATCTTTGGCCCAGGTGGTAGAGATAGTGCTGATGAGGAGTCAGACCGTGGTAGCAGCGGTTCCTATCGTGACAACAACCCCAGCAGTGACAGCAGCGGCGACCGTGGTAGGGATTATATCCAAAAAGGTCGAGGCCGAGGTTACGACAAAGGCCGTTAATGGCTTTTAGTTGTCCTGAATTCCCTGGGCTGGTCTTTAACTCTTCCTTAGAGTTAGGGGCCATGCGCCAGGCTCAGGCCAGCTTACGGAAGAAGTTGGCCGAGCCTGTTCTCGTAACTATTAACAAGGAAAAAGCAACTAGACCTAAGGAGAAGTAACATTGGAGTCTTACTACCAACAGATACGTGACTGGAGAGATTCAGAGTGTCAAGAGTGCAGTAGTAAGTCTATTTGTCCTGGGTCTATTTCTAATATAAAAATGTGTCTTGAAGAAGGACCATCGAATGATGTGAGTGATTTTAGGTCCGCCCTAATCATTCGCACCATGAGAGTAATGTGTTCAAAGCAACGGAAGATGCGGCGGAGTATGCAGGGAGTCAAAGGCCCCTCGCTTGGCAAGCAACGAGGTTGGGGCAGCAACAGGCCCGTCAGGACACGAGCAGCACACATATATTGTTCGGATAGGAAAGAGTTCTCTAGATGTCTTCAGTGAATGTAACTATTGATAATCAAATAGAAATACATTCTCCACCCTCAGCATTAAAGAGTAAGATAAAGAAAGCTCTTTCTTTTCCTAACCCAGCGTATGATGACGCTGTTAATTTCGGACGAACGACTCGCGGAATCTCTAAGAAGATTAGACTATATGAAGATGTAGCTGGTAATATTAGGATTCCCAGAGGGTCAATGGGTGTACTCGAAGGATTGTTCTCTTCGACTGGCCTGACCTGTAACATAGCTGATAAGTCTGCTGTGTTCGAACCAACCACACCTCCCAAGATTATAAAGCTGTGGGAGTATCAAACTCCGTGGGTCTCAGACCTACTAAAGTTCAGGGAGGGTGTAGGTATTGCACCTCCCGGTGCCGGTAAAACATTGATGGCTCTGGAGATGTATGCACGTCTCGGCCAACCATGTCTCTGGATTACACACACTAAAAGACTAGCTAGGCAGGTTGCCAAGCGTCTTAAAGAATTTCTAGGCGTAGAGGCTGGGCTTATAGGCTCAGGCAAAGAAGATATTAAACACTTCACTATTGGTCTGGTACCTACACTGGTACGCAGAGACCTCAGTAAGTACAAAGATACCTTTGGATTAATAATCGTAGATGAGGCACACCATGTGCCTGCTTCTACGTTTCTTAAGGTTGTCTCTTCCTTCAGCGCCCGTTACAGATATGGATTAACAGCTACACCATATCGTGAGGACAAACTAGAGGCCCTACTCTTCAATGTTGTAGGACCACAGAGGGCATACCTAGATAAGGATGTGCTTCGTGAGCTGGGGAAGTTAGTAACCCCTACAGTAGTGAGAAGACCCACTAATTTCTACTTCCCCTACAATCCTACCTCTAGGAAACATAATTATGCGGCATTATCTGATGCCTTAGCTGAAGACTTCAGGCGCAATCAGCAGATTGCAACTGATGTAATGGTTGAATCCACAATTAATGATAAGAATGTCTGCATTGTTTTAGTAGGCAGGATTAACCACGGGGAAGCCCTGCGTAGTATGATTGAACCGGTACTTCCACGTACTGGTTTCGTACATTCTAAGATGACTACGACAGAGAGTGACCAAATACTAGATGATTTTGAGAATGGTAAACTAAAGGTACTGATAGCCACGTATAAGATGTTGGCTGAAGGTTTCGATTACCAACCTTCGAATCGTATGTTCTTAACCGCGCCCTTTAAGGGACGCTCTCTAATAGAACAAGGAATTGGACGTATAGAGAGAGCGTTTCTTGGTAAGACTAGCGCAATTGTATATGATTATGTGGACCATCGTGTCGGGGTTTTAAACAGACAAGCGGATACACGTCTGGATACATATGAAATAAACAATAACCCGGTAACTACCCTCGGGTAGTGCTGAGAAAATATTATATGCGCTTAGAATTAAAAGTAAGTAGTCTGATGACAAAGCAGGGGGAGAGTGATACTATCCGTTTATCCCCTAAGCAGAGAGCTGACCTCAAAATAAAATTAGGGAGGCGGCTTTCCCTTACTGCAAATACAGGAGAGAAATTCTCCTTGGTCACACAAGACTCCTACATAGGTGACGCAGCCTTTGGTGAAGAGGTAGCGTTTGTCACTCAAGATGTACTAGACCGTGTGACAGGCAGCCTAACTAACCCATTAAGGGTAACGTTAGGGTGTGACCCAGAGTTTGTCTTCCTAGATGCCAAGAAGAATGTTCTTCCTGCTAACTATTGGTTGCCTGTTAGCGGTGTTATTGGTAGTGATGGTCCCTTAGCAGAGCTTAGGCCTATGCCGGAGGAACATGAGGACGGTGTTGTTGACAATCTTAGGAAGTTAATTAAGACATTACCAATACTTATGGATGTTAAGTTCGGCAGTACCAATCTTATTCTTCCCCAAGGGCATTCGTGCTGGCAAAATTACGCGATAGGTTTTCATATCCACCTGGGTGCTCCACGTGAACTGCTTACCTTTGCTGCTCCCAACACAAAAGAATTCATGGAGTCTTTTATCACTGTGATGGATTACTTTGTGGGTATCCCTGCGATGTTATTAGAGGATAGCAACGTTAGAAGATTGGGCAACGGTACCTACGGCAAGGCCGGTGACTACAGGGTAAGTTCTAAAACTATAGAGTACAGAACACCCGGAGGCTTTCACCTAAGACATCCTGAATACGCCGCAGGAATTATGGGCCTAGCTCTATGCCTTGGTGAAGAGGTGCTAAACGGGTGGAGAGATATGAGTAATGGGTGGAGAGACCTAGATAAGTTTAGTGCTTTCGAACACTTTAGAGAGAAGTATAATCTACCAAAGAAAAGAGAAATTAAGTGGGCTCTCACAGAGCCTACGAAGCGTGAGGCTGTTAAGCATCTACCTAATATGATAAGGCAACTGCAAAGATTAGATAGCTTTTCGGCCCACAAAAAATCAATCTGCAATTATTTCAACCTGATTGCAAACAACACACAATACTCTCCGAATCTTTTGGAGAACTGGTAAAAGTGAGGAACTATGCTCAACCAATCTAGCGACTGGGTTTTCGTAAAGAAACCGTCTCGGCCCCCGCTATCCGATAGGGATGTACACTACTGGAAACAAACCCTCAAGAAACTACTTAAGGTAGGGATTGAGGTAGAACTTAATCTCCCAGAGAACCAGGGAGACTGTGACAAGCAGAACTACATGTGCCAATGCACCGCTGTGTTCGATGCGAAGAAACCTATTCCAAACACCCTTAAGTGTTACGAACAATGCTCCCGATGGGACAACGGCAACTGCGATATTGCCAAGGAGCATGGCTGTGTTGGCATCAACTGTGTAGCTTTCAAGCAGCCCTGCTCTGGCTGCTCTAAGTATGACAGAGGTTGTGACTCATGCCCACAAAGATACGACAAACTTAAAGACCCCCGTCACGTAAGACAGCAGGTTTCTGCACTACTTAAACCTACTAACTTTGTAGGTCAGTGCGGAGAGAGTGGCGTCTACAAAGTGTGCAGAGACGGCTCACTTGAAGGTGACGGTGGTATCGAAATTGCTACGGTTGGACGGCGCGTAGAATTCGACAGCTTATATGGTATGATTTCCAACATCATGGATATGTGTGAGGAACGGGGAGGGTTCGTAAACGAGCGTTGTTCCATTCACGTACACCTGTTGGCTTCCTATCTAACACCTGGGTTCTCTAGTGATGGAAATCCCAGCAATGACGCCGGTAGTAAATTTATTAAGAGTGAAGTCACTGAGCTTGAGCGTGCTATGCCCGAGATTATCTTGGCTAACTTCCATCAACTTCTTAGACGCTACCACTGTGCACTCATTTGGTTGAGCGCTGCTGGTGCTAGCACCGACCAGTTTACTAGGTGGGAAAAGTTCAGAAAGAGCATCCTTCCTTACTCAGCTGTGCGACATAGAATGAGCACTGTGACTGCTAATGTGGGTACTGCAAGTAAAAGCAAGCGCAAGTACGCCATGATGAACTACGAACAAATGAAGTTCAATAAGGCAGGCGACGTGTCTAGACTTCATGTTGAGGGTAGGTACATGGACGGCAATATGTCTCCCGCTGTAGTTGTTTCACATGCTTGTTTGCTCTATGGGCTGATGCTTAAAGCTGTTGAGATTTCTAAGTACGGCGTTCTCCAATCTGGAGACAAAGACTACATGGACCTGCAGAACGAGATGTATACACATCTTTGTAACTCTGATGGTCCTTGGGACGGCAACCGCTTCTCTGATACCCGTTCTTTGCAACCATATGTTGCAGACCTAAAGAAACAATCGCGGCAATTGGTACGTCTTGTTAAGAGTACGCTCGGAGAAAACTCTCCAGCGGATGAAGTTCTTAATAAGCTTGCAGAGAAACCACTTACTTACCATCTGATAGAGAAGCGAAGCTGGAAGGACATCGAGTCCGAGCTTATGCCTGAGCGTGAAGTAAGGGGTGCCATGGAGAATAGCATCTTGCAGCTCGTGGAGCTGGGTGCAATTAGTGAGTGCGCTAGTGTAGATGAGTGGATTGATACTGCTTCCTTTGAGCTGTTCGCTGAGAGCGCTGGTAAACCAGAAGAACTAAACGCTGGTAAGGAAAGCCTTCAGGCTTTTGTTGCTAGACTAACGGCAAAGCGTCGTATCCATTGGTCTAAAAGCCTAGGTGGTTACGTAAGTAGCCGATAAAAGGAGTAACATATGTGTGGAATCGTTGGTATATCACTACGTAAAGAAGTCTACAACCGGACGCATCAGATGCATAGGATTAAAGACTTGTTTACAAACATGTTGGTAGAGGCACAACTGCGTGGCTCTGCTGCTACTGGTGTTTGTATTACTACATGGGCCTCAGAGAAAGAGAAACCACAAGTATGGATTCTCAGGTCTCCGTTGCCCGCGTCGGAGTTTGTTAAGACAGATGACTACAAGAAAGTCATGTCTAAGGTAGACAACAAATGTCTATCCATTATCGGGCACACACGTGCTGTTAGTAGTACAAAAGCTGCAGCGGAAGACAACAGAAACAACCATCCCTTTGCCCAAGGAACTGTCATTGGTGTACACAATGGACGTGTATTAAATGATGCTGAACTTTGGAAGAAGTATGAAGATGATATCACACGTAAGGGTAACTGTGACAGTGAGATTATCATAGCACTTGTGAACCACTTTGCCGACACTGTGGATAATATCACCACGGAAGAGGCGATAGACATGGCACTGCAGGAAGTCGACGCGTGGTATGCCTTGGCTATTATCAACGCACGAGACCCACACAAGGTATACCTTGTTAAGGATGGTCATAATCCACTTAGCTTGGGTTGGTGGTCGGCCCCTGAGACAGTTGTATTCGCTTCCGAATGGGGTTACGTTGAGAAGGGATTCGAAAAACTATCACCAGGCACTAAGGTGAGCCTGCCCATAGTTGAGTGTGAGTTCCCAGACAAACAAATCATAACTTTAGATAGTGTGTCCAGAGGCAAAGCCTGGCAGGACTACTACATTGGTAAGTATACATTGAAGAACGCCAAGAACAATCAACAAGAACTGATAGCCTCACATGAGGACGAGTTCAAGACAACACAAGGAATGGGATAGTGAGTAAATTAGTCTGCGTTGAGTACTCACCTAAGGTTTCCTCAAAGTCCAGTGGCGGTAGGTCGGGTGTAACTCCCCTATCTGGTTGTGTTGGTGAGACACTAGAGAGGTACCTTAACCCCAACACCAGGTCTTCACAGACTACCATACCAGTCAGGTTCCCGCTGTCCGGACAGGGCGTGCGCGCTGACCGCTGGCGTGCTGGCAGAGACCCACTTGACCCGTATCAGTTAGAGGTTGAGGCGTTAGACATATCGCCGGATGAGTTGTATGTCTTGAGGGACAGGGTTCCGACGTCTCTCTATGAGAGAGTCAAGCTGACAGACCCAAAGACTTTGTTCGAGCGACCAGTCTACATGAGCACGTTCAGTCGTGACGGTATGACTGAGATGCTTAAGGACTTTGCTAAGGTGTATCGCAACTCCTGGATATGGAGCTGGGGTACAGGACCAACTAAGACACCCCAGACCAGTCCCTATGAGCCTGTATTCATAGAGGCTAGGGTATATGGTATCGATACCGTCATAGGTACGTATGATGCGCGCAAGTTCGACGGGGTTGCTTTAGAGGTAATCCACAAGCCCTTCCCATCTCAGGCTATGATAGACCAGGGTATCAAAGTAATGCGAGCCCGTAGTAATGTATACCTCTTTAGTAACTATGAGGAGTATGTTAACTATGTTGATGGTGTTAAACTAGGTCGAGAAAAAACGAACTATGTTAGTATCATTTCCAAGTATGGTAAATTCCTAACACCTAAGCAGGGTGCGAGCTTAAGAAAAGCAATGCTTTCAGACAAAAAAGAAACTAAAAAGGACCCGGAACCCCCTAAGAAAGAGAAGAAGAGTACTTACACTTATTCTTATGCTCAGGTGGCAAAGGATATGTTTACTACAGTAGATACCGGTACCTCTACGAACACAACTAACCTCGGTGTCTGGCCGATAGGAGAGAACAAATAATATGTGCGGAATAGTCGGGGCCTTCCCCCTAAACAAAGTAGATTTAGAGATTGACCCTAAACTTAGGCGGCAGCTAACTCTATTTCTTCATAACGAAATTCTTTTTGAGACCATCGCTCGCGGTAAAGATTCTACTGGTGTATCTATCAGTTACGGCTTGCCCGACGACGACCCAGAAGCATCTGTAGAGAAGTTTTGGATGGTACTCAAGCAGCCTGTGGATACAATTGAGTTCTTCCTCAATGACGGAGAGAGTAGCAAGTACCACGGCCAGGACGAAGAAGCTAACATTGAGAGCATGATGGATGTGGCAAGCCTCATCCAACGCCCTATGAACCACATCATTGGCCACACCCGTGCCAAAACTGTGGGTTCCGAGTTCAACCCACTGAACAACCACCCTATCATTGTCAATGACATCATTGGTATCCACAACGGTGGCTGTAAAAATTACAAGAAGATTTACGAGAAGCACAAAGAGATGACTCCCATGGGGGAGGTGGACTCGGAGGCTATCATTCAACTGATAGCTGAAAATGCTGCCGGTAGAGCACTGGATGAGAGTGACATTAAGTTTGTCACCGAGCGTATCGTTGGTCCTAGAGCAGTCATTGCTTACAACAGAGACCATCCCGAGAAAGTAATCTATTTCCACGATAAGGACAGACCACTTGAGCTGGCATACATCGAGGAGCTAGGACTGGCTATCATTTGTTCGGAGCGTAAGTTCTTCAACAGAGCTATGCATGTGTACTCGCGGTCACGCCTGACCCTGAAGAGAGACCTGCCTGCACTATCTGTGCAGTGGAGAAACGTACCTATTGATAAGGGTGGTGTCATTGATGTCACTGACGCTTTCGAGGGTGAATGGGAAGCTAACGACTTGTTCCCACTGGTAGACTGTGCCGATGTGTTGCCTGAGTATGAAGAGAACCCACCATACGTGTACACACAACGTGGCAGCAACACCAACACCAGTGGCTACAACAATCACGTTACCCAGAACGCCAACAGCTCACTGACTACTCCCACCAAGAAGAAGGTTCCTACTGCTGAGGTGACGGATGTAACCAAGTATGGTTACGATAAAGATACCGTCGTTCAACAGGGACCAGGTGAGATTCAATCCATCACAGCATCTGTTGTCATGGATGATGACGAGGACGAAGATGACTTGAATATTATCGACGCCTATGAGGACGAGGACCTTCTTAAGAAGGGAATCGAGTACGTCATGAGCGCTGAAGGCCGTGCTGATGAGAGCCTCCTTCTCAACAGACATGAGAAGGATTACAAAAGTCTCCTGGCTAAGCCTCTGAAGGAAGAGGACGCTGCTGAGATTGTGCAACAGCTCTACCCAGATATCTTTGGTGAAGGCTACTGCCGTGGGTTCAAAGCCGGTGTTGAAGAGGAGTCCGGACTGCAAGAAGAGGACACTGTTATTGAGTTGTCTGACCGAGTTCAAGAGCTGGAGAGAGAAAACATTACGGTGTCAAGAAAGCTGGAAGAAGAGCGACAAAGACAACGTAAAGCAGCTGCTTTCATAGCTAATATGAAAGCTTTCATTCTTGGAGCTATCCTCACGAACGACCTTGCTCGTGTTGAGGGTGAAGGTGCCAACGCCTCGTTGGTATTTGATGACGACCTTGAGCAGTTCCTCGGTACTGCTAAAGGTTTCCACAAGGCAAACCCTGAGATGGTAAGAGAACTATTCACTGAGCGAGACCTGGCTACTATCTCTGATGGTATGGTTGGTCTCTCTAACAAAGTAAAGGCTGAGGCCACACATGAATACCCCAATGACTTCGCTGCTGCGCTGGCGAAAGGCCTTAGAGAGGCATAGCTCCTGTGCGTAGAGGAAAAATGGACATTAGGCTCGTTGCCTCCAATAGGATGGACAGCGGAAGTGGTAGTGAAAACAACTACATCCGCATACCAAAACGAGCGAGGAACAACTTCGAGTCTAAGACAGACAAGATTACCTTAAGTTTTAAGAATAAAACAATCGTTCTTCTGATTAAGACAGCCTTCAAGGAAGACACCAGGGAACTTATAGGCCAGGTTAAATCAGGAAAGGTATCAGACCAAGAATCTAGAATGACTGGGTTTGTTACCACTGCTATACTCCATACCCTTATGGGAAGCGGTCCGCAGGCAGAGGAATACTGCTACCTATCTGATGACATCGAAGATATCATGGTAGGTGCAGACCCTGAGTTTGCATTGGTCAACCCGGAAACCAAAAGGTACCAGTATGCTGAGCACGTAGATGGGTTCAGCTCACACGGGACACTTGGAAGTGATGGTCCCTTGGCAGAAGTCAGACCTCCTCCCTCTGAGGACACCTCTGTTGTTGTAGACAATATCCGCAACATTCTCAAGAATGGACACAAGGGTATCATCCCATTCGATTGGGTAGCCGGTGCAACGTATAAGAGTCCCAACCATCCGGGAGAAAGGGTTGTTCACATCGGTGGACATGTCCATCTCGGTGACCCGGGCTTGCTCCCTAATAAGAATAAGCAAGGTGTGTACAGGCAGATTATTAGAATCCTGGACGAGTTAATGGCACTACCACTTGTGCGCATTGACCAACCGTTCCCACACCTTAGACGTAACACTGTTCATACTAATGGTTACGGACGTTACGGACAGTGGGGAGATACCAAGCCTCAGGAAGGTCGCTTCGAGTGGCGTGTTCCATCTGGTCTATGGCTCTCTCACCCTGACTTTGCTCAAGCTGTACTGGGTACATCTAAAGCTATCACAGAGTGCTGCTATCAGATGATGGCGGAGAAGAACTTTAACAACGATTGGATTTGTGCAAGGGAAGACCGCGCCGGATTCTTAAAGAGTTGGAAGGTTATGTCCACAAGTAGGGCCTCCAAGATTGTCAATGATGCTGTGGCGGGTAAGGTAACTCCTACACTCATGAAGAGAGCTGAGCTAAAGCTTAGAGAGTTGGAGAATTACGATAAATACAAGGGTGAAATTGATGAATTCATTCGCCTTATTTCCTTGTCCAATAGGGATAAGAGGAACATTAATCTCGATATAAAAAGCACCTGGTTAAACGGTGGGAAACTAATAAAGGAACTCTAAGTCATGTCTATTTTTCTCTGGTATTCTAAAGGCTCTCAGGAGACCGGTGTTTGGTTAGCTGAGCGTCTTGGTGTTGATGACCACGGTGCTGTGCCTCCTCGTTACTTCGAGGGGTCTGTTATATGTTGGGGTGCTAGCCCCAGCGAAAAGTTTAAATGGGAGAAGAGAAACTTCCAGAATGTTTTCAACGACCCTCGCAAAATATCTGAACTCAAGGATAGGAAGGCGTTGTTTGATGGCATCACTTCCGTTGGTGTTCCCTCAGTTAGGTGTGTTGTTGTTCCTCAAAATAGCCCCGCTGAGTACGCTCAAATTTGCCAACAGCTAGACGTACCCACTGAGATTGGGTTCACAGTGTGTACCTCTTCCGGGTTTAAATGCAAGGTTGTGAAGGACGGTGCTGAACTTGCCCTGGCCTTGGGTGGTCAAGACAACAAGCGCACCCATGCGGTGACCAATAACTTTGGGTCCCCTGACCGTGTTAGAGTGTACGTTGCCGATGGTACCATCCTTGGAGCAGCTCAATACACAGATGAGTTGTCCGATGGGGCGTTCCTAGCCAAGGCTGCAGAAGTTGTGTCAGAGGACTGGGATGATTACACTAAGCAACAGGTAACCTCTGTAATTGAAAGAGCTTTAAAACTAAAGGTAGTTAAGCCATCTTGCGGAGCATGGACATCCTTCTCGGTGACCAGCCCTGTCATGCGCAACCGTGCGTTGACTGTAGCCAATAACCTGAAGTTTGACTTCTGCGCCATAGATTTTTCCACGGATGGCACTATGACCGTCCTTAATGTCGTTACTAATCCAAACCTTAGGGAGGTTATCTCTGTCCAATCAACAATCACAAACGCCATCTCTGGCTGGGCCGCCAACAACTCCAGAACAGCCAAAGACATCCTCACAGAACTCATCAGCGGAGCCACAAGTGACGAAGCTAGCTCACTTCTTGAAGAACTTCGCAACGTCAAAGGTAGAATTGGAGAAGCCGCTGACAAGCAGGCCCTCGAACAGGCCGCCGCCGTCGCTGAGCAACTCGCTAACGAGCAAGCCAGTGTCGAACATAGTGCCACTGACGAAGTCGGAAGCGGAGCAGATAGCTCACCTTCTCAATCAGCACAATAGCTTACAAGATGTTTACTCTGGTGACAAGGTCATCAGTAACAGAGGCACGTACCATCCAATTATGGAGCAGGGTATTGTCTTTGGTTCCATCTGTACCCACAGGTTAAACTTCATGCTGACTGAGGTCAAGCATCTAGTTGTCCATCCTATGTTTAGGAAGATGGGGCTGGGTCGGACTCTCATCAACACAGCTATGGGTAAAGCAGACACCCCCATTATGTACGCTACCATAAGGGAAAGTAACGCTGCGTCCCTGCACATATTCAAGGCTGCTGGGTTTAAGATTGTTTCCACCGCTAAAATCAAAGACCACAGCACGCATTTCCTGATTAAAGAGAATGAAACGTATAACCAAGATAATACTGAGAGTAAAATCGGCTCCGATTCAAAGCAGGTACCCGGGGACACCCCAGTCCCCAGAGATAAAGCTAGCGTACCTAACGGCTCCTGGGGATGATTACTCCATAAGAGGGCAGTGGTTTGGTGAGCCAAACACCTACGTTACATATCTTAACTACGCAAGGTGGATACCACAAGACATGCGTATTGTATACGATGGCAACGAAAAAGACGATAAAGTTGTTGTCCTCAGCGCCATGCCTAGTAAGAGTGCTTGGAGGAAAGTAAACACCGCTGCGAGGAAGAGGATTATACAAGAGACCGCAGTCGTGGGTCCAGGTAAACACTCTGAATCATATAGCTACCTCAACAAGGGTATAGGAGGGAGATATAAGTGGTTAGTGAGAAACGAAGATGTCTATCACCAAGCTACAGAAGCTATCGTAGAAGAAAATTTTCATCATACTAGTGCCGTACTGATTACGCCTGGCTCCAGGGTTGACATGTTACTTCAGAAAGCTTATAATGCTAGAAGGTCAACTGTCAAGAAAGGGCAAACTGATGAGCAAGAAACTACAACTGAATGATTTAATTGGCAATAAGAGTATACATACTCAGTTAACTATTGCCAGCGGTGCGGCAAGGCTACACAACAAGGCAATGGGTCATGTACTATTCTCCGGTCTAGCCGGGTGTGGTAAGACCTCTACTGCAACAGCCGTGTCGTACCTAACTGACGTTCCCTTCTTCGAGGTCAGTGCTGAGTCTATCAAAACAGCGGAGGATTTGGCTGACCTATTTAGTAAGTTCCCTGCCGATGGTTATGACGAGGAGACTGGTGAGAAGGTAGAGACAATCTGCCCTGCCATCCTGTTCATTGATGAGGCACACAGGCTTACCCTTAAGACCCAAGAGATGTTGGGCATAGCCATGGAGAATTACCGACACACATTTACTGTTGGTAAGGGCAAGAAGAAGGCATCTCGAACTGCGTGGGTACCCGAGTTCACTATCATTTGTGCTACCACAAAAGAGGGCATGCTCTCTAAACCTTTTCGTGACCGCTTTAAGTTCAGCTTTGTTTTCAATAGCTATTCCGTAGAGGAATCAAAAGAAATCATCAAGCTACACGCTGCGAGAAAAAATGTAAGTATTGATGAGTACTCCGTAGATACTATTGCCAGGCGGTCGCGTGGCACACCTAGATTGTTAGTAAGGTATCTAGACACATTGCATGACAGTATGTTGTTCATGGAACGAGATAAGATTACAGATGACCTAGCTGAAGCCCAGTTTAAATTGATGGGTATTGATGCAATTGGGTTGAGGTCTGAGGATGTAAAGATTTTAAAGGACCTACATGAGTGTGAGACACCTCAGGGCCTGGATACTTTAGCTGTAAAAACAAACCTTGACCCAAAGACTATATCAGAAGTCAACGAGCCCTACCTTGTGCGCCTTGGCTTCATCGAGAGAACCAAAGGTGGTCGTATGATTACCGATATCGGTATTGCTCACCTAATAGAACAAGGACACATAGAAAAACCAGAACTTGAAGCTGGCATGTCCAGGATACTTAGCAGGGTCTAAGGGCATCAGAAAGAAAAATTGTGGACGGATTACTAAAACATAAGAACAGCCTACCTGAAAAAGCACGCAAGGATGTTGAGCAACATCTGGAGGACTACAAGCGCCTCATCTATAAGATGGCACGTAAGTACGTACGAAACCGTGTAGAGTTTGATGACCTAATTCAGGAGGCATTGTTCGGCCTCATACTAGCATGCAGGGACTTTGATGCGGAGAGGTCTACCAACTTTCATACGTATGCCATCTATAGGATGAAAGGTAAAATGTATGAGTACTGTATTGGTAATGAAAGTCCCATCTACATTCCGACACATGTTGCCAAGGCTGCCTCATACGTGAAGCAGATGCAACGTCTGCTTGACAGAGAGCCATATCTATTTGATAAGTCTCAGGTTATCAGAGACATCATAGCTGTTAAGATACATGAAGAAGAACTAAATATTAACCCAGCTGCTCATGATGACCTGGTAGAACTAAAGAGAAAATTGGGAAACATCGCTCACAATTCTAAGACTACCTATGAAACGTTGTCTGGGTTGGCGATGGAGTCTCTATCTATGATTGTATCTGATGAGGTCTTAACTAAGTGTCCTAAAGAGAGTGACCTTGTTGAGGAGCTTGTCTCTAGTAGAGAAGTTAGAGACCAATTAGAGGAGTCTCTTGGAGAAAAAAGATTCACTGTGCTACTTATGAGGGCACAGGGTTGGAACCTCAGAGAGATTGCTGAGCGGTTAGAGGAACTTGGGTATGTTAATAAACAAGGAAATCAAATTACCAGGCAAGCGGTTAAGGCTATCTTAGCTGAGACGCTTACCACTGTGAAGAAAATGAAGAATTTCAAGAATCTAGAATAATATTTTTAAGGCTTTGGTTGTATCCGAAAGTGGCAACCATTGTCTTGGCGCGTACCTCAGTCAGGTCTAGAGGTAGGTGTGCCCCTTGCTCTCAACAAGGGAAGCCTAGGGCGATAATTAGTTCCGGGAAACTGCATGTCCGTTTCCTATTTCTAAGTAAGCTCGACCGTGCTTATCAGACTCTGATCAATTTTAGAATACACTTTATAACTAGGCTGCTTGAGCGCCCTCCGCAAAATAGCATACGGGAAGAAGAGTACACCAAGACTCTCGGTTGGAGGGAAGTAACAACAAAACGGTCTCCAAAGCCTATGTTGCTTTCCGGTTATAAAGACAGTACCTAAAAGAAATTAGAGGACAGGTAAGCTTTACGGTGGAGAAGGGTTCGAATCCCTTCCGCGCCACCAGTTCTTAATAAGCTGACAAACATCAGGGAACGTAGTTTCCCGGCGATTGATTACTGCATTTAACATTTGCAGTGTCCTGTATATCGTGAGCCTGCGCTGCTTCTGTGGTCGTAAAAAGCTGGTATAGCTTCTACTCCAACTATTTTTATAGTAGTCTTCCCCTACGGGGGAATTGACACTCGATTCTTCTGGAATTGAGGCGGGATAGAGGTAAGTGCTATCAGGTAACACATAGAAACTCCCTTGGGTCCGTTAAACTAAGATGGCAGTAAGGTAGAACCACGCTGATAGATGTGTGTCTAAGTTTGTATTAAGTTTAGAGACGAGAGCCAGGCCGGTCTCTCTATGTACTTAACTAAATACACACTCAGCATACATAAGGATTGTGGTGATAACGAATCTGTTCCTTTAGTGGTTCATGCGCTCCTATATGCTATCAATAAAGCTGTATAACACACAGCCATACCGAATAAGTTAAATGAATTGAGTTTCATACGAACTTCCCTGATGTTAGTCAGTGTTTTATTTTACCCAGAATTATACCCATAATGCAAAAGAATACAATAGATTACGACTGGAGAAACCACCAGTTCGAACACAACACTGCGTTAGAAGAGTGTTACATAAGTTGTAACTTCTATATGGCCACCATGAACGGTGTCAGATTTACGGGTGAATTCATTAACTGTCTCTTCACAGCAGCTGAGTTTCGATTCGCACGCTTTGTGGGGGCATCCTTTAAAAATTGTAAGTTCGTCGGTGCGAACTTCAAAGACTCGGCTATCCGGATGTGCACCTTCACTAACTGTGATTTCGCCGGCGCTACCTTTGAGAACACAAGCGGCACTACTACCTGTCATTTTGATAGGGACTGTAGGGGTTTGTTTGAAACCAAGGGTGACATTGAGGTAGAGACCCAGTTCAGTGCTGATGGTGGTAGCTTTAACGTGTTTCCGAAAAGCTTACGAAATCTATACAGCCTAGCTGTAGACAGCAAGACCAGTGCCCACGGGGGGAAAGTAGTGCCCTGGGATGACGATGAGGAGGATGAAGACGAGCGTGGTGACTGCTATGATGACGATGACGACGGCGAAAGCAGTTATAGTGATGACAGTGACCCGTTAGTAGAGCCAGAGAAATTACCGGAGGTCTCACACTACCGCTCACCTCCCTCAAAAATACTAAAGTCTGATGAGATGTCTAAGAAAGACAAAGAGGATAGTAAAGATGATTGGGATGAGGAGGATTACTACGCGTGCGGTTGGTACAACTGGATAAGCCCCAGCAAAGAGAAACATCGATACGGATATGGAACAAACGCAGTACTAGAGTGCACTAACATCGAGGAGTTCAGGAAATGGAAAACTTAGAGGAAGGTTGGTTGAATGCCTCCGACCTGCAGCTGAGTCAACAGCAGGGTTATTACTCCCTCTCTGGAGACACCTTCGGTGGGTTCTCTATTGAAGGGGCTGATTTATCTGATGGTGACTTCGACCACGCTGCATTTGAAGAGATAACCTTCATTGGTTGTGAGCTTACCAGAGCATCCTTTGATAAAACTGCATTCAAAAAGTGTATCTTTATTAAGTGTTTCCTCTCAGGTATGTCCCTTCTGAGCGCGGAGTTTAATGAGGTATCCTTCTTGGATTGTGACATCGACGGCGTAGCTTTTGATGACGCAACTATGATTGGTGTAACCATGGATGGTTGCACAGGTCAAGCCAGCTTTGACAACGCAGAGATTAAAGAAGCAGTTATATCAGACTGTTGTATACCTAACAGTACGTTCCTGGGTACTATGCTGGACAACGTAGATTTCTCTGAGAACAACATGACTGGTTGTGAGTTCGACAACAAGTCTTCTTTTAATGATTGTGTGTTTAACGAGTGTGACATTACACAGATAAGTCTGTCGGAAGCTGAGGGCCTACGAGATTTGAAGATGCACAAGTGTATCTACCGACCCTTCCTTGATAAGGAAACTGAAGACAAGGTACCATTGGCACTCCCACCTCGGGGCGGAACAACTTCCCTGGGAACGGACAGTAGGTTCAGCATCTACGGTAACTGGGGAAACACGGCTGCAAATCTAACCTGTTCATCCATGGATGAGTATCGAAGAGTCATACACCAATGAAAGTATTTGTACTTTGTGAGGACGAGGGTAAGTACGTCGGAAGAATTATCGCCAAGCAGATGCAGGAGCGGTTGAAAGATGCTGTGACTGTTCATAGGGGTAGTGCTGCCAAACTCAATAGGAGCCTCAATAAAAATATAAAGTATGACTATGTGTTCAACATGGGTGCGGCGGAAAGAGTAGTCACATATTCTCGACCACTTAACAATTTTCATGTTGTCAAACACACACTCAATAGAAAGATAGGTTTAGTTAAGATGCGGATGAGGAAGCTGCCCATCCCCGTAACTATGACTAAGATTGAGAATGTAACCACTAGAGACTTACCCATGTTGGGATGGTCTAGTACAGGTAAAGAAGGTCCGTGGTCTTGCCTAGACTTATCTGATGTACGTAGGTCTGAGACCCAAGGTGCCACCCACTGGGTAGAGTTTATCAGCAAGGCGCGTGAGTTCAAGGTACACGTAGTTGCGCCTGCGACTGATGTACATACAGCCAAACAGAAAGACTTTCAGGTAATCAAGATATCGGAATGTTTAGACAGGGGTGAGGACAGAACTAAAACCTTTGGTGAAATATTAGACCCCAAGGACCCAATTGTAGCTAAGCTACAGGAGCTGGGACAGCGCACCGTTTCAGAGTTACAGTTACATTGGGGTGCCATAACCATCCTAGCTGATGAAGCAAGTGAATTAAGTATCCTGAAGATAGATGCTTGTCCTAGTCTTAAAGAGGACCAAACAAATACCCTACTACGCTACTCCAATGCTCTGTGTAAGATGCTAGGAGAGGAGCCGCAACCAGTATTGTTATCGAGGCCCAAAAAATGAACAGATATAGTTTGTATTCCAAGTATGAGAGACCAGAGTACTTACCTTCCGATATCACTGTTCAAAGAAAGCGGCCCTACACTGCTGGAAACTACACCCCCGGCACGACCAGAAAAAATGGGTGGTGGTACTGCTATGAAGACGGTAGCCTTAGAGATGCCGAGTACTACCAAGATGGTAGATTGGTGGAGAAACTAAGGCACAGACTTGGTACACTAGCTAGCGTTGTGAGACACAACACAGATGGCACAGTAACTTACGTTGAAGTCTCTAGCCATAGCGGCGCTGCTATGAGGGCGAAGACTCTGAAGCCCAGTTCGTACGTGTTACATGGTAAGTACCAGGAGTGGCACCCTAATGGGCGCCTGTTCTTAGAAGCCACCTTCAAGAAGGGCGTGCTCCACGGTATAGTTAAAGTGTTCCACAAGAACGGTAACCTACACGAGCGTTGTAGATTTATTCGTGGTAGGATTCACGGCAACTACCTAGTTTGTTATGATAACGGTAAGAGCAGGGTCTCTTACGAGTTTAAACGAGACAAGCAGCACGGTTGGTGTTACCTTTGGCATGAGTCGGGTATCATTACACTTAAAGGAATCGTTAATCCCTCAGGTGTTCAGGACTTGGAAGGTAATTACAGACTACTGAGCAACTTTAAGTCCATCCCTAACGGAGGCATCGCCAAGAATTTTAGGTTCTTTGCTGAGGTACATCTATCAGCAAGACAGATGGCTGGTATGTACAACCAACCACCTAGGTACCTTAAAGTCGTGGATGCTTCTCTGAATGCAGGAGCGTCCATAGGAGATTATATATAACATGTTACTTACATCAATCCTAACTATCTTAATTTTTACCCTATTCATTGTAGTCCAGTTCTTCTTTGGGTTGGGTACCATGCTCACTGTAGCAGCGGTCCTGTCCCTGGCATCACTGACATTGCTACACGTTGGAATTAGAAGCTATGCTGTTCACCCCAATAAAAAAGTATCGTTATTTGCGCGCAACTCATCGCGCGATGATAGTCTACGCTAAGAGACTTGGATACGTTTATACTATCGCCAAGGGGTCTGGTGGAGAACACAGGACTGATGGCTTTGGTAGTAAAGAGATAGTCGTTGGTAAGGACCAGTCCCTTGAGGTCAGAGTCATAACCTTCGCCCATGAATTGGGGCACGCGTTAGATTTCTCCCACGAACCTATGTCCCTACAAGAGGGACTAAACAATAGGGCTGGTATTATTACTGCTACTAGGGTGGGAAGAGAAGAAAAAGCATGGGATTATGGGGAGAAACTTCTAATAGATATGAAGTGTATGCGCCATGTACATGAGAGGTTTGTTGAGTATAGAATCTCAGCTTTAGATGGGTACAGAAGGGTCCAAGTACAGGCCCAAGCGGTTAACAAATAAGATATCTTATCTTATTATTAGTATGTAGGTCGTCAGGGAGATGACCGAAATAACATAGGAGGCTCAGGATGAGCACAGAATATTGCGTATTTATTGGGCGGTTTCAGCCCTTCCATAATGCTCACCTAGAGATTGTTAAGAACGCTCTAGATGAGGCAGAAAAATTAATCATAGTTGTTGGTAGCCATCACAGGGCTCGCAGCTTAGCAAATCCTTGGACGTACGAAGAGCGTGTCGAGATGATTAGAGGTGCCTTATCCTCTGACATTCAAGACAGAGTAATCATCGTACCTGCCAGGGATTATTTGTATTGTAACCTTACCTGGTTAACGGGAATTCAGAACACCATCTCTCAGGTGGTTGGAGATTCCAAGTCCGTTAAGATTATCGGGCACTTCAAAGACGACAGTTCATATTACCTCAAGCTCTTTCCGCAATGGCAGCTAGTGTCTCAACCAAACTTCTTTGGTGTAGATGCTACCAGCATACGGAAGGAGCTTTTTGCGTCTGGTGGTATGAACCAATGCTTGGCGCCATCAAGTATCGTACAATACATGATGGCTTACAGCAACACGGACGACTGTAAGACCCTAATGAGGGAGCAGAAGTTCCTGGATAAGTACAAGGAACGTTGGGCCGGTGCCCCATTTGAGCCCGTCTTTGTGACTACAGATGCTGTAGTTGTACAAGCTGGGCATGTTCTCCTCGTTAAGAGGGGAATTAACCCAGGCAAAGGTATGTATGCCCTGCCTGGTGGATTCCTCCAAAAGAACAAGAGTGTTTTAGACTCGTGCCTAACTGAGCTGAAGGAGGAAACTAATATAGTTTTTCCTTCGGATGAGATTAGGAAGAGCCTAGCTGACTCCAATGTCTTTGACCACCCGTCACGTGACCTCAGGGGCCGTACGCTGACTCACGCCTTTTACTTTAAGATTGACAACCTGGGCCCATTACCCACTGTAAAAGGCGGTGACGACGCTGCTGAGGCCTTCTGGCTACCCATCAGTGACCTAGCCCTGCATGAGGAGAACTTCTTCTCTGACCACTTCTATATTTTGAACTACTTCCTGAGGGGGATAGGCAAATGAGTCTGTTTAATCACTATGTAAGTCCCATAAGAAAAGATGGGGACGGACGTTGCAACCTGTGTGGTGACTGTGAAGAATACCCACTGGGTGACGGAACCATGGAGAAGTGTCCTTGCTCAGTGCCTGCCGGTAAAGAGCGTGGTGCCCTCATGAAAACATATAGAAGACACGTTAAGGAAGGTAACTGAGATGCCTTGTAGAACCGACCCATATCCATGTAGAACCAAGGGATGTCCACTGGAGCAGGGGCATAAGGGTGATTGTCCCACACAGAAAACCATAGATAAATTGAAGAAGGCCGCAGAGAAGAAGGTTGTGGAGCCTAGCATATCTGAAGTGGTGTTGTTGTGTTCAGCTTGTAGAGTATTAGAGCGTACGGGCTATGACTTTGAAGAGAACCCAGCTCTATCTTTGTGGTGGGATGACCACAAGAAAAAAGATAAAAAGAGAGGGGCATAAGATGCCTGTACTAAATGTAGATAAACTGATTGAAAACCGAGTGATGGCTATTAAACGCTATCACGAGACAGCGGGAATCAAACGGGCACAATTAGATGTGTCCGGTGGTGTAGACTCTGCTGTAATGCTCGGCCTTCTGGCAAAAGCCGTGGGCCCCGAGAATATTACAGCGGTCTACTCCAGCATTAATTCCTCAAAGAACTCTAGGCAAAGGGCACAGGAAACTGCTGATGCCTTTGGTGTCAACCTCATCGACCTGGACCTGACAGACATTTTTAATAGAGTTGTCTGTGAGATGCGTAGAGGGTTGACTAAGGCCGGGTACAACGACGCAGAAGTTGAGAGGCTGTGCTTCTCTGATAGTGGCGACCCCACTGTATTAGGTTCTATTCGGTCATGTATAAGGGCACCAATTGGCCGTGGTCTTAACCGTATGGTTGGCGGAGGTATACGCCATGGTACTGGTAATGAGTGCGAAGACAGATGGCTCCGCTTCTACCAGAAGGGTGGGGATGGAGAGGTTGATACCAATCCTATTGCCATGCTTAGTAAAGGTGAGGTCTTTCAATTAGCGGTTGGACTGGGCGTTCCTATGTCCGTGCTAACTGCCACCCCTTCTCCTGACCTTCAGGGTGTGGGTGAGGCTGGTCATAATGATGAGGATGAACTCAAAGCTTTGACCGGTGTTGCTTGGACTTACTCTAAAGTTAATCCTGAGACCGGCGAATATATCTCGGTTGGAACCATCGAAAAAATGAGCAGGATGTTAGATGAAGGTTCTTTTGAGTCTCTCCTATTCAGAGATGGCCACTCTGTAGAAAACTCTGTGAACATGGGTTGGGTTGGATTAGAAATGTTTTTCCCTGAGTCTTCTTCGGAAGAACTACTAGGATTTCTAAATTCGTGTAAACATTTAGAGATGATTACCAGACACAAGATGAACCCTAACTGTCCATCCTTAGGTGAGCGTAAGAATCTAATCTTGCAAAGCATCCTAACCAATAAGCTACCAACACTATGAGTGTACTGTTCAAAGACTACAACTACAAACCCTTAGGGGAGATACGTCCTCTGCTGCCTGGTCTACTTGAGAAGGCAGAATGGAAGGGTAGGCGTGCTATAAACAATAACCCAATCATTGACCGCATTTACACTATCGTTGATGGTATCAGGGTGTGCCTACATATAATGTATCCTTGTGACACACATGAAACTATGTGGCATAGTCACGGCTGGCCCTCCTATTTGGAGTTAGTACATGGTCAGCAACAAGTTGGTTGTGGACTGGACAGAGAGGGGTATAACGAACGGGGTATCACTATTGTTCCTACGGGAGCAGCAGGTATTGATTGTCCTGAGATAGAGGATGTGATGTACCTTGAGCGTGGAAGCAGTTATTCCATGCCAGTTAATGAGGCTTGGCACTATGTACGCCCCTTCGCAGGACCGAGCTTCTCTATCATGGTCAATGGACCACTGTTAGATACGAATAGAACAGCTGCCGGCAATAGGAATTGCATGACAGCAGAAGAAGTAGAGACTTACAAGCACATTTGGAAGTCATTATTGTAGTTCCCCAGGGAGGGGAATGAATTAACCGGAGATTAGTTATGGCAGCTGCGAATCCAATATTACCTGGCGAAAAGTTTGGTAAACTAACTGTTATTGAGTTCAGTAAAGAACACAAACAGTACAGGTGTAGCTGCGCATGCGGTGGTGAAACTCTTGCTAGAAGTTGGGCACTTAGGTCAGGGAGACATCAGTCGTGCTCATGTGGGAATAGAATACCAAGACCGAAACAACAGTTACCTAATAATCTTGGTCCTAAAAAAGAACTATATAGAAAGTACGAGGCACAAGCTAAACGTAGAGGTATAGCTTTTGAATTAACTGTTAAACTATTTTCCAATTTAATAGAACGTGACTGCCATTACTGTGGTGTAGAGCCAAACACAAAACGTGTAATGTATAAGAGAAAAAGTGTAGAGAGAACCTTTGTCTACAATGGTGTTGACAGGGTGGATAATAAAAATGGTTATACAGTAGAAAACTGTGTGACATGTTGCTCTATTTGCAATAACTCCAAAGCTACTTTAACTATAGATGAATGGAAAACATGGCTTAAGAGAGTAGCAACAAACCTATTAGGCAGCTAGGGAAGCCGCTGAATTAACTATCATCAGGAGATGAACAATGAATGATAATATTTTACTACCACTAATCCTCGATTCAGACTCATACAAGTTGAGTCATTATAAACAATATCCTCCTAACACTACGGGAATGTTTAGTTATTTAGAAAGTAGAGGCGGAGACTACCCCACTACTGTATTCTTTGGGCTTCAATACTACCTGAAGAAGTACATGGCTCATCGAATAACAGAAGAGGAGGTTGTAGAAGCTACTGCGTTTGCTAAAGCGCATGGAACACCCTTTAACACGGAAGGGTGGTTGTATATAGCTAAAGAACTTGATGGGAGAATACCGATACTTATTAAAGCAATTCCGGAAGGGACTGAGGTTCCTACCGGTAACATTCTAATGAGTGTTGAATCTACGAACTCTCAAGTTCCTTGGGTAGTTTCTTATTTCGAAACCTTATTGTTGAGAATTTGGTACCCCATTACGGTGGCCACACAGTCACATTACATCAAGAGTCTCATCCGCAACTACTTGGAGATGACATCCGATGACCCAGAGGGTGAGTTGCCTTTCAAACTACATGACTTTGGTTCCAGAGGTGTGTCCTCACAGGAATCTGCTATGATTGGTGGAGCTGCTCATCTTGTTAACTTTAAGGGGTCTGATACTATTGCTGGTATCTATATGGCTAACAAGTATTATCACAGTGATATGGCTGGGTTTTCTATCCCAGCATCGGAACACTCTACCATGACTATGTGGGGTAAAGCTAATGAAGCTATGGCCTACGCCAATATGTTAGACCAGTACAAGGATAGTCCTGTCTTTGCCTGTGTGTCAGATTCATATGACATCTACAATGCTGCCGAGAATATTTGGGGCGGCGAATTAAAAGACAGGGTTATTGCCCATAAAGGTACGGTAGTTATCAGGCCAGACTCAGGTAATCCTGAGGAGGTGGTATCTAATCTCCTTGAGAAGTTGGATGGTGCCTTTGGGCACACTGTAAACACTAAGGGATATAAGGTCCTGAACCACAATGTCCGCATCATTCAGGGTGACGGTGTTAACTACCACAGTATCGCGGAGATTTTGTATGCTGCGAAGAGCCGTGGCTACAGTGTAACTAACATTGGCTTTGGTATGGGCGGCGCCTTGCTACAACAGTTGAACAGAGACACACTTAAGTTTGCTTTCAAGTGTAGTTGGGCTGAGGTAGATGGCAAAGGCATCGACGTATATAAAGACCCCGCCACTGACACGGGTAAGAGAAGTAAGCGTGGCAAGTTAGACCTCATCACTAATGAGGCAGAGACACACGTCCGTACTGCTAGGATTGGTGGCGGCAATAAGTCACTAATGAGAACAGTGTTTAAGAACGGCCAAATTATGTTGGACTCCACACTAGAATCTGTGAGGGATAGAGCTGATGCTGGACGTAAAGAACCATTACCTAAATAGGTAAGGAATAAACGCAAAGAACCCACCTTCCTAAGACGGAGGGTGGGTTTTATTTTGGAGAATATTATGATTTATATACAGGGCTTCCTAATGTTTATCTTCTCACTTAGTAACGATTGGTTTGCTATTAAATGGCATGCTGCAAGAGAAAAGGGAGAGCCGATTCGTGGTGCATATATAGCCTTTGTAATGGGTGCTATCGGTTGGATATCATTTATTTGGGTACTGAACACGAGCTTTTGGCTAGCAGTGCCCGATTTAATAGGCAATGTGGTAGGCTCCTACTATGGAATTAAACACTTTAACGCTCCGCTACCCATAGCAATTGCTTTGGGATTCGCAAGTAAACCAGAAACAGATGAATAACACAATAAGGAATAAAATAAATGGTAACAAGTATTAATCTACCAATCGTATTGGCTTTCGCTGATGAAGACCACGTGCAAGATTTCATTGAAGCTGCACAGGAAATCATTCCGAAGCTGAAGTATACTCACATTGCTGGTGACGATGGCTACACATGCATCATCTACACTAGGAAAGACAAGAACTATAGGGCCTTGCAGGAAGCCGCAGGAGCACCCACTACTATCATTGAGAAACCTGTTAGTGCCGCTGCTGGTCCTAACGTAGGTTGGTCTGAGACCCTACCGGGCGATGACTAAACTAGCACTGAATACATTCTTGAACGGTGAGGGGGCTACCGTGGGTAGCCTCACTCACACCCAGTCTAAGATGTTCTTAGAACTGCTGTTCAGTGTTGGGGTATATAACATTGATGTTATCAACCCGCACATTGACCCTATCTATGGCTCTACTGCTGACACTTTGCGCCTGACAATAAAAGATGACAGGGCTGCTGCAGCCATGTGTATTGTTACAAACTTTAGCCCAGACAGTGCAAGAAATTTAGGCCGAACGAAATTTTTAAATGAGAGTATGATAGAAATATGGTGGGATTAGATGGATAAATATTACGTATCAATAGCAGAGGTGCACTACAGAACTATAGAAGTCTCTGCTGAGTGTGAAGAAGAGGCTATTGACTTGGCCAAGGCAGTCAGTGAGAACGCTGGTGACGAGATACTACTTGAGTATTCCCACACCATGAAGCCAGACATGTGGATGGTGGAAAAGAAAGTACACGGTAACTAGATGTCAAAGATGCAGTACATCTATGGAGATTACTAATGGATGCTGGACTGTGTGACTTCGATGATGAGTGTACCAACCGTACTGACCCAATAGGTGAACATCTCCATGAGGCGTGGTGCAACTACCACTTACTTGTGGTGGGTGTCATTACCTACGAAGAGTTTGAAGAGAGACAGAGAAATAATGAGGACTAAAGCAGAGTTTGAAGAGCGTTGGCCCACGCTTATGGCGGATATCCCTTGCGGATTCTACTGCCCTAAGGGATGGTCTGACCTAGTGTGGAATCTTATTGCGGATATAGACTTGGAACTTAATGGGGACTTCACTGTGTTTGATATTACCCAGGTCAAAGAGAAGTTTGGTGGGCTGAGATTTTATTACCAGTTCCCTAACTCTAAGAAACACAAGAGCGCTGACTACATCTCTCAACTAGTAGAGCAAGCAGAGGGAGATTCTTGGGGAATCTGTCTTACCTGTGGCACTACTGAGGGTGTGAAAACTAAGATTGCTGGCGGCGGAAACTTTGGTTGGGTCGCCTCACAGTGCGATGACTGTAGAGAAAACTATAACCCACGTACACCAAGGAGTGCTTAATGCCTAAGTTACCTAATATCCTTAAACATATTAGGCCGCTTAGTCTTAGTTACTGTAGTCTCTGTAAGGCCGACCGACCTATAATTTACACGCGTAAAGTAGAAGGCTCCCGTCAGGAAGTGAAATGCACGTCCTGCGAGAGCCTATTCTGGATTGGTGGAGGGTACGGAAACTAGCCGTCCCAACCTCTTTGTTTAGCTATGTCTTCTAGAGACTTCACATAAGCACTGTATGTGGCGTTCTCATCTACGAACTTCCTGTAAGCATTGCCGTGGCTCTCATAGAAAGCACGGTCTGTGTTGAGACGTTGTAGATGGTTAAAGAACTGAGGAGAGAATCCCGCTGGTGCTGATAGTACTTCAGGAAAAAAGAGCGCTTTGTTCTTGTTAATGAATGGATTCATATTGACATCCAATATTGTAGGTATCCCGTACGATGCAGCTTCAAAAGGTGGACCACCTAGTGGCATTGCTGGGGATATTATAAGCTTGGTCTTGCTCATCAGTTCTAACATCTGTAACCAATCAATGGCTGTGAGTATCTCTACCCTATCTTGGTAGGGATGTAGTTGCTTAGAGAATCCGAAGCTAAAGAAGAAAGCACGGATATCCTCTTCGATTGCCTTTGACTGTTCTGGGTTCTGAGGCTGAGCCAGTATGACCAGCTTTGCATTGGGGTCGTTCCTCAGGTTGTCAGCTATTATACCAAAGAGTTGATTCATTCCTTTGGGATTGAGTATCGTACTGTCGCAGAAGTTTCTGTATGACCACAACATATTTGGTTGGTCGAAGGCACTATGTTCGTAGTGTACCTCAGGTACTGTTGGTCCGTAAGTCCACACCACATTCTCTCTTCCGAGTATGTTTTGTAGATTGTCAAAGTAGTTGCCAGCCTTGAACGAACATGTTGCAACTATAGAACCTGGCTCACGCCTGTCGTACTTGAGAAAAGAATCCTTGTGCTGGACAGTGGGACCGCCTTGATACTGAACCACACGATACCTAGGGTCTGCTTCGGGTGGATAGTTTCCTGTGTATATCTCATGACCTGTGCCATAAGTTATTTGGATAGACTCTTGCATCCAATCCATGTTCATATCGTACAGATTTGAGGGTCGAGGGTCTGGTGACTGCCAAATGTCGGTAGTCGAATGAACAGTCTTCCCAAGAGTGAGTAAGGCGTCCGTTGCGTTTGATTCCCAACGACCTTCTCCTCTGAAGTTGGCGTGTTTAAATGATTTTTTAGCTACTGCGGTGCAATGCACTAAGTATTTAGTGTCCATTATAATGCCTCCTATATTGGGGAAATAATTATTAAATCGACAATAAAGAATACATAGAGTTACTAAGTAACTAGTGCATCACTGGACCGCTATGTGGGGGTGACTAGTCTGTCTCTGGATTCTCTGGTGTTACACCGGACTCCTTTAAGTGTTTATCACAAAGGTCATACCCAGCGTAAGCCTTACCTTTACACTTATCCTTAGCGCACGGTTTACCAAATGTTCTCTCGTAATTATCGCTGTAGTTACTGTTGTTGGCTGGCGAGCTGAAGCTAGGGTTCATAAATTTAGTCACGGGCATCTCCTAAAAATGTGGAATTCATATTACAAAAAGATAATAAACAAGATAGACCTCAGCAGGTTTCCTGTTAAGGTCGAGTTGGGTGTTGATGGTACTGACTTAACTGTAAGTATAGACAATGCATGCAGAGCCAAGGGCACTCCAATGAGCATAGTATTAAGGCGCCCCCTCATTAGGACGGAGAGCAGGGAAGAAACAGTTCAATACATTTACTGGAACATACAAGAGTTGTTACTGCATGAGTTAGCAGAATGTTTTCATGTAGATAACAGGGTAGCCTATGACCCACACCTCGCTGAGAAGCAGGGCCTCATTTTAGGTATTCCTAATAAGGAATGGAATGGCAGAGCCGTCCTACCTGAGTAGCGCTCCTGATGGGATTCGAACCCACATCCTCTAAGTTCATTAAGCTTAGCGCTCAACCTTTGAGCTACAGGAACAAGTAAGCCCGACTGGTACTTCCCAGCCGGGCTTTTTTTATGCAGCTTCCACAGCTGGTTCTTCTTCCAGGATATACTCTTTCCACATGTCCCCAAAGACCTTAGCCTGTTGTTCCATGGTTACATCGTCTATGACACCGGACTGACCAGATGGGACGTCCTCAATCATTCCGTACATGGCTGCAGTTTCTTTGCTAACTTTAGTCATGTGCAGTCCACCTTTAGCGTGAGCTAGTATGCAACACAACTGAGTCATCTTACGGCTCAGTCTTAAGAACTCTGCCCTGGCTTGTGCCCAGGGTTTTTGTTCTTCGACTAAGAGTTTGTACTGGACTCTCTTGTTGAGATACATTTCAAAAGGTACACATTGATACCTGTGAGGATACTCTTTCTTAATAGCGAGCTGGCGCTTGTAAGTGTTACGAATATCTTTGTGAAGTTTGCTGTAGTTAATTGGTTTATCAAACATAATTGTGTCCTATTTTATCAAGGGGAAGTTGCTTACGAACTTCCTTAAGTTGCTTCTATACTCAGGCGAAATTCCTATCGCCGTTAGTTCATTGTCCATGTCCGGCTCACGAAATGCTATGTGAGCTACGTCATGTTTAATTAGCTTGTGCTCTAGCTTAAGTAGCGCCTCTTCGTTAGGCGCGGCCAGAGCAACTGAGTTTATTATAGGAGACCCTCTTGATGTCTTCGAACTTATGAATGACATTCCTGCGACGTGTATTAATTGAGCAAACTGGTTACCTAAAGGTATGTTTGTTCGCACTATGCAGTAATGATATAGATTATTAGTGTCAATGATTAGCTAACATTATGTTTTCCTCTTCTTGTTTTCCTCTTAGCCGCTTCGCATGGGCGGCAGTAGCGCCGAATGCCACTTTTTCTTTCGGAGTTATTCCAAAAGTTTAAGTTATCACCAAACATTGGGTGCCCCTGGGTACAGTACAGTTCGCTCTTAGCACCCTCATACTTGGTGTTGTACCCATCAAACCATCCACCTTGGTCTTGGTGTGGACAATAACCGTAGAAACCTATAGAACAGTTACAGTTATAACAAAGAACTCTTATGTCATTCGGATAGTTGTTTTTACGCAGCCAGGTAGAGATATTAGATATATGTGAGATACCCTTGTTGTTGCGTCGCTGCTCTGCGCCATCGTTATTTACGTGGTCAAATGTAAGAAACTCTAACTTGGTGTCTCCGCAACACTCACACCTAGGCTGACCCTCAGAGTAGTGCCACAGTGCATCCACTCTTTCAGAGCGCCTGCGTCGTCTAGTCCTTAGAGCAACACACACTTTGCAGGAAGCAGCAAGTTTTACTCCCTTCTTGTTTGACAACCAAGGAAACTCTTCTGATATATTATCCTTTACTTGTCCACAAGTTGTACACTTCTTCTCATTCAAAATGAACCTGATTCTAATTATCCCTCTTCCTTAGTTCCTCGTCGAATACTTCGTCAACGAGTTGTTTACCATAACCCTTACGGGCCATCCAAAAATACACACCCGTACTAAAGGTGCTTTCCATTCTGTCTATCCAGTAATTTCTATGGATAGAGCTGGTAACGTCTACACGTCCTAACTCAATGCCGGACTTAATAGTTTCTCTGTACCCTTCCTTCTCAAACTTAGCACGCATAGTAAAAAATGCTGGTGCTACAAGAAGGTAACAGAAGGCAAAGATTGCGGCATTTATATACCACAGCCTTGGCTTAGCCAAGAACTTAAACGGCCAGCTTCTGTACTGACGTAGGTGCATACGTTCATGGCGCAGCAACTTGTACTTATCCTCATCAGTCCACTCATCCCAGTCATTTGGGACGTACATAGTTCTAAGTATGGTGGTTGTGAAATCACCATAGCTTTCTTTACGTGTAAAGAACTTCAGAACAGAGTGGATAGCACTGAGGAACTTGCTGTCTTCGTGCTTAATAACAGAGACCGGGCCTACCTCTGCCTCGACCTCTGCTAATAGGGCTTCATATAGCATATTGTTATTGCTTAAGTGCTGCGACTAGTTTTTCTCTGGCCGATTGCACGTTCGCACGCTCTGAGAAGGAAGGGAGGTGACTAAGAAGTCCCTTCATCTCTTCACGAGAAAAGGCAGCGGCTGATTCTACTTCCACAATCTTTTCGACCTCGACGATTTTCTCGACGACCTTCTCTACTTCTACAATTTTCTCAACTTCTACAATCTTTTCGACTGGGGCAGCGGTACATACACTACATCCACAATCACAAGAGCAGTGCTCCGTTTCTTCTTCCATAACTTTTCTCCTTTATATTATGCGACCGGCTAATTCAGGTTGGTCTTTTAGTTTAACAGACATCCATATGCTGCGAGCAGACCTAGTGGGATAGGCAAATAGAATACCGTCTCGGTACTTAATGACTAACCTGTCTGGGTGCGTCTCAGCTTCAGATAAATCTTCCATCTCGTCAGGTGCAAACCCGTCGCACGGTATTATGTACCAACTTACGTCTTGGTCATCGTCCTCGTTGGCACGCATAACTACTGCCCAGCTACTGCCGACGTCTACAGCAAGTATTGAGAGCGTACAAAAATACCACTCCACTTCCTCAGTAAGCTTCATGCGTCTTCCTTATCAAGATACCTTGCTGCGCTGCGTAGAATGTTAGGGTTGTCTTTAAATTGTCCAATTCCCGTATTGCACCTGTTGCACAACAACCCTCTAACCTCACCAGTAGTATGACAGTGGTCTACGTCTAGCTGTTTTTTCCTGGTCCAATACCTGGCACCCAGTACGATAGGGAGGGTCACGGGTAAAAGCGCTATTGTAAGGGGCAACATTGAGATGCCCAAGGCTAATGATAATTTTTTCCTGCACATACTATGGAGTGATGATGGGGCTTTTTTCCTTAGCCTCTTTGGTTCTTGCTACGTCGCACTCATGTGTAATCTTATTTACCATTAAATTCAGAACCTGTTTACTGACATTTAAGTCTGAGTTCTTACTCATTGCATCGGACATGTTAAGAATCCAGTTAGTCATGTATCGCCACATTTCTACTGACTCTTGAAGAGTTAATGGTGGCCCATCTTCTTTCCCCTTGTAAATAACAGAGTACTTGTCACCTGCCTTGTGTATCTGAATGCTCTTGTCGGAGCTATCCAACACGTCATTTATTACATCCATACCAAGAGGTTTGTTCTCGTTTACACTGCTATTGGGGTTTTTATTATTGCTCATCTAGTTCCTTAATGATACTATTCATTTTATACAAATAGGTATCAGTTTCCTTATGGCAAGGTTTGCATAGAACTCTTCCATTTTCGGGGCAGTAAAGCTCGGGGCAGGAATCTGCGGCCTCCAGTGAGGTGATGTTGTGCTCCCTAACGATTATTGAAAAGGGTTTAATGTGGTCAACGTGCAGTGGGCCTCCCCTAACTCTACACAATTGGCAAGTATAATCGTCTCTTTCTAGAATGTGCCTTTGCCACCGTTTATACCTACCCGTTTGTCTTATTCTAAAGTTTAATTGCGTCTTACCACCTTGCCAATTGGCGCCATTGGCTCCCCTAAATCTACCTTCATTCACCATAGACAGTCTATTTTTAGTCTCAGCAGTGTGTTGCTTACCATAAAAAGAATTCTTTTCTGCAACCCTCTGGCTTGCGAACTCAGATATATTTTTACTAAGTTCGGGTCGCTGCTTAAACTTTTTCTTAGCACTCGCTGACATCTTTGCCCGCGTAGTTGATGTCACTGTTCGTTCGCGCAGGGATTTCTTAACCTTCTCTGTATGTGTCTTCCCATACATGGGATTTCCTGAGCTAGTGTTGTTTTCTGAGTGGGTCCTACGTTTTATTTCTAACCGCACCAAAGCCCGTCTGACTGCAGATGGACTTACACCCAGTGTTGTTGCTATCGTTGAACAAGATAGCCCCTGCTCTTGGTAGATATTCACAAGCCATGGTTTGTCTTGTAGTTTAGGGTGAACCTTGGGCACTATATCGCTACGGGAAATTTAATTTGAGGTGTTACAAAGTTGTAGTCAATGAGTTTAGCAGAGTCAATGGTCACGTCATCTATGTTATCTAGGTTAGGGTCAACCCAAAGTTCTGGTAACTCTAATGGCTCTCTACTTAGATACTCCTCCACACCTTTAATCTGATTTACATATATGTGCGCGTTAATTATCGTGTGTGAGAACTTACCAACCTCCATACCTACAATATTGGCTATCAGATGTGTTAATAAACAATAGGAAGGTACATTGAAAAATATACCCAATGGTATATCTCCACTTCTCTGTGTAAGGTGACAGCTTAATTTACCGTCGTCGGCATAGAAAGCGTAGAAACTATGGCAAGGGGGTAGCACCATCTTCGACTCCATTGCGGGGTTCCAAGCACACACGATGTGTCGGCGTGATGTTGGGTTCGTCTTTAGGTTACGTACAACGTTAGCCACCTGGTCTACTGCACCACCCTCATAGTTCGGAAACGCTCTCCATTGTGTGGGATACGAGGGACCGATATCTCCGTTCTCGTCAGCCCAATCGTCCCATATCTTCACCCCATTGTCTTGCAGGTACTTAACATTAGAGTCGCCGCGAAGCAACCAAATGAGTTCATGAAACATAGTTCGGAACGCTAACTTACGTGCAGTAAATGCTGGAAACCCTTTCGATAGGTCGTGTTGTAAGTTGGCCGCGAACACGCTTAAGGTGTCTATGCCTGTACGGTTACTTACTTTTACCCCTTCTTTTAATACCCTGGTGAGTAAGTCTGCGTACTGTTGTTGTATACCAACCACTAGCATACCTCTTCTCTCTTACCGTTCTCTTTAATGTCTTTAAGTAACTGTAAATATTGATGCATAAGCCCCGGAGGTTAAAACTATGTGCGAAATTTTTCTGGTTGGACCGAGCACATTTTGGTCTAAAGGTTTTTGAAAGTGACCCTTAAATAATAATGTACAGGGGGTGATATGTAAAGACTAAGCTGTTACAATTCTCTGAATCACTATGTCAACAACTGGTCCCGCAGAACCTGAATAATCTGACGCGTCGGAGTCAATCTCTACAGAGTTCCAGTAAACAATATTATTAACAGAACCGTTAGTATCAAACCCCCTCATTCTGTAATTAAAGCTTGCTCCTCCTCCTGACTGTGGTGTTGACCTTACGCTGTACGCAGGAAAGTATCCCCCTTCTCCATTGCCTTCCATACCCACAGCACCGGATAAGTCCACCCCAGTTTTAAAGGCATCAAACGTAGCCATTACGCTGTCTCACAAGCGGTGCTATCACCTGTCCAAGGTAGAACAACGTGGCCTATTTGCACAAACTGCCTGTTATTGGCATCGTTAGGGAATGTATCCCCATCCTGAGCAATTACGTAAGGCCCCCAGAACACATCAGCCATCTTTCCCCTCGAACCTCTAGCCCCTACGGTTACACACGCATATCCAATTTCAGACAGGGCATACTCTCCTGATATATCGTCAGGCTGGTTGTGTATGAATGTGTTCTCCATTAGGTTTGTCCCTGAGAAACCCTCACCTGTGCATCTAAGTTGGTAGCTTGTACCACTGTGGGTAGTCCTAAACACATTAAAATCCTCCCATAGCGAGACGGTGACCCTTTCGGTGGTAGATGACTGCCACCCATACGCAATGGGTTCTGTATGCCCTGCTGCTGCATCAACTATGTCTCCCACAAACATAAAAGTGTAACATACATTAGACCTATACCCAGCTATTCTGGTATCCGTACCATCACTGCTATGCCAAATGTGCATCTGGTGTTGCGCGATAGTACCTACAAGATCACCAAACCAACCTGTGGTTAAACCGGTCTGCATGGTATCCAGGTCTGAGGCAGTAGGGACGACAGATGTAGAAGTGAACCCTGTGAAGTTTCCTCCAGGAGAACATTTTATGTTCATATCTTCTGGATTGTTTATCCCACTGTAGTCTGGGTCAAACAGTATTTGGAATCCAGATGCATTTTGCAGTACAATCCACGAGTGCGCTGCTGTTCCCCAGTTAACATCGGACACTGACGCCCACCTGTCTGTTCCGTCAGCTGTAGTTCCGTCGGAAGAAGCGACAACTGTCCACGGATTGGACGCAAAGCTAGTCAGGGTGTCTTTTATTTGCCATAAAACCTCTGGATGAAAAGTGTCCTCATCCTGGGACACGATTGTAATGTTAGGGACTATTTGCCATGTTTTTAATAGTGTTGGGAGTGCCATAATTTATTCCTAGTAGTGTACCCTGATTTCTGCAGACCCAAATTCAATTGTGTCTGCACCGGTTGCTGGAGAATCAACGTATATTCTTGCCTCGTAAATCACAGAACTGGCCCTGAGTGTGCCAGAAACTGTACCCTTTGTTAGATTGTTCTGTTTAAGTATTGTATTTGTAGTGTCCACAAAGTCTAAAGTGGAAACCACCTCGCCATTGGTGAGGTTATATAGTTGGATGTGAGTCGTAAGCGGGGAAGTACCGTTACCAGCAATACCCCTTAACGTGAATTGTACGGTAGAAGGATAATCATCTGTGTTTAACTCAAATTGCCCCACAAGTAAAGGAGTAGAACTAGAGTAAGACCTAGGTGTATCAAACCTAATGGTGTCAATACCTGAGGACAGTACAGGGAATTTAACTCTTAGTTCCGCCGAACCTAATTCGATTGTGTCTGACGCAGATACAGGTGAGTCTACGAACATCTGGGCTTCGTATAGAGTTGATGTTGTTCTTAACGTACCTGATGTAGTGCCTGCAGATATCTCTAAACTCTGAACCTCTGGGGTAAGGGTGTCGACAAAGTTAAGTACTTGTACCTGCTCATTATCCGTAAGGTTGTACAGCCTGAGGTGGGTTGTAAGGGGCGAAGAACCATTGGCGGCCACAGCTCGGAGTATAAACGTCGAAGCCGCATGGTAGTTGGTTGGGTCTAACTCAAACTGTCCCACAAGTAGGGGTGTCTGTGAGTCGTGACTTGCATTTGAACCTATCCTAATCGTGTCAATACCAGAGGCTGTTGAAGTTCCTGGACTACCCCCACCGCCGGCTGCGACATCTTGCCAAGTTGCAGCAGTTGCGCTAGTTGCGACAAGTACCTGTCCCACAGTTGGGGCATCGGATGCAGACACGTCAACGTCCGCACCAGTAGTAGACAGCGCATCGGCCGCTGCGGCTGTACCACCATCTATCTGTACCCTGACCCCACTACCTGAAGCTGTGGCTATAACACCTGTGCCAACAAAGTCAATTGAAGTTGGGTCGGTAACTAAGCTGGAGCCCTCATCGAGAACATCCATGGTGAACCCACCAGCATCCGCTTGCCAAGTGGCGGTAGTAGGGCTAGTGGCTTTAAGAATTTGTCCGGTGCTGGGCGGGGCGGACCCAGAAATGGTTACGTCTGACCCCGTAGTTGCTATGGCATTCGCTGTTCTATGGTTGGATAACCGTTGGTCTGCTGTATCAATGAGCGTGGCGTCTGAGACAATAACATTAAGCGCTGCTAACGTACTTGCGTTGTGAGAGTCTAGGGAGTGTGCCGTGGGTGTACGCGCGTCACTGAGCCTAGAGTCTCCAGTATCAATAAGTGTGGCATCACTTATCTTGGAATTAACGTTGGCTAACGTATCAACAGAATGTTCTGGGCCCGCGAAGTCGTGAGCATTGACTTCTCCGCCGCCGCCTGAGATAGTTACAGTCGCGGTACCTGAAGAGGTGGACACAATCTCAACACCACCACCACCAACAGATTCAAAGTTAAGCTCAGTGAACGGGCCACCGGGAACTGTGACCCCTGCTTCTCTAAGTCTGATTATCTTCTTGGCGTTGGCCTGCATGGCCTCTTCCCAACCATCAAACTGGTCAGTCTCACCCTCAGTTGGAAGGCGTCTTCCATCAGGCAAGAGAACTGCAGCGCCGCCTTGACTAGAGAACCACTCACCAATGGCATTAACAGTGTAGGAATACTCTGTCCCATCATGGACCACAAAAAACAAATAGGTACCAGCAACATCGGGTGTCACCCGGACGTCATTGGTACCTAGTCCCGTCGGTACTGCGACGGAGTCTGCTGGGCCGACGTATGTCCATGAGAAACTACCACCACCATTGGCAGTGTCAGTAACCTGTAACTCTGAACCAATAACGATGTTATCCCGCGATACACCGGGTGTACCTGCAGGTTGTCCTGTTTGGTTGATTCTCACTTGAGGCTGAGCCATGTTTTACTCTTTCCCCTTACTGTTGGACCTGTTGTTAGAGTTGCTTTTAGGTGTTACCCAACGGCAGTTCTCCGGACAGTAGTCCCCATTGTTATCGATACGGTCGAGTTGATGACCTTCTGGGCGGGGGAATACATCCTCAACAAAGGTCCAAAAATCAAACCAGGCATCACAAATACTTATACCACGGCCACCATAATTTTTATAGTTACTGGTCTTTGGATTAAGACACCTATGCTTTATGCCCATCCATGTGTTGTACAGGGGATGTTTTGTTGATCCAGGCGGTGATGTGTGTTTACCCATAGAATATGCCAATGCTACTGATGTTTTTGTGCACGCCCGACAAGTAACGAGAATATCGAGCGTATTTTTTTGTATAAACATTACTTACACTTATGTAGTATAAAAAACACATCTTCACGGCTGAAAATTTTTCATATCTGTAATATCTGAGCCCCTAAATGTTTTTTGGACCAAATTTATAAAATTGAGTTAGCATCAACTTACATATGGCTCCAATAAACGAGAATTCCCGTGATGACCGCAGCGAGAATGAAGTCAGATATCTTATGTGCCTTCTTCTCTTTTTTGAACACGTCCTTGACGGGCTTCATTTATTATACACTCTTGATAATCCGAACATCATTTTTTGAACAATGATAACAGTACGATGTTTGTTTGCCTTGGAATTTGGCAAGCGACTCTACTCGTACCGTGTCCATGGGGTTTCGACATGTTTCGCAAGCGGGACCGTCTCCGATTCCCAACACTGTGCACTTCACTTCTTTTTTACTCATACTTCTTCCTATTATGTGCCGCGAAGCCCCCTTGGTAACGGGAAGCAAAATTCGCAGCTGAAATTTGACTAAGACCTCGTGACCCTATAGTCGCTCAAGGCACCTGCAGTATACGTCGCCGTGACCTGCCAAGTATTTAATAGTCCAGATAGACCACCCGCGTCCGCATTAGCCTCAGTGTCATAGTGTCTGATGCGGCTTGTGAGTAGGTGCCCCTCTGTGTTGTACGTCTGCTCATCAATCCTGACATTGTCGTGCGTCAAACCAAGTATCCTGAGAATATTAGTCTTGTCGGAGTTAGCCTCAATCGCTTCGGCTTCTATATCAAATGTAGACGGAGTTGAAAGGCCAACGTCAGTGAACAACTGATACACAACCGTGTAGTGGCCACCGTCAGTAAAGGTATGTGTGTCGCCGTAGAGACCACCGACTATGTGTGGGAGTGGTATGGTAGTGACCAGGGTACCAGATAGATTGTACACCTTGGCCAGACCGAATAGGTCACTTTGACCTGTACTTACTTGTACCTGTATTGGTACCGGCTCTCCTAGGGTAGCTCTTAACATTGTTACTCGTCTTCACTTAAGCAATAAAAGGTAACTGTTGCCACACTCCCGTCGAACGGAATGTCATGTTCAAGTTTGATACGTATTTCCATGCCAGCCGCGCTACTAAGTGCTGTCATAGCCTGGTAGTTCCAAGGGAAGATGACCACATCGGAAGGCATACCTCTCCAACCGTCCCCACCAAGTTTGGTTATATTTGGAAGAGCACCATTGGCCTCATTAACATAATCCATCATGGTTTTGTAAACTGTTTTACTAAGGGGTATTTTAGTCCCAGATGGGTATGGGCCGCCGTTGGACTGAAGGTACTGAGGTGCAAACACATCCACATAACCAAACGCCTCAAAAGAAACGGTGTCCGTGAGAACCAAGTCGGTTGAGAACTGAACCTCAACGTCTTTAACCATTAGCTTTTTGCCAGGACTTGGGCCGAAGGTATAACTAGAGGAACCTGCATAGTGGTAACTAGCCTTGACCTCTGCATCAATTGGGAGTGCAGGGTCGAATGTTACCTCACCTGTATCGTAGTCTAAAGTGAAGTCACCTGTTCCTGTGTGTGGGTCAACCTCTGTGTAAACAGTCGTAGTGCCAGAAACAGTACCAGAGACACTAGGTCTGAAGCTCCTACCGTTAGCATCTGTAAGGTCATCTTCTCCCGTGATTTTACCATGGCCCGTGTCTACGATATGTGTGTTGGACAGTTGGTAGACAGTTCCGGAGGTGGTCACACTGGCAACCTCATGGTCCGCCACTGTGGCACCGTAATACCACGTAGTTTTGTCAGCCCAGTTAGAAGTGATGACTGTTTTTCTTGAGCCCTCTGTGGGCCACGTTGAGACTATCTGCTTCCCGTCGCCAGTTCTGTGTGTATACGGAATACCTGATAGCCCGACTATATTAGCTATGGCATCATCGTTTCTAGCCACAGTAATTCTTGTACCTAGAGGGAATGAACCATCGAAAGAGGCCCAAGTGTCGTCTACTACTCTAGATACATATATGTAAACATCCGTACCTGCAAAGACCGTGCCTTGTTGAGTTACCCCGTCATCTTCTACGAAATATGCGGTAAACCCGTTAGATTGTACGATACTTTCCCACACATCGTAACTGATGTTTAAACATTGTGCTTTACTCATTAAACTAGGCTCCTTCTAATGGCGATGCCCTTCAGATAATCTGTCGAGGTCGAACTAGTAGATGCTTTCATCTTGATTTTCATGCTCCCCGCAATATACAGGGGCTGTGGAGGCTCCCAAATCCACTTATTGGAATCATACTGGTAAAGGCCAAAAGCGTCGCCTCTGCCTCCTGCGCCATAGTTCCCTCCGTACCCTCCACCAGAGCCCCCCAAGCAGAGGCTTTCCAGGTCTTCAAAAAGAATACCGTTACCTGCGGGAAAAATGTCTTGGCCATCAATCTCTACCTGGATATAAATATTGTCAGAGTCCAGCTGAAAAACAATTTTATGGAATATGCTTTCTTCAGTTATCTCATACACAGTGATATGAGAGCCCGTGACGGGAGGAAGGTCTACATTTCCTTGTTTTTCGTACCTCATGTCAACGCCAGGGACGGAGCCGCTGCCTCTGTCTTCGTTACTGGTTGAGGACACTGAGTCCACCGGAAACCTGTTGCTTGTTGTAATATCCGCACCTGTCGGGTCACATATAGCTATTACACGTTGATTACTGTTATTCGTTTTATATGCCATGTACTATTGCCTAGCGCCTGAAATAGCGCCTTGAAAGAAATTTAAAGATTTAGCACCGGAAGATATATCATCTCTAATAGTAACCTTAATGTTGTCGCCCGTACCGGATGCTAAAGTGATTCCTAAAGGGAAAGATACTACGAAAACGTCCTCCCCACCAGAAGTATTAAGAAGAACACTGGGGGAAGGAAATAAAAGGAATTCTTCGTTTTGTTTAACGTTGGCGAGTTGTGCTGTTACCCCACCGCTGGTAACCTCTATTAACACACCGTTAGTTAGGCTAGCCCCGTCACCAAAGCTGCCCGAAGAAGCGAACTTAAGCTCACTGAAGGACATAACTAAGCGCAATTCGTTTATAATAATATCATCAACGGAATCTGCATCATAGGTATAAACATCTGGGGTCCCCCCCGGGTCGACATTCATACCTTTAACTGTTCCAGCCCCATTAAGGGTTACCCAATCACTAATAACAGAAGCTAAGGCGCCCCCTGGAAAATTTCCTATCTGAACGGCTGTTCCAGGCTTAAGCTCAGACTGAACCATTATTCGCTTACAGCCGCTAACTGTCGTGTCGTCTACCATTCTAGCATGATAGGTCTTACTGTCAACGTTACCCGCACCACCAACCAACATGTGTTTATTGGCAACAGGAATAGCCGCTCCATCGAGGACTAAAAATGATGTACCATCTTGGTCTACGACTCTAGTAACCTGAGTACCATTAGTTTGGTTTACCGATGTGGATAGAGTAGCTTGTGTTGTTTCAGTAGCAAAGTCTTTGCCCTCTAAAGAAACCAAAGTTTGAGCGCTTCCAGAAGCTGTGGCCTCTGTTGCAAGAGTACTCATATCTAGGGAGGTGTCAACCCCAATGCGGACACCATCAACACCCGAAACAGTGGTAATAGGTGAGCCGAACTCATCGAATAAAATGGCTGCTGGGGAATCACTCATTATGCAATAGTCCTTGTGCGGTTAAGTTCAAATACACCACTGTATGTAACATTGTCTGTCACTGTAGCAAGAACTGTTGAGCCGTCTGTGTCGTACATTTGCCACACTATCGGGGTTGGGGCCACTAAGGTTGGTCGTGTTATTGTTTTTTCAACGATTTTATTTACTTTTGCTACTGAGTCATACCAGATAATAGAGGTTGGAAACGGCCCACCCACTACTTCTCGGTACGCACCGGAGGCAAACCCGTCTGCTGGACCATTATCGATGAAGTGTATCAGGTCGCGCAGGTCATTGTGAGGGCCACCACCACTAACGGTGGCTAAAAGTTGTGTGAGAGTTACTTCGGTTCCGACAGTAACGTCTGTGAAAATCATGTCATCACCGTTTCTGGTGATGTACACATCTTCGTCTTTAGGTGCTACTGTGTCTTGAAAAAACAACCCCTGGACCTCCGGAGCATCCTCCGAAGGGTCCAAGGGTAGTTCAAGATATAGCTCATCCACATCGGCCGCATCTCCACCACCGGCACCACTCTCTTGCTTAACAAGTTGTACTCTATCTGGTGGCTTTGACACGTTTGCTTAATCTCCGATGTATTAGGATTAGTTCTTACTACGCAACACGACCGAGTACGTTAATCTCTACGAATAGGTCAGTGGTGTTAATGGCTGTACCGACGAGCGTGTTACGCTTACCGTTGCCCGTAGGACGAGTAAGTGTTAATCCACCACCATCAAGCAGGTACACAAGGTCGCCAGCAGCGGCTGGGCCACCGTCGACACCTGTGAGGGCGCCTACGAAAGGACCGTCAGAGATAATGTCTACTGCACCACTTGCGCCAACAGTTGTTTTGGCGAGGCCAATGACCCTGTTTGCACTAGTGGTTCCCGCGTCGGCTTCACTTACAATACCATTGCCGCTGAAGTAGACTGGGTCACCGAGGGTGACACCAACGCCATCAGTGGTATAGATATTCTCAAGTCGCTCTGCTTCCGCGGCTGCACCGGCAACCAATTCACCAGAACCATTAATGGTAATGGTAGAACCATCAACCTTAACACCAACTGTTCCGTCTGGAGAAGCACCCGTAAACTGCAAACCACCATTAGCGGTAAGCTCAAGTGCCAATCTTGCAGAACCATCGGCCTGAAGACCGTCGCCGTCAAGGGCGTCCACATCAACACCAACGCCGTTGGCAGTAACGTTAACTCCGTAAATGTCACCACCAGTCTCTGTATCAGAATCGACAGAAAGAACGGAACCAGCTCCACCAGAAATACCATTACCTTGTGTAGCGAGTTGTAGGTTTGCAGAACCATCGGCCTCAACACCGACACCAGCGATAGCACTGATATCAACACCAACACCAGTGGAAACAACATTTACAGCCTGAATGTTTCCGCCACTCTCAGTGTCTGGGTCGACTTCGATGTCGTTGGCGTTAGCGATAATACCATTCCCACCAACTACATCAAGGGTGTCCCCTGTCTTAGTAAGACCATCACCTGCGTTAATTCCAGCAGCTCCAGAAAACTGAGCCCACTCAATCGCGGTGGTGTTTAGTGTAATGGGGTCGTCCGTGATAACACACCAGATGGTGTCTTCGTTCAGAGTACCTTCAGTAACAAACGTACATGCGCCTGCGACAGCTTCTGAATCGGCATCGAAATCGGATGCACGGTCCCATGTAGTTGTTGTTGCCGTAACGGTGTAAATACCATTGCGGATGTGTGCTCCACCACCCTCGTCTTTGACAAGGACGCGGTCCCCAGCTGCCAACGTAATGTCGTCGACAACAGAAGGTGCGAGTGTAAACTGCCCAGTACCACCGGCACCACCAGAGCTGTTGTATGTTGCAGAAGCGCCGCCAACGTGAGCGGTAAGGTCTACACCAGAAGTTGTAACTCTACTTGCTTGTTTTGGTGAAAGCCCCTGAGCGACGGAGTCAACGTAAAGCTTACTAGCTGCCTCGGAATTCGCTGTTGGTAGGGGCAAACCAGAAACAGTTCCGGACACCATTGTAATTCCTGCTGTGCCCTGTACGGACAGGGAGTCTAACGTCATAGAATCAGAACTCTGATTCATTTCCGTTGGGAAACCCTCTGCGTCAAGGAAAAGCGGCTTTCTATTCGCCATAGTTAATTCTCCTTTTTGTTTATGTTTTAATCAAAAATAGTCACTACGCCTGTTTCGTGGTCAATAGTACATCCTTTAAGAAATGTTTCAATATCTAAATTAAGCTTACTGGCTACCTTAACCTGTACCCCCCGGAGAAGGTTTGCGTATCTCTTAAGCTCTTCCGATAACTGCGCCTGTTCCTGTATTAATGAGAGAAGCTTTGCGTACTTGGGGTCCAGCTTCTCTTTTCGTAAACCTTCGTCCTTCACCTTAAACTCTAATAGAGCTTTCTCATACTCCGCCATTTTGGCCCGGTACTCCCAGAAAATCTCACCGTATAGATTGATACGTCCAATATCATCAGCGGTGTCCTCAGCCTTTTCTGCGATTGCCTCCGGTTCCTTTTTAGGTGCTGCCTTTTTAGCCCTTGGCTTTCTAGTTGCAGGTTTTTTCTCGGTGGTGCTTTTTTTAGCTGTGGTTTTTTTTCCGGCCATATACTAAGTTCTCCTTACCCAATAGTTATAATTGGAATCTTCTCCGGGTCAAATACCAACCTGGAGGTGTCAATTGCGTATCCCACGGGCTGGACAAATGCGATGCCGTTAGCTGCGGGGACGGGTCTTACTTCTGTGATGCTGCCAGTAGCGCTAGCAAAATAACGTTTTCCTGGAGTCAACGTGGTAGTGGGGGTAAACTCACCTTGTATGAGAACACGACAATGGGTGCTCGTTAGTTTCTCAACCACTATTCCGATGGCGGGCATCTTATTCCTGTCTGCAATGTCTACTATGTCCACCTGAACTACGCCCAGTACAGATGGACCGGTGACGTACACTAAATCGTCAACCGCAACAGGGGCGGGACAATCTGCAACAAACTCGACGGTAGATACCCCCTTGCCGAGGTTTATTTTTGCGTTAGCTACCACTATGCACCACCTCCGGCTTGTTAGTGATAGCCCCTACCATGTACGCAGCTATCTGTTGTTTGGAGTACACTGTTTATAGTAAAATTGTTACGTTAATATAATAAGATGCTGGTAGGCTAATGTAAAGTAGAATATCATGGCATTAACCTTGTAATTAAGGGCGCTTAGGGGCTACAAAATACCCCTCGCAGGTCCTACAATAGTACGTCTTTACACCATCTTCCGTCTTGGAAAGTACAATGTCGGGGTGGTGCCCCAAGTTTTTTAAGTCGGGGCGTGGTTTGTCTTTACGGCATACACCCCCGTCTTTACTCATCTTTTAGTTCTTTTTCCATCTCTGCATTGACCAATCGGATGGCAAGAATGCAGTTTGTGGTAGCTTTATCCAGGTCATTTGAGGTAATTAGGTTCCTAACACGTGAGGTCTGTTGTCTAATTTCCATAGCCTTTTCTATAGACCCGAGGGCCGCGTGAAGGGCCGTTGCACATGCGCTGAGTTTCTCGAAATCCATCATAATTATGTCCTAAATCCTGTCGTAGTCGTCTTCTAAACGTACTACATCATCTAACTGTGTTGTTGAGACCTCAACCACACAAGCGTGGTCGATGGCTTCTATTCTATGTTTGCGGCCAGGAGGAACATCTACATGGTCTCCTACACACATTACGATTATCCGTGGAACAATGTCCCCGTCCTCATACCAGTGGTATTTTATACGCCCCTGACTAACCAACAAGCTTTCTGCCTTATGCTCATGATATTGTAGTGAAAGACGACAACCACTTTTTACAAACAGAAGTTTACTAACGTAGTCTTCTGTCTGGGCCCAAATTATTTCGCAGCCCCAGGGTTTACTAATTACCTTTTCCATCTGGAACCTCGTCTGGGTCTAGAGATTCCAACACATCACTGTACTGCTCCGTTGTTTTGAATGGGTAGGGACTGATGGGTTCAAACAGTTCTAAGGCTTCCGCGATTTTTTTCTTCATGCGGTTAGCCTCGCGGTCTAGACTCTTCAGCTTGTGGTAAATGGCCTCAATGTCTCTGCGTTTGAAATCATCGAGGGCAGAGTGTTTGAATGCTTCGTGAAACTGAGTGATTATTCGTTCTTTAATCTCTCGGCGCTCTTCAAGAGAGACACCTTCGAGGAGTGCCTTCTGCTTGTCGAGCAACTCTTTGGTTTCATCATCCATTATTTATTCCTCCGAAACAATTTTCCTAACTTACTATACCAACGTGTTTTAGGGTGAACCATCACTCGGTCTAGTTGTTTGTGGATTTCTGTCAGTTGGAGACTGATTACCTTGAGGGCAGCCTTAATCTCTTTCTTCTGCCTTGAGCTGATGTACTTCTCTTCTTGTTCAGCTGCTTCTTCTCTGATTCTCTTTAGTAAAGCGCCAGCATTTATCGGTGCTAATGGGTAGTCTTCTGGCTTTGGGCGCTCTTTACCAACAATCTTAATGTGGTCATCTTTGTAAAGCACCTCGCCGCTTCCTACTGGTGTGCTTTTTTGGCGCCATGCGTTTAAATCTTTTCTATCATTCTTAGACATCTATTCCTCTTTAACCTAATAACCACTCTATGTGTGGCTGTGTATCAAACCCAGCAAGACGAAACTTTTTCTCACTGCTAAGTCCATTTTCTAAGTAGTATCCGGCTTCTACAGCATTAGACCGAATCATTATGCCTAGCATCTTATCTGTGTTGCCGAGGCGGGTATCAAAATAAATTAGAATGGAGCCATCTCTTTCGTGACTAAACTTTGTGTGATGATAGCTACCTGCTCTGAGGTAAGCGTCACACACTTCATTCACCACTGCGTCAGCAGCGTCCAACATGTTCTCCGTGGTGGCTTCCTTACAGGCTGCACACTTGCGGCGCTTGTCTCTCAGCTCTTGTATCTTCCTAAGAGCGAAACTGCGCTGACTTTCGACCACATCACTGGGGTTTTTAGTGACTTTAAGACCTGGTGGAAGAGAAAACTTAAGCTCTTCTGCATGGTCCTTCTGTCCCTTGAACTCTTCTTGTGGGTCAATGTCCCCAACGGTAGTAGTTACCTCTGGGGAGCGCACAGAGAGCTTTAAAGTACCTGAAATAGGCTTATATGGTACCTTCGGGAACGACATTACTGTCCTGTACTACCCAGCCCGCCACGGTCTGATGCGGGAGAGTGGTCAATCTCAGTGAGTGTGAACTTCTCCGTCTTGCGAAAGACAAGTTGTGCGATACGGTCACCTTTTTTGAACTTTTGGGGTTGTTTGAAGTTAAACTTAACGCCGTCGAAGTCATCGAAAATCAT
>Ga0210003_1000086_pt1:35000-81089 | contig 81089 bp, 64 predicted proteins | sample LantaG_FD_182804 | JGI IMG/M metagenome (GOLD analysis project Ga0210003, IMG submission 182804) | Deep subsurface microbial communities from Baltic Sea to uncover new lineages of life (NeLLi) - Landsort_02402 metaG (SPAdes) (version 2) | ecosystem: Environmental > Aquatic > Marine >... | reverse complement strand
GGCTTTTCAGCGTGTTGAAAGAGCTTCATAGCAAGGAGGATCATCCTAATCGTAAGCTGCATTGTGATGAGTATATCTCTCTTCTTCTTTTTTACTTTTTCAACCCGATCCTCACGAGCCTGCGCGGCATCCAGCAGGCATCGAAGCTGAAGATGGTACAGAAGAAGCTGAAGATCAAGGCAACTTCTCTGGGGGCATTATCCGAGGCATCGTGTGTGTTTGATGCTGATCTCATTACCCCTTTAATCGAAGATCTTGCGAAGAAGGCATTGCCTTTAGAAAAAGACCCTCGGCTAAAGGACATTGAACAGACCATTATCGCAGTGGATGGCACGCTGCTCCCTGCCTTGCCCGGAATGCTCTGGGCATTGTGGATCAACGATGAGAACAGAGCAGCCAAGCTGCATCTTGAGCTTGATGTCGAGAAATATATTCCGACAGGAGCTATTATCACCCATGGTTCCGGCAATGAAAAGAATGTGTTGCGGAAAGATTTCCTTGGCTCGGACAAGCTCTTTCTCCTGGATTCGGGGTATGCAGAATATGCACTTCTTTCCGAAATTACATCAGCCAATAGCTCCTTTGTTATCCGTCTGCGGGATAATGCCGTGTGGGACACCATCAAAGAAGATCCGTTGAGCAGAGAGGATAAAAATGCCGGGGTGACAAGAGACATGGTGGCCCATCTGGGGTGTAAAAAAAAGAAGGATGATTACCCGTCTCCTGTGCGGATTATTGAGATCTTCCACAAAGGCAGTTCAATCCCTCGCCGTAATATCCCGAGTATCCAGCAAAAAGACCTTTCGGACTAAAGATACCGACTATACGCTCCTGCTTGCCACCGACCGCATGGATCTGCCTGCAGAGGTGATTGCCTTGCTGTATCAGTATAGGTGGAAGATAGAGATATTTCTTCAGGTGGTTCAAGTGTGTACTCGGCTGCAAACATCTCCTGGCTCAATCGCAAAACGGGGTGACCATCCAGGTCTACTGTGCCCTGATCGCAAGTATGCTCATTACGCTGTGGACAGGCAGAAAATCCACAAAACGAACCTTTGAAATGCTCTCCTTCTTCTTTATGGGATGGGCGAGCAGTGATGAATTGGAAAAGTATATCAGCACACTGAAAGAGATTGAAAAGAAAAACGCATAAATGCACCTATAGGCTCATTTCAACTTCTTTGAGCTAAAGATCTTCTGCGCCCTTATTTTGATATCCTCGATGCTCTACATACATTGATACTTCTATTGCTTTTCAGATCTCGTTTAAATTCTACTCTAATCTCTTCACAAAGCAACTATCATGCCGAACAGTATTGGGACGGTTCTATTTTCTATGGTGACAAGGTCGGGTTCAGAATACCCGATGCAATTGCTTCGGCCATACGGATTTGCCCGCCCTTGGCTTTTATTATTTCAATTGCCCTTACAATTCGTTCTTTTCCGCGACTTCGCATTTTCACATCAGACATTTTCCCATCACTTGTTTATATCTATAGGTAATATGTCTGAAATATATCAAATATCAACTATTAGAAAAATTGGCAGTATTTTGCTGTTTGATTTCCCAGAACAGTCTTGGAACATTTCTATTTCCTGTTTATTCCTCTATTCTTATTGCAGCTGTGAGTATAGAGATCACGTGCCATTAATTTCACCCAGCCAAAAGTCCATATAACTTGCCAATATCTTAAAAGATTCATTTGTATATATATCATTTTGATATCTTGATCATTCAATTCACCACCTGTTGTAATCTCCCAACAGATTTTATGTTTTGTAACATCGGGGACCCAACAAAAATAAATGAAATAAGCATATGATAAATTCCGAGTTTAGCATAGGCAAAGCCGCCACATTCATTGGGGGTAGGGAAAATCAAGAACTTGCCGATGTGCTCTTCTACCGTATTGCAGTGAATTAATGCCAATTCTCGTCCGGCAACTTGTCCTGGCGACTTGTCCGTCGTAGCTGAAAGCGAAGTCGAAAGCTGAAAGCAAAGACAGATTGAATAAAGTGCCGGAGGCACCTCAAGGATTAGCTATAGAATGAAACACATCCCAACCAGGCTTGTGGGTTCCATCAGAACGGACAAGGCCCCAGTAAGGCTCTACGGACCAGATTACATCTAACAAATGGTTTTGGATGTAGTCCATATTCCACAGCGCAAACCATAATAGTGGTGAAAAGTTTCCCTGTTCGAAGAGGCCGCCCAGATATGCAAGGTTGTCCAGATCCTTTTGAGTGATCTCTACGCTATGAGACTCTGCTGTCCGGACTCCAAAAAAGAAGAATCCTTGCGCACCGCCACGTACAGCCGCGTCATAAGCATCCCGTATAAACTGGGCCTGAAGGTCCTCGGTATAACCCCTCTCGGCAGGTCCTGATGAATAGCAGGCCTCGATGACCACTACAGGCTTTCCGCAACCCATCTCGGATGCTTCTATGACCTTTTGCTCAAGGATATCACCTTTGACAGGCTCAGCATCGTAATAGTTTGGAAGGGCAGTGATACCTATAATGTCCACAAAACTTACCCATTGACGGATGGATTCCTGCCAGGAAGGAAGCAGAAAGCCATGATTGATCGCAGCAGGGATATCTGTGTGAAAGTTTACCGTGGTAAATGCATCAGTATCCTCGATCTTTACGGCGTGCGATAAGGTTTGAAGTAGCTCAGTGAGGAAATCCCAACTATTCCAAGCGCTTCCAACGGCATCCAGAAAACTCGGCGTCCTCCATCCCCAGAGGGCTTCGAGAAAAGCCTGATTTAATTCGTTCTCCAACTGCCAGTATTTCACCACAAGGTCACCGGGGGCATCGTATTCTCCGTCCCCGTTATATCGCTCCACTGTAGCCCTGGCATAAAGGTAAATATGACCCAGATAATTATCCCGCCCCAACCTGTCAGGTGTCACCCTCTCGCCCTGGAAATAGGGGAGTGTGCCCGTATTGCCAAGACCAACAACCATGAAGGGCTCAAGCCCGTAGGCCTTCATTTTTGCAAGCAGGCTGTCCGAGGCAGACCAGTTATGAGTAACGATATATTCAGTGATCATCTCGGGATGGGCGTCTACATCTTCTACGGTAAGTTCCCGTGTAGAAATCTCTCTCTCGACATTAACCCAGGATACCTGGCCCCGCATCCACCTTGCACCGAGCTCTGCTGCGAGGGGAACCTCGTTGATGCCCCCCTGGGATGTACCTAGAAGGAACTCAGGAAGTTCCACCGGATCATGAGGAGGGCAGGGAGGAATACAGGCAGAAATCCCCATGATAACCATCCCTGAAGATAGGATTAAGAACCAGAACAATAAAGCAGCCCTAATTTCCTTTCGCATTGTTTTGTCCTCCCTTAGGGTTGGCTCTATCAATATCCTTCTTCAAAAAAAGACTCGATTAGCTACCCTGTATATCGAAGCGAAGCAAGATTGTAATGCGCTTAGGTCTCTCAATAACCCTTTAAAAGTGTAACACTGGCTTGTCAAGGAAAAACCTCTTGAGAAAACAGGCACTACTATCCGCCCCCGTCGGATGGATCAAAACAGGGACCTGTTTATGCCCGGGGTATAATTCTGTCTTTGAATTAGTATAGTCCCGATTACGGGGTAACCATACATAATTGTGGGGGATCTTGGTTATGGATATAGAAAGACTTCACGGGTATAAAAATTTTTCTGTTAGGCGTGTGTGAAGATTAAAAATAGTATAATGTTTCCTGCCAGTACTGCCGATAAATAGTAAAGTGTCTGGGATACACGCGGTGACCAGAGACCTTGGTGGGTAACTAAAATAGAAAAATTATTTTAAAAAAAGCACCTCGCAAGGCTGGCTCATACGGTATCCCGGATATTTCTTTATTATCTAAACTCCTTATTGTCCCTAAACGACCTACCTGTAAGCCTCTCATAGGCCTCTATATATTTTTCAGAAGTCTTTTCAATAACGCCTTTTGGCAAGCTGGGGGGAGGTGGCTTTTTATCCCAATCAAGGCTATCAAGGTAGTCCCGCACGAATTGTTTATCAAAGCTTGGCTGGGGCTTGCCTGGTTCATAGCTCTCAAGAGGCCAAACCCTCGATGAGTCAGGGGTGAGCGCCTCATCGATAAGGATAAGGGTGTCCTCTATAAGACCAAACTCAAACTTTGTATCAGCTATTAGTATCCCTTTTTTTAAGGCAAATTCATAGGCAAAAGAATATATCTTTATTGATATATCCCTTACCTTATCTATAAGCCAGCTACCCACCATTTTAGCGGCAGTGTCTATGTCTATACTTTCATCATGCTGACCTATCTCAGCCTTGGTTGTAGGTGTGAATATCGGTTCTTCTAACCTCTGGGATTCTACCATGCCCTCTGGAAGCTTTATTCCAGAGATAGAGCCCTTTTGTTTATATTCCTTCCAGCCAGACCCGGCAAGATAACCCCTCACAACGCACTCTACAGGTAATGGCTTTGCTTTCTTTACGAGCATAGACCTGCCTAAGAGCCTGCTGTCACTATTAAAGGGAGCAGGAAATTTTTCTATTTCAGATGCTACCACATGATTGGGTATAATAGGGCGTATATTCTCAAACCAGAATAGTGATAATTGGTTTAATACCAAACCTTTATTTGGTATGGGATCTTTTAGAACCACATCAAAGGCGGAAATCCTGTCTGTGGTTACTATCAACAAATGCTCCTTATCTATCTCGAATATCTCCCTAACCTTTCCGCTGGTTTTTTTATTGACTCCTGAAAGATTTATATCCGTTAGGATATTCATGTTTGCCTCCCCCCTGGAATCTGATTACCTTGCCAAAAAAGTATTGAAAAAGTCAACATGTTATTATAGATTACCTACCCTTATGAACGTTGGAGAAGGTGCAATGACTATTTGTAAGCATATGGATAGCTACTTCCTTGTTTTAGAAGGGGATTCTATTCACACTTGAAAATTTTGCCTTTGAACTATAACTACAATAGGGAGGCTCATAAAGGTATCGAGGTGAAGTAATGGGAACAGATTACATGCCAGAGGTTGGTGGCAACCTTGTTTATAGGTGTATAAATTGTGGTAACACATACGATATATATAAATTTATCTACACATGCCCAGAATGCGGCGCGCTTTTAAAGGTAGAAAATACCACGTTTGATCGGCTTAAGACCAGACCAGGTAATGAATGGGCAAAGATATTTGATGCGAGAAAGACAACCACTTGCCTTGCGCTTTCAGGTATATTTAGATTTCATGAGCTGATATTGCCTATGCTGCCCATGGAAGACATAATCTATCTAGGCGAGGGCCATACACCAATAGTAAAGGCAAACCAGGAATTAAGTGCATGGGTTGGCGCAGAGTTTCTGGTAAAAAATGATGGGCTTAATCCATCTGCCAGCTTTAAAGATAGAGGCATGGCATCGGCTATCAGCTTTTTAAATCATATAATAAGGGTAAAAGATTTGGATAGTGTCTTAGGGATATGCGCATCTACTGGAGATACGTCTGCAGCAGCATCTCTCTACCTAAGCTATCTGCCAAAATCAAAGATCAAGTCAGTTGTATTGCTCCCAAAGGGCAAGATAACGCCACAGCAGCTATCTCAGCCTTTAGGCTCCGGGGCCAATGTTATTGAGATCCCCGGGGTCTTTGATGATTGTATGCGTGTGGTCGAAAAATTAGCCCAGGATTATAATGTCTTTTTGCTAAATTCGAAAAACCCTGTAAGGATATTAGGTCAGAAGTCCTATGCATACGAAATAGCACAACAATTAGATTGGGACACAACCGATCTGGTAGTTGTAGTCCCTATCGGTAATGCCGGGAACATCACCGCCATCATGGATGGATTCATTGATCTATATGAGCTTCATATAATAGATAGCCTGCCTGCAATCTTAGGTGTGCAGAGCCTTCATGCAGATCCTGTTGTCAGGTGGAAAGATACGGGCAAATATACACCTGTTAAGGTCTCTCCATCAGTAGCACAGGCCGCTATGATAGGTGATCCTGTATCCTTCCCAAAGGTGAAACAATTGGTAGAGGGCTATTTTAATGATAGATTTTATACCATCTCTGTAACAGAAACAGAGATCATGGAAGGAATGCTTATGGCAAACAGGCATGGCCATCCAGTATGTACTCAGGGGGGAGAGTCGGTAGCTGGTCTGAAAAGGGCTATCAGTGCTGGTATGATAAATAAGACAAAACGGTTTGTGGTGGATTCCACTTCCCAACAGCTCAAATTTGCAACATTCCAGCAGATGTATTTTAACGATTCCTTTGATTCAGCATACGGCATAAAAACCAAAGATGAACTCAAAAACAGGCCCATCTCCATGGAAGCGGATCCCACAACCATTGCCAAACACCTTGGCTTGAAGAGGAAATAGCATGTATCCTTCAACCCTCTGGAAAAAGATCAGGTCCTACTTTCTTACAGGAGCCCTTATCCTGGTTCCACTGTTTATTACCATATATATAATACTGGTTATAATACATTGGGTTGCTCAAAGCGCAGGGCTTGGCCGTGGCCTGGGAGCTGATATCATCGGACTTCTTGTAGCCATTTTAGCAATCCTCATTGTTGGGGCATTTACACAAAATCTCATCGGGGGCAGAGCAATAAACTGGCTCAACGAAATACTGGCAAAGATCCCTATAGCAGGCGCCATCTATTCTGCAATAAGGCAAATCATGGAAGGGTTTATGATCAGAAAAAGTGTTGCCTTCCGCAAGGTAGTGATAATGGAATATCCAAGAAAAGGGATTTACTGCCTCGCCTTTGTCACAAAGGAAGGGTATGTAAACAAAAATCTCTCAGAAGAAGGTCCTATGATTCACGTGTTTTTGCCTACTACCCCGAACCCCACATCCGGCTTCTTTCTCATGGTCCCGGAAAAAGACGTAATACCACTGGATATATCTGTGCGGGAGGCCTTTAAGGTGATAATATCCGGTGGAATAGCTTCATACCAATCAAACAAATAAATATTAGGAGGAACAAGTAATGTCCGGCAGAAATTTTTTATTCTCATCTGAGTCTGTTACAGAAGGTCACCCTGACAAGGTAGCAGATCAGATATCTGATGCAATCTTAGATGATTGCATAGCGCATGATAAAGATGCGCATGTGGCCTGTGAGACTATGGTTACAACTGGCTTTGCTATAGTATCAGGCGAGATTACAACAACACACTATGTGGATATACCTGTGGTAGCGAGACAAACCATAAAGGAAATAGGATATACCAATTCCGATATGGGTTTTGATTCGGAGACATGTGGGATCATGGTATCAATAGACTCTCAATCTCCTGATATTGCCCAGGGCGTGAAAGAAGGTATGGGCCTATATAAAGAACAGGGGGCAGGTGATCAGGGTCTAATGTTCGGGTATGCATGCGATGAGACAGATGTACTCATGCCAGCCCCTATACATTATGCGCAGATCCTTACAAAGAGACTGGCCACCGCAAGAAAGACAGGTGTCTTGGATTTTCTTAGGCCAGATGGCAAGTCCCAGGTGAGCGTCCAATATCAAGATTCAAGGCCAGTGAAGATAGATAGTATTGTTATCGCTGCCCAGCACAGTCCGGATACGGATTATGATGTGATAAAGGAAGGGGTGATGGAAGAGGTAATAAAGAAGGTTATCCCATCCCATCTTCTTGATAAAGATACAAAGTATTATATAAATGCAACAGGCCGTTTCGTCCTAGGAGGACCGCATGCTGATTGTGGTGTAACCGGACGTAAGATTATAGTGGATACATATGGTGGGTATGGCTCTCACGGGGGGGGGTGCTTCTCAGGTAAGGACCCATCCAAGGTGGACAGAAGCGGATCATATATGGCCAGATATATAGCTAAAAACATTGTAGCAGCAGGTCTCGCAAAGAGGTGTTTATTGCAGCTGGCCTATGTAATAGGGGTTGCAGATCCTGTATCTGTGATGGTGGATACATATGGTTCTGGCACTATATCGGATGAAAGGCTTGATGAGTTGGTAAGGGAAATATTCCCACTAAAGCCGAAACAGATTATAGAAAAGCTGGATCTTTTAAGACCAATATATCAAAAGACGGCTGCATATGGTCATTTTGGAAGGGTTGAGCCTGAATTCTCATGGGAAAAGACTGATATGATAGATACATTGAAAGAAAGGGCAGGTGTATGATGGAATATGATGTAAAGGATTTGAGCCTCTCTCAGGTAGGAAAAGGCAGGGTTGAATGGGCCGCGAAGAATATGCCTGTCTTAAAGAGTATAATGGACAGATTCTCAAAGGAAAAGCCTCTTACAGGGTTTGTGATTGGTGCATGCCTTCATGTAACAACAGAGACGGCAATGCTTGCCATTACCCTAAAACAGTCAGGCGCAAATGTGTTTTTATGTGCATCAAATCCCTTATCAACACAGGATGATGTTGCTGCATATCTAGTCTCTGAACATGAAATACCTGTATTTGCCATCAAGGGCGAGGACAATGATACATATTACAAACACATAGAGTCTGTATTGAAAGGCGGCCCTAACATCACCATGGATGATGGCGCTGACCTTGTGTCTTCACTCCATACAAGACGCAAAGACCTTATCGATGGTGTCATTGGGGGATCAGAAGAGACAACAACAGGGGTAATCAGATTAGAGGCCATGGCAAAAGATGGGGCGCTTGCATACCCTATAATCGCGGTCAATAATGCAAAGACAAAATTCTTGTTTGATAACCGTTACGGCACAGGTCAATCGTCCATAGATGGTATAATAAGGGCTACTAACAGACTTATCGCAGGGACCAACTTTGTAGTCTCAGGATATGGCTGGTGTGGCAAAGGGGTTGCCAGAAGGGCTCAGGGTATGGGGGCCAGCGTAATCATCACAGAAGTAAGCCCACTGGCCGCACTTGAGGCAGTAATGGATGGGTTCAGGGTGATGCCAATGGAAGAAGCAGCCAAAATAGGTGATTTTTTCTGTACAGTATCAGGGGATTGCAGTGTCTTAAGAAAAGAGCATTTTTTAAGCATGAAGGATGGAGCAATTATTGCCAATTCCGGGCACTTTAATGTAGAGATAGATATAGAAGACCTCAAAGATATATCAAAGTCCACAAGAGAAATCCGACCATTTGTAGAGGAATATTCACTAGAAAATGGCAAGAATGTATACCTTCTTGCCCAGGGAAGGCTTGTGAACCTGGGTGCAGCAGAGGGACATCCTTCTGCCGTCATGGATATGAGCTTTGCAAACCAGGCCCTAAGCGCTGAATACTTAAGATATAATTCTGATAAACTTAGGCCTGCTGTCTATTCTGTCCCAGAGGACATCGACAAAAACATTGCAAGACTGAAACTTGAAAGTATGGGCATAAAGATAGATACTTTGACTAAAGAGCAGGAAAAGTATCTGTCGTCATGGGATATGGGGACGTAACAATAAAGCTTTCAGCCTGTTTGCATCTCGGATAAGAGATATTTTGTCTACCCATGTTGTATGATGTGCGTGGGAATTTTTGCTTTTCACAAAAGGCATCGGCAGGCCTATTCATTGCGGGGTCTCTTGTGACAAGACAATTTGTTTGACAACTTTTACACAGGAGTCTGCATATTCATTGCGAGGAGGCCATAGGCCGACGTGACAATCCCCATTGGTTGCAGACTTTTCTGAGATTCTTCACTTCGCTCAGACCCCACACTTCGTGTGGGTCCCCAGTTTGTCTTCGCTAAAGCTCGCAATGACAATATGGATATTATGCAAAGGTCTCATCCTATCTGGAGGTTTTGCAACGGACAACAAGCAATGAACTACTGACAAGCCTAGTAGGGGCCGATGAGGACATCGACCCCTGGTTTGGCATCCTGTTTGCATCTTGAAGTATGACTAATTACATGGTAGTTTTCGTCAATCATAAGGTAACTTATAGGAGCGTAACGATTGGAAACAGATGCCATACTTGCTCAGAAAAAGGCCATCTTTGAGGATTTTTTAGATGCATATCTGAGACAAAACGATAATGGATCTGGGATCTTTAAGGCCTGTGCATACAGTTTAACTGCAGGGGGAAAACGGATTCGCCCTATTCTCACCATGCTTGCGTGCGAGATGGTAGGGGGGGAGACAAAAAATTGTCTGCATGCGGGGCTTGCAATAGAGATGATCCACACGTTTAGTCTGATACATGACGACCTGCCTGCGATCGATAATGACGACCTAAGAAGGGGGAGGCCTACCTGCCACAAAAGGTTTGGAGAGGCATCTGCCATACTTGCTGGTGACGGCCTTATATTTCTGGCACTATCTGTTTTGAGTTCTTCTCCATATCCCCTGGATGTAAAAAATGATATTATTAAAGAACTCGCCTGCACATGTGGGATAAACGGCCTCATACTTGGAGAACATCAAGATATTATGGCAGAAGGGGGAAAGACCTCCTTAGAAGAGGTAAACGAGATACACCGCCTAAAGACATCAAGGCTCTTTGAACTGTCTATGTACGCCGGTGCGAAGATAGGAGATGGCACTAAGATGCAGATAAATGCACTTGTTAACTATGGGACCAACTTTGGGCTGGCCTTTCAGGCCATAGACGACATCCTGGATATCTCTTCAAACGAGACTACATTAGGAAAGGCATCCCAAAAAGATGATATTAAAGGCAAGGCTACTATAGTAAAGGCCCTTGGCCTGGATGGGGCGCTACAAAGGGCAAGAGATGCCGCACATAAAGCGATACTCGCATTATACGGGATACCAGGGGACATAAAAACTGCCCATATACTTGAAGAGCTCGCACAGAACATGTTAGAAAGGGCGAGGTAAAAATGGACATCTTATCCAAAATATCTTCGCCAGAGGATTTAAAGACTCTTAGTGTGTCAGATTTAGAGATTCTTGCTAAAGAGGTAAGGGCCTTCATCTTAAGAGAGGTGAGCCAAACAGGAGGTCATCTTGCTTCCAGCTTAGGCGTTGTGGAACTCACTATAACCCTGCATTATGTATTTAATACACCTTTGGACAAGATACTCTGGGATGTTGGGCATCAAAGCTATGCACACAAGATACTCACTGGAAGAAGAGATCAATTTTCTACCCTGAGACAACTAGGAGGGCTTCACCCTTTTATTAACCCGAAGGAAAGCCCGTATGATGCCTTTGTTTCAGGACATGCGGGTAATGCCATCTCAGCTGCAAGCGGCCTGTGTGAGACCATAAAAAAGGCAGGATCAAAAAACAAAGTACTAGCTGTAGTAGGAGATGGTTCTCTTTCCTCTGGTCTTGCACTTGAAGCCTTAAACTTTGTAGGAGAGAAAAAACAAGATCTGATCGTGGTATTAAATGATAACAAGGTGTTCATATCAAAAACGGTAGGGGCCATAGCAGATTATCTAAGCAGGGTTATGACATCAAAGGCTGTAAGGGATATCAAAGAGGGTATAAAGCCGACCCTGAGAGATTTACCTGTAGTAGGTGGAAGACTGTTTAGAGCAGCAAAATTTATAGAAGGGAACCTTAAGGGAATGGTGGCTCCGGCCATGCTGTTTGAAGAGCTGGGGTTTCGCTGTGTTGGCCCCATAGATGGACACAGCATACCACATTTAGTGGAGGCCTTTGAAAATATATCGAGGATGAAAGGCCCTTTACTTATACATGTTCTTACCCAAAAGGGGTATGGGTATACGCCTGCATTGAAAGACCCTGAACACTTTCATGGCATAGGCAAATTTGATCTGGAAAATGGTGAGGCGGTAACTACAGGCAACCGTCCTACATACAGTAGTGTGTTTGGAGAGACACTGGTACATTTGGCAGAGCGTGATCCCAGGATTGTTGCAATTACTGCTGCCATGACTAGTGGCACCGGGCTGAAACCCTTTGCCAAAAAATTCCCTGACAGATTTTTTGATGTAGGGATCGCAGAAGGTCATGCAATAACCATGGCTGCCGGGATGGCAGTAAACGGTCTGCGGCCTGTTGTGGCTATATACTCCACATTTCTACAGCGCGGTTATGACGGAATTATACATGATGTGGCCCTGCAAAATGCCCCTGTTATATTTGCCATTGATCGGGCCGGGATAGTGGGCCCTGATGGCGCTACGCACCATGGTATGTTTGATATAGCCTCCCTACGGAGCATACCTAATATGACACTCATGATCCCAAGAGATCACATTATGCTCGGCAAGATGCTAGAGCGCGCGCTCAAGATGCATAGCCCTGTTGCCATTAGATACCCAAGGGGAGCTGTGGTAGAAAAACCCTTAAAATACACAGGCTTGAAAAAAGGCAAAGCAGAGGTTTTGAAGACAGGATCAAAGGCAGTTGTATTTTCTGCGGGGCCTTTGTGTTACACGGCACTAGAGGCATCTAATATGATGGATGTGGCCATTGTAGACCTTGTATATGCCAAGCCCATAGATTCTTCTACCATACGGGCCATGGTAAGAAAGTGCAAAGGAAAATTTCTTGTCCTTGAGGACGGCTCAGCCAAGGGTGGTGTGGGTAGTGCAACACTAGAAGCCCTAAATGATATGGCTATACCTCTCAAATTCAAGCTTTTAGGTATCCCGGATAGATTTATAGAGCATGGCTCTACTGATCAGCTGAAAAAGGCTGTAGGACTTGATGCTGACAGCATAAGAAAGGCTATAAAACAGATCACATGAAGGTGCGCCTTGATAATCTGCTTGTAGAAAAGGGGATAGCAGAGACGAGATCAAAGGCTGTAGCCCTTATCATGGCAGGTAGCGTTATAGTAAATGGCAGAGTTGTCACAAAGGCAGGCACTCAAATTGATTTAGAATCCACTATAACACTAAAAGATACATTCCCATATGTAGGCAGGGGCGCCCTGAAATTGGAGGCAGCCTTGGATTTCTTTAAAATAGATCCAATGGATAAGGTTGCCATTGATATTGGGGCATCTACAGGGGGGTTTGTAGATATACTCCTTAAAAGAGGGGCCAAAAGGGTATATGCAGTGGATGTGGGCCATTCTCAACTCCACTGGAAGCTCAGAAATAATAAACGGGTTATAAATCTGGAAGGCATAAATGCCAGAACACTTGATAAGACATTGATCCCTGAGTTATGTGATATAGCGACATTTGATGTATCCTTTATATCACTAAAACTTGTAATACCCCCTGTACTTGAAGTATTACACCCAAGTTCGGATATTATTGCACTTATAAAACCACAATTCGAGGCTGGAAGAAAATATGTCCAAAGAGGGGGAATCGTTAAGGATGAGGGGGTAATTTTACAGGTTATCTCAGATATAAAGGGATTTTTGGTAGATAAAGGTCTTTATGTTTCAGGGGTAATACCATCACCCATAAAAGGTGCCAAAGGCAACCAGGAATACCTTATCCATGGTGTTATATGAAAATACTTGTCAGTGGTCCGTGGTCTGTTCTTTGTGGTATATTGGGAGGTGATCATCCTATCTGGAGGTTTTACAACGGACAACGGACTACTGACAAGTATAAGTACAAAACTAAAAGACTACTCAGGGCCAAATATGTTTTCATCTTTGGTTGTGCCTGCTATGCAGGCATAATGGTTTATAAGGTAGGCATATGAAGATCACTGTAGCACAGAATGCAGGATTTTGTTTTGGTGTAAGGCGAGCAATAGATATCACCTTTAGAGTAAGACAGATGAATCCAGGGGTGAAGATATATACCCTGGGCCCGATAATCCATAACCCACAGGTAATAAAGGCGTTTTCAACGCGTGGGATAGGTATCATAGAAGACCCCTTAGACCCATCCCTGGAATCCGGCAATATCGTAATAATAAGGGCCCATGGCATTGCGCCAGAAAAAAAGGCAGTCTTAAAGAAAAGAGGGATAAAGGTCATAGATGCCACATGTCCCATGGTATTGAAGGTTCATTCATTTATAAAGCACGCAGCAAAATCGTGTGATGTGATAGTAATTATTGGAGATAAAGATCACCCTGAGGTAGACGGTCACCTGGCTATGGCAAAAGACAAAGGAAGGGTAATCCAGGGGATAGAAGATGCTCACAAACTTGAGAATGTAAAAAAGATGGCAGTGGTTGCACAGACCACCTTTGATGTATCCTTAAGTAAAGAGATCGTAGCTGTCCTAAGAAACAAGGCCCATACTGTCGATGTGTTTGATACCATATGCGAATCAACAACTGGGCGTCAGAAAGAGGTCGGGACTTTGGCAAAAAATCATGACACTTTTATCGTAGTTGGAGGGAGAAACTCTGCCAATACCTCAAGACTTGAAGAAATAGCCCTTTCTTATGGGAAAAGAGTGCTAAGAATCGAAGCGGCATCCGAATTGGAAGAGATTGATACAAGATTAATACGCAAAGTCGCTATCCTTGCTGGGGCATCTACCCCACAATGGGTCATAGAAGAATGCGTATCCATGCTAAAGAAGGTAGAGGCCGGCCCAAGCCTCAAACAGACAATCCTTGATTACATTGCATATAGCCCTTTGTGCCCAGCGCTTGGCAGTCTTGGTCTTGCAATGGCTGCTCTAATATTCTGTGGCCTTGGATATAACTGGTACATACTTTTATCTGTGTTCTTTCTTACATTCTCTTCTGCCAACAAGATAACGGAACCCTCTCACTGGCTACGATGGGGCATATGTGCCTCGGTTGCAGTCATCTTTGCTTTTATCGCCACTGGCTCAAAGGGGTGCATCCTCGTAGCAAGTGTAGCATTTTTAAGGCCTTTGTTTTGTCTTAGGGTTGTTGAAGACTATGTGCGTTCTATCTTTGGCCTTATCGTATTTATCATTGTCTCCATTATTGTGCCTTTAAGTCTTGCTAAGGCCACTATGCATTCATCCATCCTCATCTTAGGTACTTATACTGTCATACTCTACTTAGGGATTGAGATACTTAAGGGATTAAAAAATATCGAAAAGGATTCTATCCAGGGAATAATGAGTATGGCCAGATACATCGATGAGCCGAAGGCTATACTTATGTTGGAATATAGTATCATGATTATGGCCCTGGTATTGTTTTTGAGTTTCCCTTTAGGATTTGCTCCTGTGCTGGCCTATGGCCTCATTCCCCCTCTTTTCTTCCTGGCAAAGGGCATCGATATATGTACTGAGCGCAGAATCTTTGATAACAGGGCCTTCAATATCTATTTGCAAGGCCTATGGCTGATCCTCCCATTCATGGGGGTCCTGTGGCTCTTTACCATGATGTAATAAAAAGGATCTTCCTGCAACAAGTTGCAGAGAATTGCCACGTTAAAAACCAACCAGTTGGTTGATTTTTATTCTTGACACCCGCCTCGTTATTATCTAAAATATTAAACTTACTCAGTGATGAGTGAACTTAATTGGCATAATTTTAAGGATATGTATCTATTATAAAGATCATCTATATAAAGAGGAGGTACTATGGAAAGAACAAGATTATTTACATTTACAATTGCAATCTTAGTGTTTGGTTTGCTGGCTCAGAGTGTGCAGGCAGATGTTGTGCCAGGAGATGTGATTGATAAAAGCAACTATCAAAAGATCGAGGGTCTTGTGCCTGATTACATTGTAACCTGGGTAAAGAACGGCGATATGACAATGAAAATCGGAAAGCTCAATTTCGATCCAAAAAAATTCTGGGCCCAAGAGGTCAAAGACAACTGGGAGGCAAATGTCGGGCAATATAAGATTGATGAAAACAATGGTATTATTGATGTAAAAACAGGAAAGCCTGCCCGCGGCATCAAAGGGTTGCCATTCCCCAAGCCGGATGTAAAAGATCCTAAATTTCCGGTAATGTTAATGTACAATAATATCTTTGAAGAGTATTTTATCCAGGGGAATGTCCGTGGAAAGGCGCCGTGGCTTTCATGTACTCGTAAGGGTTTTGAGAAAAAACTGCTAATGGAGAACTATTCGCTTATTTTAGATCCGGCCAAATCCAAACAGGATTATGCCCAGCTTTCTGTCTTCAGAGAACCTTTCAGTATGGCCGGAACAGGCACACTGGCTCTCTATCCCCTATATCCTCTGGTAAACGGCGTGCGATTTGCCTGGGCCCCTCAGTTAAGAAGGGTGAAGCGGTTATCGCACAGGTTGTCAGGCGCTGATGTGCATTTTGGTTTTGATGCGGCCCCTGACGATACCTGGGCAGGCGGCCCAAAGACGTCCTTTGAGGAGGCCAGGTATAAATTCCTGGGAGAAAAAGACGCCCTGGTACCCTATTTTAGCAAAGATCCAAGAATGGTTCACTGGAATAAAAAAAGAACATGGATTGGAATCGGTAACGCGTCAACCGGGTTTGAGGTTAAACCAGGTTATGAGACACCCGGCTGGACTGGCGCTCCCTGGCATATCACCAATGTCACCTGGGTGAAGTCAAAGGTCTATGTTGTTGAATCAACAAGCACAGTGCCAAACTATGTATACGGTCCATGTGAGGGCTGGATTGAGAAGGGAACATTTAAACATGTCTACAAGCGTAATGTTGATCGCAGCGGCAAACTGTGGAAGGGATCATATTGGGTCATCGAGGCGATTGAAACCCCGGATGGCAAGTATCGTATGACTTGTGGTAATCAGGTTTGCGTGAATATGAGACGCGACCATGGGGAATTATATCCCGGCCCATACAGGAAGGGCTGTTTTAGACAAGTTATGGTACAAGATATGAATGAGAAATTATTTACACGGGCAGGTTTTATTAAATTTTCCAAGTAACTTGGGATAAAAAATAAAGAACTATTTGGAAGGAAGATGAGCGAACAATATATTATTGGATTGGACATAGGGGGTGGCAGCGGGCGCTGCCTGCTTGTTGAGGTTGAAAGCAGACAGATCTTCAGCGCTTCCAGAACATGGACTCATCCGGTTGCCCCAGGTACCGGCGGATTTGGATTTGATATAGACCTCAATGACATCTGGCTCAAGATAGGCATGATAACAAGAGAAGTGCTCACCAAGGCTGGCGTGAGCCCTGATAAGGTGCTTGGCATTGCAACGACAAGTATGCGGCACGGTGTTGTCGTTATCGATAAGAATGGGAAGGCGCTGATGACTTTTGCGAACAAAGATGCTCGTGCTGCCATGGAAGCCTTTACACTGGCTGCTGATCATGGGCAGAAACTCTATGATAGAACCGGGCATTGGCCCTGCCCCGTGTTTGCGGCATCACATCTTACCTACATGACTAATAATGTACCAGACACTCTGAAAAACGCCTCTGCCGTATTAAGCATCAGTGATTGGGCAGGCTACTGCCTGACCGGCGTGGCTGCAGCAGAGCCGTCACAGGCTGGTGAGACTATGCTATTAGATCTTGAATCCCGCGACTGGGCAGATGACCTGATAGCAGAGCTCAAATTTCCGAGGGATATCTTTCCTAAGGTGATGAATGCTGGTGAGAGACTCGGCACACTTACTCAAAAAGCAGCCGAACATCTGGGGCTGCAGGCTGGAACACCTGTTGCCGTGGGTGGAGGAGATACTCAAAGCGGCCTTTTAGGGTCAGGGGCTGCCTCCCCCGGGCAGATGGCAGCAGTAGCAGGGACGACAACCCCGGTTCAATTAGTTGTTGATCGTCCAATTATCGACCCCGAAGCACGATTATGGACAGGGCAGCATATTGTACCTGGAATGTGGGTATTGGAAAGCAATGCAGGCGCAACCGGCCGAATGCTTGATATGCTTGCCGAAGTCCTGTATCCTGATGCCATATCCCCGGTAGCAACCCTTATGGCTGAAGCAACAAGTGCTGCGCCAGGATCAAACGGCATTATATCGACCATGGGAGGGCAGGTCTTCAATGCCAAAGAGTTGATGAACGTCCCTGTAAACAGCCTGACTCTCTCACCTGTGATTGCCGATAAGAAGGGTGGCCGGGCCAATATGTGTAGATCGATCCTGGAAGGGATGGCATATGCTCTTGTTGCAAATATCGAACAGATCAAGAAAGTCGGCGGCGAAATAAATGAATTGAAACTCTGCGGCGGGATGTCGAGAAGTGCATTGTGGTCACAGATCAACTGCGATATTCTGAATATCCCGGTCAATGTGTTTGAACCTCAGGCAACCGCGCTGGGGGCAACAATTTGCGCGGGTGTTGGTGCAGGTATCTTTAAGGATCTTATTGAGGGGGCTGGAAGGCTGGCTCGTATAGTCCACGAGCATACTCCTGATGAAAAAGGTTTCAAAGTCTATCAGAGATTTTATAATGACTGGTCGTCGCTTATGGCCTCACGAAAGGAAGTTGATGACAAAGCAGGAAATATGATCCTGCAGGAAATAGCAGGTGGCCAGAAGGAAGCTGAGAGCGAGGCTGTTGCTACTGACTTCAGGCCGCATATACTGGTGACTGCAGAACTAGATAAAGAGGCGATTGATGCACTGCGCGAAATGGGCGATGTTGAGTATGCAAGCTATCGTGAAAAAATGCGCCTGCTTACAGGCGATGATCTGGTAAAGGCGCTTCATGGGATTAATGTATTTATTGCCGAGATCGACATAGTTGATGCCATGTCACTGACCAAACTTCCTGATCTTAAACTGATCGCCACCTGCAGGGCAAATCCTGTAAATATTGATATCAAAGCCTGCACAAAACTCGGTATTCCTGTAATTAACACGCCTGGCCGTAACGCAGATGCAGTCGCTGATTTGACTTTAGCCTTTATGCTGATGCTGGCACGTAAATTCCCTGCCTCCGGAGAATTTTTGAGAGAATCTGGTAGTGAAGCCGGAGACATGGGCCGTATGGGCATGGCTCATAAAAGATTCCAGGGCAGTGAATTGGGGGGCAAGATAGTCGGTCTTATCGGAATGGGTGCTGTTGGCAAAAAAACAGCGAAGCGTGTACGTTCCTTTGGTGCTAAGCTTATAATATACGATCCTTACATCACACAGGATATAGCGATCCTGGCCGGAGGGGAGCAGGTATCGTTAGATACACTTCTGGCTGAAAGTGACTTTATCTGCATGCATGCCCCTGTAACAAAAGAAACTAAAGGCATGCTCAATGCAGATGCCTTTGCAAAGGTGAAGGCTGGTGCATTTCTTATAAACACAGCGCGCGCAGCATTGATCGATGAAGAAGCCTTATTTGATGCATTAGAGTCCGGGAAAATCGGTGGCACAGCCCTGGATGTATTTGATGTGGAACCTCCCGCCTCAGATGACCCGCTTTTAAACCTCCCGAATGTGATCACCACACCGCACATTGGTGGCAATACCATTGAAGTTGGTGCACATCAGGGCCAGATTGTCGCTGATGAGTTAAAACTCATGCTTAGTGGTAAAAAACCCCGCCATGTTTTGAACCCGGATGTGCTGGATGGTTTCAGCTGGACAGCGGCGCGTAAAGAACTTTCTGCGGAGGAGATCGAGGAGCTTGCCAGCAGCGTGGCCCCGGGTGTGAGCGATCTCGAAGTGGAGGCAAAGAAAGAGAAAACAGGGGGTAAGTCCTACTCCAGGGATATTAGACAGGAGGATATACAAATGACGTCTGCTGCAGACATAGGGCCTGTACGCGATAGCATGACGCGCCTGCTCCAGGCATGTATAGATAAAATTGTGAGTGATGAGACCCTGCGCTCCTTTTCAGAAGGCAAAGATGTCACCATGCGCTTCGTTATAACCGATCTTGACCTTGAGTTTTCCCTTGCTTTGAAAGATGGGGCAATCGAGTGTAGACTTGGTGTCCCGCCTGAAGCAGATGTCGTCTTGAAGATGAAGGCTCACATCCTTGACAATATATTTACAGGCCGCATCAAAGGTATGAGCGCAGCGATGAGCGGTGATCTTTCGTTTACTGGTGATACTGCAAAGGCTATGACCTTCCAGAGTGTCCAGAACGATCTGATCAGGCTGTATAGTAAAGCCCGTGAAGAGGTTGGCGACCCTGGTGACCTGACGCAGATCGGTAAAGCCCCACAAGCACAGCAAATCCCAAAGCAGCAGGGTGTCTCCCAGGGTTTCGAGCCTACGGTAATCAAGGTCGGTGATATCCGCGATGAGATTCTGGAGGTTATAAACGAGTTATATGCCAAGAGATTGATCACAGCGACCGGTGGTAATGTCAGTGCCCGCCTCCCTGGCAAGGAAAATGAAATCTGGATTTCACCCAGCCAGATATTTAAAGGCGATCTTAGACCTGATATGATGGTGCGTATTGACTTAGATGGCAATCCGCTTGATCCTGATGCGCTCCCGGCTTCCAGTGAACGCAATCTACATGCCGAGATCTACCAAAGGAGACCAGAGGTTAATGCTATTATCCACACGCACGCGCCGATGGCAACTATCCTGGATATGGCTAATATACCTTTTGTGCCTATATCAACCGATGCAGCATTTATGGGTGAGATCCCAAGCGTTCCGTTCTTCATGCCGGGTTCTATTGAACTGGCTAATGCCGTTGCAGATGCTATAGGCGACAAAGGCATCGCTGTCTTTATGAGGAATCACGGATTAGTAGTTATCGGCACCAGCCTGAGACGCACAGTGGATATGACCGATATGATCGAAACAACAGCCAGGGCGCTTATCTTCTGTCGCAGTCTCGGTATTAAGCCTTCTGTGCTGCCAGATAATATGATTGAGGATCTGAAGGAGATAGGCAGAATGATGGCATAGCCGAAAGCGAATTAAGAGTAAAAAAAACCACGCACGTGAAACGTGGGGCATAGGACGTCGCTAGTGCTGGTCATTTAAAGGGTACCTTGGAGTAGTGAAATATTGGAGTAATGGGAGGGAATGGTTGATCATTAATTGGGCTATTAGAAAATATATCTTGCTCTTGTTATTTATTCCAATACTCCAACACTTTTTGACAACCCTTTTGATCAAGCTAATCAATCCTGGCTACGCGCGTGAAACGCGATGTGATGAAATGAAGAATTAAAATACCATGTACTGGGAGGACCTATGCAGACCAAAAAGATTTCTTTATTAGTGTTGTCAGCCGCCTTTCTAACATACTTTATCCTGACACCTGTCACATCTTATGCCGATAAAAACGCTCCTATACCTCTCAGCGGGAACCTGTTCGCATCAGCGATTATCTCTGAAGGCAGCTATATTATAGTCGGTGATCGAGGAAAAATTTACTTTACAAATGATGCGGCCAAAACCTGGAAGGTGATCGATAGCAAAACAAAAAATGCCCTTGCTTCAGTAAGTTTTTCAGATGATCGGACCGGCTGGATTGCCGGTCAGGATGGGGTGATTCTTCATTCCGCAGATGGTGGTAAAACCTGGGAGCCTCAGGTCTCCGGGGTCAATAAATACCTCTTGGCCGTTGACTTTTTCGATGCAACAAATGGCGTTGCAGTCGGTGCGGACTCTGCGGTTATAATAACAGTAGATGGCGGAAAGCGATGGACAAAGTCACCTTTTAAACTGCCCTCTGATTTCGAAGAAGATTCGGATATTTCAGAAGAATTTAATCTGTCCACAGTCAAGATAATGGATGCCAAGCACATATGTATTGCAGGCGATGGCGGCAGGATTTTTATCACAGAAGATACCGGTAAAACCTGGATTGATGCAAAGTCCCCCCTTTATGACGAAGAGATGATGGAGGGGAAGATCCTGTATTCCATGGCCTATGATTCCGGCATTCTCTATGCGGTCGGTATTGACGGCACCTTTATTTATTCCAAAGATTACGGGAAAACCTGGATAGAGGCCAACTCCGGCATTACACAACCAGACCTTTATTGTATCGATATGGTTGATGGTATTGGCTTGGCTGCAGGCTCTGGTGGAAATATCATCCGCACGTCGGATAGGGGGGAGACCTGGCACATGGTCGAAGTGCCTGAAAAGGTCACACAGGCCTGGCTCTCTGGGATCACCCTGAAAAAATGTGATTCGGGAACAGTAAAGGGCCTGGTTGTCGGGCAAAACGGCACGGCAGGTATTATTACCGACTCCAAATTGGCCTGGCAATAACATGCATTCCAATGAAAATGGGGATAAATAAATGAGTGAGAAAAAGATGGCAGACTGCTCTTTTGGCAAGGCCTGTGATGTGAATTTTAGCTTAAGGTATCGCACCATTGCGCTGATTGTGCTTTTAGTGCTTACAGGATTTTTCTGCTTTCAGTTGAAAGACATCAAGATGGCCGCAGATCCAATGGAGTCGATGTATTTGGCCGGGCATAAATTCTTGCCTGCACTTCATGCGATCAATAAAATGGCTCCTGCGCCACGTATGCTGGTTTGTATACTTGATGTAAAAAGCGGGGATATCTACAATTACGAAACGATCAGAAAAATCGACAGCATTACCCGGGGATTGATGGGTGTAGAGGGGATTCTGCCAACTGGAATTACATCACTAACCATGGGGATAGACCATTATAATAACACAGCCCAAGGGCTTAGTATCGAGTCGATTCTTGGAAAGAAAATGCCGGAGACAAAGGAAGACTTTGAGGCCCTAAAGCGCAAGGTTGCCGTCAATCCAATGGGGCCAGGCAAATATGTCTCATATGATGGTACTGCAGTGATGATTACAGCCCCGCTACTAGATATCGAGCAAAAGGCTCAAAGATCATATAACAGGCTGACTGAAAAGGAAAAAGCCGGACTTAACTTTGAGAAATACAAAGGTCAGGAAAAAGCTGTGTTCAATGCAAATCTTGTAAAGAGTATCTATGAAATTAAGTCAAAGGAAGATGATACAAACCATACTCTTTACTTTATGGGAGGAGAAGTTATTACGGCGCAAATGACTGCAATGGGAAAGCTGCATATCCCCATTGCCGCATGCGTGATGATGGTGTTCATCCTCATTTTTTTGGCCGGTTATTTCAAAACATTCCAGGGGGTCTTTATCCCTGTTCTCTCCATGATTGTACCACTGCTGTGGGGGATGGGACTCTTGTCTTTAAGCGGTATTGAACTCAATCCCATGGCCATCCTTTTCCCCCTGATACTGGGAATCCTGTCTTTGGCCTACAATATTTTGACCATGCAGCAATATTACCTGTTATACGATAAAGTGAAAGATAAAAACCAGGCGATTGCCGCTGCCTACAAAAATGTTCCGGTCTCTGTATCCATACTGACAGCCGGACTGGTGACCATGGGTCTGTACGTCTCTGATGTCCCCATGATAAAAACCCTGGGATACCTCGGCCTGTTCTGGTCTATAGGTGCCTTTGCAGTTGTAGTGCTGATCAACCCGATTCTGATGTCATTTTTCCCACCTCCTAATCAGGCCAAAAAGTTCCATAAGGTGGTTATATGTCAATCCATGGCAGATGTCCTGGCCAGGCCTTCTTCGGGCAGCACAAGATTCGTCATACTGATTATCCTGGCCCTTATTCTTGCGATAGGCGGTTTTTCAGCCAGAAGACTTGCAATCGGCGATAATATCCCCGGGGTATCTTATATCCGCCCAAATCATCCCTGGGCCCAATGCTTCGATCTTTTCTCTAAAAAATTTATGGGCCCTTATCAGCTTCTTGTTTATGTTAAGGCAAAAGATAAGGGTGGCCTTCTGGACCCTGAAGCATTAGGTGCCATAGGAGATTTCAGCAACTATCTAAAAGATAAATGCGGTGCTCGGGACTGCATCGCATTTGATTATATGATCCAGATGGCCCGCGTGATGTTAATGGACGGCAACCCCAAATGGCAGACTATCCCCGTATCAGAAGAAAAGATTGAGGGCCTTGCCGGGATGGTTATGGAGGAAGGAGGCGTAGAGAGTTTTATGGATAAGACATTCACACAGGCGACCATTTCACCCTTTTTCCCGGAAAGCAACACCAAGAGTATCGACAAATATGTGTCAAAGATGCAGACCTATATCGACCACCATCCATCTGATAAGGTTGAGTTCAGTCTCGGCGGCGGTTTGCTGGGTATGACAAAGGTACTAAACGATGGCATCCGCAAAGCCTATGCAAGGATCCTTATGATAGCTTTTATCGGTGTTGTCATCCTGGGAATTCTGGCTTCCGGCTCTTTGCTTTTAAGTCTGATTATAACCCTTCCTATTGCAGCAGCACAGGCAATTTTATGGTTGATAATGTCAGTCTCAGGGATGTCGGTGAGCATGCCTGTGGTTCTTGTTACAGCTGTCTCTATAGGTTTTGGTTTTGTGTTCGGGCATTATCTGCTAAAAGTGATTGCTCTTGCATACCAAGAATATGGCGACCATGATGCCGCGGTTAGAAATGGACTGAAAGAGATCGGTGGTGTGCTCATGTTTATGGGCCTTTTTATATTTGCCGCTAGTCTGCCGTGGTTTTTTATCGGCATGAAATTTCAGAGCAATATGTTATTGATCACAGGTGTCATGGTGATCTTGGAGGCAACCGCCTCCCTGATGTTCATTCCCGCTCTGGTCAGGTGGTCTAAACCGGGGTTTTAATGTTTTTTAATATTAACATCTGCGAAAGGGGTTTTAAAATGAAATCTGTAAAACAGATCTTTTTTTTCACATTACTGGTTATGGTGATAAATATCTTGAATCCAGGTGTCTCATGGGCGCTTATGACTGACAAGAAGCACGGCAAGTGGAATCTCATAGGTAAATTCAAGCCGCAAGTCACATTCCGTACGGAGGGTGTTCCGCCCAATAATCCGATTCCGATTAAAGCCGGCGACATAACCAGTCAGCGCAACCTGCTGATGTTGGAATTCAAACACAATCTTGGAGACGTTCTGTCTGATCTGCAAGTAGAGTATTATCTCCAGGGCAGGGCCTTTTACGACAGTGCATGGGATTATGGCCCGGACGTATTATCTGATGACGAAACGCGGCGCGAGTATTGCTTTGACAACAGGCACCAGATTGACGACTTAAAATGGGATGCAGACCTGTTTATGGCCTATGTTGACCTGACTAGTGGGCCCTCTTTTACACGTATCGGCAGGCAGGTCATGGCCTGGGGCGAGATGAGCACGATCCGTATCCTCGACGGGACCAACCCTATGGATACTTCCTCGCTGGCCGTTGATCTTACGGAAAGGCTGATTCCCCTCTGGATGGTGCGCTCAAACCTGGCATTTGACTATGTAGGCCCGTTTGATTCGATCTCACTTGAGGCGTATTATATACCCGGGAAGATCGACGACACAAACGGTGAGGATATGATTGACGGGTCCCCCATAATCCCCAATGTGGGCCGGGATCTAAAGAAAGATCTTGAAGATCCTATGTCACTGGCCAGTCTCAAACAGATAATGAACATGGTTGATGATGATATAGATTCTGATCGATACGGCATCAAACTCGGCTTAATGTTCAAGGGCCTGGATCTGAATTTCGCCTATTACCGGATGTATTCGGATGTGCCGGTGCCCCGTATTAATGCGGATGCCTTAAGCCCTATTATAATAGACCCTGATAATATAGACATGAATGATCCCCTGGGATCTGCTCTCGGTGGTCAAAAATTGGAGGTTGTACTCGATGTAGACGAGGTCGATGTCTTTGGCGCCAGCTTTAATTATCACTGGGATTTGATCGATACGGTTATACGCGGTGAGGCAGCAATCTATAAGGATGTACCAAAGATGCCTCCTGGAAGTATAAATGCAGTGATAGCTGCATTTGCGCCAAAGGTCACTATACAAGGCATGGGTAGTATTGATGAATTAATTAAATTATTTCCTCTTGGTGATATCGAGAAGATGATTCTGCCGTTTACAGCGGGCGATATTCCAAAATATGATGTCTGGAAATACGGTATCGGCTTTGACAAGTGGGCGAAAATACCGTTTCTCAACACCGAGGACTTTATGTTTACTTTTGAGTATGTGGGAAGCAAAATCATGGACTATAAGAAAAAAGCCATTATGTCACCCTGGCAGGCCCCATGGGATGACGACCGCGACGGACAATATGATACAGTCTGGGAACCTGAATACAGCAACACCTTTGTTTTCATTACAAATACCTACTATTTTAGCGGCAACCTGACGCCGCAACTCGTGGCCATGTATGAAGTGGAGCCGAAGGCCCTGGTTTTGATTCCCTCGCTGGAATATGATTGGAGGAACCTGCAATTCGAGCTTTCATATTTTTGTACTGAATCCGACGAATATGAGGGAACACTGGGAATGTTAGAGTCTCGTGACGAAGTAACATTCAGCATTACCTATAACTTCTAGGGCTTGCTGAAAAAGACAAAGATTATGCCTCTTAGTCTCATTTTGATAAACGGCGCCGCAGGATTCCTGGGTTCGACCGTGGTTGAGACGCTATGCTCCCGCGGCTATCAGGTTAGGGCCAGTGACCTGCCCGGTTCTGACCTCGAACCCGCACACCGTGCCGGGGCCGATGTCGTGGAGGCGGATCTATTAGGTCTCAGTTCCTTTCCCCATCTGTTTGATGGAGTCACCGGTGTGATTAACGTGGCCGGGCTATTCAATTATTCACTTCCCTTTGAAACCCTCTACCAAGCCAATGTCCTGGTTACAAAAAACATGTGTGAGGCTGCACTTAAAGCACACGTCTCCCGTTTCGTGCATATCTCATCCATCGCAGTTTACGGAAAACCCGAATACACACCCATGAGGGAAGATCATCCCCTAAATGCAGCCAATAATTACGACCGCAGCAAGAAGAAAGGCGAGGACGTGGTGTTTGAATTCGCAAACAAAGGCCTACCTGCGACCATCCTGCGTCCAGCCGGGATCTACGGCCCACGCTCCCGTTACGGTCAGGCTGCGTTTATGGCGCTCTTGGCCCTCGTTCGGAATACAGGCCTGAAGAAAATTCCGGTCATGCGTGACGGTCCCCTGATGCAACACGTACATGTAGAAGATGTTGCATCAGCGGTTGCTTATCTCCTCGAAGCAAATGACGGATCAGTCATAGGCCGCGCGTTCAACGTGGGCGACGACACTCCCCTCGGTCAGGGTGAACTTTTTCGGGCGATCATGCCGGGTCTGGACCTCAAAAAACAATTCAGCTATCCCTATTATACCAGGGCATATTGGCCCTTGATCCGGGCCTTACTCGCTCTCCCGGAGGGAGCATTCACACGCCTGAACAGGTTCCTGGAAAAGAAGTGGAATGATGTAATAAAGAATCACAGACTGGAAAAGGCCCTCATACCAAGGCTGGACCGTGATTTTCTGGGCTATATGAACGCGGATTACGTGCTTGATAACAGCTCCCTTAAATCTCTTAGTTTTAAGCTTAAATACCCTGACGCAAACTCGGGTCTGGCAGAGACAGTTAAATGGTATCAGGAGAGAAAATGGCTGCCCCGGTTTTAATTTTGTATGAAAATGGTTGGCGCGAAAACAAATCAGGGGTAATCTTGAACCAATCGAGAGACAAAGGAAAATTAGCCTCACGATTTGACAGATTTTAGGAGAAAAATAACACACATATTTTTATCCTTTGCACCTGCCACGCAGGCATACGGGTTTGTATGAAAAAGCGAATAGTGATGGTTTCGTAAAAAGTCGTCACTCCGGTAGATCCCGGATCGAGTCCGGGAGGAGTCCAGATGATCTGTAACTAACTGAAAAGACCGGATTCCGGCTTTCGCCGGAATGACGGTTAAGGGGTATGATGGACTTTTTACGAAATTGTCAATAGTGAATAAATTTGTTTTTATACAATCCATCTTTTTGGGGGGTTCTGGCGATGTCGAATAATAGTCATAATCTTGAAATGGAAATGAAGGCCTTCATTAATGAAATATGTGAAAGAATAGGACCGCGAGAGCCGTGTAGTGATAAAGAGGCTAACGGCGCAAAATTCTTTTATAATAAACTTAAAAATTATTATGATGATGTGACCATTGAAAAATTTCCCACACATTTAGGCGCTTTCAAAGGGGGCTTTCGCATCCCCATGGTATTATATATTGTCTCAATAATCTCTTACTGGTATTATCCCTGGTTGAGTTTCATCCTGAGTACTGCTTCCCTTATAATTCTGATCGGAGAGATGACCATGGCGCGTGAGGTCATCGATTTTCTGTTTCCTAAAAAAACATCTCAAAATGTCATAGCAAAGATCCGACCGGAGGCTGAAGCAGATAAAACAAAAAAACTTGTTATTATCGGCAGCCATATGGATTCTAACTGGGAATTTCCCCTGTTCAGAAAGCTTGGATATGGTTTTCCGGTAATCATTGCTGTCAACCTATTTCTTAACAGTATTTTGATGGTTATATCAGGTATAAAACTGGTTTTAGTAATAATTCAAAATGAGGGGGCCTTTCATAATGTAGAAACCATCTTTTTCTGGATTTTCATCTGCGGCGTTCCATTTGCCCTGGCCCAGTTGTTTTTCAGTATTTCCAACCGACCTGTTATGGGGGCTAACGACAATTTATCTGCAGTTGCAATATGCTATGAACTGGCAAAATATCTGAGTGTCCCCGAAAACCCGCCAAAAAATACCGAGGTCTGGATAGCTGCGTTTGGCTGTGAGGAGACCGGTTCAAAAGGAAGTAAGGCATTCGTGAAGAAGCATTATGATGAGATTAAAGATGCAAGGGTGATCAACATAGACATGGTGGGTAATAAAAACGTCCCGCTATTTATCGGAACATCGGAAATCGTCGGGTCTGTAAAAATGGATAAGAAAATAATAGCTTTAATTAAAGAATTTGCTGATAAATATAACATTCCTGTAAAAGCAGGGCCTTCAATGGCCTTTACCGATTCGTTAAGCTTTGCCAGAAAGGGAATCGCCTCAGTGTCCATACTCAGTATGCCAGGCTCTTCCAAAGAATTTTATTATCACACCAGGGAAGACACCATTGAAAATATGGATTTTAAGAATCTAGTTGATACATATAAGATTGTCATCGATGTGATTAATACGATTGATAATAGTTGAATATGTCCCCCAAAAAGCCCCACCGCTTACCTTTGGCATGCTTGATCCTGGATAAGATTATGAAAGGTCATTGGTATCCAGCAGGCACTACTATTGAATAGATCCCGGTGTGATCGGAGGCAAATAGCCAGGACTCCTCAGGGCAGGGATCGATGTCTACAGCCTCATCAAGAAAGAGTTCAGACGAAAGTACACTACTATCGTCCGAGATGAAGAGGTAGTCGATGCGCTTGGTCTGCACAGCATCAGGATCTGTAAGTGAGTCACGACCACAGGTAAAACCATCTTCACCCGGGTTAGCCATATCCCAGGTGTCGGTGAACCCTCCGCCGAGCATATTCTGGACTGCTTCGAAATCGGGAGAACTGTTATAGTCACCAGCAACGATGATTGGATTGTCGTTGCCCCGCATAGGAATGATGACCTCAACCAGTTCTATCACGTTGTCGGCAGCTACATCCCCACTGAGATGTGTCCCGACAATGTCGATATTCCCTAAAGCGCCGCGCAGGGTCACGCGCAAGGCCGACCGACTCTCTCTGATGATAGTCCAAGATTGAACCTGGTAGATTGTCTTCTCGGCATCGAGGATTTCATAGCGGCTTAGAATTCCGTTTCCTTCCTCAAAGTTCGTAATGCCGATGGGATCCCCGTTGGACATCGAGTAGACGGAGTTGTAACTTATGCCCGTAGCTGCAAGGGCATTGTTCAGATCGTCCACAAGGCTGAAGAGCACGTTCCCATAGCGGCAAGGGCCGGTATCAGAGACCTCCTGGAGGATTACAACATCGGGCATAAGAGCTAGAATCTCGTCTCGAAGTATGGCTAGACGGTCATTAAAGGTGGCATCGGCCTGGCCATCAAACTCCGAAAATGCACCAAATGGACCCGGATGCAGCATGTTGAAGGAGACAACATGCAACTGAGGCCCTTGAAATGTGTCTGTGTTAACGTTTTTGACAATCGGCGGCGAATCCGTGCACGCGAAGAACATGGTGGTAAGGAGCAGGATACCTAAAAACAGGATGGTATGTCTGAATGATACTTGGTTCATCTTTCACCTCCTGAGGTGCTTTCATTATTCTGACTCTTCAACTTTTTATTTAATTTGTTTAATGAAATCAAGTTGGCTCTATTCACACCCTTTTTCGAAGACGCTCTTAGTTTTTTGAAATACTGTCAAAAAATAGCTTCTACTACAATAATTATCTACTTCCAGTATTATTTTATCCATTGGATAAATATCTTATAAAAGAATCTCCTAGGAATTCTATAGTCCCTCCTATGAAGCAGAGTAGGAAACAAAAAAGAAAATCGAATAGTGTATTCCCGAAAATGGTTGTAAATTCAAATTTTATAATTAAATTTAGGGGACCAAGGATAAAAGACAAACCTATAAGACCAGTGATAATCACAAAGGTTCCAAGTCCTTTTAAGACCATAAAGGCAATAACCCTTTTATCCTTTATTTGGGTAAACAATACTGACTTGATATCTATCTTTTCCATAGTTTTTACCCCTTTCATGGAATTCTCACAGCCCCCCTGCTTGCAGAGGTGACATTTTTGGCATAAATCGCTAGAAGTCCCTTTTGGGCCTTGGACTCAGGCATTTTCCATTTACCTAATCTGTTTTTAAGTTCATCTTCACTGATTTTGACATTCAACTTTCTATTGGGAATGTCTATCTCAATCGTATCCCCCTCTTGAACTAGGGCTATGGCACCCCCTTCCATTGCCTCTGGTGACACATGACCTATGCATGGCCCTGCAGTCCCCCCTGAAAACCTTCCATCTGTCACAAGAGCCACGGATTTGTTAAATTCACTTTCTGATATCTGCATCGTTGCCATAAGCATCTCACGCATGCCAGGCCCGCCTTTAGGCCCTTCGTATCTTATTACAAGTACATCTCCAGATTTAATTTTATCTTTTTTAAAGGCCTCCAGGCACTCCCCTTCTGAGTCGAAAACCCTTGCAGGTCCATTAAAAATTAACATACCGGGATCAACAGCAGACACTTTGACTACTGCACCGTCCGGAGCCAAATCACCGTAGAGTGCTGCCAAACCCCCATCCTCCATGTAAGGCCTATCGAAGGGCCTTATAATTTCGTCGTCCTTCACTATAACATCTTTTATATTTTCACCAACCGATTGCCCTGTAACTGTCAACGCATCTAGATACAATAAAGGCTCCAGACGTTTCATGACTGCCGGGATTCCACCGGCCTTTTCCAAATCTGAAAAATTAAATTCTCCGTTAGGTTTTATCTTGCACAAGCACGGAGTATCTCTACTAATTCTATCAAAGTCTTTTAGATCGATTTCGATATCTAATTCATTTGCTATTGCAGGCAGATGAAGTGCGGTATTGGTTGATCCTCCAATAGCCATATCTACCTTAATTGCATTTTCAAAAGATTTTTTGGTTAGTATATCAGACGGTTTGATCTTGTTTTTAATAAGATTCAGTATCTGCTCACCTGAGCGTTTGGCGATAAAAAGCCGCTTCGAATCAGTAGCATATGGGGTTGCACAACCTGGAACGGCCATACCTAATGCCTCAGTCATGCTTGCCATAGTGCATGCCGTCCCCATGAGATTGCATGCCCCAGGGCCTGGACATGCTAAATTCACGACTTCTAAAAGTTCATCAAGGCTCAGTTTGCCTCTGGTAAAATCCACATAAAACATCTGAAGGTCTGTAGCTACTATTTCCTTACCTTTATAATTACCAGGGCGCATTGGACCACCCAGAACAAATATGGTCGGGATATCCACACGGGCTGCACCCATAAGCATGCCAGGCACAATCTTGTCGCACGTACATACGCAAACCATTCCATCAAACATCCCTTCGTGTCCCAAAATCATGGCTTCAATTGAGTCTGCAATCAAATCCCTACTTGGAAGTGGATACCTCATACCTGGTGTCCCTTCTGAGAGCCCATCACAAAGTGCAATGGTGTCGAATTCCATCGGGGTTCCACCTGCTGCTCTAACACCACCCTTTACAGCCCTGGGAGATAACCCTTAAGTGAACATGTCCAGCAACAACCTCTGTCCATGAGTTGGCTATGGCTATAACTGGTTTCTGCATTTCCTCAGAAGTGAATCCTGCCCCTCTAAGCATTGGAAAGATTGCTCTCATCTTCCTTCTCCTTCTAGAGTTATTATTTCCTTATTTTTGATTTGGATCTTTAAGGATTATCCTTGCATCTACAGTGAGAGCGCCATCAGGATAAGAGAATATGGGATTAAGATCCATTTCTTTAATCAAGGGATTCTGCCGGACAATCATCGAAACCTTTGTAAGTATTGATGCAAGGGCTGCCTTGACAACCGGTTTATATTGACGGTATCCATCAAGCAGACGATGGGACTTTATCTCATCCATCATCTCCTTTGCTTCTCTATTATTTATCGGTGCAAGCCGCAAAGAGAAATCCTTGAGCAATTCTACTAATATCCCACCCAGACCAAACATTATCACTGGTCCAAATTGCGGATCTTCTTTCGTCCCGACTATTACTTCGATTCCTTGAGGTGCCATCCTTTGCACAGAGACGCCTAAGACAGACGCATCAGGGTGGTAGCATCTGGCATTTTCGATTATTTGGTTAAACGCATCCTTAACCTGTGTTTCATTTTCGAGATTTAGGGTTACTCCTCCAGCGTCCGATTTATGGATTATATCTGGAGATACTATTTTTAAGACTACTGGATATCCAATCTTTTTTGCATATTTCACTGCTTCGTCTTGATTTTTGGCAAGGTATACATCTGTGGTAGGTATTTTATAAGCAGATAATATTTTCTTTGATTCTATCTCCGTTAAGCTCGTTCTGTTTTCTCTAACAGCAGTTTCCATTATCTTCTTACATATGTTGATATCCCCTTTTAAATCGGCCTGTTTTTCAGCCAATTTACATTCTTCCAAAAATTTCCTGTAATTATTAAGAGTAGCTATTGCTCGAATTGCCCTTTCCGGGGTTGGGTAGATCGACAGACCAAGCAGTTTTTCAAGAAGTGGTTTTATTATCTTATCCTCTTGATTCCCCGCAGCAATAAAAGGGGCATCATCCCTCCCAAATGCCTCAGCAGGGGTGAGTTTCTTAAGTCCTGTCATGATCGGTTCATAAGATTTTACTATGTCTTCTATGCCTGAAAAACCAGATCCGGGAAATGAAAAAACCCATGAGTCGATGTTCGGGTCTTTAAAGATATTCTTAGTTTTGTCCCAATTTCCAAATAAGGCCTGTGCCCCGGATCCAGTAAAATCTATTGGATTTCTAATTGATGCAAAATCTGGCAAAACCGCCTTTAACATTTCCTGATTTTCTTTACTTAAAGAGGGGACTTCTAACCCCAATTCGGCGCATTTATCAGTAGCTGCAACACCGACCCCTCCACTTCCTACTAACATGCCGACTCTGTTTCCTTTTGGCAAAGGCTGGCTCATATAGGCAGTTATGTAATCAAAAAGTTCCTCGATATCGTACGCCCTTATGATTCCAGATTGCTTGAAGGCAGCGTCATAAACCTCGTCTTGGCCTGCCAGTGCACCAGTATGGGATTTTGCTGCAATCCTCCCAATTTCTGACCTCCCAATCTTTATCGCAAAGATGGGCTTTTTTTGCGTTATCTTCTTAGCGATGTTATAGAACTCTCTTCCTTTTTCAAGCCCTTCTAAATATAGCACAATGATCTTTGTATCTGGGTCATCTAAGAGGTATTCCAGGTATTCATGATCTTTCAGGTCCGCCTTGTCACCTGTGCTTATGAATTTGCTGAATTTTATGCCTTTAAGCATTGCCATTGCAAATATCTCAAGACCATACCCTCCGCTCTGAGACACAAACGCAACTTCTCCCTTTTTAGCCGAAAGGGCTGTTAAGTTGAGGTTTACCGCAGAACTGTAAACACCCATACAATTTGGCCCAACTAACCTAAGATTTCCTTTTCTAGCTAATTCGATAATCTCTTTTTCCCTCTCTATGCCCTTTTCACCGATCTCCTTATAGCCAGCAGAAAAGATTATCGCTCCTTTAACCCCTTTCTCAATACATTCATTCATAATATTTGGAACAATACTAGCTGGGACCATGATTGCTGCCAAATCCACGTTTGCAGGGACATCAAGTATGCTTGGGTAAGTCTTCAGACCTTGAATTTCTTTCGTGTTTGTACTTACCAGATAGATTTCCCCCTTAAATCCACTTTTCAAGGCGCTAACTGTTATCCAATTATTGAGTTTTAATGGGTTACCTGATGCTCCGATTATTGCAATTGAATTAGGTTTTAAAATTGGGTCAAGTTGATCGGCTATTTGCATCTTTTTCTCCATTTTTTACTTCTTTACTGCATTTTTCCCCGCAGCAAAGGCCTTGAAATTCAAATCAACTGCCTTGGAAAGCCTATCCTTAATGGCGTTTTTTAAATGCTTTTCTTTTACCGGGAGTATGCCTGCCCTATATGCTGAGCCAATCATGACTATATTTAAAGATGCAACATCGCCAACTTCCTTTGCCAGACTTGTGCCATCTAAGGAAAATACCTTTGCTGGAATCTTTTTTAAGAGGTTGAATATCTTACTTATTTCAAGATAATTTCTATCTGAGGGCATCACTGGGCACTCGTTTGTTACTACTATTCCATTTGGTTTCAGGAACTTTGTTGCACACTTTAATGCCTCGAAAGGTTCAAGTCCTAAAACAGCATCTGCGTCTGCTTCCGGGATAAGCGGGCCGCAACTGACTTTCTTCCAAAGCCTAACATGGCTGCTAACTGCGCCTCCTCTCTGGCCAGCGCCATGTGTTTCGCCCATTGCAACGTGATAGCCAGCCTCTATTGCTGCATCGCCTATTAACCTTGCTGCCATTACGTTCCCCTGTCCACCTACTCCAACCACAATAATATTAATATTGTCATTCATTTCTTCACCACCTTGATGGCATGTTCTGGGCAGATCTGAGCACAATTTCCACATCCCATGCACAAAGCATCATCTATAAAGGCTTTGCCTGTTTTGTCATCCCAGATAATTGCTGGACAGCCAAATTCGTCTATACACGTTCTGCATCCATCGCATAAAGAGGGATCTATCGCAAACGGTCTTGGAAGAGACAGACCTTGCTTTCTCCTCCGTCTTAAAAACTCGGTGGAACACAACCTTCTAAATATAATGACTGATGCCTCCTGCCCCTCCAATACCCTTTTAACACCATCTATTGACTTTGCTATGTTATAAGGGTCAAGGACCTCTACATTATCTACACCACATGCCCTTACAAGGGCCTCCAAATCTACTCTTTTAGTTTTGTCTTCCATTGCAGTGTAGCCTGATCCAGGATGGGGTTGAAAACCAGTCATCCCAGTGACCCTGTTGTCCAGTATAACCGTGATAAACTTAGCATTGTTGAAAGTAGCGTTTATCAAAGAAGGCACACCAGCATGATAGAAGGTCGAGTCCCCTATAAATGCTATCACTGGCTTATTTACACCTGTCTTGGCCATTCCATTTGCCATTCCAATACTTCCACCCATGCAATTGGTTAGCATGAAGGACACTAAAGGCGGTAATCCCATCATCCCGTAGCAACCTATATCCCCAATTCCAATATAATCTATCCCTAAATCCCTGGTAGCCTTCTTTACAGCATACCCGGCTGCCCTGTGGGAACAACCAGGACATAAACCTATCCTTCTAATCCCTTGATAAGGGGTAATCTCTTTCTTGATTTTACTCCTCTTAGGTAGGAGTGGAATGGGTTTGCCTAATGTGTTTGATAGCGTCTTGATGACTTCTCTGACATTCAACTCGCCGGAGACCGGGGTGAATCCGTTTATTTTCCCCAATATCTTCACATTAGGAGCCACATCTTTGGCATACGATCTGATTTCTGTCTCAATGAATGGATCTGTTTCTTCAAAAACAACAACTTTTTTGACAGATCCCAATAGCTTATTAATCTTTTTGGTAGGTAATGGAAAAGACATTCCGAGTTGCATAAATGCTGCATGGATACCAAGTTTATTCAATGCCTCTTCTACATAATGGCGGCACACCCCGGATGCAATGACCCCTATTCTCTCATCACCATCCATCTTCAATACATTCCCGGGGAATTTGTTTGAAACTTCAGAGGCCTCCTTTAATCTTTTTTTATGTATCCGCTCATGGAGATACGCCATGTTCACCCATCCAAACTTTTGGATCATCTCCATTCCCAATTCAACAGTAGTTGGATAATAATCAGGGGAACGTTTCTCTTTTGGAAGCTCTCCCAGCACTACATCCATAGTCGCATGGCACACTCTTGTCGTCAGTCGAACATATATAGGGCTTTTTAACCTCTCTGAGAGTTCAAATCCTAGCTTTGTAAAGTCTTTAGCTTCCCGGGGATCTGCCGGCTCCAAGATTGGAATTTCGAAGACTTTAGAAGCCAGATTTCTTGAATCAAACTCGTTTGATGAGCTATGACCCTGCGGATCGTCTCCAATAGCTACAACAAGCCCGCCTTTACCAATCTGCCAGTGGGAAAAATTGATCAAGGGATCTGTCATCCAGGCGGCACCGTGGTGTTTTGCTGAAACCAGTGATCTCAGGCCGCAATATGTGGCTCCGGCCGCACTCCACACCGCTACCATCTCATTAGTTGACCATTGGGCATAGATTCCAAGATCCTTTGAGGCACTTGCCAGTGCTTCTAATATTTCAGATGCTGGAGTCCCTGGATAGGAGGATGCAAACTGACAATTTCCTTCAATTGCTCCCCTGGCCACTGCTTCATTTCCCAGCAGAAGAACCCTTTTGCCGGGGGCATCCTGACTTATACGTGTTTCCATTTACCTTTCCCTTCTCCTTATTTTTTTCTATTTTCTAATACTTCTGGGTTTAACACGTTTTCATAGGTTCCATTCAAAGCCCTTTCAACCTGCTCCCCGTTTTGTTTCATAAATCTTAATACAGCGTCAGTTGTCTGCACTGCCATGTGGGGTGTTAACACAACATTTTCTAATGAAAGTAGTGGGTTGTCACTACCTATGGGTTCATTTTCGTAAACATCCAACCCGGCACCTTTTATACGACCCTCAGAAAGCGCCTTAAAAAGCGCCCCCTCGTCTACTATTCCCCCTCTTGCAGTGTTTATTAGAATCGCTTCCTTTTTCATAAGGGACAGTTCGTTCTCTCCAATCAATCCCTTGGTTTCTTTTGTAAGTGGGCAATGGATTGTAACAATGTCAGACTCTTTTAAAAGTGCCATTAAATCAACCTGTTCCCATTCTCTGTCTTTGATCACCTCCTCTTTTACAAATGGATCATGGACAAAGATTTCCATTTCAAAGGCTGCCATTCTTTTTGCCACTTCATAGCCTATCTTTCCAAATCCAATCATACCCAGAACTTTTCCTTGCAACTCAACTCCAAGATCAAAGATTCGCCATTTGCCTTTAATTATATTTTGATATCCCTTTATCAGATTTTTTGAACACGCCAATATTAACCCCACCGTATGCTCTGCCACCGAGATTGTAGTACCAGTTGGCATGTTCATAACCACTACGCCATTTTCTGTTGCGGCTTGGAGATCTATAAACTCAAAGCCTACACCAGCAGATTGTATAAACTTCAACTTATTCCCGGATTCGACAATTTTTCTTGTGATTGGATAGGTCATCGTCTGCATGGATAATATTCCATCGCACCCTACTACTCTCTTACACAAATTCTCTTCAGAACAATCCGATGTACATATGAATTCTGCACTTTTTATATAGTCTGCACACCATTCCACCAGAAAATCTATGCCCGTTACCAGAAGTTTTTTATCCATTACATCACTCCTTTCTCTGCTATCGCCCTCATCGATCTACCCTGTGCCTTAAAAGTACCGATCTTATCCTGTTCTATTAGACTTAAGTGCTTATAATTCTTTTATTTACCACCCAATGGAATATCTGCCGGCATTTTTTCAGCAAGTTCATCTGCCAGCTGCTCACCGGAGAACCTGGCCAGCAGAATGGCGCCAAAAAGGATTGCAGCCAAGCCAATAATCCTTAGGTCCCGGTAAAGTATCTCCTGAGGAAAGGCCTCTCCCATGGCAAACACGCCCATGAATATGGTGATCAGCCTAGAGCAGAAGTCTGATACGGCTGTCACCACAAGGGCCCTGCCCTGCTGGTAACCACGGGAAAGTAGAAAAAAACCAACGAGATAAAATACGATTAGCCAAGGAGCAATAAACCCGAACGCAGTGATATATGCCTTATCGTTAAGACAAACCAGTACGGCCTTGGTTGATACATCGCCTAATCCCAGCAGCACACCTGCAAAGATACTGAATACCACTAACCAGTCAAAGCCGAGGTTGAATATTTTTCTGGCCCCATAAATCATAAAGCAGATTGCGATAGCTGCCCCCACGGCCGGGATCAATTGTGAGGGAATCATTACGCTGACGGTTTGATTTTCTATAGGTTCGCTAAGTCCCAGTGCGGCAATACCACAGGTTACGATAATCACGCCCATCCACTCCCGGATTTTAAGATGGTGATCCAGAAACAAAATGGAGAAGAAGGCAAGTATCACAAATCCTGATCCCTGGATGCATCGGGCCAGAGACACAGGGGTATAATTAAGCGCAAAGGCAAACAATCCCCAGCCCAGCCCAGAGATGACAAGGCCGGCCATCCATTTTTTGGAAAGCACAAAGGCCTTAATAATTTTAAAGATGTGCCTTCCTATTTCAATCCGCGGCAGTGTATCTGCGGCCTGTTTCTGCCATACAATCCCCACGTCCCAGCAAACAGCGCAAATGGTAATCAACAAGATGGATATCCAGATAGACATAGCCTACACCTCCGTATGAAAAAATACCCTGGCTATCACCCATAGATTGGCTCGATCTATAAGCTGCCAATTAAAATACACCCTGATTCCTTTCGGTCTTTAAGACCCACTCACATTGGATATTTAAGATCGATTATCGCCTCCTGCTTTGGCAAGACAGCACCGGTATCCAGGTAGTATTTGACGGCCTTGTGGATGGCGATACGGATATCATTTTGAGGAAGCCCCAGCTCACCCACCGCCTTCGTGCAATCTACGAACTCGTTGTAGTGGGTGTGGACGGCCTGCTCGATAGCGACCATTGGTGGGATCTTGGTGATGTCCGCTATAAATTCATTGACCTCAGCCACCACCCGAATCACTGGCTTGGGGATCTTTATGCTGGGTGCTTTCAAACCCGTGAGTTTTGCAATCTCTTCGAAAAAGTCCTTTAAAAAGGTGTTGCGGTTGCCAAGAATATATCGCTCGCCTACCTTGCCTTTCTTGTCTGCCAGGATATAACCCTTGGCCAGATCCTCGACATCTATGAGATTCATGCCTACATCTACATAGGCAAACATCTTTCCGTTTAAGAAGTCGAGTATGGTCCGTCCGGTAGGTGTCGGAACATAGTCCCTGACCCCGATCGGCGATGCAGGGTTGACGATGGTAATGGGCATCTTGTCAGCATATTCAAAGGCAATTTTCTCACTTCTAAACTTGCTATCCCTGTAAGGGGCGCGCAGACAGTCCTTTTCTTTGGGAAAGTCATCTTCGGTAGACAGCCGGTCCGGATAGAAGCCGACCGAGGAGATAGAGCTGGTGTATATCACCTTTTCAAGATCGTATTTTAGTGCGCTTTCGAGTATGTTCCGGGTACCTTCGATATTAGTCCGGCGGATAAAGTCACCGCCTTTGGGGTGCCAATGACGGTATATGGCTGCAATCTGATAAAGCTTCCGGCATCCTTTAAGGGCACAATCAAGAGAGTCTGGATCCAGCAGGTCACCGTCCACAAATTCGATGTCAAGCCCTTTAAGGTTCCGTAAATCAGAGGTGGCCCGCTTCAAACATCTCACTTCATAGCCTTCGGCCAGGGCCTCTCGGACAACACTCGAGCCAATGAGCCCTGTTCCACCCGTAATCAGCACCTTCATTTTCTAGCCCCCCTATAATTCCATATAACATTCCATTGATTTCTAACTTTACAATATGAAACTTTTATCAAAAAATACTACTTGTTTGCGCGCATCTTCTCTTCCGGGACCAGGAGTCTCCTTATAATCCAGGAGATGTGCGCCTTGCGCCTTTTTAGCATCTCTTTTGTGTGTGGCTTTCCCCCAAAAAAAAGCTCTCCCATCTCAGAACTCACCGTAAAGTAGCTGAACAATACCTCATAGATCGAGTAAATGGTATGCTCCGGATCAACATCACGCATCTTATCCTTGCCCACCCTGTATTTAATATACTCTCGGACCTCCTGGATCAGAGGTTTAAATGCTTCCAGGAGAATGCCACCCTTGGCTCGGCCCGGACCCGAGAACTCCCGGCGCATGATCAGGGCAAACGCCTTATGCTTGTTCAGGAAGTCAATAAGCATGCTTATAAACTCATCAAGTTCAGCCCCTGGGTCGGTGCTGTGGTTAAAACCCTTGGATGCAAGCGCACTGAAAGACCTGATCACCTCATCCAGCACAGCATTATATAGATCTTGCTTGGCCCGAAAGTAGTGATAAATGGTGGCCTTGTCCAGTCCTGCTGCCTTTGCGATTGTCATCATGCGAGCCCCGGAAAAGCCATGGAGGGCAAATTCCTTTTCAGCCGCCCTCAATATTTTCCGGCGTTTATTGGTGGACTTTATCGCCACCTCTTTCTCAGCTCGTCCGTTCATTTCCATCTCCCACTTTATTGTAACTATTTCTTTAAGAGCCTCTTTTCCATCTCAGGTATAGACTTGTCAAGTGCGTCTACTATCTTATCTATAGTGGGCCTATCAATAATCAGAGCCGGCGCAACAGCCACGGTTTCCATAGTTGAAGAGCGGACATACACGCCTTTTTCCCAGCAGAGATCCACCACAAGTTCCGGGGCGGAATTTTCTGGCTGGATCGGGGTCTTTTTTTCCTTGTCCGCAACCAGTTCGATAGTTGTCAATAGTCCTATGCCTCTTACATCACCCACTGAATCATATTTCCTGAGGGTTTCAAGTCCTTCGAGCAAATACTTTCCGTTCTCAGCTGACCTTTGAACCAGACCTTCCTCCTCGATTACCTTGATGTTTGCAAGGCCTGCCGCACATGCTACTGGATGGTTCATGTAGGTAAAACCATGCATTAGCGGCATCCTTTCATCCTGAAGTTCTCCAATGGTATCATAGATGTCACCTCGTATCACTGAAGCACCTAATGGTATATGGGCGGAGCTTATACCCTTGGCAAAACTGAGTATGTCAGGTCTGATCCCTCCCCAGTGCTCATGTCCAAACATCTTACCGGTACGGCCGAAGCCGGTGATGACCTCGTCGAGAATGAGGAGGATGTCATGCTTATCGCAAATTTCTCTGAGCCTGGGAAAATATTCCTTCGGCGGCGGGATAACCCCGCCTGACCCAATTATTGGCTCTGCAATAATTGCCGCGATCGTATCTGCACCTTCGTCCTCGATGGTCTCCTCAAGATCGGTAAGACACTCGAAATTGCAATAAGGATAAGTCTTATCAAATTCGCACTGGTAGCAATATGGGGCCGCAACATTGAGAAAACCTTCAGGCAGAGGATCAATGTTCCAGTGGAAGGGAAAAATCGCAGTTGCTGCAGTAGTTGCCAAGCCCATACCATGATAACCAAAACGACGCGATATGATCTTGTACTTTTCATGTTTGCCTTGGAGCGCCCAATAAAGCCTGACTATCTTGAAGTTGGTCTCATTGGTTTCAGATCCATCACAGGTGAACCAGGCCATTGTAAGGTTATACGATGGATCAAACATGGACACGAGCTTGGCCGCCAGCTCAATAGAGGGCGGAGTAGACATGCCATGAAAAGAAGTGAAGTAAGGGAGCTTTTTCATCTGGTTATGGACCGCCTCGATGATCTTAGGGTGACTGTGTCCGACTGCAACACACCAAAGGCCGGCAAATCCATCTACCATCTCCCTACCATTGATGTCCTTTATCATCGTGCCCTTGCCTTCTACAATGATGCGAGGCGGGTGATGCAGTTCAAAGTGCCTGGGGTGAGTCAGTGGATGGATAAGATACTTTTTGTCCCACTCTATCAACAATTCTTTTTCAACCATGATATCCCCCTTGTATGCTTACAAATCATTATTTAATTGTTACGCCGCTATTGCAACTCACTTCAATAAATTCTAACTGATATTTTAGATATTAACGAGTAGGTTGTCAAGGATAAAATCAACCAACTGGTTGGTTTTATTTTTCCCTTTTGCCATAGGATTTTTTATGCTATAAAGCAGACCATGCTCATTTTTATTTTTTAAATACATCTCAAAAGGAGGATGATAATGGCTGGATACTTGGGGAAAATTCTTTGGGTTGATCTGACCAGTAAAAAATTTAAGGAAGATACACCTTCTAAAGAGACCTATCAAAACTATCTTGGAGGTTATGGCCTTGGGGTATATTATATTTACAAAAACCTAAAGCCTAAGACCGATCCCCTTGGCCCGGATAACATCCTTGGATTTTGCCCGGGTCTGTTCACAGGTACCCTTGCTCCTTTAACAGGCAGATGTATGGTATGTGCTAAAAGCCCACTCACACTCACCTGGGGTGATTCAAACATCGGTGGCTTTCTTGGTGTTTCCATAAAGAAGGCAGGCTGGGATGCAATCTTTTTCACAGGTGCTTCCAAAAACCCTGTCTATCTTCTTGCTGGTGATGAAACCCTGGAATTAATTGATGCATCAGATCTATGGGGCATTGATGCCATCGAAGGTGAGAAACGGCTAAAGGAAAGACATGGGAAGAATGCCCAGGCAGCCATTATTGGGCCTGCTGGTGAAAATCAGTCCCTCATATCAGGGATTGTCTCTTCAGGGGGAAGGATTGCAGCACGAAGCGGGCTTGGGGCAGTGATGGGGTCAAAAAATTTAAAGGCAATATGCCTAAATGGAAATGGGAAAGTCGATCATGTAGATAAGGCAACGACTCTCGCATTGGTAAAGGAATACAACACGAGACTCAACCGTAATATGGATAACCTGGGCGCCAAGATGGCAACTAAAATAGGACCGGCATTCGCAACCTTTATGCGCCTTACAAAGGGAAATATGTCACAATCTCATGCGATTGCAACACGCGTCTTTCGGTTATTCGGAACATCATTTGCTACAAACGTCCAAATTGCCATAGGGGATACCCCTGTAAAGAACTTTGCCGGAGTCGGATACAAGGACTTTCCTGATAAAATAGCGAAAGAATTCAACACTCAAAATCTTAAAAGATGGATAACAGGTTCTCAAGGTTGTTTTAATTGCCCTATTCAGTGTGGTCATGTGATGAAGGTTCCTGAATTAAACATTGAGAGAACCCACAGGCCGGAATATGAAACCCTTGCCAGTTTCGGGCCACTAGTCATGAATAAGGATGTGGGAAAAATAATCGAAATAAATGATTACCTGAACAGGGCAGGGATGGACACGATTTCAGCAGGCGTTACAGTGGCTTTCGCGATTGAATGTTGCGAGAAGGGCATCTTAGTGACGAAAGATTTTGCCTGCAAGGAATTTCCTGATGGATTTCTGCCAGGGTGGGGTGAGCCGGAATATCTCATGCCTTTGCTTAAAATGATGGTAAATAAAGAGGGAATTGGCGAGCACCTGGCAAAAGGAGTTCAGGAAGCATCCCGTTATATAGGCAAAGGGAGTAATAAGTTCGCCATGGCTGCAAATGGCCAGGAAATCCCGATGCATGATCCACGCAAGATAAAAGGATTAATGGCAACCTATTTAACAGACCCGACCCCGGGAAGACATACTGCAGCAGGTCTTGAGTACAGTTCGATCGGTGAAATAAACAACTTCATAGATAAGATTAAATTTAAACTTGGAAAAGATCCCTTAGTTGCAGGCGCTGAACATGCAAGGTGGGCAAAGGTAATGCAGGTAATCAATTCAATCGGCCTTTGTGAGTATGCCATATGGTTTGAAAAATACCCGCTCCTGGAATTTTTCAAGTCAGCAGTAGGGTGGAATTACACGGTGGATGACATTTATAAAATCGGGTGGCGAATACAGGTCCTCAGGCAGATGTTTAATGCTAGAGAGGGGAAGATAAGCTTCAATATCCCGAATCGGGCGCTTGGCAATCCTTCCTTGAAAAAAGGTCCGCTTGCCAATGTGAGGGTCAAGCCAGCGAGGGTTATCAAGGAATATTTCAAGAATATGGGATTTGACGATAAAGGTGTTCCAAGACAGAAGACCCTTGAGCAATTGGGATTGGATTTTTGTATTAAGGATTTGGAAAGCGCTTCCGGATCTTCTGTACCTGAGTTTGAATAAATGGACCTCATTCGTAAAGAAGGCCAATATTAAAAAAAAGCACTTATAACATGCCATTATGAACATAGTTCAAATCGTTAAGCACTTATAAATTAAGAAAAAGAAAGGAGAAAGTATTATGGTTGTTAGTTCACCAAAGGAATTTATGGAAAAGGTCCTTCCGGACAAGCTAAAGGATCCGGAAAAGCTAACGGGGCTGGATTTGGATATGCAGTTTGATATAAGTGGAGATAGCGGAGGTTTCTGGGTACTCGAGATCAAGGGCCAAAAAGCCACTGTAAGAGAAGGTACAGTCGAAAAGCCTAATATCACATTAAAGATGAAAGACAAAGACTATGTTAAGTTAGTCAACGGGGATCTCTCAGGACAAAAGGCCTTTATGAGTGGCAAGCTCAAATTCAAGGGAGACATGAACCTGGGGATGAAGCTTCAGGACCTGGGAATCATCTGATATAGATATTACAATAACCCATACAACAACCACCTGATGCCATCTGCAGAATCCTATGGCAGACCCTTTTTTGCTCTTCTGGCTACAACATAACATAAAAAGGCCCCCAGTCTTAAAGACCGGGGGCCTGAATAAGTGGCCCGGCAACGTCCTAATCTCCCACACGGTCAACCATGCAGTACCTTCGGCGCTAAAGGGCTTAACTTCCGAGTTCGGGATGGTATCGGGTGTTTCCCCTTTGCTATGATCACCGGGACCTTTTACTTGCTTAATAAAAAGACCTTAAACTATATATAAGGAAGAGAGTAATGTCATTGGGTCAAGCCTCACGGCCGATTAGTACTGGTTAGCTCAACGTGTTGCCACGCTTACACACCCAGCCTATCAAACATGTAGTCTTCATGTGGCCTTCAGATCCGCCCTAAGGCGGATAGGGAAATCTTATCTTGAGGTTGGCTTCCCACTTAGATGCTTTCAGCGGTTATCCATTCCGAACGTAGCTACCCTGCTATGCCGTTGGCACGACAACAGGAACACCAGAGGTCCGTCCACCCCGGTCCTCTCGTACTAGGGGTAGCTCCTCTCAAATTTCCTGCGCCCACGGAGGATAGGGACCGAACTGTCTCACGACGTTCTAAACCCAGCTCGCGTACCGCTTTAATTGGCGAACAGCCAAACCCTTGGGACCTGCTACAGCCCCAGGATGCGATGAGCCGACATCGAGGTGCCAAACCTCCCCGTCGATGTGAACTCTTGGGGGAGATAAGCCTGTTATCCCCGGGGTACCTTTTGTCCGATGAGCGATGGCCCTTCCATTCGGAACCACCGGATCACTAAGACCTGCTTTCGCACCTGCTCGAGGTGTCCCTCTTGCAGTCAAGCTCCCTTATGCCTTTACACTCTACGGCTGGTTTCCAATCAGCCTGAGGGAACCTTCGCGCGCCTCCGTTACATTTTAGGAGGCGACCGCCCCAGTCAAACTACCCACCAGACAGTGTCCCTCTCCCGGATAACGGGAGTAGGTTAGTATCCCGAATAAATCAGGGTGGTATTTCAAGGTTGGCTCCACCGAAACTAGCGTCCCAGATTCATAGCCTCCCACCTATCCTACACAGACTTACCCAAAATACACTGTCAAGCTATAGTAAAGGTCCACGGGGTCTTTCCGTCCTTCCGCGGGTTGCCGGTATCTTCACCGGCACTGCAATTTCACTGAGCCCCTCGTTGAGACACCGCCGCAGTCGTTATGCCATTCGTGCAGGTCGGAACTTACCCGACAAGGAATTTCGCTACCTTAGGACCGTTATAGTTACGGCCGCCGTTTACCGGGGCTTCGGTTCACTGCTTCTTCCGAAGAATAACAGATCCCCTTAACCTTCCGGCACCGGGCAGGCATCAGACCCTATACGTCATCTTACGATTTAGCAGAGTCCTATGTTTTTAGTAAACAGTCGCCGCGGCCATTTCTCTGCAACCCCTTTCGGCT
>Ga0210003_1000086_pt1:0-30000 | contig 81089 bp, 64 predicted proteins | sample LantaG_FD_182804 | JGI IMG/M metagenome (GOLD analysis project Ga0210003, IMG submission 182804) | Deep subsurface microbial communities from Baltic Sea to uncover new lineages of life (NeLLi) - Landsort_02402 metaG (SPAdes) (version 2) | ecosystem: Environmental > Aquatic > Marine >... | reverse complement strand
AATGGTACGATCTTTATCGAGCACCTTGAATATCTGTTCCTGATATGTCCTGGCATTATCGATTACCTCGGTCCTGCTGAGTGGAGGCCGTGTCACATTTTTGCCACTGGGATCACCAATCATGCCAGTAAAATCACCTATTAAAAATATTACATCATGGCCTGCATCCTGAAACTGTTTCATCTTCTGAAGAAGCACTACATGTCCCAAGTGTATGTCAGGAGCTGTAGGATCAAACCCTGTCTTTACACGAAGAGGCCCACCCTTTTTAAGCTTACTTGCCAACTCTTCTTCCGATATGATATCAACAATGCCCCTTGTAAATTCCCTTATTTGACTACTGGTCATGACTCTCTCCATTATATGATATGCGACAAGATCCTGTATGAAACTCTCGAAAGGATAGCATCAATATAAAGCTTAAGCACTTATCTTTATTTAGCATATCCAATAGCCCTGTTCTCTCTTATAACCACAACCTTTATCTGACCTGGGTAGGTGAGATTCTTTTCTATGGCCTTCCCTATTTCCTGGGCTAGTAATTCCATATCATCATCTCTTACTTGTTTTACATCCACCATAACCCGTACTTCACGCCCTGCCTGAATAGCATATGCCCTACCTATACCTTTAAATGAACCTGCTATCTTTTCTAGTTCAGTAAGCCGTTTTATATAATTTTCTAACATCTCTTGACGTGCACCAGGTCTAGCAGCAGATAACGAATCAGCTGCCTGCACCAAAAAACCAAATACTGAATTGATCGGCATCTCATTATGATGTGAGGCAACTGCATCTGTCACATTGCTAGATTCCCCATAACGTTTCAATATCTCAGCTCCTATTACTGCATGCGACCCTTCAACCTCATGATCTATAGCCTTGCCTACATCATGCAATAACCCTATACGTTTGGCTGTCTTTTGATTGACACCCAGCTCAGCAGCTATAATGCCGCATAGATGTGCAACCTCTATAGAATGCTGGTAGACATTCTGCGCAAAACTGGTGCGATATTTCAATTTGCCAAGCAATTTTATGATCTCTGGATTTATGCCATGCCCTCCTATATCAAATGTAGCCTTTTGACCTGCCTTCCAAATGCCATCGGCCACCTCTTGTTTTACCTTTTCCACAACCTCTTCTATCCTGGATGGGTGAATCCTGCCATCTATTATCAAACGCTCTAAAGAAAGCCTTGCTACTTCTCGCTTTACAGGATCAAAGCTAGATACAATAACTGCATCCGGGGTATCGTCTACAATCAGATCAACTCCAGTAATTGCCTCTATGGATCTGATGTTTCGACCCTCCCTGCCTATAATACGCCCCTTCATCTCCTCGCTGGGTAAATTTACTACAGATACAGTGCGCTCACTTGTTACATCAGCTGAATAACGCTGTATAGCTGTTGCCAAGATCTCTTTTGCCTTTCCATCTGCCTCTACCATTGCTTCATCGGTAATCTGTTTTATCTTTTTTGCTGCCTCATGTCTTGCCTCACTCTCCAGGGTCTCCATTAATGCCTTTTTGGCCTGTTCCGAACTCATCCCACTTATCCCTTCAAGCTTGGCTATCTCCTTTTTACACAGTTCTTTAAGCTCTACCCTGGTTTGCTCTACCTGCTTGAGTTGCCCTGATAATTCCCGCTCTGTCTTCTTGATCTCCTGATCTCGATCATCTAAAAGGTCTAATTTTTTGTCGAGCATGTCCTCTCTCTGGACAAGACGTTTTTCGGTAAATGTGATCTCCTTTAATCGCTCTTTAGCCTCAGCTTCACTTTGAGCCTTTGCAGTGTATATGGTGTCTTTTGCCTTTAATTGAGCATCCTTTACAATATTAGATGATTCTACCTTAGCGTCATTTACCAGCTTACCCGCTGTAAATACTGCCTTTTCCTGTGCTCCCCTATCGACAATAATCTTTATCCCATAGCCAAAAAGAATGCCTATTAATACCCCAATAACTATATATGCTATTGTTATCATTTTATTACCTCACCTTCTGATTTAAATATACCTGACTGAGTTGCTATAAAATCTACCCTGGCATCCCATGAATCAACAGATAATTTCTCTACAAAAAACTCATCAAAACATGGCCCCATTGTCACTACATCCGGATAAAGATTTAGAAGCCTGTCATAAAAGCCCTTGCCATATCCTATCCTGAAACCTGCCCTGTCAAAAACCAAACCTGGAACCAAGATTAAACCAATATCGTTTACCTCAATCCACCTTTGGCAAGCAGAAGGGGCTGGCTCTGGTATGCCAAAGCTACCTTTAGATAACTCATCTTTTACCCTTACATGGTAAAATCTAAGGGTATCTCCCTCTACCCTGGGGAAGACCATTACCTTGTCGTGGGCGTGCCACAGGGGCAATATATCCACTTCGCCTCGTATAGGCACATATAATGCCACAACATTCACCCTCTTAAAGACAGGCGCCTCAGCAATATAGTCCTGAATTGCCGTTTCCCATAAAGCCTTTTTACCTCTATCAAGGCCTTCGCGCCTTTCTAAAGCTACCTTTCTAATCTCAGTCTTACTATGCATATCTTTAAAGAGGACTTAGTAGGAATCTATGGGAACAAATCTTTTAAGTAAACCCCCGGCGATGCCGTACCCTCACGTTCTTTGAACCTGACTTTATAGTCAGGCGGGTCTGATATACTGCTTTAGGCTTTTCTCTTTTTGAAGAGAACTTGCACACCACAGCAGGGAACAAACCCTCTTATCTAATGTGTTGGCTCAAAGGGACCTTAAGGGACACGAACATCCCAGGGGTTTTTTACTTTATCCGTTTATCAATCAGCTTTATAAGATGCTTTACCTCAGTATTGACCTTTTCTTTCAAACCTTCCATCTCCGTCTTTGTCTGTGCGACATCATCTGCCATATTCAACATAACAAGAGCTACCAACTCCATAGTAGAGGCTGCACTGCCTGCCTTTTGAACATCCAAAACCTTCTCATCGATATATCCAGACAAAGCTTGTACATACGCCTGCCTACCCCCGGTCTTTACTATATATTCTTGCCCTAAAATTTTTACACTAATAGTTTCCTGCAAAACCTTTAAAACTCTTCCATTCTTTTTATAAGCTCTGCAATTTTCTGCTTTACCTGATCCCTTTCTGCCAAGAGGTTCTTTATTTCCTGTTTAAGCCCTCTTGCCTCCTCCTCCTTCTCCTTTATCTTGTCGTCTAATCCTTTATTTTCTCGCTTAAGCTTACCAATACTGTCTAATAATTTCAATATCTTTTGTTCAAGTGTCTCAAGCGCTTCCAATTGCCCTTCCTTTCTTTCAAAGATTATACATCCATCATACCCACTAAAGTCAAGAGGGGAATTTTTTAAGTAAGCAAAGCTAGGCTTGAAAGGCTATAAAAATTTTGATAGGCTATTTATATGAAAATAGGCACAAAACTTTGTAGGGGCCGATGCCCTCATCGGCCTGTGCATAATATCCATATTGTCATTGCGAGCAAAGCGAAGCAATCTCAAAGTGCCTGCAACCAATGGGATTGCCACCTCGGCCTACGGCCTCCTCGCAATGACAGAAAAGCAATTGTGCAAAGGTCTCTTCTTATACAGCATATATTTTCATGCATGGTTGTGGCCGGTAGGCCATGGGGGTTTATAAGAAAAGGGATATAGGCATCTGGATTGTAGCCTATAAAAGGGTGTCAGATGAAAAAGAAAATTGAAGAAATTCGCTCTCAGCTTGATTCTATAGACAAAAGGTTGGTATACCTTTTACGCCAACGGACCGAACTTTCTCTCAAAATCGGTAAAATCAAACACAAACATGGTATAGATGCCTTTGATCCTGGAAGAGAGAAGGCTATTACAGATAACCTCAAAAAGATGGCAAAGCCCCCCCTTAGCCCTGATATGATAGAAGACATATATAACTCCATATTCAGTATTTCCAGAAGGCTTCAGAAAAAAAAGAAGGCTGCTTATCTGGGTCCTATTGGTAGTTACACCCATCAGGCAGCTGATAAGATCTTCAAATATGACGCTAACCTCATGGCTCTACCCACAATAGAAGATGTATTTCAAGAGGTTATATCTTCCAGGGCAGATTTAGGTGTCGTACCAGTAGAAAATTCTACAGAGGGCATGGTGACCCAAACCCTTGATCTTATGGCATCATCTTCCCTCTATATATCTAAAGAGATTATGCTATCTATACAGCATACCCTCTTATCTAAATACCCCCTTGGTAAGATCCGCAAGGTCTTCTCCCATACACAGGCCATTGCCCAATGCAGGCACTGGTTAAAGGTAAACCTCCCCGATGTAAAAATAGTAGAGACGCCCAGTACATCAGATGCAGCACTGTCTGCATGCAGGTATCAATCATCCGCTGCTATAGCCTCAGCACATGCCGCTATCATATATGGACTCGATATAATAGCAGCAAACATAAATGACCATCCGGATAACATCACTCGATTTTGGGTTGTCTCAAAATACATGGCATCACCCAGTTCTCGTGATAAGACATCTTTTATTATCGCTATCGACAACGTCCCTGGTGCCCTCTATAAGGCAATCGGATCCTTTGCCAGACAATCTATAGACCTCACAAAGATAGAATCCAGGCCATCAAAAAAAGGCACATGGGAATATATATTCTTTATAGACATCCGGGGTAATCTCAAGGATAAACCCGTAATAGAAGCTGTGTCTAAACTCAAGGGTTGTACAAGGGATATAATAATATTAGGATCATATCCGGAAGGAGCGTTAATTAGTTGAAAAAACATAATATTCCAGCATGGATCTATAAGATTCCCCAATATGTACCCGGAAGATCCAAGGAAGAAATATCAAGGGCCTATGGCATAGAAAATCCGATAAAGATGGCATCTAATGAAAACCCCTTAGGGGCCAGCCCAATGGCGCTAGAGGCCATGAAGAAATATCGGTATATGGTGAACCTGTATCCTGATCCACTCGCATATGAACTAAGAAAGACAGCTGCTCAGGCCTTCAACTGTGGAATAGAGCAGATAATCGCAGGAAACGGATCTGATGAAATCATAGACCTGATATGTAAGGTATATATTGAACCGGGAGATGAGGTAATCATACCCCAATATACGTTTAGCTATTATGAGATCGCTGCCCTTTCATGTGGTGCACATGTAGTACATGTCCCAATGCAGGGGCTAGATACAGACATAGGTGCAATAAAAGATGCCATAGGAAACCGGACAAAAATCTTATTTATAGCCAACCCCAACAACCCTACTGGTGTGTACCTTAATAAAGACAGCTTATCACAGCTTATAGGGGGCATTCCCGATGACGTACTAGTAGTAATAGATGAGGCCTACGCTCCCTTTGTCAGGGCAGATGACTTTGTAAGCGGAGTAAAGATTATTGACGCCGAGGTTAAGATCATTGTCCTCATGACCTTGTCAAAATCACATGGACTCGCAGGACTCAGGGTTGGGTTTGGGATTGCCATGGAGTCTATATTGGATCCTATTTGGCGGATAAAACCACCATTCAATGTAAATACACTTGCCCAAAAGGCAGGGATTGCAGCTTTAAAAGACACTAAATTTTTGCAAGACACAATTACTCACACATGGAGGGAATTAGATTATCTATATGCCCGATTTGAGGAATTGGGGCTCGAATTTGTGCCAACTCAAACCAATTTTGTCCTTGTCAAGATAGGTGAAAATGCCAGGGATGTATATGAATCGTTGCTGAAAAAAGGCATAATTGTCCGAAACATGGCAAGTTACGGCCTAGATGAATATATAAGGGTAAGTGTGGGTCTTTCTCATGAAAACATCTCTTTTATAACTGCATTAAAAGAGATCCTTAAAAGATGAAGATAGCAATAGTCGGTCTTGGGCTTCTAGGGTCATCCATGGCAAAGGCGCTTAAAGGCAGCGCTACCATTATAGGCATAGACAAGGATAGATCCGTTGTAGATCATGCCATAAGTGATGGAGTTATAACTCAGGGAGGTAATGACCTGTCCCTTGTAAGCGGATGTGACATGGTAGTCGTTGCGTTACCTGTGGGCTCTGTTGTGGAGGTCGTACAAAGATTACTGCCTCATATGGATAAAGGCACTGTGGTTACTGACACCGGCTCAACAAAGGCTGAAATAGTTAGAAGCATAAACCCGCTATGGCCCTGGTTCATCGGTTCTCATCCCATGGCAGGCAAAGAGACATCCGGATATACATTAAGTGATATGGCCCTGTTTAAGAATACGGTGAGCATCATCACCCCCACCCCCACATCTAAAGAATCCTGTATTAAGAAGGTAGAAAAGGTTTGGGAGATGTGCAAAGCAAGGCCTATATTTATGGAACCAGAAGAGCATGATGAGATCATGTCAAGGATAAGCCACTTTCCTCACCTTTTAAGCTTCGTATTCATGCATCTAGTAAAAGAGAAGAATATTCACCCATCTCTTATAGGTAAAGGCTTTAAGGATTTTTCCAGGATTGCAGGTTCTGACCCAATAATGTGGAGAGATATCTTTATGGTAAATAGTCATAATATACTGCCTCTAATAGATGATTATATAAAGGAGCTCACCAAGGTAAAATCCTACATAAGGAAGGGACAGGCAGGTAAACTTGAAGAAGCCTTGCGGGGATACAGCGAGATAAGGAGATCATTGTATGAACATAAAGGGTGAAATAACCCCCCCGGGAGACAAATCCATCTCACACAGATCCCTTATAATAGGTGCGCTAGCCAAGGGCACAACATCTATAAAGGGCATTCTGGAATCAAGAGATATTATGAGTACTAATAATGCCCTTGTAGCGCTAGGCACTCAAATAAAAAGGGATGGTGATATATATTTGATCAATGGAGATCATCTTAAAGAGCCCTGTGTCATAATAGATGCAGGCAATTCCGGCACTACAGCAAGGTTGTTGAGCGGTATAGCTGCAGGTATAGATGGGGTTAGCATAATCACTGGTGATAACTCCCTGATAAAAAGACCCATGCAAAGGGTCATCACGCCCTTAGAGCAAATGGGGGCAATCTTCATGGCCAGAGAAAAAAGATATCTGCCCATGGCAATAAGAGGGGCCGGATTAAAAGGTATATCATATAGAATGCCCATCGCATCTGCACAGGTAAAATCCGCTATACTCTTAGCTGGGATCAAAGGGATGGGGACAACTGAGGTAAGAGAACCCATAAGGAGTCGTGATCACACAGAAAGGATGCTCAAATTTTTTGGCGCAAAGGTAGATATAATGGAAACAAAGGTTGCTATATCTGGTGGACAAACCTTGAAAGCAAGAGATGTGGTAGTCCCGGGAGATCCTTCTTCAGCCACATTCCCTGCTGTATGGGCTGCGACAACTACGGGTTCGGAATTATTGATTAAAGATGTGTGTATAAACCCAACAAGAACAGGTTTCATCGATGTATTAAAAAGAATGGGGGCAGATATATCTATAGAGAATCCCAGGGATATCACAGGAGAAAAGATTGGTGACATCCTTATAAAGGGTCGTGACCTCACATCAACCACCATAGAAGGCCCTGAGATTCCCCACCTCATAGATGAGATCCCTATCCTTGCCGTAGCAGCCGCCCTCGCCACAGGGAAAACCATAATAAAGGATGCAAAAGAACTCAGAGTAAAGGAGACTGACAGGATATCCGCTATGATGAAGGGATTTGCCGCCCTGGGAGCCAAGGTAGCCGAGATGGAAGATGGCTTGATTATAGATGGGCCATTAAAATTATCTGCCGGGGCTATAGAGACATTTGGTGATCACAGAATAGCCATGGCATTCTACATACTTGGCAAGATAGCAGATATAAATATATGGCTCGATAATCGAGAATGCGTGGATATATCATATCCCGGGTTCTTTAACGCCATGGAGAGGCTTGGTTGAAAAATAAAATCATCACAATAGATGGCCCATCCGGCACCGGAAAATCCACCATAGCAAAGGCAATAGCCAAGAAGCTGGGCTTTAGCTATCTTGATACAGGCGCGCTATATCGAGGGGCTGCGCTTGCGATAGATTTAAAAGGAGGCAACATCAAAAATGATAAAGAATGCGGCGAGATCCTCTCAAACACCTCCATTAAACTGATCAAAGACAAGGTCTTTGTAGATGGGAAGGATGTCTCCTCTGAAATTCGTTCTCCGGGTATAAGTAACCTTGCATCAAGGATAGCCACCCTGAGATCTGCAAGACAATACCTCGTAAAGATACAAAAATCATATCCCTTATCATGCTCTGTAGTAGCAGAGGGCAGAGACACCGGCTCTGTAGTATTTCCAGATGCGGATGTAAAAATATATCTCGATGCCTCCCCTAAGGAACGAGCCAGCCGCAGATACAAAGAGCTTATATCAAAAGGTATAAATGTGGACTTTGACCAAGTGTTAAAAGAGATCCGGGAAAGGGACAAGCGAGATAAAACCAGGGGGATTGCCCCACTTATAGTACCTGAAAACGCCATTGTGGTAAATACAACACAGATGAATATAAAAGAGGTGACATCCGAGATTTTAAAGATTATTAAGGATAAACCCAGTCCTTGCTAATCTAAAGGATGGCACATTAAAATAAACGGTATACAGTTTTAATGAGTTGCGGACGCAAATTAACCTATTAATGAAAGGTCTTGCTTCACAGCCTTTTTCGAGGCCTGCTCATTCTTTACATCTTGAGCCAGATGTTCCAATATTTCTGTCGAGAAATCTACAATCGCTTTGCTGCTAAACCCGTTTTTCTTTAATTCCTTATACAATGTCTTTGCCAATATTTTTGTGGCCTTGGCCGGCTCCATATTATTCATAATCATATTTAACGTCCCTTTTCTACTCATATCCATTCACCGCATACACCTACTAGCAAACATCATACCAACTTGGCAGCCCAAAAATACTAGCCTATAATCAATAGATTACCCCACTTTAGCACAAAACAACCCGTCCAACCTGTGTCTTTTTTACAATAGATTGGACTAACAAATCTTACGTTGCATAATACCACTATTGTATTTTATAAGTAACGTATATGGAAGGTAACATATCACACAAAAGAGTCTCTAGAGCAAGGATGACCCCAAAGGTTGAAGTAGGCACAATCATAGCTCTTCTTATTATATGGCTATGTGTATGGGCTGTAATGACAAAAGGGCAAACAAATTATCTGGGTAAGACGCAAACCCTTCAAAGAGATATTCTTATGCTGGCAAAGGATTCCCTTTCTGCACAACTATCAATGACTCCTGAGAAGATAGCCTTAGAAAGTTTCAAAGATTCCTGGCCCTTTGAAGATCAATTTAAATTCTTCATTATAAAAGATGATCATTTAATTGCATCTAACAGTGATAAGATAAACACTTACGGAACTCATATAGAACAAGTATTTGGAACAAACCTCAGAGATCATACCAACGAGATGATAGAAAAGCTAAATAAAGGCACTGATGGTGCTCACTGGTTTGAATGGGATAGCCTTTCTCCACCACAACGGGCGACGTGGTCTGTACTAAAAAGCAACTCGGAATCTTTCATTTTAGGCATCATCTCTGATAAGGAGACTATGTTAAGGCTCTCTGGTTTTTCCGGGTATAGATTTATGCTCATGATATGTGGTGGCCTATCTTCTGCCTTGGTATTCCTTGCATTGATATGGGCAATATCATGGATCCGCATCTCATCTGTATACACATCTATTGATAAAAAAAGTGAATAGTGAATAGTAAAAAAAGGTGTTGGGTTTTGGGTGTTGGGTGATTAAGAATAGTCGAGAGTCGAGAGTCGTGAGTCGAGAGTCGAAAAGGCAAACGGCAAGAGATAAAAGACGACGGTTTCGCAAAAAGTCCATTATACCCCTTAGCCGTCATCTCAAAAATGCGACAACGCAAATTTCTCTACCCCGCATGGCCATTGCGAAATCATCAACCGTCTGCTATAATATCTGGCGGGACAATGGATAAAACGCTATACGTTAGGCTATTTCCACCAAACGGATTCACCCGGGGGATCTTAAAACTATTCCATCGGGGCCAAACACACAGGAAAGGAGGCAGTTATTATGCAATTGATTGAATGGGAAGTAAATGAAGATGGCTACGAAGAGCAGATCATTATCCCCACTTTTCTTTTATTTTGAGCCGAGCGCGAAATCTTTCAATTCAACATTAAAGATTGTCCTGGAGAGCCGATGGAAGTCAATATTTCTGATTTAACCTGGGACCGGTTCATCTATCCGAGAGGAGGTGAAAGCGAGAAAACCATCAAAGCGTATGTTGAAGCGCTTGCAATTGGCGCTCAATTTCCCCCAATCAAGATTCAAAGGGTCTTCAACTATGCAGATGGCAATGAAACAACCGAAGCGACTATAATCTTAGATGGCATCCACCGCTGGTTTGCGTTTAAGGAAAAGGGAATCAAAAAGATTGCGGCCATTGAATGGAAGGACGAACCCCTTGACTACGAAAAAAACAAAACAGCGCTTCTCCTTGAATCAGCAAAATGTAACATCAGCCATGGAGACCGATTAAGTCCCGGCGATAAAAAGAGAATTGCCCGTGATATTGCATCAACAGATCAGGAATGTAAGTGGACTGAATCGGCCCTGGCAGAAAAACTCGGGGTTATCCAGCAAACCGTCAATACCTGGATCTCGGATATAAGAGCACGGCAGAAGGCAGGCCGAAACACTGTTATCCTCCGGCTGAACCGCCTTGGATGGACACAGGGAATGATCGCAAAGGTGGTGGGATTAGATCGAAGTGTAATTTCGAGAAATGTGCAAAATACCAAAATTAGTGATATGCACAACCTGCTCTCCCAGGGCCATGACATGGATTATATTGCAAGGCATTACCACATGGATCTTGCGCTTGTCTGGGCGTTGCGATTAGAAGGAAAGACGGATCAGGAAAAATTCAAAGAACTTGGTTGGGGACTGCGCACATGGGATCAGTGGAATTTTAACGAATGCGATGAACGATTCGGAGACGACTGGCCCGGGAGGATACCGGCTCAGCTCGTTGCGCACACACTGTTCTTCTTCACAAAACCCGGCGATCTTGTCCTCGACCCAATGGCCGGCGGCGGCGTTGTCTCTGATGTGTGCATGCTCTTTGAGAGAAAATGCCAATCCTTTGACATCGCCACAGGAGATAACCGGCCGGAAATCCAATACCACCACTGGGACTCCCAGGATAATGACTGGCCAATAACCGGAAAAGCCGATCTGATCTTCTTTGACCCGCCATACTACATAAAAAAAGAAAAGGCATACAGCGAAAAGGCAAATGAGAAAGTCCCTTCAATCTCATCTTATTCCAAAGAGAGATACGAAGAGTTTATTGAAAGCTTTTTCATTCTTGCCTACCGGAACACTAAAGAAACAACCAGGTTGGCCTTCTTAAATGCTGATTGGCGCGATTTTGAATCCACACCCGCTTCAAAAGAGAACCCCGATAAGTCAATCACAATATTTGATTACCACAGGGTTTTATCTAAAACAGGATGGAAAATAACCCATCGAATAGAGTGCCCCCTGTCCTCAGAACGTCTGAGCGGAAACCAGGTGCGGAAAATGCAGGACAAACGTATTTTAGGAACTGTCGGAAGAACCCTGCTGATCGCAAAAAGGTAACTACTCAGGCTCAAAGTTCAGGGGTTCACTGTTCAGGGTTAAATGAAAGAGAGGTTCGATTCCGAGACGAATGTAATAGAGGGACACTTCCCATATTAATTCGCTTTCTTCTTTTCGGACGTCTTAGTCGTCTCGGTTCTTTGACCATCATCCAGTAATAGAGGGACACTTCCCATATTAATTCGCTTTCTTCTTTTCGGACGTCTTAGTCGTCTCGGTTCTTTGACCATCATCCAGAAAATTATTTAATCCGATCATTAAGATCATTAAAATAAATAAGGGAAGTGTCCCTCTATTACTCCTCTATTACTCTCTATTACTCCTATTACTCAATTGCCCAAAAATGCGACAACGCAAATTTCTCGAAAATAGTGGTCCGTGGTTTATTTGTTTGTGGTATATTGGAAGGCGATCATTCTATCCGGAGGGTTTACAACGGACTACATACAACGGACCACTGACAGGGATAAGTGCTAATTCTATCCTTTCCTGGCCTTGTTCGCAGCAATAAGAATAGGATCCCATGCAGGGGCAAAGGCCGGTGCATATCCAAGGTCCAGCCTGTATACGTCTTCTACCGTCATGCCGCTGTACAGGGCTGCGGCGAGTACATTTATTCTGAGCGCGGCGCCTTCCCTGCCAATCATCTGCGCACCAAGCAGTCTCTTTGTTTCTTTCTCAGTTGTAAACTGGACAGTTATGGGCCATCCTCCCACGTAGTGCTTGGAACGAGACCTGTGGCGTATGTTGATGGCGTATGCATCAAGGCCTGCAGCCCCTGCCTCTTTAAGACTGAGGCCAGTTCTGGCCACCTCAAGATCAAATATTTTCGATACGGCTGTGCCCACAATACCTCTGAATTCAGTACTCAGTCCCCCAATATTTTCTCCTGCCACCCTTCCTGCCTTGTTTGCAGTTGTCCCAAGGGGTATATATGCAGGTTTACCCAATACCATATGATATGCCTCAACACAGTCACCCCCTGAGTAAACACGTCCCAGGCTCGTCCTCTGATGTCTGTCCACAGCTATTGCACCTGTCTCACCTAGTTTTACACCTATCTTATTCGCAAGATCCACATTGGGTGACGCACCCTTTGCTATCAACACGCTGTCGGCCTTGAAATCACCCTTATTCGTTACAACCCTCTCAACCCTGCCATCTCCTTCAAAAGACAGAATATCAACACCCGTCTCGATTACGACGCCTTTTGATCTGACTTCCTCCTCAACGATTTCAGACATCTCGGGATCGAAATTGAGCAACATTTGAGAACTCTTCTTGAGGATGGTAACCTTTTTGCCCAGCTCCACGAACGCTTCGGCCATCTCAAGCCCTATATAGCCACCTCCGCATATCACAACTTCCTTGCCGGACACCGCACTTTTCTGTATCCGGATCGCATCTTCCACGGTCCTGAGAGTATTCACTCCTTCCAGATCCTCCCCCGGTACACCCAGGTTCTTACCTTTTGCCCCGGTTGCGATCATAAGGTAGTCAAAAGCATGCCTGGATGACTTGCCGTTTATCAAATCAAGCACGTCAACATAGCCATCCTGATAATCTATATTCACTACTTCATGTTTTCTATAAATAGGTATGGACCTTTTCTTTTCAAACTCCTCCGGAGTTATCTCTATCAGATCCTCAGGGGCGGTAAGCATACCGGATATAAAGTACGGCTCTGAGCATGCACCGTAGGATATATATCCAGATTTTTCAAATACCGACACATCCATACTAGACCCTTTCAGTCGCTTTGCAGCACTTGCGGCAGATAATCCCGCTGCCACACCACCTATAACCACTAATCTCTCCATAGCTATCTCCCCTTTATAAGGTATTACATCATCTATGTGTTGTATGTCATATCTTCCAATGGGTATTTGGAGACTTCCTGCCAGGCCATCTTTTGTCGAATATCACCTTAAACGGGTCATCCTCATCAGGCACACGTTTATGTATAATCATATAGCATATTGTTGCCGCATCCGAATATCTGGCCCTTTTCTTCAATGACCACCTCATCTTCGATGTATCTAAGGCCTTTAACATGCGCTCCAAGATCATAGTAATCTGAACTATACTGGCCTTATAATGCTTAGGTATAATAATTGTCATCTTACTTTCAGCCAATGTTTCATACAAACATTTTGCCCTGTCTGTCCCCTTTTTGTTTAACCGGGCCAAGACAGACTTTAACCATGGCCAGAATAAGACAGTGTATACAATTTCTAATGATAATACCTTTCCTTTAAGAATCGCATTGTCTATTATGCCCAAAAGATCAAGCAGCTCTTTAAGTGCCCTTGGATTCTGCTCAAAAAAACCCCAAAGCCCTTCAAATATATATGGGAATCCGCCATAGAAATCCATTAACTGGAAGAATGCCCCGGATGTGCCGGATACCATATCCTTGGTCAGTTCATCAAACAATCTTGCGCCTGAACACGATGCCAACATATATCTATGGGTATAAATAGTCCTTGCAGTATTATCCTCAATAACAAAATTGGTGCGCGCGGCATGTCTTAATACACGCCATATCCTTACAGGGTCATCTGCATACCTTTCATTGGGATCCCCAATGACCCTGATTACGCCCTCTGAGATGTCCTCTAGCCCACCTACATAATCTATTATAGAGAAGTTTGATATATCATAAAAAAGTGCATTTATCGTAACATCCCTTTTAAAGGCGTCCTGCCTGGGGGTTCCATACGCCATTGCCCTTGTGCCAATATCAGAATCCATCCCGGATTCAGGGGTCTTGCGAAATGTAGAAACCTCTATAACCTTGCCTCCTTTAAACCTTACGTGGACAAGACGGAAACGTCTCCCTATAAGATAGGAGTTTGCAAAAAGTCTTTTTATCTGCCCGGGGCGTGCGTCTGTGGCCACGTCAAAATCCTTTGGGGTCTTGCCCATCAACAGATCCCTTACCGCACCACCTACAAGATAGGCCTTGAAACCCTTTCTGTAGAGTCTGTAGAGGACTTTTAATGCATTGGGGTCTATTGATTTGCGTGAGATGGGATGTTTAGGCCTGGAAAGGATCACAGAATACTCTTCACTCATGTTTGTCTTCTTCATTATTATCACCCTTCCTCACTTTCCGCCCTGGAATCCTGTAGCGCTCATCTGCCCAGTTCACAAGGTCTATATCTGTGCATCTCTTAGAGCAAAAAGGCCTGAATGGATTGTCTTTATACTCTGCCATACGCCCGCACACAGGGCATTTTACCTTCATATCAAACATGATGCTTTCGTAAAAAGTCGTCACTCCGGTAGATCCCGGATCGAGTCCGGGAGAAATCCAGGTGATTTGTAACTACTTGAAAAGACTGGATTCCGGCTTTCGCCGGAATGACGGAAATTGTAGCGTGGGATTTCTCACCCTGGATTCCGGCTTGGCCATCATCCCGGACTCCACCCCGGGACGGAATGACGGTTAATGGGTATGATGGACTTTTTACGAAGCCATCAATCATGCAAAAGTATTTCATCCATGGCCGACAATATACGCTCGACGTTTTCTGCCCGGGACGTATTCCCCATCAGACCGATGCGCCATATTTTCCCCGCCAATGGCCCTAACCCGGCGCCGATCTCAATCTTATGATCCATACGCAATGCCTTGCGGGCTTCACCTTCGTTAAGGCCTTCAGGCAATTTTACGGCATTGAGCATGGGGAGCCGAAATTCCGGGGCCACCAACATTTCAAGGCCCAATCGCTCCAATCCCTCGACCAGGGAAAGATGGTTAGTCATGTGGCGCTGGTACACTGCGGCCGGTGTTTCTTCTAAAATGAGGGCCAACGCCTGGTATAGGGCATAGATCATATTAATGGGCGCGGTGTGGTGATAGGCACGTTTTGCCCCCTCCCAATACTGTATAATCAGACTAAGATCCAGATACCAATTGGGCACCTTGGTTTTCCGTTTCTCAATCACCTCAACAGCTCTATCAGAAAAAGACGCCGGCGCCAAACCCGGCGGACACGACAAACACTTCTGGGTGCCGCTGTAGATCGCATCGATACCCCATTCATCAACATCCACCTCTATGCCGCCGAAACTGGTTACAGCATCAACCAGATAGAGTGCAGGAGTATCTTTGACAATCTCTCCGATAATCCCAACAGGATTGCAGACGCCTGTAGAGGTCTCGGCATGGACTACAGCAACAATCTTATATGCCTTCTCTTTTAACTTTTGCCGCACATCATTAGGATCCACCGGGGTTCCCCAAGGATAGACAAGGGTGTCAACTTGAGCCCTTAATCGGGTGGCCACATCCTGCATACGCTGGCCGAACACGCCGTTGATTAAAATCAGGACCTCATCACCCGGCTCCACCAGGTTGACAAAACAGGCCTCCATACCAGCCGAACCGGTTCCTGATATGGGTAAAGTCAGTGTGTTTTCGGTTTTAAAAAGGGTGCGAAGCTGCTCTTTGACGCCATCCATAATATTGATAAATACGGGGTCCAGATGTCCGATTGTTGGTCGTGCCAAGGCCTCATATACGGCGGAAGGGACGTTGGATGGCCCCGGCCCCATAAGCAATATCGGTTCTATCTGATCTAATAAATTATTCATTTTAAAAAAACTCCTTTTTTTATAAAAGTTTAAAATATCTCTTAATATAATGAAAACGCTATTCGATCCTGACGCCCTGCTTTTTCAGGGTCTTCTGGACCTTCGCGATATCAACATCCCTGCACGTTACATTGTCCTTAACAGATACGGCGGCGGCTATTCCAGCACCCTGGCCTGTGACTATGCAGCACATCATCTGCCTGGTGGCGGCAAGCGATACCTTGTCTCCGGCAACACAGCGACCAGCCACAAGAAGGTTTTCCACCTTCTGCGGAACTATGATGCCATAAGGAACATGGAAATATCTACCCGTGGTGGGCATGACCGCGATGTCATTGCCGTCTAAAAACTCCGGGAAGATGCCGATAGAGTCATCGAAACGGGCCTCGTTCAACACATCGTGCTCGGTGATATTGTATGCGCCGATGATCTTTCTGGATTCCCTCACCCCCAGAGATGCCCCAAATGTCCTGAGCCGTGCCTTTTCAAACCCGGGGGTGTATTTTTTCAGGGCGGACACGGCCCACATAGCCTGCTGCCTGCCTTCAATCTCCGCCTTGGTGAGGTCCCATACGTCTGTCGGGTCTATACCCGGCATATGAATCGCGTTGAGGGACGTAATCTCTCCCGCATCTGTAAAATTGCCCCAGTAACTCTCTATACGGGCATACTCAGGAATCTCACCGGCTTTCTTGGCCTTGTTAAACGGTTCCACCAGATAGGTGCTGAACTCTTCTTCTTCCTTCTCGCCTGATTCATCGCCCCAGTCTGCTATGGAGCTGGGACTATTCAAGGTGTAGTTGAGAAATTTTTCAATATCGACCCCGCTGCAGCCAAAGTTTACCGATACTTCCTCCAGTTTATCCTTCGGATCTATGTGATACGGAGCGCCGGCATGGCAGGCAATATCAGCATCCCCGGTGGCATCGATAACCCTCTTGGCCAGGATGGCCTGCCTTCCGGATTTGCTCTCCGTAATAACACCCTTGATGGTGTTTCCATCCATAACCACATCCACGGTTGTGCAGTGCAGAACAGGGATAATACCAGCTTCCTGCACCATTTTATCGGCAATATATTTGAATACCTCTGTATCCAGGACTTCATACCAGAATATGGTCGTGCTCGCGCCCATCTCTTTCGCCCGTTGTTCGAATTCCACGCCTATTCCTCCCGCGTCCACCACCTTTTCGTTGGACCGATACCAGGCGATAGTCCCGATCATGGCCTGCGTGATAACTCCTCCGAAACAGCCATAACGCTCTACAAGCATGGTATCCACACCCGCTCTTGCTGCTGCCAGCGCGGCAGCCAGACCGCCCGGACCGCTGCCTATGACCAGAACATCCGTCTCCGCCATAACAGGGACCACCCTCGCCTGCTCTTTAATCTGTTTCATGATTTATTACCTCCATAGAATTCTTAATCTTAACCAATCGAAATATTTTGAGTTAACTGTCCATTGTTCAAGCCTTTTATTGCTTATCATTGCCTTTATAAATGGTCAAGGGGTGTCGGGGCAGGAATCAAGTCTTCGTTTGACTCTTGCTTTTAATTATGACATCTAAAAAGAGAGGAGCACCGGGGCCGGATCGAGGAGTAACAGGGTTAGCCCTTGACATTGGACAAAATGAAAAACTGGCCTAACTATTCATTCCAGCCGATCGCTAAAAGCGGCGGCTGAATTCAAACGTTATGATGACTGAGTAATCTTCAAAGGAAGGGATAAATATGGATTTCAAAATTTTATGTACTGTGTTTTCCGCAGTTTTTGTTGCAGAACTGGGTGATAAAACGCAACTTGCAACAATGTTGTTTGCAGCTAATAAGGATGTCAGCAAGATGGCTGTCTTTTGGGGATCGTCTTTGGCATTAATTTTTACCTCAGCTTTAGCTGTTGTTTTCGGCAGTATGCTATCACAGCATATAAACCCAAAGTATATGTCCATTTTGGCAGGCGTTGGATTTATTCTAATTGGAGGCTGGTCACTTTATAAGGGATTCATGGCAACATAACAACGCCATTCACTCAGAAGAAGCAAATGGTGCCAGAAGCAAATGGTGCCAGGTCTTGACTTTTGACACAAATGTTAATCCGGGATAGTAACAGTTCATGTCAAGACCATTAAGTGAATATTTCAATGCCCTTTATCTCATATCTGTGAGATGGTGTGACATGGAGATCAAACATATGAAAAAAACGGAAAAATTTAGGCCCTTTTTAATGGCCCTGCTAGGAGGGATTTTGGGCCTTCTAATCGCCAATACTGCTTTGTTTTATCATATTCACCAAATGCCTGTTTTTAACCCCAATGGATGGATGACCGGAAAAGGGATCGGTAGCAAAGAAGCGGATCTTTTTACGCGGGCTGTCATCTCTAAAATCGGCATTTTTGCCAATAGTAAAGAACAGGCTATCTATCTTTCAGCGTGCATTGACGATTCCATTGACTACAAAAAGCTTTTTCCCTTTAAAGATTGGCTTAGTCTAAGCGCTGACAAACACTACCGCATAGAGGGGAATGTTAAAATCCCCGTATCCTGGTGGAGCATTACCCTCTATAATAATAGTGATTTTCTTGTCGAAAACCCGGAAGATCGATATTCCTTCACCAGTTTTAACTTGGTGACAGATGCCAATGGTAATTTTGCCATCGACGTAGCGTCACAAAAACCTGCCGATGCGACCAATTGGCTACCAGCACCGCACAATGGTTCATTTAATCTTAAGCTGAGAATCTATGAACCTTTCGCAGAAGTATATGAAAACATCGCAACCTATCCACTGCCCAGGGTGAAGGAAGTAGGAGAGATATGAAAAAGAATATCTTTGTATTTGTTATCTCTATGCTTGTGACAGTCGGTTTGATTATTTTTGCACTGCAAGCAACCCCGTCCTATCTCATGAAAAAGAGAAACGAGGTCTATTTACAGGAAGCCGGCGGGTTTAATAAATTTTATCATCAGCAACTACCCGATAGTGATTTTGATGCATTTGTATCACCAAGTCCGGATCTATTGTATAGCTATCTCGTTTTTGATGTGAGCAGGGCCGCAATATTGGTCGAATTTCCTGTACACGCCGAATTTTGGGTTAATCAAATGGTGGGTGATAATACCGATACCTTTGCCTACGTCGGTTATAAAGATCAACTAGACCGGCCAATCAGGTTGGTACTATTTAATCATGAATCTCCAATGTTCGAAGCTCCCGAAGATGCGAAGCTGATTGAGGCTCCATCTAACACCGGGACTTTTTTATTGAGATATCTGATCCGCAACAAACGTGATTTAGCAGAAATCGATGCTAAACGCCGATTAGTGAAGGTAGTTGAACTCAATTAAGATTGAACATAAAAAAGCAAACCCCTCTGTGTCAATGTAGATGAGACGCCTTCTTCATTTTAGGCTTATTATTTATTCCTCCCCGTCTGGCGACAATTATTTTTCTCTCAACAGTTCTCATAATATACATATACATCTACATAGCGGCATCTTTCCCCTTTACATCCCCAACAAATTAATTATGATAATTAAATGCGGAAACTATTATCAATATTTTTCTTAACGATCTTTTTTATCCCTGTCTGCTACCCAACTCAAGGAATATCTGACACCCACGCCAGAACCAAAATCTATGATAGCAACCGGCAGCACGTATTCACCGTTGAAGATGGCAACGTTTACGACAGTGAATATAACCTAAGATACCGTATCAGAGACGGCAGAGTGCTTGATAAGGATTGGAAGCCTATATACAGAATTGAAGATGACAAAGTATATGATAAGGGCTGGAATCTGAAATACAGGATTGAAGATGATAGAGTCTATGATAAGGATTACCGCTTAAAACTCAGGCTGGATAAGTAATAAAATTCTATAAAAAATAACTTCACCCCTTGACTTTGTTCAACTCAGTATTAAATTTATAATTATAGTGTCTGTGTTTAAACAGGAGGTACAAGAACGCACCTGCTCTTCACCTATAGGGGACGGAGTCTGCCCGGAATAAGATAGTTGTCAGGGATCAGGGTTCAATTATCAGTGTCGAAGCAGAGAGACCTTGGAAATCATCTCCTCTCTGCAATTTTCCGTTATTATTGTATTACACGAATTATTCCCTGAAAATGTAATATATATTGAAAAAAAGGGGAACGTCCGTATAGTAATTGTTAGCCTTTTTCGAGGAGACACAATGATCAAAGTCTCATATTTAGTTTCAATTATATTCGTTGCCATAACCTTCCTGACTGGGTGTGCCACCGAGAGAGCGATTTCCCCCACCATATCTGGAACCCCGCGTACTTATCTCGTATTATCTCCTGCAATTTTTGGTTCCGTATATGACGGGCGCATGTCGCAAATGCCGAAGGATGCAGCAGCTACACTTCAGGCTGATCTAAGTCGCATATATGGTTCATCTATTGAGTGGGCTGACTACTTCAAAAAAACGCCTGCTGGTCGAGTTTCTATCCGCATTCGAATTGTCACGCTGGGATCTTCTTTCGGAAGTCGCTTAGTATCTTCAGTTGCCTTTGCAAATTCGGTAGGCTCTGCACAGGTAAGCGCTATTGGCCCATGGGGTCCTGTTGTTGGCTCTGTATCGTCTGAACAATCGGTCTTTGCGGGCTCATTTTCTGGCGAAGGCTGGTGGAACGGGGCGGCATGGCTTGATTTGGAAGTGCAAGATAATCGAGGGCAGAACCCAATTACATTCACGATACCAATTGTCGCGGAGCATCGTGAGTCAAATATATGGGGTTATACATCAGGCGATAAGGCGGCGAGTATGGCATGGGAAAGCGTTGGAGTTCAACTCACTAGGGCTTTGGATGCAATCGCCCGTATAGTCCTGGACCATCAGTAATGAAGGAGTACCAATATGGCTCGCCCAAAAGAGATTGATCTATACCAAAAACTGATAACTTCTAAATTTTCATTTATATCGAGAGGCACCAGAACCATTTATGAAATTTACAATGCTGTTAACGCTCAGTATCCAGCACTTTGCGACGACATGTATTATTGTTCTGAAAACTGTCGCTCAGGGAACAATCAACCTGAATGGAATCATACTGTCCGGAACGCTCTCCAGTACCTTAAATCAGAGGATGGAATTATCACCTATACTGGTCGAAGAGGCTTCTGGAGATTTCAATAAAACATGAAACCAAGTGGGCTAATCAGCGCATCCAGACGGACGCGGGCTGCCGCCCGCGCCGCTGATGCGCACCGTTGGGCTGCATAGATAAAATAATTGCTAATAGGAATATTTAGGTATAAGTAAAAAAGAAGTGAGAAGAAAATGGAAGTAACTACAGATATATATCATGGGGATAGCAAAGAGATATTAAAACCACTTCCGACGGATTCTGTTGACCTTATAGTAACATCACCACCTTATGCAGACCAGCGAAAAAACACTTACGGTGGCATTCACCCTGATCAATACGTAAAATGGTTTTTGCCTATTTCAGAACAGCTTTTACGTGTGCTAAAGCCTTCAGGGACTTTTATTCTCAATATCAAGGAAAAAGTTGCAAATGGTGAGCGTAGTACTTATGTAATGGAACTTATTTTAGAAATGCGTAAGCAAGGATGGTTATGGACGGAAGAGTTTATTTGGCACAAGAAAAATTGCTATCCTGGAAAGTGGCCCAACCGCTTTCGTGATGCCTGGGAAAGGCTTCTTCAATTTAATAAAAACAGAAAATTTAATATGTACCAAGAAGAAGTAATGGTTCCAATGGGCGAGTGGGCAACGTCAAGACTAAAAAAACTTTCTGAAACCGATAAAACCCGTGACAATTCAAAAGTAGGAAGTGGCTTTGGTAAGAATATTTCTAATTGGCTTAACAGGGATAAAGCGTATCCAACAAATGTTCTGCACCTAGCAACATAATGTAACAATAAAAATCATAGCGCAACATTCCCTGAAGAACTACCTGAATGGTTTCTTAAACTATTTACACGTGAATATGACACAGTTCTTGATCCTTTTATGGGTTCTGGAACAACTTTAATTGTTGCAAACAGAATGAAGCGAAATTCAATAGGCATCGACAACGTTCATGAGTATTGTGAAATGGCAAAGAATAAACTGAAACCCGTTGAATTATATCTATTTGAAAGAATAGGGGTCAAGTCTACGTTTGACTTATGTTCTTGGTTCTGACGCATAAGGAGTATGAGTAGGCCATTACGGATAGAGTATGAGGGTGCCTGGTATCATGTGATGAATGCCCGCCTCAGGCAGGACAATATGGGTATTCTGCAAAGGTCTCGGGTTATCCCATTGGCCCTTCGTCAATAAGTCTCTGGCAAGATTATAACTCTACAACCCTTTTCTCAACACGGGCTCTGTGGGCACGAAAGCACATTATATGGCTCTGCAAAGAGTCCATTGCCGAGGTCAGCCCTTTTCCTCCATTTAGTACCTTAACAAAATTTTCCATAATACCCCAATCACCTTCGGAATGTCCGATGAGATCAGTTTTTATTGGATATACAATCTTTTTGCCTGTCCTGTGAACATGGACTTCAAGCTGCCCGCCGCCACCATACTTTCCTCTAAGGGTTGCCTTGCTCCCATCGATCCTAATAGTTCGACACTCCTGTTCTGAAAGGCCATGCATATGGAGCATTGCAGTGATCCCATTATGAAACTCTATAGTTGTCACCTGATGGTCTACCTGGTCGTTATCACAATGATAGACACACCTCCCATAGGGGCCTTCTCTAAGTGCTCTCATTATACCCTCTTTAGTTAAATCTTCTGTTATTACAGAAACAGGCCATCCCCTGTAATCCACATAATCTCTCACTACTGGCACAAGTTTGGCAAGACGGGGAAATTTCATGATAAATCGTACTGCAATAGATGCGGTCCTAGAATCAGTCTTTGTGACACCGAGCTTAAGTGGGATACCATAAAGATAGGTATCTATTGCGTTATATTCGCATTCATCTGCAACAGGACACCCATCCGTACACCTCTTTGGAGCACCCTTTGGTGCTTTTTGAGGGGTAAAGTGATGCAGCCCACCAAATGAGCTGATGTATCTGGGCATGCTCTCTGCAAACCAATAAAGAAGATCCATGTCATGACAGCACTTTGCTAAAATCATAGGGGATGATTCTTTACTGTTTCTCCAATTCCCACGCACAAAAGAGTGAGCCATATGATAATAAGAAACATTTTCTGCATGGTAGATGGTATAGATGTCTCCTAATACGCCATCTGACACTAATTCTTTCACCTTAGAAAAGAACTGGGTATAGCGAAGCACATGGCAAACATTTAAGGTCATACCGGTCTTCTGGGAGGCATTAATAATGGCATTACAGCCTTGTTCTGTCAGTGCCATTGGTTTTTCCAGTAATGCATGATAGCCAGCTTCCATTGCCCTTACTACAGGTTCTACGTGCATGGTATCCTGAGTAGCGATGATTGCACCATCAGCCATAACGGGTTTACTAAGAATATCTTCCCATGTGCTGAAGACATTTTGATAAGGGATCCTGTGTGCAGTGGCAATCCGCTCCCTACGTTCCTTTACAGGCTCTGCAACACCTACAATCTTGAGCTGATCAGGATACCTGGTTGCGTAAGACGCATATATGCCCCCCCTATCACCAGCTCCAATGACAATAGCGGTTTTATGTTTCAACTTCTTACTTACCTTCTCTGATTTCGATTAGCTCTCTTTCTATTTCTTTCTGGGGATAGAAAAGAAATATACAAAAGCCAACAAGGCAAAACACCCCAGCTACCGGACCAGCCAGCTTAACACCCATTGGATTGGCTGCATCCTTACCAAATGCTGCAAAGAGATAGGTCACTATTGCTGCTGCAATGCCATAATTGATCTTCATAAACAGCCCCTGAGTACCAAAAAACATGGCTTCTCTCTTCTTCCCGGTTTTATAACCGTCAACCTCGCTGATGTCTGATATAATAGCATTGGGAATAATCAGTAGAATTGCTACAGGTATTCCGAGTAGGGCCATATGAACCAGTCCAGCTATGACCTTGTATTCACCAAACATATCTATTATATAGGTGAAACTCATAAAGACAGAAAATGATAGAAGCCCTAAAAGCATAAATGCCTTGTTTGAAATTTTACCGGATAAGATACTAATTACAACAAAACATAGGATAGCAGCTCCAAAGAGTGCCAACATAAGTATGGTTTGGAATCCTGCTTCTTTATTCAGCAAGACTATAGGATAATAAGCAACTATTGTCCTTATTATATTGAATGAAAACCAGAATAATATGGTAGGTATTAGATACATGATAAAGGTGCGATTTTTAAGTGTCATTTTCAAAGACTCGAAAAGCTTAACGTTTGCAGGTTCTCCTTTTGTGTACCTTTTTTCATCAATGACCAGACCTGAGATAAACATTGAAATAAAACCAATAATTGCCACTGCTACTAATGCTGCTTGAAGAGCACTTCTCCCCCCGAATATTTCTGTGCCCTGAAGAGACTGCCACAATAGAGGGACTCCCACCAGTACGATTCCTCCACCCAGAAGAGAAAAGATAGCCTGATATACCACAATATTGATTCTATCTTTGTGTGTATGACTCAGTTCAGGAATAAGGGCAAGATACGGGGTCATAAAATAGGTATATAAAAAGAAGTAAAGGCCAAGTATTATTGCAAGGTAGACAGCATTTGTAGTGCAAGCAGTCTTACAGGGCGGAAAAAACAGAAGGACAGATAGTAGTGCAAAAGGAAGTGAGCCTGTGATGAGAAAAAATTTTCGCCTCCCCATCTTTGCCTTTGAGTTATCACTCCAGTTCGCTATAACAGGATCAGCAATTGAATCAATTATGCGGCCAAAGATTATAATAATCCCCATGACAGTAAGCCCTAATATAACAGGCTTATTATGTATTAACTCTGACAGCCCTGATTCTTTTGGTGGAAGGAAAAAGAATACAAGATAGACACCAAAAAGGTTATCAAGAGCAGCAAAACCCCCACTTCCATTGGCATATATAATCTGCCTCCATTTGCCAAACCTTTGTAGCATAATAACCCCCTTTTTATTCAAATGATCTTACTTGTAATTGCAAAATGCAAAGTGCCTGCCTTTGCATGCCGCACGCAGACAGATAGATTCCACTGAATTTTGAGCAGATACCTTTACTCCATCCACCAGATTAAAGTGATATACTTGTGCATTCAGATCAAATTGGTGCTGGTAGTCTTGGCTGACCTTATCAGCAAAATCAGCTGATGCCTTTTTTTGTACAAGATTCAATGTGCATCCGCCAAATCCACCCCCCATCATCCTACTACCAATACAGGCAGGGTGTGCTAAAGCCGAATTTACAAGAAAGTCTAATTCCTTACAGCTAACCTCATATTCTCTCTTCAGGCTTTCATGAGACTGGACCAGAATCTTACCCAAGGACTCAAAATCACCTTTCAATAAACATGCTTCAGCCAATTCTACCCTCTGATTTTCACTAACAACGTGGCGTAGTCGTTTTCGCCATGGCTCTGATGGTATGGGAGGGAAATTTTTTAGATGAGATGCTGTAATATCCCGAAAATGGTTGATGGACAACCCAGATCGCCTAAGATGTTTTAAACCTTGCTTGCATTCCTCCACACGTTCCATATACTTACTACCAGCCAACTCCCTATGTATGCCAGAATCCACCACAACCCATATCCAATCTTGCATATCAGCTTTAAAGCTCCGATAGTCCATCGAGCAAAAGTCAATAACAAGGAAATATCCCCTGCGGGAAAATTGTGATGCAAATTGATCTAAGAGCCCACTTTTGATATTCAAGAATTCATGGTCAACACGGCTGCAGAGTTTGATCAATTCCAGATCCTTTAGATCTACCTTATACATGCTGCGGAGTGCATTCATTAGTGCTACTTCAAGTGCTCCTGAAGAAGATAGTCCGGACCCAATTGGAATATTTCCGCCAATGCTTGCCTCAAGGCCATGAGATAGCGGAAATAGACTATTAAATACAGCTATCACCCCAGTAATATAGCGCTGCCAATTTTGAAAGGGTTCAAAGTGCTTTCCCAACTCACAGGTTAATTCTGATTGAAAGTCTAAACTTTCCACCACGATGCGTTTATCACTCCGAGGCCGAAGGCTCACAAGGATCCAACGATCGATTGCAGCTGGCATGGCCAGACCACCATTATAATCCGTGTGTTCACCAATGATATTAATTCTGCCTGGGGCTGCAGCTGTACACAAGGGCTTACCACCAAAACGTTGAACAAATCTTGATCTGCTCTTGTCCACGAATTTTTCTAGATCACACATATCTGTCTCGAACTATCCCTTCTGCCCATGCAAGATCATCAGGTGTATTCAAACCAACTAGCTCTCTATAATCTTTTACCTTTACTGTGTCTACCTTTAGATTCTCGTTTAATAGAGCCCCAATAATATCTGTAAGATAAAATTCATCTGTTACAGGATCAGGTTTTATCTTTTTCACATAATCAATTAATACAAGGGTATTAAAGATATAATGGGAAGTCATGTATTCATTTAAGCGCTTTTCTTCTGGTGATGCCCATTGCTCTTCAACACACTTAATCATATTTCCAGATGTATCACGAACTACACGGGCATAAGGAAATGGCCTTGGGAAGTCTCCTGTAAGAAATGTACAATCAGCCAGGCTCTGATAATGGTGGTTAATCAACAGCTGAATCGTATCAGGTCTTATTAATGGACTATCTCCAACAAAGACCAATACATCTTTGTATTTTGCGATTAATGAACTTGCTACTAAAACAGCATGGGCTGTCCCTTTTTGCTCTTCTTGCATCACATAGGTAAATCTATTACCCAATGCACCTTTGATCTCATCTGCGCCATGGCCCACAACAATAGCTATATGGTTCACACCAGTCTGCTTAAGTGCCTCAATAATGTAGTAAATAATAGGTTTCCCCGCCAAAGGGATCAGTGGTTTTGGAAGCGAGGATCTCATCCGTGTGCCTTTCCCCGCAGCCAGGATTAAAGCTCCCAAAGAGGAATCATACATTCTTATGGCCTTACTTTATGATATCACTGTATGATATCAAACAAAGGGGCTGTGGTCAAACCGAACAAAAGGTGCCAGGTCTTGACTTTTGACACAAATGTTAATCCGGGATAGTAATAGTCCATATCAAGACCATTAAGTGAATATTTCAATGCCCTTTATCTCATATCTGCAAAGGTAAAATTATAGTGGACCCCAAAATCGAGACAGTGGTTTAAGATAGAAGACGAGATTTTTATTTTGGGGAGATGCAGATGGCAAAACGCAAGCAGTTCAGTAAGGAAATTAAGGCCAAGGTTAAGATCAGCATGGATGGAAAGGGCCGGGCCATGGATAACATCTTTATAGAAAGACTTTGGCGTAGCGTGAAGTATGAGGAAATTTATCTGAATGAATATGAATCTGTTCATGAGCTGAGACAGGCGCTTAAGCGTTATTTCCAGTTTTATAACCATGAAAGACCGCATCAGTCATTGGGTGACCGGTCACCCAATGAGGTTTATAACTTGGAGATGCCAATTGCTGCTTAGATATCTTAATTGGCATGAGGAATTGTCTTGACACTGGGGACCACTATATTCACCTTTTGAAAGGAGCAAAATCATTAGTTTGGGGTATCAGTGGGCTACTTTTATTATCACTCTTCTATCTTTTTGGTGAGGCAGGCTCTGCATGGATAAAGTCCAAGGATAATGTTTCACACCCATTATATAAAAGGGTTTTCCATTTGTTTGTCTTGCTCTGTTTCACAGGGCTTGTGATGGTTGCATGCTGGTTTTTATTCAAACAACTAGGATGGTGAAAATATAACCTGTGGAATTTCCCTTAGGGCGTAGAATTGGGGCCTGCCCCAAGCACACAAACATGAGGAGGAGTATTCCATGAAGAAGTTGTTATTCAGCATCGCCGTGATTTTTTGTATGTTTCTCCTTTCAACGTCAGCACCGGCTGCCGGGGGAAATGACACCGTCAAGGTGGGCGTGGCCTACGATTCATCGACGGTCAACATGCTCGAAATGAAGCTCGGCTACGATCTTCCGGTTATCCTCTGCATGCACGAAACACTGATCGCTCCTGACCTCGAAACGGGAGAGCTCACCATGGGGCTGGCCAAATCCATGGAAGTCATGCCGAATAAGAAGGATATCAAAATCACGTTGCGGAAAGGCCCCGTCTTTCATACCGGGGATCCCCTGACCGCCCACGACGTCAAGTGGACCTATGAACAGTGTATTAATCCGGAAAATGCCAATGTGATGGCCGGTACTCTCGATGAAATCGAGCCTATCGAGATTCTCGATGACTATTCCTTCATTTTTCACTTATGGGAGCCCTATGCGGCCTGGAAGGAACTGATGTGGATCGGGATCTGCTCGAAGAAATATTACGACAAGGTGGGCAGGGAAACGTTTCGAAGGAAACCTGTGGGGAGCGGCATATTCCGATTCGTGGAACGTAGGATGGGGGAATCAGTAACACTGGAGGTCGTTCCCAATCACCACGGCTATAGACTGCTGAAAGAGGCGTACGGAATCGATCCGCCAAACTTCAGATATCTCAAGTTTGTGACGGTACCCGACGCTGTCACGCGTCTTTCGATGCTGGAGACGGGCGAGCTTGATCTGGTGACCGCAGTGTTGCCGCACCAGCTCAAACGTCTTGAACGAAATCCCCATATTATCATCAAAAAAACCGGCCGGGTTCCGAGCCTCTTCGGAGTATCGGTGAGGCCATTCACCCATCCGATTATGAAGGACAAGAAACTGAAGCGGGCCATGAATCACGCCATCAACCGCCAGGAAATCATAGACAAAATATTCCTTGGTGAAGGGTATCCGTTATATATGTACGCCAGCAAGTCAGAACCGGGGGACGACCCCGAGGTCAGCTATGCCTTTGATCCCGAAAAGGCGCGGGAACTGGTGAAGCAGTCCACCTATGTTCCGGGTACACCCCTGCCCTTTACCTATACGAACGAAACACCAAACTGCTCACTGGTTGCGCAGGCCGTCCAGAAATATCTGGGCGATGTGGGGATTACCGTCAAATTGCAGCAGTTGGAGGCGGGGACGGCGGCAACTTATTCCAGGAACAAGGATAAACGGGCCGGTCCCCTGGTGCTCTTTAGCTGGGGCGGCGGGCGTGATCCCAGTACGCGCCTCCTTCTGACCATTTCCAGCAAGGGCGGCTACTGTTCCTATCCCGATCGCCCGAATCGGGAGGAAATGGACAAATGGTGCATGGCACAGGCCCGCGAGACCGATGAGACAAAGCGACGGGCCATCCTGAAAAAGATTCACGATTGTATGATCGACGATCCCGGGAGCATTATTTTGTTCGGACTTAATATGATATACGCCATGCGGGATCGGATCGAGTATTCATGGACGCCCAACGATTTGTATGCCTTTAATCTTTATACAATAAAAATTGTTAAGTAGGGGGTGTGTAGATCTGCCTCCAAGTTTTTAAATTGGGGAAGTGTCCCTGAATTTTCCCCTGAATTTTCCTGAATTTTCACAGTTTTCCCAGCAAAAGTGCCGTGCCCACCAGGGCAGGATTAACGTGGGCAACATCGGCATAAAAGAAAAGGATGAAGAATGCCACGGCGGAGAGACACATGGATATCCCTATATCACCGAACAGGTATAATATTTTTGTAGATATATTAAGTCTGTCTCGTTCTGTAATGTTGT